>OLWA01000085.1_pt1 | contig 120390 bp, 98 predicted proteins | sample 1673251 | NCBI WGS metagenome assembly OLWA01 (sample SAMEA3178937, study PRJEB25190) | human gut metagenome | biome: human gut; feature: human-associated habitat; material: faeces | place: Austria | collected 2013 | reverse complement strand
CCATGTATGTGTACTGATAATTATAGTACCCGAAATCGCCAACATTAGTATCCATATATTCCAGCTCATTTCTTGTCGCCGCCGTCCAGACCATTGGAATTTTACCCGTGTTAACTCTCGTAAATACCGTGAGCGAAACCGGATCTATTGTAATAAACGTCTCAACAAATGCAAGCAGTCCCATTACCGCTGATACACAGATATATGTCTTCTCCGCTTCAAGTACTCTTATAACCATTACCATCACTATGAGCAGGAAAAGCGTATCCGACAAAATATTATATCTTGTCTGCTTGGCCTCCAAAAAGAACAAAAGAAAGAACGTGTACACAAAATACTGTATCAGTATGAATGAAAATACTCTTACATCTATTGCCTTGTTCTTTCGCACTGTCGGAACCACGATACATATAACAATACATGCAATCAATATCAGAAGCCACAGCCATGAGAAATTTAACACGAAGAGCTGACGCACTTTCATCATAAAATGAGCACTGTTGAACTGAAAGTTCATCGTTCCTTCACCGCCAAGCTTCAGAACATCCTTAATCTTATTTCCACCCCACATAGGTATATTGATTATTTTAACAAAAGCTGCCACACACGCAATCAGAAAAATTCCAAATCCAATATAGTGTCCCGGCTTAAGTTTTTTAATGAGGTCTTTTATTCCACCACTCTTCTTAACATACGCTGCAATCTCATATACGACAATAAAAAACAGCATGGAAAAAGCCATCATTGCCCCTGTCTCTTTACACGTTCCAAGCATTATAAGCCAGAAAAACATCAATACATACTTTTGTGTAAGATATGCGCACAATACATATATAAACAATACAGCTAAAGGATATTCCATATGTATAGTTGTAGACAAGCCAAGAAAAATCGGATGAATCGACACAATAAAAGCTGCTATCGCACTAACGTAATCCTTTTTCTTTGGAAATATCTTCTTAAATATATAGAACAGACATACCGCAGCGACTGCTCCCATTACCATATACGAATACTGGAACCCCATGGCATTAGGCACATTAAGGAGCTGTCCCAACATAGTTACAAAAATAAATCCGTGACTGATATGTCCGAAAATAAATCCGCTTTTAAATGTATCAAACAGAATTCCATTCGGATAATATGCAATTCTATCCATCTGTGTATAATAAAGCTGTGCATCAGACCACTGGTATGTTCCGAGCATATTAACTCTTATGACAATGCTCACCACAAAAATAATTGCAGAGCAGACCATTGCCGTACCCGGTTTTCCAACCTTTTTCAACTTGAACGCACATATTAGCGTAACAGCAAGCAGGACCGCGAAAACAATGGGATTGATTATATTACAAGTATGCACAAACTTTAAAACATCATCCGTCCACTCCTGCCTGTAATATGAAAATGGTGCAATTGCAAACAGCCATACAAACAAAGCCATAATGACCGACAGCTGTGCCATAACACTATACAGAATTTCAAGCGACTTTTTCTTTTTCACGTTATACATATGCTCCCTTCGTATATCACATTTAGAATAAGACTTTGTAAAGAATATCATACCCTTAACTGTTTGTCAAATTAAGCCATCTGCCATTTTATATGAAAAAGCCGGGTGCGAACATTCCACACCCGGCAAAATTCTCATTACATCTTATATTCTAATGAATAGAAGCTCTGATTAAAGCTGAGGACCGGCAGCAACTAATGCCTTACCTGCATCATTGCCCTCGTACTTAGCGAAGTTCTTGATGAATCTTCCTGCTAAGTCAACTGCCTTCTTCTCCCACTCAGAAGTATCAGCATAAGTATCTCTTGGATCAAGAATACCTGTATCAACGCCCTCAAGCTCTGTAGGAACCTCGAAGTTGAAGTAAGGGATCTTCTTGGTAGGAGCGTTTACGATATCGCCATTCAGGATTGCATCGATGATTCCACGGGTATCCTTGATGGAGATACGCTTACCGGTTCCGTTCCATCCTGTGTTAACCAGGTATGCCTTAGCACCGTTTGCTTCCATCTTCTTAACAAGCTCCTCTGCATACTTTGTAGGATGCAGCTCCAGGAATGCCTGACCGAAGCAGGCAGAGAAGGTAGGAGTTGGCTCTGTGATTCCACGCTCTGTACCTGCAAGCTTTGCTGTAAATCCAGACAGGAAGTAGTACTGTGTCTGCTCCGGAGTCAGGATAGATACTGGAGGAAGTACGCCGAATGCATCTGCAGAAAGGAAGATTACGTTCTTTGCTGCTGGTGCAGAAGAGATAGGACGTACGATATTCTTGATATGATCAATTGGATAAGAAACACGGGTATTCTCTGTTACGCTCTTATCTGCGAAATCAATCTTTCCATCGTCTGCAACAGTTACGTTCTCAAGGAGAGCGTTACGCTTGATCGCATTGTAGATATCAGGCTCAGACTCGATATCGAGGTCGATAACCTTAGCGTAGCATCCACCCTCGAAGTTGAATACACCGTTGTCATCCCAGCCGTGCTCGTCATCACCAATCAGGAGACGCTTAGGATCAGTGGAAAGTGTTGTCTTACCTGTACCGGAAAGACCGAAGAAGATTGCTGTGTTCTTTCCGTCAAGGTCTGTGTTTGCGGAGCAGTGCATAGAAGCCATGCCCTTCAGTGGAAGGAAGTAGTTCATCATAGAGAACATACCTTTCTTCATCTCGCCGCCGTACCATGTATTTACGATAACCTGCTCTTTGCTGGTGATGTTGAACATAACAGCTGTCTCAGAGTTAAGACCTAACTCCTTGTAGTTTGCTACCTTAGCCTTAGAAGCATTGTAAACAACGAAATCAGGCTCAAAGTTCTCAAGCTCCTCAGCGGTTGGCTTGATGAACATGTTTGTTACAAAGTGTGCCTGCCAAGCTACTTCTACGATGAAACGGATTGCCATACGGGTATCCTTGTTTGCACCACAGAAAGCATCAACAACATACAGCTTCTTGTTGGAAAGCTCCTTGAGAGCCAGCTCTTTTACGGATTTCCAAGCTTCCTGGGTAGCAGGATGGTTATCATTCTTGTACTCATCAGAAGTCCACCATACAGTGTCCTTAGAATTCTCATCCATAACGATGAATTTGTCTTTTGGAGAACGACCGGTGTAGATACCTGTCATAACGTTCACTGCACCAAGCTCGCTAACCTGGCCTTTTTCATAGCCTGTCAGCTCCGGCTTTGTCTCTTCTTCGAAAAGTACCTCATAAGAAGGGTTGTAAACAATCTCAGTAGTTCCGGTAATGCCATACTTGCTTAAATCAATTTGTGCCATGTTTCTTAACCTCTTTTCTTTAAATTTGTACGGATTAACCATTTCCGGCAGGAGCGGAACACCTCTGTGGATACAGATTTTCTGCAATAGCGGAAATGATGAAACTGTTTTGGAAAGTGACCTGTTTAAGCCACTCTTTTTCAGAATACCATATAAATTTACGAAAATCAATACGCTTTTCCGGCAAATTTGCAGTAAATCTCCCTGTAATCTGATAGGAATTTTCAGAAACGGCAATTCCGGGAACGGACAGGATATTTTTGCGGGAAAGCGGGTAAAATCTTTTTGTATTGATGTAGATAAAGTGACCGGCAAAGGATATGTGCCGGACGACGGGATATCGAAAGGAGGCAGATCGTAAATGGCATATTATTATAGGATAGAAGACAGGATCATAGAGCTTCCGGCGGAGAAGGAAGACAAGCTGGGAGCAGAAGAGAGGGTGGAAGTGCCATTGGCCATTCTCTGTAAAGAAGAAGCGGCGGAAAACACCTTTTTACAGTCTCTGGGTTATCCGGTGACTGCTGTCTCGTATCCAGTCTATTTCTGTAAAGCGGAGGCACATATGCATTTTTTATATGGGACGTACCTTTCGCCGGTCATGGAAAAGAAGCGGAAACAGTTTATCTTTGTGCTGGATCCGCATCATTTATATCTGGTCGAAGAGGGAGAAATGGTCAAAAATATCCTGTGCCGTCTGAAAAAAACATATCAGAAGAAGGGAGGCACAGGAAGTGTGTGGGTAGAATTTATGGAACTTCTGCTTTCGGATGATCTGGAGAAACTTTCCGGTCTGGAGGTGCGTCTGACCCATCTGGAGGATGAAGTGCTGTCCGGTAATATCAGCCGGTTTGACCAGAAACTCATACGGTGCCGGAAGGAAATACTACGGTATTCCCATTATTATCTGCAGCTTCAGGATGTGACGGATGTTCTGCAGAAAAACGACCTGAAAATCTTTTCGGGAGAAGATCTGGCGGGAATCCGTCGACTGCGGGAAAAGATCGGGCGGCTTCATCAGGAAGCCCGGATGCTGCGGGAATATTCCACCCAGGTCCGGGAGGTATATCAGGCACAGATTGAGATCCGGCAGAATAAGATCATGAAATCCCTGACGATTGTTACGGCAATATTTCTGCCATTGACCTTAATCGCCGGGTGGTATGGCATGAATTTTGCGGATATGCCGGAGCTTCATTGGAAATACGGCTATTCGGCGGTGATAGGGCTGAGTGCGGTGACAGTGCTCAGCTCCCTGGCACTCTGTTACAAAAAACATTTCTTTCATTAAAAGATCATATTCTTCTGGACAAATTTTGCAAATTTCTTCTGACCGGTGATGTTCAGATGGATCCCATCCTGATAAAACCAGTCCGGATGTTTTGAACCTTCCTTTGACCAGGCAATAACATGGACATTTTTATTTGCTTTTGCGACCCGGCGGATCGTATTATTGACATCCTTTGCTCCCGGTAGATCGCGGCCGTAGGCATCGATCCAGTAGATGGTGCGGTCTGCTCCGAGGTAGTTGATCAGTTCCTGGCCGGTGGCGGAGTTAAAATTGCCGTTGGTTCCCAGAGCAATGATGACGGTATCGCCCAGCTTTCCTTTTTTATCCATACTTTTGGCGACATCCAGTGCCTGCACTACCTGACGGGATACTTTTGCATCAATGACAGCATTTTTGCATAACTTTTTGAAGGCAGGAGCAGCTCCGAGAAAGACGGAGTCTCCGATGACGGAGAGGGAGGACTGGGAAATGTCAGAAACTCCGGTTGTGGAAGACGGCGTGGCAGCAGCGGTACCGGCGGGGGTGTCTTTCGGAGAATTGGCGGGGGTAGCTTCTTCTCTGGCAAGCTCCCGTTCATTTTGTTCAAGCTCTGCTTTTAACTGGGATGCATCTGATGTGGGAGCATGGTAGATACCATAGGCGGCGATCAGAATAGCAATGACCAGAAGGGCAGAGCCGAAGGATTTCAGGGTGTTCATAAAATGGTTGTTTTTCTTTTTCATGATAATATTACATTCCTTTCTTAATATATAATGTGATTAATGAAAAGCAGTCAAAAGTAAAACAATGACCGGATAATGCCATAAATAAATATAGTAGCTGTACTTGCCAAGGAGTGCAGTCTGACTGGCCAGGGGAAGATCCTGGGTCAGTGTTTTCTGGTTTTCTGTAAACAGGATCATCATGGCAAAAAAGACGCTGATCAAAAACATGCCGCCCAGATACAGAAAAGGATCACTGCCCTTTACGATCAGAAACAATACCAACGTGATGCCAAGCATTCCGGTAAAGACAGGAATCTGTCGTTTTCGGCTGACCGGCGTACATAAAACGGGATAATTATGACGCAGTGCCCCAAGAAACATGCCGAGACACAGCGTAAAGCCCATGGTATCTGTTCCGTAATAAACACGGGATGGATCGTTTCCCGGATGATAGAGACAGACCATGGCGGTCAGGGAAAGAAGTGCAGGAACCAGAAAGAAAAAACAGGCTTTCTGTCCGCCAAGCCAGTGATAAAACTTCTTATACAGAAAGAAGAGGAGCGGCCAGATCAGATAAAACTGTATCTCCACCCCCAGAAACCAAAGATGGGTAAAGGGAGAGGCACCGGTGAGCCGGGAAAAGTAGGAGGCATCCTGTGCAATCTGCCACCAGTTGTTATATCCCAGAAAGATACTTAAGATCTGTTCCCGGATCCCGATCATCTGGCGGCTGTGGGTCAGAGTCATTACACAACAGGTGATCATGACCATCAGAAAAAGAGGCGGTATCAGACGGGAGATCCGTTTTTTATAGTACTCCAAGACCGGAAAGGTATCGGTATCCAGATAAGATACGGAAGTGGTATACATCAGATATCCGGAAAGAACAAAAAACAGAGGAACACCGAGAAAACCGCCGGGAAATACAGATGGGATCAAATGATAGAAGAAGATTCCAAGGATTGCGATCCCCTTTAACAGATCAAGACCCTTTTTCTTTGGCAGATGCTGTCTGGTAATTTCTGTTGTATGTGTCATAATGTGTCAACCTCCTGCTGTTTTACTTTGTAAACCAAACTATACAATTTTCGGTTTAAGTTGTCAACCATATTTTGGAAAAATTTTTAAGGGAGAAAATAAAAGAAGGTGGTTGACATTTTAAACTATATCATATAGAATGTGGTTGACAATGTAGAGCTATTATAGAAAGGTTTGGTTTTATCGTGAAAGAAGAAGTAAAAGTAACGAACAGTGAATGGTACGTTATGAACTGTCTCTGGGAACAGAGTCCGTTATCTCTGATGCAGCTTGTACCTCTTTTAAAGGAAAGTGCCGGATGGAGCAAAAGCACAAGTGCGACCATGGTACGGCGTATGACCGAAAAGGAATTGATTTGCTATGAGGAAAATGGAAAGACAAAATATTTCTTCCCGAAGGTAGATAAGCAGGATGTGGTGGTACAGGAGACCAGAGATTTTCTGCAGCGTATTTATGACGGCAGTGTGGGAATGATGATGAGTGCCCTTGTCCGTCAGGATGATCTGTCGGCAGAGGATATTCGGGAGCTTCAGGAGATCTTAAAGGCGGCCGAAAAAAAGACGCAGAAAAAGCAGAGGAAAAAGAAGTAATGTGAGTGGAAAGGATAAGGCGAGAGAATGGCAGAATTTGGGTTATGGATGTTGGAGTCATCTCTTCTTGTATTAATGATCCTGGGAATCCGTAAGGCGTTTACCGGGAAGATTTCTTATGCAGCAGTTTATGCACTGTGGCTGGTGGCAGCCCTGCGTTTTCTGGTGCCGGTCAATATCATTCCGACACCTTTTGGCGTTGGGACGATGGTATCGGATGCCGTGTCTTCCTGGAAAGCATCGGAGGCAGAAAAAACAAAGGCTTCCATGGAAAAGGCTGAGGATACCGGGAAAGCTTTGAGGGGGAATGGCAAAAGCGTTGCAGTAAAACCGGCTGTGAAAAACAACCATACCGGCAAGGGAGAGGTTTTGATCACTGGGAATTCAAAAAACACGGAACCGGTGAAGATTCTGTATTCGGGGAAACATACAAAATCTTCCTGGGGTGCGAAGCTGAAGGGGCTGCCGTGGAAACGGATCAGCATTGCAGGCTGGATCAGCATTGCCGGAATTGTTCTTTTGTTTTTTGTATGGTCCAATGTAAGCATGATGAACCGTCTGAAAAGAAACCGGAGACATCTTGGACAGAGGGGGGACGTGGCAGTCTATGCAACGGGGGTGTTGCAGACACCATGTCTGTACGGAGTATTGCGACCGGTGATCTATCTTCCTGAAAATCTGCTTGACAGAGCACAGGAGGAGATCGAACAGATGGTGATGCATGAGTATGTTCATTATCTTCATCGGGATTATATCTGGGCAATGATCCGGATCCTGCTGCTTTGTGTATACTGGTTTGATCCTTTTGTGTGGATCGCGGTAAGCTGTTCCAAAAAGGACGCAGAGCTGTTTTGTGATGAAACGGTCATTCGTATTCTGGGGGAGGATAAACGGCTTGGCTATGGATCACTTCTGATACAGATCGCGGGAGAGCATCACTGGGGAGACTTCCGGTATTCCATGATGCCTATGAGCCGGAAAGGCAGGGAGATGAGGCGACGGATCCTTGCCATCAGCCAGCCCAAAAGCTACTCCAGATGGATTGTGGTACCGGTGGTGGTAATCGTTGGTGCATCTGTTTTACTCACCTGCAGCACCGGGATTGGTATGGCAATGAGCAGAGATTCCATAGGGGGAATGAAATCAGCATCGCAGCCTGCCATATCCGGAGAAATGGCAGGATTTCGTACCGATCAGCTCTTAATGGAGAGAATATCAGGGATTTCCGGAATAAACATGACATCAAATCCGCTTCTGATGACCTCCGGGGGAGAGTTTCAGGTGCAGATTTCGGTGGAAGGTGCAGGCAAGAATGGCGTGTCGCAAAAGGTATCGGATGAGGATGCCGTTGTCTGCCGGAAGCTTTTTGAAAAATATGTCACAATATTTACGGAATCCATTAACAGTGGGAAGACCGGACGGTTAAAACAGGTTCTGAAGGAAGGAACAAAGGTATATGAACAGCAGAAAGCACTGGCCGGAAATTATCATAAAAGGGGAATTCGGGAAAAGGTGAAAAGCTGTGACGTGGATCTTGTAAAGGTGTTAAATGAGTATGAGATTCAGATTAATTCAAGGGAACAGATAAAAGTAACTTACGGGGATAAAACGACAAAGCTTGTGAAACAAAGTTATTGCTATACATGTGAAAAGAAAAACGGAAGTTGGATCATTACGGCAATGGATGATAATATTTCTCTTGCCAAATGATCAGGAATCAGTTATTCTAATATAGAATGAAAACTTCATGTGACTGACGGAGCAAGCAGGAGTACCTGCGGGAAGCATGAGGAATAGGAAAAGCCGACCGTCTGGGCAGCCGCAAGGGTTGTTCGGGCGGTTTTTGTTTTTTGTGGGGTTGTTCCCACAGGATATCATTTTTATTCGTGTGAAGGAAAGGAGCATATTATGCAGAAGTTATCATTACAAAAGGAACTTACAGGAAATGCGTATCCGGGCAGAGGAATTGTGATCGGCAGGACTCCAAACGGCAAATATGCAGCGACCGCATATTTCATCATGGGCAGAAGCGAAAACAGCCGTAACCGTGTCTTTGTAGAGGACGGGGAGGGAATCCGTACCCAGGCATTTGATCCATCCAAGCTCAGTGATCCGAGTCTGATCATTTATGCACCGGTTCGTGTTCTGGAAAACAAAACCATTGTGACAAACGGAGATCAGACTGATACGATCTATGATCTGATGGACAAGCAGCAGACATTTGAGCAGGCACTCCGCACCAGAGAGTTTGAGCCGGATGCTCCAAATTATACACCAAGAATCTCCGGTATTATGCATGTGGAGAATGGAGAGTACAATTATGCGATGTCCATTTTGAAAAGTAATAATGGCAATCCGGATGCCTGCAACCGTTATACCTTTGCTTACAGCAATCCGGCAGCAGGAGAGGGACATTTCATCCACACTTATATGGGGGATGGCAATCCGCTTCCAAGCTTTGAGGGAGAGCCAAAGCTGGTGGAGATGATGGACGATATGGATGCCTTTGCAGAGATGCTCTGGAGCAGCCTGAATGAAGATAACAAGGTGTCCCTGTTTGTACGTTATATTGATATTGCCACAGGAGAGTGCAAGTCACGCATCATCAATAAAAATAAATAATATGTTTGCAAATCTATGGAAAACGCATAGATGAACGAAAAGATAAATACAACAAAATAATATCAAGAAAGGATAACAATAATGAAAGAATTAGAATTAAAATATGGATGTAACCCAAATCAGAAGCCTTCCAGAATCTATATGAAGGAGGGCGAGCTTCCAATCCAGGTACTCAATGGAAAGCCTGGATATATTAATTTTCTGGATGCATTTAACGGCTGGCAGCTTGTCCGCGAGTTAAAGAAAGCAACCGGACTTCCGGCAGCAACCTCCTTCAAGCATGTATCTCCTGCCGGTGCAGCAGTGGGACTTCCGCTGTCTGATGTGCTGGCAAAGATTTACTGGGTAGATGATCTCGGAGAGCTGACGCCTCTTGCCGCAGCTTATGCGAGAGCCAGAGGTGCAGACAGAATGTCTTCTTATGGTGATTTCATCGCACTTTCCGATGTCTGCGATGTCTGTACTGCCAAAATGATCAAGAGAGAGTTTTCCGATGGTATCATTGCACCGGGCTATGAGCCGGAGGCACTGGAGCTTCTCAAGGAGAAGAAAAAGGGCAATTATGCCATCATCCAGATCGACGAGAATTATGAGCCGGATCCGATCGAGCATAAAGAGGTATTTGGTATTACCTTCGAGCAGGGAAGAAATGAGTTAAATATCGACAAGGATTTCTTCAGCAATGTGGTAACGGAGAATAAAGACATTCCGGATTCCGCAAAGATTGATATGGCGATCGCAATGATCACACTGAAATATACACAGTCCAATTCTGTCTGCTTTGTCAAGGATGGACAGGCAATCGGAATCGGAGCAGGACAACAGTCCAGAATTCATTGTACCAGACTGGCCGGAAGTAAGGCGGATAACTGGCTGTTAAGACAGTCTCCACAGGTGCTGGGACTTCCTTTTAAGGAGGGCATGAAGAGAGCTGATCGTGATAATGCCATTGATCTTTACATCGGAGAGGATTATATGGATGTACTGGCAGACGGCGAATGGGAGAGAGTATTTACCGAGAAGCCTCCGGTATTTACAAAGGAGGAGAAGGAAGCATGGCTTTCTAAGGCAACTGACGTGACTCTTGGCTCCGATGCGTTCTTCCCATTCAGTGATAATATTGAGCGTGCATTCCGAAGCGGTGTGAAGTATATTGCACAGCCGGGTGGATCGATCCGTGATGGAGAAGTGATCGAGGCATGTAACAAACATGGCATCGCCATGAGCTTTACCGGTATCCGTTTATTCCATCATTAAAAACGACAGCGGCCGGTATTTCGATAAAAATTGATGGGATGATCCGGCAGATCAATACTTAAACGGAAAGGTGATGGAACATCATGGGATATCGTACCGTGGATGAGTGGGAGAACTTTGAATTTCAAGATGCAGACATTGGACAGATCCATATGCAAAATGGTCATCTTTATCTGGAACTGGGATATGTTACGATCCTGCCGGATAATTCCTGTAACCGGGATATCCGTAAAATGGGAACCAATGAACTGACACTACAGCTTCAGCAGGTAAAGATTGACCGGATCGTAGAGGAAGGTTACAAGCTTTACGATGCCGATGGTAATTTTACCAAGAATGTGGAGGATCAGGAACTGACCCCGGAGGAGTATCCGAAGTGGATGGAGGATATGGCGGGAGGAGCAGTCTATCAGATCCTTCGCAGAACGGCAGAAGGAGAGCTTCCATATGAGTATGAAATATATCTGGATGCCAATGAGAGAACATATCTGGCAAAGGTATATGCCAAACATGATGTGGAAGTATGGGAACGGTTTATGAACCGTCATTCCGATTGATTTAATGAACCAGATATGTAGATATATTGATATAAAGAGTTTCCGTTTGTGAAACTCTTTATTCTCTCAAAGGGAAAGTGAGGATAATTCTTACAGAGGGGTTTTGATTATTATGAATAAAAAACGATTGTGTATTGGTATACTGGCGCATGTCGATGCGGGGAAAACAACATTGTCGGAGGCAATGCTTTATACTTGTGGGATGATCCGCAAATTTGGCCGAGTGGACAGCAAAGATGCCTTTCTGGATACCTACGAGTTAGAGAGAGAACGGGGGATCACAATCTTTTCGAAACAGGCGATGCTTCGTACGGATGATCTGGAGATATCGCTGTTAGATACCCCGGGACATGTGGATTTTTCGGCTGAGATGGAGAGAACCCTTCAGGTGCTGGATTACGCCATTCTCGTGGTGAGTGGTATGGACGGGGTGCAGGGACATACCAGAACACTCTGGAAGCTTTTGGAGCGTTATCAGGTGCCAGCCTTTGTTTTTGTCAATAAAATGGATCAACAGGGCACAGATCAGTCTGGTCTGATGTCAGAAATAAAAGAAAAATTATCGGACAACTGTACGGATTTTGGGACAGAAGACAAGGGCAGCATTTATGAAAGTGCTGCTCTTTGTGAAGAAGCTTTGTTGAATCAATATCTGGAAATGGGAGAAATATCGGACAGAGACATTGCCAGACTGATTCTTGAGAGAAAGATTTTTCCATGTTATTTTGGATCCGCACTGAAAATGGATGGAGTGAAGAGTCTGCTGGATGGAATCAGTAATTATGGTATGTGTCCTAAATTTGGTACAGAATTTGGTGCAAGGGTGTTTAAAATCCTCCGGGACACTCAGGGAAACCGTCTGACATATGTCAAGATTACCGGAGGAGCATTAAAGGTCAGGGATGTACTTTCTTATCTGCCGAAAAATGCCGGGGACGGGCAGATTGCAGAAAAGGTCAATCAGATCCGGATATATTCTGGAGAGAAGTATGAGACAGTGGATGTGGCAGAGGCAGGCTGTGTCTGTGCACTGACAGGACTGGCAGAAACATATCCCTGTCAGGGACTTGGCATGGAGAAGGATTCTCCAGATCCTGTTCTGGAGCCGGTACTGACGTATCAGATGATCCTTCCGGAGGAGGTTCATCCGGCGGCGTTTCTGCCGAAACTGCGGATACTGGAGGAAGAGGATCCCATGCTGCATGTTCTGTGGTCTGAGGAGCTGCAGGAGATTCAGGTGCAGGTAATGGGACAGGTGCAGCTTGAGATCCTGCAGAGACAGATTAAGGAACGGTTTGATGTGTTGGTAATTTTTGGTGCCGGCAAGATCGTTTATAAAGAAACCATTGCAGATCGTGTAGAAGGCATCGGACATTTTGAACCGCTCCGTCATTATGCGGAGGTTCACCTGATCCTGGAGCCGGGAGAACCAGGAAGCGGGATGCAGTTTCTTTTGGGCTGTAGTGAGGAGATGCTGGATAAAAACTGGCAGCGTCTGATCCTGACACATCTGGAGGAAAGAACACATAGAGGTGTCCTGACCGGATCGCCACTGACCGATGTGAAGATTACGGTAGCAGGTGGCAGGGCTCACCTCAAGCATACTGAGGGGGGAGACTTTCGACAGGCAACCTACCGTGCCGTGCGTCAGGGGCTGATGCAGGCACAGTCTGTTCTGTTGGAGCCGTATTATGAATTTGTATTGGAGCTGCCATCGGAGCATGTGGGACGGGCTATGACAGACATGAGTCAGAGGGAGGCGGAAACAGAGGCTCCCGAGATTCATGGAAGCCATGCACTGCTGAAAGGAAGAGGACCGGTATCTACTCTTTGGGACTATGCGAAGGAGGTAGCTGCTTATACCAGAGGAGAGGGAAGCTTTTCCTGTGTTACCGGCGGATATGGTCCTTGTCATAATGCACAGGAGATTGTGGACGAAATTGGTTATATACCGGAGGAGGATATGGCAAATCCTACCGGATCGGTTTTTTGCAGCCACGGCTCCGGGTTTTATGTGGAATGGGATAAGGTGCCACAATATATGCATGTGGAGAGTGTGTTGGATGCGGCAGAGAGGACTTTGGACGAGGAATCCGTCTGGCAGGAGTACCAGATGCGCCGCAGCCGGGAACAGGAGAACTCTGAGCAGTGGATCGGTGTGGACGAGGTGGATCGGATCCTGGACAAAACCTTTTATGCAAACAGAAAAGAGGGATTTACTCCTCATAAGGGAATTGCCCATCGGAAGAATAGGCAAGTGAAGCAGGCGCAGGTCCGGGAATATGGACAGGGAAGTGCAAAACCGGCAGCCAAAAGAGAAAAATATCTTCTGGTAGATGGTTATAATGTAATCTTTGCCTGGGAAGAATTAAATGAGCTTGCCAAGGTCAATATTGACGGGGCAAGAGGAAGACTTCTTGATATTTTATGTGATTATCAGGGAATCCGGAAGTGTCATCTGATCGTGGTATTTGATGCTTACCGTGTGAAGGGACATCCTACGGAGATCTCCGATTATCATAATATTCATGTGGTTTATACAAAGGAAGCGGAAACGGCAGATCAGTTTATTGAAAAATTTGCCCATGAGAATGGCAGAAAATATGATGTGACTGTGGCAACCTCAGATGGTCTGGAGCAGATCATTATCCGGGGACAGGGATGTGGACTGATCTCTGCCAGAGAGTTTGAGAAGGAAGTGGCTGCTGTAAAAAAAGGCGTTGTTTCCAGACTGCAGGAGCAGAAACAGAGTGGACATACATTGATGGACAGCCTGTCGGAGGATTCCATAAAAGAACTGAATACACTGAAAAAACAGTGATACTGTAATGAAGAGGACGGAGAGGGAATCCTTAAAACAGAATATTTGCGGATGGAATGCCGGAAGGAGGATGGATATGGAGCAGGATAAATTGTTACAGGTACAGCAGGCAGTGAATCAGGTCATTCAGGGAAAAGAGGATGTGGTACAGAAAGTTTTTGCAGCAATGATCGCCGGAGGTCATATTCTGATGGAGGATATTCCCGGAGTTGGAAAAACAACATTAGCTACTACTTTTGCCAAAACTCTGGAACTTACGTATCACAGGGTGCAGTTTACGCCCGATGTGCTGCCAAGTGATATTCTGGGATTTTCCATGTATCATAACAAGACAGGTGAGTTTGAATTTCATCCGGGTTCTGTTTTTTGCAACCTTTTTCTGGCCGATGAGATCAACCGTACCTCTCCCAAAACCCAGTCCGCACTTCTGGAGGTTATGGAGGAACGGCAGGCAAGTGTGGAGGGCAAAACCTGGAAACTTCCGGATCCGTTTTTTGTCATTGCAACACAAAATCCCAGTGGTTCCTCCGGAACACAGCTTTTGCCGGAATCCCAGCTGGATCGTTTTATGATCTGTCTTTCCATGGGATATCCGTCTCACCGGGATGCCGTTTCTATTTTGAAGGGGGAAGTCTGGAAAAAGACAGACAAAAGGCAGAAGGTGCTTGGCATTGAGGAGTTGAAGGATCTGCAGAGAGAGGCGGAGCAGATTTATGTCCATGATGAGATTTATGATTATATTGTCTCTCTCGTGGAGGAAACCAGAAAACCGGGATATTTTGCAGAGGGAGCCAGTCCCAGAGCAACGATCGCACTGCTTCGTATGGCACGGGCAATGGCACGCCTTGCCGGAAGGGATTTTGTGACGGCACAGGATGTGCAGTGTGTATTGAAGGATGTGTTGGGGCATCGTGTAAAACCGGGAGCCAGAGCGAGGGCTGAGGGAAAAAGCGTGGAGGAATGTATCCATGAGTTGATCCTTCATGTGAAAAGTCCACGGAGTTGAGAGTCTGCAGGCTGAGAAAGGAATGAATGTGGGGTTATGATCAACAAAAAACATCTGCATTTTCGATGGGTACATCTGACGGGGTATCTGTTCCTGCTTGCAGCAGATATGGGTGCATTTTTTGTGCTGCACAGTTATTTTCTTCTGATGACGGCTGTGGTTCTGTTTTTGGTGGGAATTCTATCCGTGTACGGACTGCTTCATCTGGCGGAAAATCTGCAGACCGGAATATATATATCCCGGCAGAATGTTGACCTGGGAGATTACGTGGAATTGCAGGTTCACCTGTTCCATCAGACACGTTATTTTGCACTGAACGGGATGCTGGTAATGGAGACAGAAAATGTTTTTCGGGAGAACAAGTCTTCCTGGGAGATTTCCATGCCGGTGCAGCCGGGTGGTGTTTCGAAGGTGGTTCTGCCGTTAAAAGCAGAGCATCTTGGAAAATATGAGATACGATGTAAAAAAGCAGATATCAGAGATCTTCTGGGGATTATGGAGATGGTAGTTCCGGTCGAAGCTTATTGTGAAATGACGGTGCTTCCGGAGATCTCCCAAAATGATGCAGTGGAAACGTCCGGCTTTTTGTCGGGAATGTCAGAGACAGAAGAGAGTATGGAAAAAGGACATGATTTTTCCGAGGTTCAGGACATCCGGGAATATATTCCGGGGGATAAGCTGCGGGATATCCACTGGAAGATTTCTGCAAAGCAGGGAGAGCTGATGGTGAAGGAGCGGATCAGTGTGTCCGGTTCCCAGATGGTTATACGGATCGCATTGTCCCGGGAAAAGGAAATATCGGAGCATTTGCTGCAATGTGCCGGAAATGTGGCGGCTTCCTTTGTAAGTCAGAATCTGCCGGTATGTCTGCTGGTATGGAACGGGCACCAATATGCGTTTGACGAATTTGTCTGCAATGATATGGAGGAGCTTTGCGGTGCTTTTGCCATGATCCTTTCTATGCCGTTATCTGTCCGGGTGAATGAACAGCAGACGATATATCTGAAAAACAGCTATCCGTTTTTACGGACATATCTGAGTATTGAAAATGAGGATTCTCAGGTACAGGTGGTGATGAGAGATAATGTTTGATGGATGGAAAGAGATGGGTGGTAGAAGACATTCGAAAGATAATCTGCAAAACAGTGATAACCGGAAAATAGATTCTATGACATTGACAGAGGGACTGACGATCTGCCAGGATCAGCTGCCGAAGGAAAAACGATTAGAAACGCTTTTTATAAAAGGATTTGTGGTGTATCTTCTGGTGATGGGCGTCATGGGTTCTTATCTGTCTGCACTGGATGTAGATTATTCTCAGCCTGTCGTGCATATTGTGGTGCTTTTGTGTTCTTTGTACTGTGCCTCTTTATATTATAGTAAGCTGTGGCAGAATACGGGCTATATTATTTTGCTGGCAGTCATTGCGGCAGGTGGCTATTTTCTTGGAAAGTATATCAATAGTGGTTTTTATTCGGTTGCCAATGATATGTCGGAGGCGGCTTCTGAGTTCTTTCAGAGTAACGCAATGCGTTCGTATGGGGAACAGATCGGAGACAGGTATGCTGCGATCACGATTTCTATGAGTTATATCGGATGTATCTGCTGTGTACTGGTAAATATTATGGTCTCCAGAAAAATGCGGTGTAGCATGGTCGTGCTGCTGGGGGCAGCAGCTTTGGTAATGCCATTATATCTGGAGAAAGAACCGTCGTTTTTGTATATGGTTATGATGCTGGCGGGAATTCTTGCGTGTTTTATATTTCGGGGAAATGATCATTATCGTCTGACATGTGAGGACAATGCCTATGAGTGGGATATACAGAAAAAACGGTTTGAATACGTATATGATGCCGGAAGTATGGCAAGAACTGTGGTGTACATTGTTGTAATATGTATGGCGGTTCTGGGAGCAGGATCTATCCTATATCCGCGAAGGCTTCACCAGTCTATTCGCGGAATAAGTGCCCTGAAAAAAGCAACCATGGAATCGGTGGAAAATGTATCCATGCTGGGTCTGGCGGGACTGTTTAATTTTTATCCCAATACAGGAGGTCTGACCAATGGTACTCTGGGAGGGATCAATGCCGTCAGGTATGATTATGAAACAGATCTGACCATAGAGTTTGCACCGTATACACAAAACCGGATCTATCTGAAAACATTTACGGGATGTGATTATCTGCCCTATAACAACCGCTGGCAGAGGCAGACGGATTCCTCCGGAAATCAGGTTCCGGAACGGTCAGACACGACCACGGCACTGATGAAGAAAAATTATCAAAAACACAAAAAGAAGACTGCAAAAGGAAATATATTCATAAAAAATGTTGCGGCAGCAGCCGGAGTGTATCTACCCTATTATTCAGAGGAAGTGAATAAGGAAATTTATCCGGGAGTACAACAGGAGTATACTTTTTATCCGTCTCTGTCGGGAAAAGCCATTGGAGTGAAAGGGGCGGACCGGCAGGAGGCCGGTACAGACTGGCTTAATATTCCTGAAGAAAATATGGAGGAAATTAAAAAGCTGTGCCAGGAGGCGGGACTGTCCCCGGAAGATAGTGTCCCGGATAACGTACAGAAACTGGTACAATATTTTCAGAAAAATATCCCATATTCTTATCGGCCGGGGGCAACACCATACCGGACAGATTTTATCAATTATTTTCTGGGGAAAAACAGGCGTGGCTACTGTGCACATTTTGCCAGTGCGGCAACTCTGGCATTTCGTTATATTGGTATTCCGGCACGTTATGTGGAAGGATATGGCGTTGACCCGGAGGATATTTCCGAAGAAGGAACGATTCAATATGACAAAAAGTATCAGGACTACTATGACGGATATTCGGAAGTGGGAGAAACGGCGGTTGTTTCCGTAAATGTGACTGATGCCAGTGCTCATGCCTGGGTGGAGGTTTTTGATCCTGATCTGGGATGGCAGGTCGCAGATGTGACGCCTTCTACCGGAGAGGAACCGGAAGATAATGGACTCTGGCAGAGAATTCTTCACTTTTTGGGAGGAGGAAGAAATTCATCCGGAAATGATTCAAAAAATGGAAATGGTGGCCAGTCAGATAACGGGGCAGCAGAACAGGTGAAAAAGACCACGGGGTATCTTTCGGCGGGAATGGTTGTGGCAGTTTTCGTGTGGTTTTTTATCTGGAAATTTAGACGATATGCGGTATGGTGGATCCGGTTTCGGAAAAGCAGCAGAAATGACCGGCTGATCATGGAATATCAGCGGTATTTGGGAAAAGTTTCCCAGAAGCAGGATTCCTTAAAGAAATATAAAAATTATAAAGATCAGTTAAATTGGCTGAATAATCATGGATATTGGTGTTCAGATGTGGTAAGATTGGAAAAGGCAGTTTCTATATTGGAACGGGCCGGGTTTTCGAATGTGGAGGTAACGTCAGAGGAATATGATCTGATGAAAAATTGCTTTCATAGAAACAAAAAGGCAGCCGGCAGAGTTTCCGGCAGAAAGAGAGGTTGATGATGAATCAGAAAAATACAGAATTGTTTTTTGGAGACGAGCAGGATGTTGTGATCACTCTGGAGGTAGAGGATGGAACAGAGACAAAGGTGACCCCTCTGGCAAGCTTTGAAATTGACGAGCTTGGTACCGAGTATATTATTGCAGCAGAGCTTACACCGGATGAGGAGAGCATGACCGGTGAGGTGCAGATCCTGAAATATGAAGAAGATGCAGATGGGGAAGCTTCTATGTCTTCTATCGAGGATGAAGAGGAGTATCAGCTTGCAGCCGAGGCATGTCGTCAGATCATCAGGAGTGGTGCAATTGAGGGCTTTGATGTGGAAGAAGATGACGAGGATGAGGATTCAGAGGAATATGACGAAGATTATCTCAGTGATATTGGAAATATTTTTCCGGGTTTGTCTATCGACAACGGGGAGGAGTAGCAGCAAGTCTGCAGTTTTGACAACAAAAGAGAAATGTAATATAATTTTATTTGGTTTTTTTGTGATATGGGAAATGTGTTGTTTCCCTCGTTTTAACAGAGAAGGTCTGATGAAAGGTAATTTCGGGTGAGGAAGGATAATATATGGGGAAAAAGAAGCTGTTGATAGTGGATAATGGTGCAGTAGCAGGAGAAATGATCCGGGATCTGTTTCCATATGATTGTGAATGTATTCCGGCACAAAATGGTGTAGAGGGGCTGTCTTATCTGGAGAAGCATCCGGGGCAGATAGATCTGATCGTGACAGATCTGGTCATGCCGGTGATGGATGGATTTGAAATGATGAAATGTATCCACTCCAATGCATTAAATCGAAATATTCCGCTTCTTGCGATCGCAGCTTTGGATCAGCAGGAGGATATTAAAAAGGCATTTGCCTATGGGGCGGACGAAATTCTGATAAAGCCACTGCAGCCGGATATTGTCAAAAAACGGATCCAGAACATGTTTGACATTGCGGATCACCGAACCCTTCATAATATTATGGAGGATATGGTGAGGATTGAGATTGAGGAAAATATCGATGATCTCGGGATTTGTCCCTGCCCGGTGTGCAGGAGGGATCTGATGACGCTGACATTAAATAATGTTCCACCGAAGTATGTCAATACAGAAAAAGGAGCGATCATGTCAAAGGTTGGCAGTATGTCCCGGACGGAAAGGATCAAGCTTCTGGCAGAGATTGCACATTGTGCGGAGATGGTACGTGATAAACCGCGTCATTCTCTTCCGGACAGCAATATCACAAAGTAACACAGTCGGAATATTTTCCGGTTAGTTTATATGCCGTTACAGGTATCTTTCGCAAGTAAAGGATCTATTCCTTTAAAATATAAAATACGGCACAGAGAAGTGTCTTATAATGGAGGCAGAAATGAAAGTATCAAAATTGGTAGGTTCGCGTTTTAAGGAGAAGCCGGCGGATTGTGTGATCGACAGTCATGCACTGATGGTGCGGGGCGGTTATATGAAATATGTTGGCAATGGCATTTTTTCCGAGTTTCCGACTCTGAGAAAAATCACCGCAAAGATTGAAAATATCATCCGTAGTGAGATGGATGCCATTGACGGACAGGAAGTATTATTCCCGGTTGTTCTTCCGGCAGATCTCTGGGAGGAGTCCGGCAGATATGATAGTGTGGGAAGCGAGCTTCTTCGTTTTACCGACAGAAACAATGCAAAGCATGTTCTTGGTATGACCCATGAGGAGGCGGCAGTTCATCTGGTTCGTGAATATGCCCAGACCTATACAAAGTATCCGTTTATGATCTATCAGGTACAGAGAAAGTTCCGTGATGAGGCAAGACCTCGTGCCGGAATGATCCGTGTCCGTGAGTTTACCATGAAGGATGCGTATTCTTTTCATACCTCCCAGGAGGATCTGGAGCGTTATTATGCCATCGCATATAAGGCATATAACCGTATCTTCCAGAGAGCAGGTATTCCGGAGGTTGTTACGGTAGCATCGGATTCCGGTATGATGGGAGGAAGTCTTTCCCATGAGTATATGCTTCTGACACCGGTTGGCGAGGATTCCATCGTACTTTGCAATGAATGTGATTTCCGTGCCAACATGGAAGCGGCAAAGACGATCGTTGAGAATGAACCGGGACAGGCAGAGAAACTGGAGTGTGTTGAGACTCCGGACTGCAAGACCATTGAGGATGTCTGCGGATTCTTAAAGAGTGACGTGGAGACTTCCTGCAAGGCAGTGGTATATCAGAAGAATTCTGACGATACCTATGTGGTTGCTTTTGTCAGAGGCGATTATGAGATCAATGAGACAAAACTTCGCAATCTGGTGGGAGAGGAGATCCACCCGGCAGATATTACAGAGGACTGCGGTCTTGTTGCAGGTTATATCGGACCTTATCAGATCACAGAAAAGGCAGAGGTATATCTGGATGTATCTCTCAAGGGTATCCAGTCTATGGTTGCAGGAGCCAATAAGGAAGGCTATCATTATAAGGGACTGAATCTGGAGCGTGAGCTTGGTGAAGTGACATATCACGATATTTCTAAGATACGCGAGGGTGGTATCTGCCCTTGCTGTGGCAAGCCGTCTATTACAATCAAGCGTGGTATCGAGGTTGGTAATATCTTCCAGCTTGGCACAAAGTATACCAAGTCTATGAATATGCAGTACACCGATGAGAATGGGGAGCTTCAGTATCCGATCATGGGCTGCTACGGTATTGGTGTTGGTCGTCTGGCAGCATCGATCTGCGAGGCAAAGCATGATGAGTATGGTCCAATCTGGCCAATCTCCATTGCACCTTGGGAGGTTGAGGTATGCTGTCTCCGTGTGGATGACGAGGAGACTAAGAAAGTTTCTGATGAGATGTATCAGAAGCTATTACAGGCAGGTGTGGATGTGATCTATGATGACAGAGATGTACGTCCGGGAGCGATGTTCTCCGATGCGGATCTGATCGGTGCACCGATCCGTGTGGTGGTAAGTCCGAGAAATCTAAAGGAGTCCTGCATTGAGCTTGCGACAAGAGACAAGTCATATAAGGAGATGGTTCCGGTAGAGGAGGCATTTGACGCAGTGCTTCAGTTAAAGCAGCAGTTGTTTGATGACATTAATGCAAAGGTAGAAGCATACGAATAAATATAGGTACAGGATACGGTGAAAACCGGTATTTGCTGTACCGGATATGGGACAGAAGGTCTGTCCTGATAACTGGACAGAATCAACAGGATAGTTGTTCTGCTGTATGAAAACATACAGTGGAACAACTATTCGTTTTTAGAGGGGGTTAGGTATGATTAACTTTATTGCAAAACATTGGATTCCGGATTATAGAAATTATCAGGACAAATATGTGCGGCAGCAATATGGGATTCTTTGCGGTATTGCAGGGATATTTTTAAATGTGTTTTTGTTTGCCGGAAAGCTTTTTGTGGGATGGCTCAGTCATTCCATTGCAATCATGGCAGATGCCTTTAATAATCTGTCGGATGCCGGATCTTCCCTGATCCTTCTGTTTGGCTTCCGCCTGTCGGGACAGAAGCCGGATCCGGAGCATCCTTTTGGCCATGGCAGACTGGAGTATGTGTCGGGGCTTATCGTATCGGTGATCATTATGGTTATGGCAGTGGAGCTTATGAAAAGCTCCGGGCAGAAGATCCTGCATCCAGAGGAGGTTGTCTGGCATACCTGGACATTGGTGGTTCTGGTGATCTCCATTCTCGTAAAGTTGTATATGTTTACATATAACCGTTCCTATGGAAATAAGATTGCCAGTGCAGCTATGGGGGCGACTGCTCTGGATAGCATCAGTGATGCGGTGGCAACCTTTGTGGTTCTGGTTTCTACAGTGGTATCCCATTTTACGGGACTTCAGATTGATGGTGTGTGTGGTATGCTAGTGGGGATATTTATTATGTATGCCGGTATTTCCGCGGCAAAGGACACCATCAATCCGCTGCTGGGACAGCCGGCAGAGGATTGTTTTGTAAAGAGAGTTCATGAAATCGTTCTTTCCCGGAAGGAGATCCTTGGCATGCATGATCTGGTGGTTCATAATTACGGACCGGGACGTACCATGCTTTCCCTGCATGCAGAGGTTCCGGTGGATGGAAGTCTGGTGGAGCTTCATGAGGTAATCGATGAGGTGGAGCATCAAATTTCCGATGAACTGGGCTGCTCTGCGGTGATCCATATCGATCCTATCTGGGTAAAGGATGAGGAAACGCAGAAGATGAAAAAGGAGATGGAGGCGGATTTAAAGCTGATGGATCCGTCCCTGGCACTTCATGATTTCCGGATGGTACGTTATACTGGCCATATGAAGCTGTTTTTTGATATTCAGGAGCCGTATTCCTGCAAGATCGAGGAGAAGGAGTTGGTAAAGCGATTGCAGGATCATGTGGCAGAAAACCACCCGGGAGTAGAACTGGTGGTGTATGTTGACCGTTTTTAAGGCGTTTTGAAGGGATGATTTACAGAAACCTCCTTTTGTGGTATGATAAATAAAGTTTTGTCAGGTGACCCCTGAATGGATAAAGAGAGAATGGAGGCAATGAGATTATGGGAATGACAATGACGCAGAAGATTTTAGCGGCACATGCAGGATTGGAGACGGTTCAGGCCGGACAGCTTATTATGGCAGATCTTGACCTTGTCCTTGCAAATGATATTACCGGTCCGGTAGCGATTCACGAGGTGGAGAAGCTAAACAAAAAGACAGTATTTGATAAAGATAAGATTGCCCTTGTTCCGGATCATTTTACCCCCAATAAAGATATTAAGTCTGCGGAGCACTGTAAATGTGTCCGTGAGTATGCCAAAGAGCATGATATTACCAACTATTTTGAAGTGGGACAGATGGGTATCGAGCATGCCCTTGTTCCGGAAAAGGGACTGATCGTGGCAGGAGATGTCTGCATCGGAGCAGACTCCCATACATGTACATATGGAGCATTAGGTGCGTTCTCTACCGGTGTTGGCAGTACCGATATGGGTTGTGGCATGATCACCGGACAGGCATGGTTTAAGGTGCCTTCCGCCATTAAGATCGAGCTTACCGGCAAGCTCTCCAAATGGGTCAGCGGTAAGGATGTGATCCTTCATATTATCGGAATGATCGGCGTGGACGGTGCACTGTACCGTTCCATGGAGTTTGCGGGAGACGGCGTGGCAAGTCTTTCCATGGACGACCGTTTCTCCATTGCCAATATGGCGATCGAGGCTGGTGCCAAGAATGGTATCTTCCCGGTTGATGATCAGACCATTGCATATATGAAGGAGCATTCACAGAAGGAATACAAGATCTTTGAGGCAGATGAGGATGCAGAGTATGACGAGGTTATTAAGATCGATCTGAGTACCTTAAAGCCAACCGTAGCATTCCCACATCTTCCAGAGAATACAAAGACTGTGGATGAGGCCGGTGTGGTTACCATTGACCAGGTTGTGATCGGATCCTGCACCAACGGCCGTATCTCTGATCTCAGAGAGGCAGCAAGTGTTTTGAAGGGACGTAAGGTGGCAGATGGTATCCGTGCCATTGTGATTCCGGCGACACAGAGTATTTATATGCAGGCGATCGAGGAAGGTCTCGTTCAGACATTTATCGAGGCAGGAGCTGTGGTAAGTACTCCGACCTGCGGACCATGTCTGGGTGGTCATATGGGCTGTCTGGCAAAGGGAGAGAGAGCCGTTTCTACCACAAACCGTAACTTTGTAGGACGTATGGGTCATGTGGAATCTGAGGTATATCTGGCAAGTCCGGCTGTTGCAGCAGCCAGTGCGGTTACCGGCAGGATCTCGCAGCCATCGGATCTGGGACTTTGATGTAAGACAACCGTTTTGCAAAGAGCAATTTATGCGTGGATTTAAATTGCCATGTAAAAGCGTGACTAATTATAAAGTATATGGAGGAAAGTAAATATGAAAGCATGTGGTACCGTTCATAAATATGGAGATAATGTAGATACAGATGTCATCATCCCGGCACGTTATCTGAATTCATCAGATCCGGCAGAACTGGCAAAAAGCTGTATGGAGGATATTGACCCGGACTTTGTAAACAGAGTGAAGAAGGGCGATATCATGGTAGCCAACAAAAACTTTGGATGCGGTTCATCCAGAGAGCATGCACCGATCGCCATTAAGGCATCCGGCATCAGCTGTGTCATTGCAGAGACATTTGCCCGTATCTTTTATCGGAATGCTATCAATATCGGACTTCCGATTATTGAGTGTCCGGAGGCTGCCAGGGAGATCGAGGCAGGAGATACCGTTGAGATTGATTTTGACAGCGGTGTGATCGTGGACAAGACAAGAGGAACACAGTATCAGGGACAGGCATTCCCTCCGTTTATGCAGAAGATCATTAAGGCAGAGGGATTAGTGAATTATATTAACAGCAACTATGCAGAGTAATCTGGGATAAGGAGAAAAACATGGTATTTGGAGTAATTCTTGCCGGCGGTGTCGGCAGTCGTATGGGAAATGTTGAGAAGCCGAAGCAGTTTTTGAAAATTGGAGGAAAGCCGATCCTCATTCATACTGTAGAGAAGTTTTTGATGCATGATTCATTTCAGGAGTTGATCGTACTGACTCCGACAGAGTGGATCGAGCACACCAAAAATCTTCTGAAGAAATATCTGGGTGAGGCAGGAAGTACCGTAAAGGTGCTCAAAGGTGGTTCCACCAGAAATGAAACCATTATGAATTCCATCGCATATATTGAGGAAAACTATGGACTGGATGATGATACTTTGATCGTGACACACGATTCTGTTCGTCCGTTCCTGACGTATCGTATCATCGAGGAGAATATCAAGTACGGTTTACAGTACGGTGCCTGTGATACGGTCATTCCTGCAACGGATACCATTGTACACAGTGAGGATGGTAAGATCATTACATCTGTGCCGGATCGTTCCAAAATGTATCAGGGGCAGACTCCGCAGACCTTTGGAGCCAAGAAGCTCAAGGAGTTATATCAGTCATTAACAGAAGAAGAGAAGGAAATTCTGACCGATGCTTCCAAAATTTTTGTGATCAAGGGAGAGCAGGTTTACCTTGTGGAGGGTGAGGTTTACAACACCAAGATCACCTATCCTTATGATCTCAGAGTGGCAGAGTCTCTGTTAAATGACCAGAAGAACGGAAAGTAAGTGAACAGGAAATAGTTTGTGCCGAAGGGCAGAAAGGATTTTTATGTTAAATACGATATATCGTTTAGTGGCACCCCGGAGATTTGAAATTGCATTTCAGGATATCAGTCTTCAGGGAGATGAAGTGATAGTCAGACCGACACATTTGTCAATCTGTCATGCGGATCAGCGTTATTATCAGGGGGCGAGGCCGGCTGAAGTACTGGCCAAAAAGCTTCCGATGGCGTTGATCCACGAGGGAATCGGTGATGTGGTATACGATCCACAGGGTGTGTTTAAGCCGGGAGACAGCGTGATCATGATCCCGAATACTCCGGTAGAGAAGGATGATGTGATCGCAGAAAATTATCTGCGTTCCAGCAAATTCCGCGCCAGTGGCTTTGATGGATTTATGCAGGAGCATGTTGTTCTGACCCATGACAGGGTTGTGGCACTGGATCCTTCGATCGATAAGGTGATCGCTGCATTTACAGAGCTTGTATCGGTGAGCATGCATGCAGTTCTTCGTTTTGACCGTTTTGCACATAAGCGTCGTAATATAGTTGGTATCTGGGGAGATGGCAATCTGGGCTATATTACCTCTGTTTTGTTTAAGGCAACCTTCCCGGACACGCAGCTTTATATCTTTGGTGTCAGTGAGGAGAAAATGTCTTCCTTTACTTTTGCGGATGCCACCTTCAATGTCAATGACATTCCGGAGGATCTGCTGGTGGATCACGCCTTTGAGTGTGTGGGAGGTGCTGCATCCCAGAGTGCGATCAATCAGATGATCGACCATATCCAGCCGGAGGGAACTATGTCCATTCTCGGTGTATCTGAGTATCCGGTGCCGATCAATACCCGTATGATCCTGGAAAAGGGATTGCGGATGTTTGGAAGCAGCCGGAGCGGCAGAGAGGATTTTGAGAGAACGGTAGCTCTGTATCAGAGCAATCCGGAGATCATCAATTACCTGAGCAATATCGTGGGAGCACAGGTTCCGATCCGTGATATTAAGGATATGAACCGTGCTTTTGAACTGGATAACCAGAAAAACATGGGTAAGACCATTATGATCTGGGATAAATAAATGACCGTTGACACTAATAGATTTTATGGGTACACTATAAGTTAGTGCATTTTAAGTCTGTTTGATCAGACAGAGATAGCATTCGATGCTAAGCGGATAAAAGGATATCCCGCTTTGAAAGAGAAAGGAAGCGAATATATGAAGTACAGGATTGCATCAATTCCCGGTGACGGTATCGGCCCGGAAATTGTAAGAGAGGCCAGAAAAGTATTGGCAAAGGTTGGAGAGGTCTATGGTCATACGTTTGAATATGAGGATCTGTTAATGGGCGGATGCTCTATTGATGTATATGGAGAGTCGCTGACCGATGAGACTCTGGAGAAAGCGAAGGGCTGTGACTCCGTATTGCTGGGAGCAGTCGGAGGTAACGTAGGACAGTCTAACTGGTATCAGATCGAGCCATCCAAGAGACCAGAGGCTGGTCTTCTCAAGATCCGTAAAGGACTGGAGCTTTATGCCAATATCCGTCCGGCAATTCTTTTTGATGAGCTGTCCGGAGCATGTCCGCTGAAGGAGGAGCTGACCGAGGGAGGCTTTGATTTTGTGGTAATGCGTGAGCTTACAGGCGGCCTGTACTTTGGAGACCGTAAAACCATCGAGGAGAATGGCGTTAAGAAAGCCATCGATACCCTTACATATGATGAGAACGAGATCCGTCGTATTGCAAAGTGGGGCTTTGATGTAGCCATGAAGAGAAATAAAAAGGTCTGCAGTGTAGATAAGGCAAACGTGCTGGATTCTTCCAGACTCTGGAGAAGTGTTGTGGCAGAGGTTGCAAAGGACTATCCAGAGGTAGAGCTGACCAATATGCTGGTCGATAACTGTGCAATGCAGTTAGTCAGAGATCCGAAGCAGTTTGATGTGATCCTTACAGAGAACATGTTTGGAGACATTCTTTCCGATGAGGCAAGTATGGTGACAGGTTCCATCGGTATGCTGTCTTCCGCAAGCCTTGGAGCAACAAAGCTTGGTCTTTATGAGCCAAGTCATGGATCTGCACCGGATATTGCAGGACAGGACATTGCCAATCCGATCGCAACGATCCTTTCCGCAGCAATGATGCTCCGTTATTCCTTTGATCTGGAGAAGGAAGCAGATGCGATTGAGGATGCAGTAAAGAAAGTGCTGGCTGAGGGGTACCGCACGGTGGACATTATGGACGAGGGCAAGACCCGGGTTGGAACAACAAAGATGGGTGATCTGATCGCAGAGCGCATTGGATAGAACATAGATAGAAGTAATGTTTCCTTAAATGTTACAAATTGGGATATGTATATATGAAAGGCATGGTGACAAGAGATGAGAAGTGATGCAGTAAAGAAGGGAATGGCAACGGCGCCGCAGCGTTCGTTGTTTAATGCACTTGGAATTACAAAGGAAGAGCTGGAAAAGCCATTGGTAGGTATTGTAAGCTCCTACAATGAGATCGTTCCGGGTCATATGAATCTTGACAAGATCGTGGATGCTGTCAAGATGGGTGTTGCAATGGCAGGAGGTACGCCAATCGTATTTCCGGCGATCGCCGTTTGTGACGGAATCGCCATGGGACATACCGGTATGAAGTATTCCCTTGTAACAAGAGATCTTATCTGTGATTCTACAGAGTGTATGGCTCTGGCGCATCAGTTTGATGCCCTTGTTATGGTGCCAAACTGTGATAAAAACGTACCGGGACTTCTGATGGCAGCTGCCCGTCTGAATATTCCTACGGTATTTGTCAGTGGTGGTCCAATGTTAGCCGGACACGTCAATGGTCAGAGAACAAGTCTTTCCTCTATGTTTGAGGCAGTAGGCTCTTACGCTGCAGGAACTATGACAGAGGAGCAGGTGGATGATTATGTATGCCATGCATGTCCAACCTGTGGTTCCTGCTCCGGCATGTACACAGCCAACAGTATGAACTGCCTGACAGAGGCAATCGGTATGGGACTTCAGGGCAATGGTACGATTCCGGCTGTATATTCTGACCGTATCAAGCTTGCAAAGCATGCAGGTATGAAGGTGATGGAGCTCTATGAGAAAAATATCTGTCCAAGAGATATTCTGACACCGGAAGCATTTGAGAATGCTCTGACTGTAGATATGGCTCTGGGCTGTTCTACCAATACTATGCTTCACTTGCCTGCAATCGCACATGAGGCAGGCGTTGAGTTGAACCTTGATATGGCAAATGCCATCAGCGCAAAGACTCCAAACCTGTGTCATCTGGCACCGGCCGGTCATACCTATATGGAGCAGTTGAATGAAGCCGGCGGTATTTACGCAGTTATGAACGAGCTGAACAAAAAGGGTCTGCTTCATACAGATCTGATCACAGCCACCGGCAAGACTGTTGGGGAGAACATTGCCGGCTGTGAGAACAGAGATACTGAAGTGATCCGTCCAATCGACAATCCATACAGTGCGACAGGCGGAATTGCTGTTCTCCGTGGTAATATTGCACCGGACAGCGGTGTAGTAAAGCGTTCCGCAGTGGTACCGGAGATGCTGGTACATGAGGGACCAGCCCGTGTATTTGATTGTGAAGAGGATGCTATCGCAGCTATCCGCGGCGGCAAGATCGTAGAGGGTGATGTGGTAGTGATCCGTTATGAGGGACCAAAGGGTGGTCCTGGTATGAGAGAGATGTTAAATCCAACCTCTGCTATTGCAGGAATGGGACTTGGTTCCAGTGTAGCATTGATCACAGACGGTCGTTTCTCCGGAGCATCCAGAGGAGCATCGATTGGTCATATCTCACCGGAGGCAGCCGTTGGCGGTCCGATCGCATTGATCGAGGAGGGTGATATCATTGCTATTGATATCCCGGCCAATACCATCAATGTAAAGGTTTCTGATGAGGAGCTGGCAGCACGTCGTGAAAAATGGACGCCGAGAGAGCCAAAGGTGAAGACCGGATATCTGGCAAGATATGCATCTATGGTTACTTCTGCAGACAAGGGTGCAATTTTAAAATCAAGTCTGTAATTTATTTTAGTGAATGAGAAAGGAGTATACATACGATGCAGTTAACAGGTTCTCAGATTGTAGTGGAATGTCTGAAGGAACAGGGCGTGGATACCGTATTCGGTTATCCGGGAGGCGCTATTTTAAATATATATGACGAGCTTTATCGTCATCAGGATGAGATTCATCATATCTTAACATCCCATGAGCAGGGAGCATCCCATGCGGCAGATGGTTATGCGCGTTCGACAGGACGTGTAGGTGTCTGCATGGCAACAAGTGGTCCGGGAGCGACAAATCTGGTTACGGGAATTGCCACCGCACATATGGATTCTGTTCCGTTGGTGGCGATTACCTGTAATGTGGGTGTGCCTCTGTTGGGCAAGGATTCCTTTCAGGAGGTTGACATTGCCGGTGTGACCATGCCGATCACAAAGTACAGTTTTCTGGTAAAGGATGTCAAGGATCTGGCAGGTGCGCTGAGACGTGCATTCAAGATTGCACAGACAGGACGTCCGGGTCCGGTGTTGATCGATATTGCAAAGGATGTTACCGCCAATAAGACAGAATATAAGCCGGAGGTACCAAAGATCATTCCGCGTTCCATGGAACAGATTGAGGCGGCTTCCGTAGAGAAGGCTTTAAAGCTGATGCGCAAGGCAAAACGTCCGATGATCTTTGTGGGCGGAGGTGCAGTGATCTCCGGAGCGGAGAAGGAGCTGCTTGAGTTCGCCAAGAAGCTGGATGCCCCTGTCACGGACAGTCTTATGGGCAAGGGAGCATATCCTGGCACGGATGATAATTATGTGGGAATGCTTGGCATGCATGGCACCAAAACTGCTGATCTCAGTGTGGGAGAGGCAGATGTGCTGGTGGTACTCGGTTCCAGATTTTCAGACCGTGTTACGGGAGTTACAAAAAATTTCGCAAAGAAAGCAAAGATCATCCAGGTGGATGTGGATCCCGCAGAGATCAACAAGAATGTTATTGTAGATGTCAGTGTGATCGGCGATGTGAAATCTGTACTGGATATTTTCAATTCCCGTCTGGAGCAGCTTTCTCATCCGGAATGGATGGAAAAAGTGATGGAGCGTAAGAGAACATTACCTCTTACCTACAGTAAGGATCGTCTGACGGGTCCGTATATTATCGAAAAGCTGTATGAGCTGACCAATGGTGAGGCAATTATTTCCACGGAAGTAGGCCAGCATCAGATGTGGGCAGCACAGTATTACAAGTACACCCGTCCAAGAACATTGATCACATCCGGCGGACTGGGAACCATGGGATATGGTCTCGGTGCTGCGATCGGTGCTAAGGTGGGAAATCCGGACAAAACGGTAGTAAATATTGCCGGAGACGGATGTTTCCGTATGAATATGAACGAGATTGCAACAGCAACCCGCAGTAATATTCCGGTCATTGAGCTGATCTTTAACAACTCCGTGTTGGGTATGGTACGCCAGTGGCAGACCTTATTCTACGGAGAGCGTTATTCACATACGATATTAAAGGATAAGGTGGACTATGTGAAGGTTGCTGAAGCGATGGGAGCCAGAGCATACCGTATCACCAAAATGGAAGAGGTTGAACCGGTGCTGAAAGAGGCTCTTGCAGCAGGAGAGCCGGTTGTGATCGATTGTGTGATCGAGAGCGATGATAAGGTATTCCCGATGGTTGCTCCCGGAAAGAACCTGGAAGATGTATTTGATGAAGAGGATCTAAATGCGGAATCTTAATATAGCGCAAGTGTTGTCATACAATGCTGTTATAGGGGGATTTTGTATTCTATAGATAGGCGGCTGCTTTTACAGAGCTGTCAGTAAATATTAATTTTTATCTACATAAGGAGGCATAAAAAATGGGCAGAGTTTATAATTTTTCAGCTGGTCCGGCCGTATTACCGGAGGAAGTACTTCAGGAAGCTGCTGATGAGATGTTGGATTATCAGGGATCCGGCATGTCGGTGATGGAGATGAGTCACCGGTCCAAGGTCTATGATAACATCATCAAGACTGCAGAAAAAGACTTGAGAGAGTTGATGAACATTCCTGACAATTACAAAGTATTATTCCTTCAGGGTGGTGCATCACAGCAGTTTGCAATGATTCCTATGAATCTTATGAAAAACGGCGTGGCTGATTATATTGTAACCGGACAGTGGGCTAAGAAAGCCTATACAGAAGCACAGAAATATGGAAAGGCAAACAAGATTGCCTCATCCGAGGATAAGACATTCTCGTATATTCCTGATTGTTCGGATCTGCCGATTTCGGAGGATGCAGATTATGTTTATATCTGTGAAAACAATACAATTTACGGAACAAAGTACAAGAAGCTTCCAAACACAAAGGGAAAGACTTTGGTTGCTGATGTATCTTCCTGCTTCCTTTCAGAGCCGGTTGATGTCACAAAGTATGGTGTGATCTATGGTGGTGTCCAGAAGAATATCGGACCTGCAGGTGTTGTCATCGTGATCATCCGTGAGGATCTGATCACAGAGGATGTACTTCCGGGCACTCCGACCATGTTGCAGTACAAGACACACGCAGATGCAGATTCTCTTTACAACACACCGCCGGCATATGGTATTTATATCTGCGGCAAAGTATTTAAGTGGCTCAAGAAGATGGGTGGCTTAGAGGTGATGAAGCAGCGTAATGAGGAAAAGGCAAAGATCCTTTATGATTTCCTGGACAGCAGCAAAATGTTTAAGGGGACTGTTGTAAAGGAAGACCGTTCTCTGATGAATGTACCATTTGTAACAGGGGACAAGGATCTCGATGCCAAGTTTGTAAAAGAGGCAGAGGAAGCAGGTTTTGTAAACCTGAAGGGTCATCGTACCGTCGGTGGTATGAGAGCCAGCATCTACAATGCGATGCCTAAGGAGGGCGTAGAGAAGCTTGTAGAGTTTATGAAGAAGTTTGAGGAGGAGAATGCATAATGTTTCAGTATACATGCTTAAATCCCATCGCAGCGGTGGGACTTGACAATCTGACAGAGGATTATAAGCAGACAGAGGATTTTGCACAGGCAGATGCGGTATTAGTCCGCAGTGCTGCCATGCATGATATGGAGCTGTCTGATAAGCTTTGTGCCGTAGCAAGAGCCGGTGCCGGAGTTAATAATATTCCACTTGATAAATGTGCCGAGAAGGGTATCGTTGTATTTAATACACCGGGAGCCAATGCAAACGGTGTGAAGGAGCTTCTGATCTCCGGAATGCTTTTAGCTGCCCGTGATATCGTGGGTGGTATCGACTGGGTTAAGGCAAACGCAGACGACGAAAATATTTCCAAGTCTATGGAGAAGGCAAAGAAGAACTTTGCAGGCTCTGAGATCAAGGGAAAGAAGCTTGGTGTGATCGGTCTTGGTGCTATCGGTGTATTGGTAGCTAATGCAGCAAACCGTCTGGGCATGGACGTTTACGGGGTGGATCCATTCCTTTCCGTAAAAAATGCACTGACACTTTCCAGAGATATCACCGTATGCAAGAGCTATGATGAGCTTTACAAGACCTGTGATTATATTACTGTTCATGTACCATATATGCCGGAGACCAAGGGTCTCCTGAACAAAGAGGCATTTGATCAGATGAAGGACGGTGTTGTTGTATTAAACTTTGCCCGTGATCTTCTGGTAAATGATGATGATATGAAGGTGGCTCTGGAGTCCGGAAAAGTTGCAAAATATGTAACAGATTTCCCGAATCCGGCAGTTGTCAAGATGCCAAATGTCATTGCCACACCTCATCTTGGTGCTTCTACAGAGGAGTCTGAGGATAACTGTGCGATCATGGCAGTCGAAGAGATCCGTGATTTCATGGAGAATGGTAATATCAGAAATTCCGTAAACTATCCGGCATGTGATGCAGGTGTCTGTGAGACAAAGGGCAGAATTACCGTTGCTCATAAAAATATTCCAAATATGCTGACACAGTTTACCAATGTATTCTCCTCTGAGGGAATCAACATCGCACATATGACCAATAAGAGCCGTGGGGACTACTCTTATTGTATCTTTGACATTGACTCTGATTCTACAGAGGCATTTGCAGAGAAGCTGAGTGCCATTGACGGTGTATTAAAGGTTCGTATCATCAAATAAGATGGTGCGATCACGGTCAGGGACGGATGATTTGCATCCGGCGTGTGCCATATTTTATAAATCGTATCAATAACATGGGGGCTTTGGTAAAAGGGGTTTTACCCTTTTTATCCGAGCCCTTTTTTAGGGGATAGAAAAATGCCTGTAACGTAGTGTACAGCCGATGAGAATTGCCAAGCAATTCCCAGATTTGTGCCTGCCGCTCAAAGTCTGCGGGTTGAGAAAGGAATGCAGGATTAGTATGAACTATCAGGAAGCAGTAGAATATATCGAAGAAATACGAAAAAAACTTGCCAGTGATTATTCCATGGATCGTGTCATGAAGCTGGCAGAGCTTATGGGGCATCCGGAGAAAAAACTGCGGATCGTACATATTGCCGGAACCAATGGAAAAGGATCTGTGGGGGCATATATTTCAGATGCCCTTGCTATGTCCGGATATTCTGTCGGGAGATTTGCGTCTCCGGCACTCTTTGATCCGAGAGAGCAGATCCAGAGGATATCGGGAAATCATTTTGGAACAGATGTGGAATGGATCCCGGAAAAAGAAGTGGCTGATCGTATCACAGAGATTGCAGTGGCAGTAGATAAAATGAAAGCGGCTGATATGGATTGTCCCACCGCATTTGAGATTGAGACGGTGATGGCGTATTGTCAGATGGTCCGTTGGCATGTGGACGTAGCTGTGATCGAGGTGGGAATGGGTGGCAGAAATGATGCAACCAATATCGTGGAAAAACCGGCTCTCACTGTTTTTACAAAGATCAGCAGAGATCATACGTCGTTTTTAGGCAATACTATAGAGGAAATTGCCTATCAGAAGTTTGGGATCATCAAGGCAGGCTGTCCGGTCGTTTCCGTGAGACAGGATAATGCAGTCATGGAAATGCTCAAAGAGATCTGTCAGCACCGGGGCTTAAAGCTGCGGGTAGCGGAACCGGAGCAGATCCGCCAGAAGGATTTTTCTCTGGAAAAAACAGCATTCCGGTATCAGGGATACCCTCTGGAGATCCGCCAGCTGGGCTATTACCAGCCGGAAAATGCCGTAACCGCATTTGAGGCATTAAAGCTCATGGCACAGACAGGTTTTCACAAGATCAATATCAGCTCCGTGCAGACCGCATTTCGGGAGACAAAATGGACAGGCCGTTTTGAACTGATCTCCAAGGATCCGTTTTTAATATTGGATGGTGCCCATAATCCGGACGGTGCCACAGCATTAAAGAAATCCCTGGAAATTTATTTCCCGGCACAGAGATTCCGTTATATTTTCGGGGTATTCCGTGATAAGGATTATGAGAAGATCCTTGATGAAATGTTGCCGTTAGCAACCTCTGTATATACGGTAAAAGCAGCTGGAGAGCGGGGAATGGATCCGAAGGCACTGGCAGAAATTGTGGAGCACAAATGCCGGAAATATAACAGGGAGATTGCGGTGGAAAGCTGCGAAACGGTGGCACAGGCTCTTCACAAAATTGAAAAAGACGGCCATAATACCAAGACCATTATTTTTGGAAGCCTGTCATTTCTGCACGAAGTGTACCGTTTTTTTGACACCAGCCGGTATATTTGATAGAATGATGTTCAGATTTTAGAAAGAAACTGTGACAGGAGCATAGTGGATTGGAGCAGACATGGATAGAGAAAAGATAGAACAGGCGGTAAGACTGTTTCTGGAGGGAATCGGTGATGATATCAACCGGGAGGGCATACAGGAAACTCCGGCCAGGATCAGTGCCATGTGTGAGGAGATTTTTGCCGGAATGGATCAGAATGCCAGGGAACATCTTGAACGTACCTTCACAGCACAGAATAACGAAATGGTCATTGAAAAGGATATCACCTTTTATTCCCTTTGCGAGCATCATTTACTGCCGTTTTATGGCAAGGTGCACATTGGATATATTCCGGATGGTAAGGTGGTTGGGTTAAGCAAACTGGCAAGAACCGTAGAGGTCTATGCCCGCAGACCGCAGATCCAGGAGCAGATGACAGCACAGATTGCCGATGATATTATGGCATACCTGAAGCCGAAGGGCGTGATGGTCATGATCGAAGCCGAGCATATGTGTATGACTATGAGAGGCATCAAAAAGCCGGGAACCCAGACCGTGACATATGCTGTCAGGGGAGAGATGGAGGATACAAAGAAACAGGATCGTTTTCTGAAGCTGCTGTCCAGATAATAGGACAGCTGGAAAAAGATCAGACAAAAGCCGGATCGATGTGTCCTGATAATGGGATACAAGTGAAGAATGACAGAATAACGGACAGAGAGGAAGAAGATATGAAAATCGGAAACAGGGAATTTACTTACGGACAGGGACATGTCTATATTATGGGCATTTTAAATGTCACACCGGATTCTTTTTCGGACGGTGGCAGATTTAACGACAAAGACGCTGCACTTTTTCATGTACAGGAAATGGTACAGCAGGGAGCCGATATTATTGATGTCGGTGGAGAGTCCACGAGACCGGGATATCAGAAGATCACAGTACCGGAGGAGATTGAGCGTGTGACAGGGATCATTGAGGCAGTCAAGGAGCGGTTTGATATTCCTGTGTCCATTGATACCTATAAAGCACCGGTGATGGATGCGGCACTGGCAGCGGGAGCAGATCTTGCAAATGATATCTGGGGACTTCGCTATGATAAGTTTTATGCTCCGGAGGGACAGTCTTCTGTCTGGGACTGTGGCACCATGGCACAGATCATTGCAAAATATGACGTGCCGGTCTGTGTGATGCACAACAGGGATCAGGCAGTATATCAGAACTTTCTGGAGGAAGTACTTCTGGATCTGGAGGATAGTATCGCGATTGGAGAGAAAGCGGGGATCAGCAGGGACAGAATGATCCTTGATCCGGGTGTTGGCTTTGCAAAGGATTATGAGCAGAATCTGGAGATCCTGGCAAATCTGAAGCTGTTTGAACGGTTTGACCTGCCTCTTTTGTTAGCAGCTTCCCGGAAATCCGTGATCGGACTGACTCTGGATCTGCCTGTGACAGAGAGAGAGGAAGGCACTATGGTGACATCGGTTCTGGCAGGTATGGCCGGCTGGGATTTTGTCCGGGTTCATGATGTGGAGAAAAATAAGCGTGCATTAAAAATGTTGGAGAAGATTTTAGAAAAAGACTTGCAAAGAAAAAACAAGTGTGCTAATATATAGAACGTGGTTTTACGACAGCTGTATATCGTATGCATGTCATAAAGCTCACATACAGGGATTACAACCAAATTCGAGGTGTGGCTAAGTTTGGTATAGCGCTGCGTTCGGGACGCAGAGGTCGCAGGTTCAAATCCTGTCACCTCGATTGCGCAGGGATTGTGTGTGTGATGCGGATGAATCCTTGGCAGGGGCACCTCGGAAGCTATTTGCTTTCGGGGTTTTTTCTTTACGCAAAAAGAAAGGAGTAGTATCATGTTTAAGATTAATGACAATTATTTAAAATTACCGGGCAGTTATCTTTTTTCTACCATTGCCAAAAAGGTAGCGGCATACAGTGATGCAAATCCGGACAAGGATATTATCCGTCTTGGTATCGGTGATGTTACATTACCATTGGCTCCGGCTGTGATCGACAGACTCCACAGTGCGGTTGATGAGATGTCAAAGAAGGAGACGTTTAAGGGATATGCACCGGATCTTGGTTATGAGTTTCTGCGTGATGTGATCGCACAGAAGGATTATAAGGACAGAGGCTGCGATATTGCAGCAGATGAGATCTTTGTCAGTGACGGAGCAAAGAGTGATTCCGGTAATATCGGAGATATTTTCAGCCAGGACAATAAGATCGCTGTCTGCGATCCTGTTTATCCGGTATATGTAGATACCAATGCAATGGCAGGACGTACCGGTACATATGATCCGGCGACAGAGAAATGGTCTGATGTCATTTATATGCCATGTACAAAGGAGAACAACTTTGTACCGGAGCTTCCAAAGGAGACACCGGATATTATCTATCTTTGTTTCCCAAACAATCCGACAGGTACTACGATCACAAAGGATCAGCTTCAGGTTTGGGTTGACTATGCATTAAAGGTAGGAGCAGTGATCATCTACGATGCTGCTTATGAGGCATATATTTCTTCTGAAAATGTACCACACAGTATTTATGAGTGTAAGGGAGCAACCGCTTGTGCGATTGAGCTTCGAAGCTTCTCCAAGAATGCCGGATTTACAGGCACACGTCTTGGATTTACGGTAGTTCCTAAGGAACTCAAATCCGGAGATGTAACACTTCACAGTCTGTGGGCACGCCGTCATGGTACTAAGTTTAACGGTGCTCCTTATATCATTCAGGCTGCAGGTGCTGCGGTATATACCGATGAGGGAAGAAAGCAGACAAACGAGCAGATCGCTTATTACATGAACAACGCAAAGCTGATCCGCGAGGGTCTTACCGGTGCGGGCTATGAGGTTTATGGCGGTACAGATGCTCCATATATCTGGCTCAAGACGCCGGATCAGATGACATCCTGGGAGTTCTTTGATTACCTTCTGGAGAACCTTAATATCGTAGGTACTCCTGGTTCCGGATTTGGACCGAGCGGAGAAGGATATTTCCGGCTGACCGCCTTCGGAAGTCTGGAAAATACAAAGCGTGCCATGGAAAGAATTCAGGCAGGAAAGGCAATCTAAAGGCTGTCGGACAGAATATTGCATAAATTCATTATATTTTTCTGAAATGAGAAGCTCCCCACTTTTCTGTGGGGGGCTTTTGTGGTAAACTGTCCTCGAAGGTGTGGGATAACTTTTGCAGGCGGATTATCCGCAATGGGATAAAGGGGATTATTCCGGAAAGGATGGAAACAAGGATGAAACAGACAATGAAGATATTATTTGGTGTACTTTTCTGTGCAGGCCTCCTGTGTATGCCGGGCAAGTCTGCTTCGGCGGATGCAGTGGTCAGCGGAGAGGATACCAGCTATGACCGTTATATTGCTTTTGGACAGGATCTGAAGGCAAGTGAGAAGCAGAAGGTGCTGCAGGAGTTTGGTATCAGCGAGTCGGATCTGTCCAATTACAAGACCATTGAGATCACCAATCAGGAGGAGCATGATTATCTGGGAGATTATATTGACTCCAAGGTGATCGGCAGCCGTGCTCTTTCCTCTGTGATGATCGTTAAGACGGAGGCAGGAAGCGGCATTCAGGTAGAGACAAAGAACATCACTTACTGTACCTCAGGTATGTACTGTAATGCCCTTGTGACGGCAGGTTTGGAGGATGCACAGGTAACGGTTGTGGGACCGTTTGGCATTTCCGGTACATCTGCTCTGGTAGGAGCCATGAAGGCATATTCGGTTATGACCGGAAAGGATATTTCCGAGTCAACCATGGATGCCGCAACAGATGAGCTTGTGACTACAGCAGAGCTTGCAGATACTATTGGTGATTCCGAGAAGGTGGAGCAGTTAGTGGCGGCAGTGAAGCAGAAGGTATTTTCTGATAATCTTACCACCAGGGATGACATTAAGGATGCCGTCAACGCCTCTGCTAATGCACTGGATCTGAATCTGTCCGACGATGATGTCAATAAGATCACGGATATGATGGAGAAGGTTTCGCAGGTAGATGTGGATGTGGACGCCATCAAGGAACAGGCGAAGGATATATATAACAAATTAAAGGATTCGGGAATTGACTTCAGTAATGTCGATACGGCAGGATTGTCAGAAAAGGTAGGAGGATTCTTTTCGAACATTTTTAATGCGATCAAGGATTTCTTTCACGGACTGTTTGGATAAAAGTTACGATTCACAGCTCCGTGGAGGTGAACTGTGGAATCAGGACGAAACAGCGAGAGGTGAGATCGTAACATAAAGGAAATGAGGATTATTATGATACGCAGAAAAATAGTGATATCCGGACTTTTTTGTCTGGTATGCGGGACATTGCTTGTGAGCTGCAGACCGGCCGGTCAGGGAGAGGTGTCCTCGGATGCATTTACGGCATCTATGGCGGCGGATGTACGCCCGATCGACGAGATGAAGGTATCTGCAAAGCTGGATGAAAGCTCGCAGATCAGGATCAGCTGGGATAAGGTAAGCCGGGCGGTGTCCTATGTGGTGTACCGCAGTGACAGAGGAAACACAGACTGGAAGCAGCTAAAGGAGCTGACACCGGATCAGACTTCTTATGTGGACGAGACGGCAGCCATGGGAATGAATTATCATTACAAGGTGGAGGCAGCATGTGAGTACAGCCGGACAGACCGCTTTGCCTACAGCAAAGATCAAATGCCACAGAGGCTTCATGAAGAATGTGAGATTTACACCGGTGTGGGTGGTGCATTCTGGGATCAGAAGGCAATGAAGGCGAAGCAGCAAAAGATTGGCCAGATCCTTTTATCATATTCCTTCGGTGGAGAAGGAAAGGAAGCCGTAGAGCCGGAGGGCGTGGAAATTTACCGTGGATCCTCTGCCGGCAGTATGGAGCTTTTGGAGAGAGGTCTGGTCAAGGATATTTCCACCGAGGAGTTTGATTTTGGAACAAACTACGTGGATGGTACAGTAGAACAGGGGAAAAGCTATTATTATCAGATCCGGGCTTATGCACTGCTTGACGGAAAACGCGTTTACGGAAAACGTTCGGATGCCATAAAGGTACAGGCGGCAGAGCCGGAGGGTGTTTACAGCCTTCGGCTGGTGCGAGAGCCGGACAGTTACCGGTCCAATATTATCGTGGCTCTGACCAGTACCAGGAAGGAAAATGGCGTCCTTACATTGTCGTCGGATATACTGACACAGAAGGTTACCATGATGTACCGGATGTCTGCAGATTATTATGCACAGCAGGCAATGGCGGGATCTGCCGTTCCGGTTTCAACAGTCAGCCAGTCATCTGATCAGAAGCAGGCGAAGAAGCCTCCGTATCAGGCAATGAGGCTGAAGGCTGACCGTTACAGCATGGATGGCAGATATTTCCAGTATGTGACCGGGGATATTGTACTGGATCCGCAAAAAACAGTTTATCTGGAATTATCACCGGCAGATGCAGATGAAAAGCTGCTGTCTTCTGCAAATTTGTCCGCAGAGGAGATTTCCTTCCAGGCAAAATATAACGAAGGAAAGCACCGGATGAAGCTGGATGTTAAGGGACAGAAGGCTGCTATGGAGGATCTGTCTGCAGACGGAGGGTTCCGGGTGTGGATAGAGGCGGTCACAAAGGGTCAAAGCTCCACATTCCGGATCGGCTTATTGAGCCGTTACAGTGACAATAAAACATGGAAGCTTTCAAAAGAGCAGCTTTCATCGTTCACTTACAGCTATCAGTGCAAAAACGATGATAACCTTCTGGAGATGCCGTTGACTGCAGAAAAGTACAGCACAGATGGTGTAAAATGGAAGAAGATTTCCGGAGATCTTACGGTAAAGGCGTGTGATATCATATATCTGCAGCTTGCCCCACAGCAGTCACGGGAAAAGCTTCCATACCGCCAGAAGGGACAGCGTCACGGAGACCTGATCCTTTCCGGAACATATGGATCCAATACATCATGGACATTAAAAGCAGATTTATTGAAGGGAGAATGAGATTATGCCATTTATTGATTCAAAGGTAACCGTAAAAATGAGTGAGGACAAAAAGGAGCAGATCAAAGCAAAGCTTGGTCAGGCCATTGGTCTGTTGGGAAAGACCGAGAGCTTTCTGATGGTAGGATTTGAGGATGAATATGATCTGTATATGGGAGGAAACAAGCTGGATAAGGGCGCATTTGTTTCGGTGAAGGTGTTTGGACAGTTACAGTCCGCTGCCTGTGACAGCATGACGGCTAAAATCTGTGATATTCTGCAGGAGGAGCTTGGAATTCCCGGAAATGCAGTTTATGTAACATATCAGGGAATCAATGACTGGGGCTGGAATGGCAGTAACTTTTAGTAGCTCAAACTTCCCCACCAAGAACTATAATATGCCCAGACTGTTTCTGATGTGGAAAGTTTGAGTTAGTAACCACTTGCAATCATAAAATGTATGTGGTATGCTTAGATATATGATTGTTTAATTGAATTATGAAACAGACAATGAAGGAGACGAAGTTCTGAAACCATGCTTTTCGACAGGAACATGATGCCACCGACTGAGAGCACATGACCGGCAGAGGACAGAATGGAGAACACTCCGGAGTCCATAGGCTGAACAGGTATCAACGAGTAGGTTTGTGCGCGGACACGGCGTTATGTGAAGAGATGCAGATCATTTTTCAGGTGTATCATAAATGGTCTGTGAATTGCGGGTGGTACCGCGGAAGAAGATCCGTCCCCAGAAGTGATATGATGTCATATCATTTCCGGGGACTTTTTAATGTATTAGGAAAGTGCTCGAAACGTGGTGTGATGCCAACGAGAATTGCGAAGCAATTCTTGGAGGGAAAACGCTGGTTTTGCCCTTTTTTATAGTATAAAACAGTATCCGGAAGGGATACGGAAAGGCATGGTTTTATTATGGAATTTATAACTGGAGTAGCGAAGAAGGATACGCTGGAAATCAGTGAGATTCTCGCAGGAGATTATGAAGGAAAGACGATCAAGGTTAATGGTGCGGTGCATACGATCCGTGATATGGGTGATGTGGCATTTGTTGTTCTCCGTAAGAGAGAGGGACTGTTACAGTGTGTGTATGAGGAAGGTGTCACCAAGTTTGATCTCAAGACCCTAAAGGAAGCAGCGACCGTAGAAGTAGAGGGTGTTCTGGCAAAAGAGGACCGTGCACCGAACGGTGTGGAGCTTCGTCTGAATACCATCCGCATTCTGTCTGAGCCGACAGAGCAGATGCCTCTGCAGATTTCCAAATGGAAATTAAAAACATCTCTGGAAGCAAAGTTAAATTATCGTCCGGTATCACTCCGTAATGTACGTGAGCGTGCCAAATTCCGTATTCAGGAGGGCATTGTAAGAGGTTTCCGTGATTTCCTGTATGAGCAGGGCTTTACCGAGATCCATACACCAAAGCTTGGCGCAAAGAGTGCCGAGGGTGGTGCCAATCTGTTTAAGCTGGAGTATTTCCACAGACCGGCAATCCTGCAGCAGAGTCCACAGTTCTATAAGCAGATGATGGTTGGCGTATTTGACCGTGTATTTGAGACGGCACCGGTATTTCGTGCAGAGAAGCACAACACAAAGCGTCATCTGAATGAGTACACTTCTCTGGATTTTGAGATGGGATATATTGACGGTTTTGAGGATATTATGGCAATGGAGACAGGATTTTTACAGTACACCATGGCTCTTTTACAGAAGGAGTACAGCAGAGAGTTAAAGATTCTCGGAGTAACTCTTCCAAATACAGACAAGATCCCTTGTGTGCGTTTTGATGTGGCAAAGAAGCAGGTTGCAGAGAAATATAACAGAGAGATCCGTAACCCATATGATCTGGAACCGGAGGAAGAGGCTTTGATCGGTCAGTATTACAAAGAGGAATGTGATGCGGATTTCGTATTTGTGACACATTACCCATCCAAGAAGCGTCCGTTCTATGCAATGGATGATCCGGAGGATGAGACATATACCTTAAGCTTTGACCTTCTGTATCATGGTCTGGAGATCACCACAGGCGGTCAGCGTATCCATAGCTATCCGGAGCTTCTGGCCAAGATGGAGAAACGTGGCATGACAGAGGAAGGCATGGAGCAGTATCTCAGTTCCTTTAAGCACGGTATGCCGCCACACGGTGGACTGGGTATCGGTATGGAGCGTCTGACCATGCAGCTTCTCGGTGAGGAGAATGTCCGTGAGACCACATTGTTCCCAAGAGATCTGAGCCGTCTGGAGCCGTAGGACAGATGGACAGGAGGCGAAGCGGACAGGTTTTTAGGCTTTTGAGCTGATCCCGGAAACGATTTAGATTGAATTTGATGTCTGCGAACAGGCAGATGGAGGAAAGGCAGGATATAAATATGGCAAATGTAATTTCAGATGAGACGATTGAGTATGTCGGTATTCTGGCAAAGCTGGAGCTGAATAAGGAAGAGCAGGAGCAGGCCAAGAAGGATATGGGTGAGATGTTGGACTATATTGATAAGCTGAATGAGCTCGATACCAGCGGTGTAGAGCCAATGTCCCATGTATTCCCGGTAAATAATGTATTCCGTGAGGACGTGGTTACAAACGGAGACGGACATGAGGCAACACTTGCAAATGCACCGGAAGTAAAGGAAAATGCATTCTTAGTTCCGAAAACAGTATAGTGTGAAAAGTAAAACAGTAGAAATCAACAAGAAAGGATTGGTGATTTGATGTCATTGATGCAGCTTACGGCTGTAGAGCTGGGCAAGAAGATAAAAGCAGGAGAGGTTTCTGTGGTGGAGGCGACAGAGGCTGCTCTTAATGCCATTGAGGCAAAGGAAGAAAAAATCAACAGTTTTGTGACAGTGGACCGGGAGGGTGCACTGAAGCAGGCGGAGGAAGTACAGAAAAAGATTGATGCAGGAGAGCTTACATCACCTCTGGCTGGTGTACCGGTTGCCATTAAGGATAATATGTGTACAGAGGGGCTTCTGACCACCTGCAGCTCTAAGATCCTTGGTAACTTTGTACCGACATTTACGTCAGAGGCAGTGCTGAATCTGCAAAAGGCGGGGGCAGTCATTCTCGGAAAGACCAACATGGACGAGTTTGCCATGGGAAGTACCACGGAGACATCTGCTTTTGGAGAGACGAAAAACCCATGGAATACAGAGCATGTACCGGGAGGCTCTTCCGGTGGATCCTGTGCGGCAGTTGCTGCGGGCGAGTGCTTCTATGCGCTTGGCTCTGATACCGGTGGATCCATCCGTCAGCCAAGCTCCTTCTGTGGCGTGACAGGGATTAAGCCGACCTATGGTACGGTTTCCCGTTACGGACTGATCGCATATGGTTCTTCCCTTGATCAGATCGGACCGGTTGCCAAGGATGTTACCGATTGTGCGACAATCCTGGAGACGATCGCTTCTCACGACACCAAGGACTCTACATCTGTAGAACGTGATGACACAGATTTTACCTCTGCACTGGTAGATGATGTGAAGGGGATGAAGATCGGTATTCCAAAGGATTATTTTGGAGAAGGTCTTGACCCGGAGGTAAAGGATGCGGTTCTTGCTGCAGCGAAGAAACTGGAGGAGAAGGGTGCCATCGTGGAGGAGTTCGAGCTCAGTCTGGTAGAATATGCGATCCCGGCATATTATGTTATTGCCTGTGCTGAGGCAAGCTCTAACCTGGAGCGTTTCGACGGTGTGAAGTACGGTTATCGCACCAAGGAGTATGAGGGACTTCACAACATGTATAAAAAGACACGTTCCGAAGGCTTCGGTGCCGAGGTAAAACGTCGTATTATGCTTGGTTCTTTTGTATTAAGCTCAGGATATTATGATGCATATTATCTGAAGGCACTTCGTACCAAAGCATTGATCAAAAAAGCCTTCGACAAAGCCTTTGAAAAATACGATATGATTCTTGGACCGGCTGCTCCGACTACTGCACCGAAATTGGGACAGAGCCTCAGCGATCCGATCAAGATGTATCTCGGAGATATTTATACGATTTCTGTCAACCTTGCCGGCCTGCCTGGTATTTCTGTTCCTTGCGGTGTAGATTCCAAGGGACTCCCGATCGGCTTACAGTTGATCGGTGACTGCTTCCAGGAAAAGAAGATCATTCAGGCAGCATACGCATATGAGCAGACAAGAGAGCTGGCATTTTGCCCGCTTCTGGCAGAGTAGAAAGGAGACCGGAAAGATGAAACAATACGAGACTGTGATAGGACTTGAGGTCCACGTGGAGCTTGCCACAAAGACAAAGATTTTCTGCGGATGTTCCACCGCATTTGGTGGGGCACCGAATACACATACATGTCCGGTTTGTACCGGTATGCCGGGTTCTCTGCCGGTACTCAATAAGCAGGTGGTAGAATATGCCATTGCCGTAGGTCTTGCAACTAACTGCAGCATTACCCAGTACTGCAAGTTTGACCGTAAGAATTATTTCTATCCGGATAATCCACAGAACTATCAGATTTCCCAGTTATACCTGCCAATCTGCCGCAACGGTGGTATTGAGATCGAGACGGCAGCCGGTAAAAAGATCGTTGGTATCCATGAGATCCATATGGAGGAGGATGCCGGAAAGCTTGTTCATGATGACTGGACCGGAAGCTCTATGGTAGATTACAACCGTTCCGGTGTGCCTCTGATCGAGATCGTATCCGAGCCGGATATGCGTTCTGCCGATGAGGTGATTGCTTATCTGGAGAAGCTGCGTATGATCATTCAGTATCTGGGAGCTTCTGATTGTAAGCTTCAGGAGGGTTCTATGCGTGCCGACGTCAACCTCTCCGTCAGAGAAGTAGGAGCTGCCGAGTTTGGTACCCGTACCGAGATGAAGAACTTAAACTCCTTCAAGGCGATCTCTCATGCCATTGAGGGCGAGAGAGCACGTCAGATCGAGCTTCTGGAGGAAGGACGTCAGGTCATTCAGGAGACCAGAAGATGGGATGACAACAAGGAGTCCTCTTATGCGATGCGTTCCAAGGAGGATGCACAGGATTACCGTTACTTCCCGGAGCCGGATCTGGTACCGATCGTGATCAGCGACGAGTGGCTGCAGGCAGTTAAAGACAGACAGCCGGAGCTTCGTTCCGAGAAGCTGGAACGTTACAAAAAGGAATATGATATTCCGGAGTACGATGCAGAGATCATCACAGGAACCAAGAAGATGGCGGATATCTTTGAGGCAACCACAGCAATCTGCAATAAGCCAAAGAAGGTTTCCAACTGGCTGATGGTAGAGACCATGCGCCTGTTGAAGGAGAATGAGATGGAGGCAGAGGATATTTCCTTCGCTCCTGAGAATCTCGCAAAGCTGATCGAGATGGCAGATGCCGGAGAGGTCAACAGCTCTGTAGCCAAGGAAGTATTCGAGGAGATCTTCAAGAACAATATTGATCCGGAGAAGTATGTCGAGGAGAAGGGCTTAAAGACCGTATCCGATGACGGTGCCCTTCGTGAAGTGATCGAGAAGGTTGTCGCAGACAATCCAAAGTCTGTAGAGGATTATAACAGCGGTAAGAAGAAAGCCATCGGCTTCCTGGTAGGACAGACCATGAAGGCAATGCAGGGTAAGGCAGATCCTGGAATGGTCAACAAGATCCTTATGGAAATTTTGGGCTGATGCAAAAAATGCCATCGAGAATGTGTGGCAGATTGTGAGGTTGGTATGGAAGAACAGAGAAGAAATATCCGGATCCCGGTGAAGATGAATCTGGAGATTTCCGATATCTTTAAACAGGATAATGTAAAAGTTAGCAATATCAATGCACCGATCAAAGTCACGGACATCTGCCGTGACGGTATTGGCTTTGTTACCACAAGTGTACTGCCGATCGGGTTTTATTTTAACTCCCGTCTGGAGTTTAAAAGCAGGAATAACGCTATTAACTGCGTAGTTCAGATCATCCGTCAGAGCAAGAGCGAGGACGGTCTGTACCATTATGGCTGTACCTTTACCGGTATGCCGGCTGTCTTTGACTATATCTTCGAGGAGATGGAGGAGGAATATAGGAAGACTGAGGCAGAGGCGAATGCTGAGGTGCAGACGCACGGGACAATAGTGGAATAAAGCAGTGGTTTGATCCGGATATTCACGTTGTGAAACTTTAGAGTGATTTTTAGAAATGTATGGGCGATACCTGATGTATGGGTATCGCCTGTTTTATTTATGGAAAATGCTTCTTTACTATAAATAACTGAAACTTCCCACATGGAATGATTCGGTGTGCCCATAATATTTCTTATGTTTGTAGAAAATAAATATAGATTTTTGCCCCAAGGTACCTGACAATGCCGTGAGACTGTGACACCAAAATTGACGCAGATCAGTAGGATTTCTCAAAAGTCTTTGCTTTGCATTGTTTCGATGAATACGTGTCTGGACGACTGAGCCTCTGGGGTGGGTTCAGCTATTTCGGTAGGCACGCTTTCGCTACGTCGCACTACGCAGTGGTGCATAACGCCACAAAAAACGCGGCGTAAGCACCAGCGAGTGCGAAAGTGCCCTCGAAATACCTGAATCCCACCCTGAGGCGAGTACGGGAAGACACGTTTATCGAGCATCGAAACAGCAAAGCAATTAGACTTTTCGAAATCCGTAAGTGACAAGACAATTTTGGTGTCATTAGCTCATGGTTTTCAGATAGTTTAAGGCAAAAATCCAATTTACATTTTGGACATAAGAAATATTATGGGCACATTTGACTATTTGATAGGGGAAGTTTGAGTAAATAAAATACAGGAGGAAATCACGATGGCAGGAATTTATGGATATGTACGGGTATCAAGTGTAGAACAAAATGAAGATCGTCAAATGATTGCATTAAAAAAGGCAGGTGTACCGAAACAAGATATTTTTATGGATAAGCAGTCTGGAAAGGATTTCCAGAGGAGAAACTATCAAAGACTGATTTCACGGCTGCGGGCGGGAGACTTACTGTACATATTGAGCATTGACCGACTGGGACGGAATTATGTGGAGATACAGGACCAATGGAGAATCTTGACAAAAGAGATCAAGGTCAATATCTGTGTTCTGGATATGCCGCTTTTGGATACAAGGAGTGGGAATGACCTTATGGGAACCTTTATCGCTGATCTGGTGCTTCAGATTCTATCTTTTGTGGCAGAGAATGAAAGAGACAATATCCGAAAAAGACAGGAACAGGGAATTGCAGCAGCAAAACAGCGAGGGGTACAATTTGGGAGACCAAAGATGGCGGCACCGCAAAATTTTGAATATTTGATCAAGCAATGGGAGGAGGGTGAATTAAATACGGAAATGGTATTGGAACGATGCAAGATGAGCAGATCGACATTTTACAGAAGGCTTCGTGAATTTCGCTTGAATCGGTAAGAAAATGCAGTATCAAAAAGTGTACTTTTTGATACTGCATTTTCAATTATTAGTATACTATTTTTTTATCCTGGCTTCAAGCAAAATTATTCCATTTGGGCTTAAAATACTGCATAAAACAAAGAAAAAGAGAGAAAAAAGATAGTAATTACTAATATAATAGATTCTTGTTTGCGCTATCAAAAAGTACACTTTTTGATAGCACAAGCAAGAAAATAGCAAACAGAAAGCGTAAGTATGAAACAGGGAGGTAACACACATGGGAAAAAGGAAAAGGATACGGTTTGCCAGAATAACAAGCCTGGCGTTGACGGTTTCCATGATCATTACGATGAATGGAGTATCTGTTGCAGCGGGTTCTGTAAATTCTGGGGTGAAGCCGGAAGAAAAATGGATCAAAATATCCTCTGTACGAGATTTTCAGAGAATTTCTAAAAATCTGGATGGAAATTATATCTTAACGGATGATATTGACTTTGGCGGAAAATCTTATCAGCCAATCGGTGATAATAAGGAGCCGTTTACCGGTACTTTAAATGGAGATGGGCATATTTTGTCCAATGTAAATATTGAAGCAGAAGATCAGAAAGACAGTTTATTTGCCGGATTATTTGGTGTTGTTGATTCTGCAAAGATATCTGATCTGGCAGTAGAAGAATGTGAGATCACAAGTGATACCAAAAATGGGATATATGCCGGAGTGATTGCCGGAAAAATGAATAATACGTCTTTGGAAAATGTCTATGTAGACGGTAAGATCACATCGGAAAAAGACACGGCATACACTCTGGGTGGAATTGCGGGAGCTGTTTTTCAAAATAATGATACGGCAAAGGAAGAAATAGAGTATAACATTTCCAGTGCTGTCAGCAATGTGGAGATTCAGACTGCAAAGGGTGCTCATGGAGAGAAGGGAACTCTTGCCGGATACGTGGAGGATACTGCATTGGTTCGGAACAGTTATGCTCTGATCGATCATGAGAAACTGTTTGGAACAGAGCTTACGGAGAAAAACGGATGCGGCATTTTGTCGGAGGAAACCAGAAAAAAGAAGGATTGTTATATTGGATTTGATTTTGCAAAGGTATGGAAGATTACCAAAGGTGGAGCAAGACTACAAAGTCAAACATATACAGAGCAAAAATCCGGTGACGGAAAAGACAAAAAGGAGACTACTGCCCTTGTGGTGACAGGTTCTGCAACGAAGTCACAGGAAGAAAATAAAGGAAGTCTGCAAGTAGCTTCTCTGGGAAAAAAGATTAAAACATTTGCCAGCAGTTTAAAAGCAAGTGCAAACGATTTGATTTCTCTTACCTCAACGGGAGATCTTGTTTCCGGAGATTACACATATACCGTATCGGGAGAAAATGCAACAATTACCGGATATACAGGTTCGGCAGGAAGTCTTACGATTCCGGAGAGTTTGGATGGAAATACGGTGACGGGGATTGGGTATGAGGCATTTAAGGGGAATACAACAATTAAAAATATAAGTATACCAAAGCAGATTGCCTCGATTGGAAGCAGTGCATTTGCAGGCTGCAGCAGTCTTGAAACAGTAGAACTGCATTATAATGATGCGATGATCAATACTAGTGCATCAGGAGTACAGCCATATAGTTTAAGTATAGGAGCCTACGCATTCGAAAATGATGAAAAACTGACAAGTATCAATCTGACAGAAAATGTGACAAGTATAGGAAACAATGCTTTTGCAGGATGCACGGAGATGAGCAGTCTGATATTGCCGGAAAGCTTGAAGAGTATTGGTTACTACATGATCAAGGGAACGAAGATCAGCAGTATAACAATTCCGAAAAATGTTACATATAGTGTCAGCAATGGTATGAATGGAGCAATGTCGGGGGCATTAAAGCTGAATACGGTCATTTTCGAAGAAGGAATAACAAAAATACCAAGCTATATTTGTGCCAGTGATGACTACACCAGCTATATCACCAAGGTAGTGATACCGGACACGGTAGAATCAATCGGGGACTATTCTTTTTATAAATGTGAAAGTTTGTCAACAGTTAGTATACCGAAGCGGGTTGCCTCAATTGGAAGAAGTGCATTTGCAGGATGCAGTAATCTTGAAACAGTAGAACTGCATTATAATGATGAGATGATCAATACCAGCACATCAGGGGTACAGCCATATAGCTTAAGTATAGGAGATTATGCATTTGAAAATGATGAAAAACTGACAAATATCAACCTGACAGAGAATGTAACAAATATAGGAGACTATGCCTTTGCAGGATGCACGGAGATGAACAGCCTGACATTGCCGGAAAGCTTAAAGCGTATTGGTTACTACATGATCAAGGGAACGAAGATCAGCAGCATAACAATTCCGAAAAATGTTACATATAGTGTCAGCAATGGTATGAATGGAGCAATGTCGGGGGCATTAAAGCTGAACACGGTCATCTTTGAAGAAGGAATGACAAGAATCCCGAACTATATTTGTGCCAGTTACAGCTACACCAGCTATATCACTAAGGTAGTGATACCGGATACGGTAGAATCAATTGGGGATAAATCTTTTTATAATTGCAATAACCTGACAATCTACGGTTACAAAAATTCCTATGCAGAGGAATATGCCACAGAAAACAGCATTCCGTTTGTATCTGTTGCCATTTCCAAAAACATGACGGCAGCTCAGGTATTGGCGAAGCTGGATACGAAGAAGCTGTTAAATAATATTTCTCTGGGTAGTGCTACTGTGGATGGTCCTACAGTGACTGTTGGAAATAAAACCTTTACTTTATTTTCCATTCCAACCTCAATGGATGTGGAGTTGGGAGACAAGGTGCAGGCAAAGGTAGATACAGAGAAGAAAACCATTCAGGTTATGATCGGTTTTGATGAGTTTAGTGGTTCGGCAAAGCTGGACGGTGACAGCAACTCTGATACATATTGGAAAGAATCGTATAAGAAAGTGAAATCCCTGTATACCGGTGTGAACGGAAAGACAAAGGGAACAAAGGATTTATATAATGGATTTCGCAGTATGCGTCATCACTTAAAACAATTTGATGCCTCTATGTCGGTGAAGGCAAGTGCATCTGCCGCCGGATATATCGAGTTCAGTTATGCGTCCGGAGAAATTGTATTTTCAAATGGTGGTGTGCTTCTGGAGGCAGAGCTGGGAAGCTCCTGGGATTATCCGTTAGCCTGTGCACCGGCTGTTTATGTGACCTTTGGCTTGTCTGCAGGCTTTGACGGATCATTGACACTGGTGAGACAGGATACGATGAATTATACACCGGGTATTGATGCGAATTTTGCTCTGAAAGCAACAATGGGAGTAGGTGCAGGAGCAAAAAAATTAAAGACTTATGCAGAGGTTGGCTTAAATGGCTCACTGAATGTAGGCGTTGATTATACACCGGGGGATAATCTTTCGGATACACTGACTTTGAAATTGAAATCCAGTATGTATGCGAAGGGCGAAGTGTTTGGGTATGATGTATATAGTTTTACGAGAGATTTTGATGATGTACAGTTATATCCAAAGAGCAGATTAAGAATGAAGAAGGCTTTTTCTAATGTGAATATTCCATATGAGCTGGAGGAGGCTGAAAATTCTGATCGTACGAATGGAACAGTAATTCGTTCTTCTTTAAAGAAATTAAGGGGAACACCAAATATTACGTATGCAGAGAAAAATGTTTACAAATATTGTGCACCTCAACTGGCATATCTGAATGATGGAACGATGCTGCTTGTCTGGATTGATGATGACAGCAGCAAGACAAATGTCAATAAAACATCTCTGATGTATTCTGTATTTGATGGAGCATCCTGGAGTACACCGCAAAGCATCGGAGAAACCGGTGGAGCAAATGATTATCCAAGCATTTATTGCGATGGTGAGAAGGTGGACATTGTCTGGCAGAAAGCAGACAAGCTGGAGGACGATGCGGCATTGACTGAATTACTGGAAACGGTAGAGCTTTATTCTGTTACCTACAGTGATGGCAGGATGGGAGAAGTAACGCAGGTGACCTCTGACAATTCTGCTTACGAAATGATGCAGTCTGTTGCGGTAAATGGAGACCGGAAAACAGTTGTATGGGTAGAAAACTCGGATAATGATCCATTTCAGGCAACAGGTACTGAGTCTGTTCAAATGGCTGTATATGATGCCGGGAAATGGACGCAGTCAACCGTGGCTGAGAATTTGGAAAATGTGTCAAATCTATGTGCGTCTTATGCAGGGGATAAGCTGCAGATTGCTTATGAGACAGTCAGCGGAGATGCCGGAAAGATTGTTCTTGTTCAGAATGGAACGTCTACAGAATTTACCGGTACAAATGCGGAACTGGAGTCGGGAAATTTATATTATACAGATGATAAAGGACTGCAGGCGTATGATGCGGCAACCAATGTTACAGAAATGATCCGGCAGGGAGTATCGGGAGAATTTACCGTTCTTGATAACGGAACAGACAAGGCACTTGTTACGACAATTTATAATGGTTATGACAGTGAACTGGTTTATTATTTCTTTGACCGTACAACGGGAGAGTGGTCCGATGAGGTCAAACTTACGGATGAAAAGAAATACATTCGTGACTATTCGGCGGTGATGGACAAAAATGGAAAAATTTCGGCAGCCGTTAATTTTATTACCATTGATGAGGATGAAATTTATGGTGATGCAGAGCTGGAGGTACGAAGCTTTGCAGATATTGAGAATGTAACCGTGTCAGATACTGCTTATTACGATAATGATGCCGTTGTGCCAGGAACCAGACTGCCACTTCATTTCACAGTGAAAAATAATGGAACGGTGACATTGGAATCCTTAAATATAGAGGTTCTGGATAAGGATGGCAGTGTGCTTGAAAACGGAACAATGGACTGTACTCTGATACCGGGAGAAGAGACGGAGCTTACTTATGAGTATTTGCTGCCAGAAACGATTGCAAACCAGTCTCTGTCTATCAAGGCATATACGGACAAAGAAGTGAAGCTGTCAGATAATACGGCGGATTTTGAGATCGGATTTGCAGATCTTGCAGTGGGGCAGGTTTATTTAAGCGGTACGAAAACAGATGCCGTGCTGAAAGGAACCGTTCTCGATCAGGGGTATGTTGATGCAGAGAATGTTACGGTAAAGGTATATAGCGGAAATGCAGAGGGGGATCTGATTGAAACAAAAACATTCAATACTCTCCGTAAATCTGATGAGAAAGCCTTTGAAGTTTCCATACCGGAAGCATATCTGGAGGTCAATCCGTTAGTGGATGGCAATTCCTTATATGTAGTGGCAGAGACAACCTCCAAGGAGGGGGATTATTCCAACAACAGTGCCATTTATATGGTGAAATCAGAAATAGAACAGCCTCTTGTGTTAAATAAGGAATCCGTTATTTTTAGAAGAGGAGAGTCCGCACAGATTGATCTGGTATATAGTGCTGTGCTGGATCCGAAAACGGCTGAGGTGAGCTGGAAGTCAGAAGACGAAGCTGTTGCTGTTGTGGATGCCGGAAGGATTACGGCAGTGGGAACCGGAAAGACAACGATCACTGCAGAGGCCGGAGGATATACGGCTGTCTGTGAGGTGACAGTCAGTGATGATGTGGCGGTTACGGGAATATCATTAAGTGATGCAACAGTAATGCTTACAGCAGGAGAAACAAAGCAGATTACAGCCAATGTACTGCCTGCCAATGCAACAAACAAAAAAGTCACCTGGGAATCTTCGGATCCATCCGTTGCCACAGTTAGTAATAACGGACTGGTACAGGCACTTGCTGTAGGAAAGGCAGAAATTTCAGCAATGACAGAAGACGGAAGCAAGCGTGCTTCTTTGAAGGTTACAGTATATCAGGAAACTGATACGATCTGCACTGTAAAATTCAGTGGTGGTACAGGAGCCTCCGGAAGCAGACCGAAATCTTTGAAGGGGATAACCGGAACATTGGTTACTCTGCCGGAGAATTCCTATGAGAAAGACGGATTTGAATTTGTAGGCTGGACCGATGGAAAGAATACATATCCGGAAGGAAGTCAGTACCGCATTCCGTATACCGATGTGACTTTGACCGCAGTATGGAATGAGATACCGGTGGTTCAGTATACCATTGTATCGTCAGTGGAAGAGGGCGGTAAAATTTCTCCATCCGGGGAAACACTGGTGAATGAGGGAGAATCTCAGGAATATACCATTACAGCGGAGGAGGGTTATATTCTTGCGGATGTTCAGGTAGATGGCGAAAGTGTGGGAGCAGTTACATCATATATATTTGAGGAAGTAAAAGGCGATCATACCATCAAAGCATTGTTTCGGAAAGAGGCGGTTGTAAAGGTGGAAAGCATTGTTCTGGATCAGACAAAGGTAACATTGGAAAAAACGCAGACGATCACGCTGAATGCTTCCATTGTACCGGAGGATGCCACGGATCAGCAGTTAAAATGGACAACAAGTGATGTGGAGGTGGCTTCTGTAGCAGGAGGTGTTGTGACTGCAGTTGGTGCAGGAACGGCAGAGATTACAGCAGAGGCACAGGACGGCAGTGGCGTAAAGGCTGTCTGCGAGGTGACCGTTACAGAAAACGCAGGGCAGCCGGATCCAAGTGGCACACCAAAGCCGACAGCGGATTCGAATGCAACAGGTACACCGAAACCGACAGAAGACCCAGATGCAACGGAAACATCAAAGCCAACAGCAGATCCTAACGAAACAGAGACACCGAAACCGGTAAAAACGCCGGAGAATACGCGTACCCCTCAAACGACAAAGCAGCCGCTTCAAACCTTGATTCCGGAACCGACAGAGCAGCCGGCACGGGTGGATAAGGCAGGAAGAATTATACTGGATAAAGCAAACTTCTGGGAAAAGCTGCTGGAGACGGTTTCCTTTGGAATATATAAAGCACCGAATACGACCGTTACGATTGAGAGTTATCTGGAAAACAGCAGCAGATATTATTATGTGGATAATTCCGGAGAAGAAACGGTAAAGGATATCACTGCTTTGAAGTCGGACGATATTTCATGGAAGGAATATACGGGAGAAATTTCTCTGGAATCTGACAAGAATGTGGTATATGCAAAAATTATAGATAATTCTACACAGCAGGAATATTATCTGTGCTCGGATGGTATCGTGATCCGGAGGGATGGAGACCAGACCGTAACGGAGGCACCGGTGACGACAGGGCAGCCGGGGGCTTCCGCAGTGCCGACGCCGGCAGGAAATACCGGAAGCGCAGCAGCACCAACGCAGAGTCCGAAAGCGTCATCTACGGCAAAAGCAGCAGTAGGAAAAGTGATAAAAGATTCTTCCGGTACCACATATAAGGTGACGGCAGGAAATACCGTGGAATATACACAGCCTAAGGATCAGTCACTGACAAGTGTTGTGATACCTGAAACGGTTGTGCTTAACGGTGTTTCTTATAAAGTAACGTCCATTTCCAAAAGTGCATTGGCAGGCTGTACCAAGCTAAAGAAAGCTTCCATTGGGAAAAATATCACGGTGATTGGCGATAAAGCATTTTATAACTGTAAAGCTTTGACAAAAATCGTGATACCGGCCAGTGTGGTTAAAATAGGAAAGCAGGCGTTTGCAAAGTGCAAAAAATTGAAACAGATCACCATAAAAACGTCGAAGCTGACGGATCAAAGCGTCGGAAAAAATGCGTTTAAGGGAATCTATAAGAAGCCGGTAGTGAAAGTGCCAAAGAGCAGGAAAAAGCTGTACAAAAAAGTATTAAAAGCAAAAGGCATGACGGCGAATGCAGGTATAAAGTAAAACATAATATTGAAAATATGCAGTTTGTTTCGTTTATTGCATAAAAAGAGAAGAATCCTTGGAATTGTGAAAGGATTCTTTTCTTTTGGGCAGATATCAGTGGAAGGATGGGGAGAAGGTTGAAGATAAGTGGTATGTTTAGTTTCTTTTATGTTGACAGAAGAAAAAAATAGTCCTATAATTTTTATGCAATGCATAAAGAGGTGGATTATGGAAGAGGGAAAAAAATTAAGGAAATTAAGAGAAAGTACTGGTATGAATCGGAGAGAGTTCTGTGAATATTTTGAGATTCCGTATATGACAGAAACGGATTGGGAATTAGGGAACAGACGTATGCCACGATACCTTTTAAGGCTGATGGAGTACAAAGTTCACATGGAGAAATTAGAATATAGAGATATGGAATGAATTTTTATTATCAAATGAGGGGATTGAATGGATAAAAGACAAGTTCAGATTATTCGCGATATCAATAATAAACAATTAGTTCTGATTAATGATATTGTGTTTTGTGGACGTCAGAATATTAATTGGAAAAATGTTGAAAATTATATAAAACAATATATTGGAGATTTGACACAAATTGTTGAAACGCAAGATAATATATATGTGGAATCTGATTTTCCAGACGAGTATACTGGCTCAAAGGATACTGCCAGATTAAAAGGAACCCTTGCAAAAGCGAAAGCTAATGCTGTACAGGGAATCCCAGAGCTTGTAAAAATTGCTACAAATAAAAGATATCAGGAGAATTTGAAGGACAAACATATTAAGGATGCAAAATACGGCTGGTATAGATATGATTCATATAAAAAAAGAAGCGGGTACCCCGTTTAAACAATTATGTCATACGGTATAAAACTCGCTTCTCTATGTTAGTTAATATAACGGATATCCATAGAAAAGTCAATGGCAGATTTTATTTTTACAATAAGTAAATCTCAGATTATTAGAATTAAGACTATAATAAATATCGAATCGAAATAATCGACAGGAGGGAATTATTATGGAAATAAAAAGTATTTTAATTAAAGACACAACCAAAGAGGAACGGATCCGAATCGTACAGGAAGGACTCAGTCAGTGCGGAGGAGCCTGCGATTTTTGCAATGGATGTGATAATCTTGGGGGAGGTGCGGTAGATTCCTTTTATGAGCCATATATCAATGGAGAGAAGGAACTGCGGCAGTTAAATGAAGAATACAGAAGTAATTCGGGAATGGTGAAGTGAAAGAGGAAAATACAATGCACATATATGTAGATGCGGTAGATTATAAGCTGATCGGTCTGTGCCATAAGGGAGACATTGTAGTGTCACAGGACTACGGGGTAGCAGCAATGGCATTGGGAAAGGGAGCATACGGTATCCATCCGTCCGGTAAATGGTACACCGATGAGAATATTGATCAGATGCTGATGGAGCGTCATCTGAATAAAAAAGCACGAAGAAGTTCTAAAAGGAATCATATGAAAGTACCCGGAAAAAGAACGGCAGAGGATGACAAGCGGTTTGCGGAGTCCTTTGAAAAGCTGGTAGTGAAGGCTTAGAATGTTTGACAAAATACCCGATTTGGGTATAATAAAATAATATATACCCGTATTGGGCATAGAGGAGGTGCATATTTATGGATATAAAAGAAATGAGAGACATGACACGGCTCACTCAGAGAGAATTTGCAGCGAAATTTGATATTCCGATAGGAACTCTCAGACGCTGGGAGTACGGAGAGAGTAAACCAGCACCTTATATTATAAAACTAATAGCCCTTCAGCTTCCGGTTGACCAAGGAAAAATGGAGCAGATAAAGGATGAGGAAGGAAATATCTTTTTTTATAATAAAGAAGCCGGATATTTAATGGATATGCAAGGAACGAGGATTAATATAAAAGATGAGTTAGAGGAAGTAAAAAAACAAAATTTAATTCTTTATATTAAAGATCTGTTTGAAGCATATTATGAAATTTTGGATAAGTTTGACAGGGATTGTAGATTGGACAAAACAGAGGATATTATATGGAGTTGATGCAATGGCAAAAAAAATAGCTAGAGAATATTTTTTAATGCATAAGGACATACCGGTATGTTTGATGGAGATATCTGCAGATGGTATATTAGGGAAATATCGTGTGAATAAGGAGGCAGAGGAGCATCTTCCGATTGGCGGAAAAATGAATGAAATGAAATTTCATGAATGGTGGAGGGATCGTGCGATTCCTAAAACAAGAAATGGTGCGAAAAGTGCTCTTCAAAGACTAGGTTATTTATCTACAAATAGTGCTCTTGTAGATAACCTGGCTTTAAGTTTATCCGATTGTTATTGGATTAAACCGCGAGGGGAAGATTTAACCTGGGCTGATGTGAATTTGTTTACAAATGAATTTGTTGATACATTTGGCGAGCTGACTTTAAATAAAGAAAAGGAAATTGATCTGAGAAAAAAAACGAAGTTTAATTGTGCGGCTTCTCAGGGAGAACTTCAAAAAAAATGGTGTATTGATTCATCGGGAAATAGATACATGATTAAAGGCAATTATGGGGAGTCGTATCAACAGAGTATTAATGAATTATTTGCAACACACCTTCATCGAAAGCAGGGTTTTCAGAAATTCACAGAATATTATCCTGCATTATTAACGGTAGAAGGGGGAATAGAGGGATTGGGATGTTTTTCGTACGATTTTTGTTCGGAAAATCTGGAATGTATTAGTGCATGGGAATTGCTGCAATCGACGAAGGTGCGCCAAAATGAATCATTTTATTATCCTTTAAAACGAGTTTGTATGGAGTTGGGAATTTCAGAAGAAGATTTTGATTTATTTATGGATTATGAAATTATGACGGACTATTTGTTGTCAAATACAGATCGTCATATGAACAATATTTCAATTATGAGGAATCCGGATACTTTGGAAATATTAGGATTTGCACCAATTTATGATTCGGGAAATTCTATGTTTTATAATATTCCATATGAGCAGCTTGATCGGATTCGTCTGGATCAGATTAAGACCCATTCGTTTATAGCAAAAGAGAGTAAGTTGTTATCATATGTTAAAAACAGAGATGCTGTTAATATTGATCTGGCTGAAATGGATTTTGATCTTTACGAGATGGATGTATATGAAAGACACATACGTATTCCTAAACTTAAAAAATTATATGAAAAGAAACTTATTAAATTAAAAGCATTTCAAAACGGAAAGGATATATGGAAGGATGTGCGGTTTCAATAGTATATAGAAAGGTGACATCGCAACAATATAAAATCACGCCCGGATATCAAAGGAGAACCGTTTCATTTCGTGGGAAGCAGACGGCGTCACCTTTGCATTAAGATAATCCTGAACCGGTGTTTCATTCTGAGTAAGAGGCTGTACCTGTATCTGGCAGGTATAGCCTTTTTCGGCAAGAGAGTCCTGCAGCAGATGTGTATTGCGCTCGATCAGGTGAAGGGATGCCTCCTGATCCAGATGAAAATCTGCCTTGATATTCTGGTGATCCTTTTCCAGCCGTACATTCACGGTACCCAGATGATCCATTTCCAGATGAAGCATCAGGCTCAGTTTCTGCGGGTTCTGCTTTAATTTATCCTTATTGGTGTAGACATAGAGATCTCCGTGGGCATTCTGATTCTGCAGCTTGAGAGGAAGCTGCATATAGGCAAAGGCCTCGTTTAAGGATTTCATGAAGTCAATATTACTCTGCATATCGTGAGCCTGTCCGGAAAGATGGCCGGAATCGTCCCCGGAAAGGGTGCTGTTGATCAATGTCTCGAAGGAGTTCATTTTCTGCTCCATAGAATCATAGAAGGAATCCATTTCCCCGTTTTTGGCAAGCTTATGTGGGGTAATCGTAAAGTTTTCCATAAGAATACTGTGGAAAAGCTTCTGGAAAGCTTCCGTCTGAAAGAGCTTCTGGACGGCAGCACTGTCGGAATGAGAGATTGCATTTTTAATAGTTGTCAGAGTCTCCTCGGCGGTGGCATCTCCGGAAAGAACATGGGTGATGGTTTCACGGTCAACAGACATATTCTGCAGGTGTCTGGCAAGCTCTGTGCGTTCCTGCGGATTAAATATGGTAAACAACTGATCCTGTTCTCTGCCGTAAGAGGTAATATTGTTTAACAGGGTATCGATGACGGCAGGAGTGTGTGTTACATTTGCGGAACTTTCGTGAGGAGCTGCTAACATTTCATTGATGTTCTGGAAGGAGGTTTTGGCGGCATCTGACAGGTTATGGAAGAAACGGCCGGCGAAGGAGCGGACAGAAGCATTTGCCTCTGCATTTTCAGTCTCACTGGCAGCTCCGGATAACAGTGCCTCTGCATCCTTTCCTGATATATCAGCGGTATCGGTGTCCAGACCGGCATCAGCGGCAGCAGGATCGTCCGGATGAACCGTATTATTAATGGAGGCTCCGGCTTCCGAAGCGAGTGTTCCTAAAGTGGCAGAACCGTTGGATGTGTTACCGGATGCGTCTGACTGGGGCTGTAAAAGCTGCAGGATTTCCTCTGACTTTGCCTGCAGCTCTGCATCCGGACAGCTTTCCGGCAGAGTGATAGTGTTGTCAGTAATCGCTTTCTGGATCAGAAGGGCAGCATCCTTTTGAGACATGGTACCGGTCTGGAATTGCTGTAATTGTTCCTCTGTCATCGGTGTTTCGGAAAGAAGCTCCTTTAAGGCAGTAAACTCCTGTTCGGATAAGTCTGCGATTGTTGGAATATCAGAAGGTGATACATTTTCCGGCAGGGCGATTGCTAAAAGTTTCTCTCCAAACATTGCCACGATATTGGATGGATCGTTTTCGGATAAGGTTTCCAAAAGCTGCGGGATCTGCGTGGCAAAGGTTTCCGCTCTGGAAAGAAGCGAATGGGTACCATTCCGGTATGCACCAAACTGTGCCACACTGTCTGCCGTTACCGGATACTGCTTGCGGTTCATTAGGCAGAGAGTCTCCATATCATCGGTACCCAGATCATATGCCTGCTGCATAAGCTGCTGGATCGACTGCTTATTGATCGGCATCAGATTATCCATCAAGGCCTTGACAGCAGACTGGTTACGCTCTGTAGCAGGCAGAGAAGCCTCCTCCAGTGCTTTATTGATCAGCGTTAATTCCGTTTCTGTATAGCTGTTTGGAATGGCATCCAGAAGAAGCCCGGAGGGCGAAATGGAAGAGAGGCGGAAGGCAGCAGTCTGTCCAATGGAAAGAGAGGAGCTGTCTGCAATCTGTCCCTTGATCAGAGTATTATTTTCTAATGTAATGGTGATCTCGTTGTTGCGAAGGTCAGAAATCTCTCCGCGGATCACATCTCCCTGACGGATCTGGTTCATGCCGCTTCTGGCAACGCCGTAGCTGCTCATCTGTCCTACGGAGCGGCCTACCTGTCCGGGATTATTGCGGGCCGCCGCCTGTTGGCTGTTCATAGCCATATTATTTCTTCGGTTTCCTGTATTTGTCGATGTGATGATCGGATCTGCCATAATGTTCCTCATTTCTGTGACTTTATTTCAATTTGTATGTAAACATACATTGCTATCTGCTTTTGACACGTACATCATATTATATATGTCGGCATATTTGTGGGAAACATAAAAAAATCCGAAAAAATTAGCAAAAATATCTTGACAATAAAAAATGATAGTGCTATCTTACTAATTAGATGTTAGCACTCCACTTTAAAGAGTGCTAACAAATAAAAACAAGGGAGTGATAGTTTGGAGCTGGATGAGAGAAAACTTAAAATACTTCAGGCGATCATCAGGACGTATTTAGAGACGGGTGAGCCGGTGGGATCCAGAACGATTTCCAAGTACTCTGATCTGAATCTCAGTTCCGCTACCATCCGAAATGAGATGTCTGATCTGGAGGAGATGGGATACATTTTACAGCCCCACACATCGGCGGGACGTATTCCTTCCGACAAAGGTTATCGTCTCTATGTTGACACGATGTTAGATGACAAGGCACAGGAAGTGCATGACATGAAAGCGGAGCTGGAGGAAAAGGCGGGAAAGATTGATGACCTGCTAAAGAGTGTTGCGAAGCTGCTGGCGGTCAATACCAACTACGCCACGATGGTTTCGGGACCACAGTACGCATCCAAAAAGGTCAAATTTATCCAGTTGACGCTGGTGGATGACAGTAGTCTTCTGGCAGTGATCGTGCTTGACAACAATGTGGTCAAAAACAAAATGATCCACATGGAGGAATCCATGGATCAGGAAACCGTTCTCCGGTTAAACTTCATTATGAATACAACCTTAAACGGTCTTGATGTCATGGATATGAATCTGGCAGTGATCCAGAAGATCAAGGAGCAGATGGGAGCACACAACAGTGTGATCGATTCGGTGCTTGAGATCATTGGAAATGCATTGACAGAGGATGAGGACCTGGAGATCTACACAAGCGGTGCAACAAACATTCTGAAGTATCCGGAGCTTGCGGATAAGTCAAATGCAGCGCAGATCTTAAGTGCCTTTGAGGAAAAGAAGGATTTAAACCAATGGATCGAGCAGGATCCGGTGAGTCAGAATGATGACAACCATGCGATTCAGGTATACATTGGTGGAGAGACACAGGTAGAATCCATGAAGGATTGTTCTCTGGTGACAGCGACCTACCGGATCGATGATGGTGTTTATGGAAAGGTCGGCATCGTGGGACCAAAGCGAATGGATTACGACAAGGTAGTTGCTACACTGCAATCCATGATGGAGCAGTTAGATGACATATTTAAAGATAATAAATAAGCCGTCAGTCAGAGGCTTAGAGAGGTGGTAGAAGGTGAGTCAGGAGAAAGAAACAAATCAGGAAATGGCAGAAGAAAGCATGACAGAAAACACAGAAGAAAATGTGAAGGACAGCGAGGTGACAGAGGAAGCTTCTGAGGAGACAACGGAGCAGGAGGCTGTCTCTACGGAAGATAAAGACGAAAAGAAATCCATCTTTGGCAAAAAGAAATCCAAGCTGGAGGAAAAGATCGCAAAGCTGGAGGATGCAAGAATGCGTCAGCTTGCAGAGTTTGAAAATTTTCGGAAGCGTTCCGAAAAGGAAAAGAGCCAGATGTTTGAGGTTGGCGCAAAGTCAGTGGTAGAAAAGATTCTTCCGGTGATCGACAACTTTGAGAGAGGTCTGGCATCTATGCCGGAGGAGGAAAAGGGAACACCGTTTGCAGATGGTGTAGAGCTTGTTTATAAGCAGATGCTTGGAGCACTGGATGAGATTGGTGTAAAGCCGATCGAGGCAGTGGGACAGGAGTTTGATCCCAATTTCCACAATGCCGTGATGACTGTTGAGTCTGACGAATTGGAAAGCGGGACGGTGGCGGAGGAGCTGCAGAAGGGATATATGTATCAGGATTCTGTAGTTCGCCATAGTATGGTAAAGGTAGTTAGTTAATGATAATAGAGCAAAGAAAAGAATTATTATAGAGAAAGAGAGGACAAAACTATGGGAAAGATTATTGGTATTGACTTAGGAACAACAAACTCATGTGTGGCTGTTATGGAAGGTGGAAAGCCTGTTGTCGTAACAAATACAGAGGGTGCACGTACAACACCATCTGTTGTCGCATTTTCAAAATCCGGTGAGAGACTTGTTGGTGAGCCTGCAAAGCGTCAGGCAGTAACAAACGCTGACAAGACAATCTCTTCTATTAAGAGACATATGGGAACCGATTACCGTGTTGCCATTGATGACAAGAAGTATTCTCCACAGGAGATTTCAGCAATGATCCTTCAGAAGCTGAAAGCTGATGCAGAGAATTATTTGGGAGAGAAGGTTACAGAGGCTGTTATCACAGTTCCTGCTTACTTCAATGATGCACAGCGTCAGGCAACAAAGGATGCCGGTAAGATTGCAGGTCTTGATGTAAAGCGTATCATCAACGAGCCAACCGCAGCAGCACTTGCTTATGGTCTGGACAACGAGAAAGAGCAGAAGATCATGGTTTACGACCTTGGTGGTGGTACATTCGATGTATCTATTATCGAGATCGGTGATGGCGTTATCGAGGTTCTTGCAACATCCGGTGATAACCACCTTGGTGGTGATGACTTCGATCAGAAGATCACAGATTATATGATCGCTGAGTTCAAGAAAGAAAACGGTGTGGATCTGTCTCAGGATAAGATGGCACTGCAGAGATTAAAAGAAGCAGCAGAGAAGGCAAAGAAAGAGCTTTCTTCCGCTACTACAACAAATATCAACCTCCCATTCATCAGCATGAATGAGAATGGACCACTTCATTTCGATATGAACCTGTCCAGAGCTAAATTTGACGAGCTGACACATGATCTGGTAGAGAGAACAGCAACACCTGTTACCAATGCACTTCGTGATGCAGGTATCACAGCTTCTGAGCTCGGTAAAGTACTTCTGGTTGGTGGTTCTACACGTATCCCGGCTGTACAGGATAAGGTACAGCAGATGACAGGTCACGAGCCAAGTAAGTCCCTGAACCCGGATGAGTGTGTTGCTCTCGGAGCTTCCGTACAGGGTGGTAAGCTTGCCGGAGATGCCGGTGCCGGTGATATTCTTCTTCTGGATGTTACGCCGTTGTCTCTGTCTATCGAGACCATGGGTGGTATCGCAACAAAGCTGATCGAGAGAAATACAACGATCCCTACCAAGAAGAGCCAGATCTTCTCTACGGCTGCTGATAATCAGAGTGCAGTAGATATCAATGTCCTGCAGGGTGAGCGTCAGTTTGCCAAGGACAACAAGTCACTTGGACAGTTCCGTCTGGATGGTATCCCTCCAGCACGTCGTGGTATGCCACAGATCGAGGTTACCTTTGATATTGATGCCAACGGTATTGTAAACGTATCTGCAAAGGATCTGGGAACAGGCAAAGAGCAGCATATCACGATCACCGCAGGCTCCAATATGTCCGATGAGGATATTGATAAGGCAGTTAAGGAAGCTGCTGAGTTTGAGGCACAGGATAAGAAACGTAAGGACGGCATTGATGCCCGCAACGAGGCTGATTCTATGGTATTCCAGACACAGAAGGCTCTGGATGAGGTCGGCGATAAGGTTGATGCTTCCGAGAAGGCAAAGGTTCAGGCAGAGCTTGACAGTCTGAAGGAGTTAGTCGAGAAGACGAATCCTGAGGAGCTTTCCGATGCAGATGTCGATGCATTAAAGGCCGGTAAGGAGAAGCTGATGGAAGCAGCACAGGCTGTATTTACAAAGATGTATGAGCAGCAGGCTCAGGCAAACGGCGGTGCAGCAGGTGCAGGTCCTGACATGGGCAACATGGGTGGTGCAGCAGGTGCCGGAACAGCAGGAAATGCTTCTGATGACGTTGTAGATGGTGACTACCGCGAGATCTAATTAAATAAATTTGATACAGGGGAACGACTTTTCCCCGGCATCATTTATGGGATAGACCATTGATTGCGCGAATGCCGCAGGCAGACGTACCGGTTAATGGTCTGTCTAGCTATAAAAGAACAGTATGAGAGATGGAGAGAGTTATGGCAGAGAAGAGAGATTATTATGAAGTGCTTGGTGTCAGTAAAAGTGCATCTGATTCTGAATTAAAATCCGCATATCGTAAGCTGGCCAAAAAGTATCATCCGGATATGAATCCGGGGGACAAGGAAGCCGAGGCAAAGTTTAAAGAGGCTTCGGAGGCATACAGTGTATTAAGTGATCCTGACAAGCGTCGTCAGTATGACCAGTTTGGTCACGCAGCCTTTGAAGGAGGAGCAGGCGGAGGAGCCGGCGGCTTTGACTTTAACGGTATGGATATGGGAGACATTTTTGGAGATATCTTTGGGGATTTCTTCGGAGGCGGCCGTTCCAGAGCACAGAATAATGGTCCGATGAAGGGACAGAATCTGCATCACACGATCCGCATTACCTTTGAGGAGGCATGCTTTGGTACCGAGAAGGAGTTAGAGCTTCCGCTGCAGGATGAATGTGCAAGCTGTCATGGCACCGGTGCGAAAGCAGGAACCACGCCGGAAACCTGTTCCAAGTGTGGCGGTAAGGGGCAGGTTGTTTATACACAGCAGTCCTTATTTGGTATGGTCAGAAATGTACAGACATGTCCGGACTGTCGTGGTACCGGCAAGATCATCCGGGATAAATGTCCTGACTGTCATGGCTCCGGTTATATTACCAGAAAGCGCAAGATTTCCGTTACAGTGCCTGCTGGTATTGATAATGGCCAGAGCATCCGCATCCGTGAAAAGGGTGATCCTGGTGTAAACGGAGGACCAAGAGGCGATCTTCTGGTGGAGGTTGCTGTGAGCCGCCATCCAATCTTCCAGAGACAGGGCATCGATATCTATTCCTCTGCACCGATCACATTCGCACAGGCAGCGTTGGGCGGTGATGTGCGCATCAAGACTGTGGACGGAGAGGTAGAATATACCGTAAAGCCGGGCACACAGACAGATACCCGTATCCGACTCCGTGGCAAGGGCGTTCCGTCTCTGCGGAATAAGTCCATCCGGGGTGACCAGTATGTTACATTGGTAGTACAGGTGCCAACGAAGATGAACGGAGAGCAGAAGGAACTTCTGAAGAAGTTCGACGAGGCAATGTATGGAAAGCAGGAGACGAAGGAAGAAAACGGAGAACCTGCCGAAAAGAAAAAAGGGCGTTTCGGGAAGAAGAAAAAATAAATAAGATTAGAATATAGACTCCCATTTCAAGGGAGATTTACATTTTGGCTGTTTGATTATGTGCTGATAACTCCAGATTCATGAAGTAATCTGGAGTTTATTTTTTCTTCATAACAATAGATTTCATTTTATGTCAAATACCACGCAGGTGTGCTTGGATGGAACAATTTTATTTTTCTATCCTCACTTTGCCTTCGTGTGAATAAATTTCGTGTCATTTTGGCGGATTATTTCCCGGATCATTGCAGATACTAATATAACGAAAATTAAAACTTTGATACATGAACCGTCAATTATTAATTATTCGTGATATCAGTATAAAAACAGTGATGGAAAGGGGAAATAGTATGTCTGAAATAAAAAACATCTGTGACAAAGGAATGAGGATCCGGGATATTCTGGCAAGGGAGATTCTTGATTCCCGTGGAAATCCTACGGTGGAGGCAGAGGTGATCCTGAAAGGCGGAGCCAGAGGAGTAGCAAGTGTACCATCCGGAGCATCCACAGGAGCCTTTGAAGCCGCAGAGCTTCGGGACGGGGAGAGCCGATATATGGGAATGGGCGTAAGAGGAGCTGTGAAGGCAGTAAGGCAGATTATTGCTCCGGGACTAAAGGGGATGGATGCCTCCAGACAGAGGGAGATCGATCAGTGGATGATCGCAGAGGATGCCACAGCCAATAAATCCCATCTGGGAGCCAACGCCATTCTGGCAGTATCTCTGGCGGTGGCAAAGGCTGCGGCGGCCGGAATGAATCTTCCTCTTTACCGTTATCTGGGAGGCTGTGGTGCCAGAGAGCTTCCGATTCCTATGATGAATGTCATTAACGGGGGACGTCATGCGGACTCCTCCATGAATATTCAGGAATTTATGATCATGCCGGTGGGTTTTTTGAGCTTTCATGAGAGGCTGGAAGCCGGAACAAGAGTATTTCATACCTTAAAACGTATTCTGATGGCAGAACATTATACGACATCTGTAGGGGATGAGGGAGGCTTTGCTCCGGCATTGGAACGGGATGAGCAGGCACTGGACTTTTTGATCCGTGCCATTGAGGAAGCAGGCTATCAGCCGGGAAGACATTTTCGGATCGCCCTTGACGTGGCGGCAACTGAAATGTATGATGCGGCACTCCGGGAAGGAAAGGATGGCATGTATTATTTCTGGAAATCCGGCATTTATAAGACACCGGAGGAGATGATCGCCTATCTCAAGGAGCTTTGTGACCGTTATCCTATCTACTCCATTGAGGATGGTCTGGCGGAGGAGGACTGGATGCACTGGGAACAGTTGAACCGTACTCTGGGTGGCCGTGTGCAGCTTGTAGGGGACGATCTTTTTGTGACCAACACAGAGCGTATCCGCAAAGGAATCCGGCAAAATGCTGCCAATGCCGTGCTGATCAAGGTAAACCAGATCGGTACGCTGACGGAGACTCTGGATGCGATCCGTATGACCAAGGAAAACGGATGGCGTGCGATCATATCTCATCGTTCCGGGGAGACGGAGGATACGACGATTGCGGATCTTGCCGTGGCGGTGAATGCCGGACAGATCAAAACCGGTGCTCCAAGCCGGACTGACCGTGTGGCGAAATATAACCGGCTGCTGCGGATCGAGGAGGAGATCTGGTAGAGGGAATAAACACTTTGTGGGATAAAATCATACAATAAAATAAGTATTGTAATTTCCCGGAATCCTGTTATACTACCAGTAGATAGATGACTATCTTCGGGAGAGTTCCTGCCACAAAGTGGAAGATTTTAAACTCAGGGGAGCTTTCGGCTCCCTTATTTAGTGTAATTGAAGTGAGGCGTAACAATGAGTACACAACAAAAGAAAAGCAAATATGAGATTGACATGTGCAACGGTTCCATATTGGACAAGCTGATATCTTTTTCGATTCCGTTAATGCTGTCGGGTATCCTGCAGCTATTATTCAATGCGGTGGACATTATCGTGGTGGGACGGTTTACGGGAAGCGAAGCGTTGGCGGCAGTGGGATCTACCACAGCACTGATCAACGTATTTGTTAATTTCTTTATCGGGATCTCTCTGGGATCGAATGTGCTGGCGGCGAGGTTTTATGCGGCCGGGAAGGATCAGGAGATGTCGGAGACGGTACATACGGCGATCACGCTGGCTCTGATCAGTGGCGTTGTCATGGGAATCGTGGGAGTGGTGTCTGCGAAGGGAGCTTTGCAGTTGATGGACACTCCGGACAATGTACTGAATCTTTCAACGTTATATATGCGTATTTATTTTGTAGGAATGCCGTTTTTTATGCTGTATAACTATGGAGCCGCTATCTTAAGGGCTGTGGGAGATACAAAGCGTCCGTTGCTGTTTCTGATCGTGTCCGGAGCTACGAATGTGGTATTAAATCTGATCCTGGTGATCCGGTTTCATATGGGAGTAGCCGGAGTTGCGATCGCCACCGTGATCTCTCAGGGGATATCCTGCGTATTGGTGCTTCGATGCCTTTATTATTCGGAGGGCAGCTATCAGCTTCGTTTCTCGAAGCTTGGCATGAAGGCCCGCTATGTAAAGCAGATCTTTCAGGTGGGCGTGCCGGCAGGAATCCAGAGTACGATCATTAACTTCTCCAATGTATTGCTACAGTCCTCAGTGAATTCCTTTGGCTCCGTTGCCATGGCAGGATATACGGCGGCTAATAATATTCTGGGATTTTTATATGTGTCCATCAATTCCATTACCCAGGCATGCATGAGCTTTACCAGCCAGAACTACGGAGTGCGTAAATTTAAAAGAATGGACAAGATACTGTTTGAATGCCTTGGTCTTACCATGGTGGTTGCTTTGGTTCTCGGAGGCGGCTCGTATCTGTTTGGCTCAGAGTTGATGCATATTTATACGAAGAGTGCGGATGTGGTGGCGTGCGGTATGGATATTATGTTGTACACTACTGTGACATATTTCTTATGCGGGATTATGGATCTGTTTCCCGGAGCACTCAGGGGGATGGGGCATTCTGCAGTGCCAATGATCCTTTCCGTGATCGGAACGGTTGGAACGAGAATAGTATGGATCTACTGGGTATTTCCACAGCACCGGGCATTGGATTTTCTGTTTATTTCTTATCCGGTGTCATGGATCTTAACTATTGTAATGCAGGTGGTCTGCTTTTACTTTGTCCGAAAAAAGGTACACACACCGGACAATATGGCTGGAGAAATATTGTGAGAAGTTTAAACATCTGTTGTATAATGCAGATATCGATAATAGAAAGGCATGGTTGACCAAATGACAAAATTAACAAAGGAAGAGAAACATAAGCAGTGCTTAAAAGAGATCAAAGCAACGGTTTTCGTTGTATTTATCTGCTTTTTGTGGCATGTACTGACTGCTTTTTTGCTGAATTCTACCGGGTGGACGATCTTTCATATGCCGGCATGGTTTGTAGTATCGGTGCTTGGCACGGTGATTCTTGCCATGATCGGGGTATTCTGGCTGCTGAAATTTGTGTTTATTGATTTTGATTATGATGAGGAGGAGAGTGGCGATGAGTAAAAATCAGATGATCATTTTATCCGTATTCCTTGGATATTTATTATTCAATGTGATCGTCAGCTTTGTTTACAGCAGACAGGCGGAAAAGAAGCTGCATACCTCCTCAGAGAAGAAATATTTTATCGGTGGAAGGAATATGAACGGCATCGTTCTGGCAATGACCATTATGGCAACTTACACCTCGGCAAGCTCCTTTATCTCCGGACCGGGCGCGGCTGGTCTTACCTATGGCTATGCGCAGACCTGGATCGCAGCAATTCAGGTTCCGGTTACCTTTCTGGTGCTTGGTGTGCTGGGCAATAAGCTTGCTCTGGTTTCCAGAAGGACAGGAGCCGTCACGGTGGTGGGCTATTTTAAGGCAAGATATAAAAGTGATGCACTGGTGGTGATCACAAGTCTTGGACTCATTGTATTTTTTATTGCCCAGATGATCAGCCAGTTTACCGGCGGTGCCACGCTGATCTCGTCCATTACCGGAATGGATCATGTGACATCCCTTCTGATCTTTGGAACGGTCGTGGTTTTATATACGGCTGTGGGAGGCTTCAGTGCGGTGGTGATCACGGACACCATTCAGGGAATCGTCATGTGTATCGGAACATTCTTGTTTTTGTTCTTTGTGTTGAAAGCCGGTGGAAATCTGGCATCGATCGATGCTGGACTTGCGGCTAATCTGCCGGGAGTGTATGATGATATTTTCTCGAAGTATACACCCGGGGGACTGCTCAGCTACTGGATCCTCGTTGGCTTTGGAACATTGGGGCTTCCACAGACAGCGGTGCGTGCCATGGGCTTTAAGGACACCAAAAGCCTGCATCGTGCCATGTGGATCGGCGCACTGATCTGTGGCTTTGTCATTGTGGGCATGCATCTGGCGGGAACCTGGGCCGGGGCACTGGTTGATACAGATAATCTTCCGACATCCGATTACTTTATTCCTTATATTGTGCAGAAGATAATGCCATCCGGCATTGCCGCCATTTTCCTTGCGGCTCCTATGGCAGCGATCATGTCAACGGCAGACTCTCTCTTGATCCTGGCCACAGCGGCCATTGTAAAGGATTTATGGAAAAACTATGTGGTAAAGGATGATCCAGCAAAAAATGAAGCTTATCAGAAGCATGTCAAGGTGGCCAGTGGTATACTGACGATCATATTAGGTGCTATTGTGATATTTTTTACCATTGACTCGCCGGATATTATCTTTATGCTGAATATGTTCGCCTTTGGCGGTCTGGAGTGTACCTTTTTCTGGCCATTGGTGGGAGGCCTGTTCTGGAAGAAGGGAACAAAACAGGCGGCGGTGTGCAGCAGTATCGGAGCCGTTGCCATGTATATCTTTGCGACGTATTTTATCCATGTTGCCGGACTGAACGCAGTAGTATGGGGGCTTCTGGTGGGAGCAGTCCTGTATTTTGTGATCGGTGCCGTGACAGGCAGAAAAGGACTGGATCAGGATATTCTGGATCAGTGTTTTTAGAAATGGGTGCAATTCCGAAATATATCTGTACAATTTTCACAAAACAATTTGGGCGCTTTTACCAATGTGCCGTTTCTGACTCGCCACTTGCCGTGTGACAGGCGGCATTTGCCTGAAAATGTCACAAAAATTCATCCATGCGATACAGCATAATGTAGAAAAGCCGCAAATGAGTCATTGTCATATTGACATATAAATGTCTGGAGTGATACCATCTTTGCAAAGCATAAGTTCTATATATTTATTTCTCACAGATCAGATTATCTGGGAATTTTTCATGCTTTACCGGGCCAACATCATTACAATACGATACTGTACAATCAAGAACAGGGCAGGAAAAGCAGGAGTTCATACTGTCGTTGATAAACAGCGATAGCGTTGATAAACGTAGATAAATATAGGAACTTCCGGGTGATGCATGTGTGAATACGCCTTCCCGTCCGGTTCATGGAACAGGAAAGGGAGGAACGATATGGGAGTAAAAGACAACGCCGCCAATACATTTCTGGCGGACAACCGCAGATTTGCGGACGTATGCAACTATTATCTGTATCACGGACAGCAGCGGATCCGTCCGGAGATGCTGCAGGAGCAGGCTCCACGGGAATTGCTTCAGTTCTTAAGCAGGACGCATAAGGAGATATCCCTTCAAAAATGGCGTGATATCCTGAAAAGAGCCGTGATCCGCAGAACTGAGAAATGTACTTATCTGATCATTGGCATTGAGAACCAGTCCGAGATTCATTACGCCATGCCGGTGCGCAACATGCTCTATGATGCCCTGAACTACAGTGGGCAGATCAGCGAAGCCGCCAACCGCCACCGGCAGGAGAAGGACTGGAAAAACTCTGCCGAGTTTTTATCCGGCTTCCGGAAGGGTGACAGACTTACCCCTGTGGTCACGATTACCATATACTGGGGCAGTGATGTCTGGGATGGTCCCCGGAGCCTTCATGACATGTTAGAGAAGGATGAGCCCTTTTCCGACATCGCTAAATATGTCGCAGACTATAAGCTGAACCTGATCGCCCCGTCGGAAATCGAGAGCTTCGACCAGTTCCATACCTCCGTACGGGAAGTGCTGGAGATCCTCAAATATGCCGGGGACGAAACCGGTATGGACCAGCTGCTCCATACCAATCCGTCATATCAGAAGCTGGAAAATGAAGCAGTATATGTCATAAATCAATTTGTAAACTTAGGATTATTAGTTGACGAAACGGAAGGAGAGACGAATATGTGTAAAGCGTGGGATGATCATAAAAAAGCGGGAATCCGGGAGGGTGAAGAAAGAGGACGCAAGGCTGGAATCCGGGAGGGCGAAGAAAGAGGTCGTAAAGAAGGAAAAATAGGAATCTTAATTTCTTTATGCAGATCAGGAGAAATCTCCGTGGAAGTAGCGGCCAGAGAAATGAATATATCTACAGAAAAATTTAGAGAGTATCTGGTTTAAACTATCTTTGCGAAGCATAAACCCGCCCACATTCCATCCGAATGTGGGCGGGCTTTCTATCATCGTGATTTCATTTCCGTCTGAATTACCAATCCTCAATATCATCGAGATTGACAACCTCCGGAGTGCCGGCCGGTTTCGTCTCTGCACCGTCATTGTCGGAGGACTGATCGGTGGTCAGTGCCTGGATCTGCTCATCGGTAATCTCCGAAGGATCTCCAATGACCTCGGGTTCAGCATCCTCCGTCTGACGTTTCTCGGCCTCCTCGCGGGCATGACGAAGGATAGCCTGGATCTCGTCATCCCGGTTATTGATGGGATATGCATCCTCCTCATTATTACACAAATAATATTTAATAATATGACCACTATATAAAGCAACGGTGCTGCCGTTGCATACATCACTGTTTCTCTGGTATGGGAGATTATCGTACATTTCAATGCCATAATCCAAAGTGCCGTCGTATTTCTTGGAAATACCGGCTTCACGATTTAACTGTATCATAGAAAAGACTTCCTTTCCGATGGGATGCTGTCTGAAAAAGCGTCCCTTTCTATGTTTGTACTTTATCACATAGCGGCGGTGGGGTCAATAGAGTTTGAAGGTCGTTTTAAATATGGAATTTTATATTTTACATTATCAGTATTGAAGCAGTTCACAGAATGTACTATACTTAAAAATGATTGACAGACGGGAATCTCCTTCTGAAATCATGACATCTTACAAGAATCCATGGAGATCACGAAATCTTAGAAAACAAAGGGTAAAGGGGGACCCAAAAAATGAAACACAAAATGAAAAAGACAAGAAAGTCCATCGCCATCCTTACAACACTGGCAATGATCCTGTCTCTGGAATCTGGAGTGACCATGCCCCGCAAAGCTCAGGCGGCAGATCACGGGCTGAAGAATCCTGTCACAGACAGTAACGGTGTCACCACTTGGGACTGCGTATACTTTGGAAATTATTATCAGAGTGATACCACAGGCACCACCAAAGATCCCATCAAATGGCGTGTCCTGTCCGTGGACGGGGACGATGCCTTTCTGCTGGCAGATCAGAATCTGGATGCCAGGCCATATAACACATCAGACAAAAGTGTTACTTGGGAAAACTGTACCCTGCGAAGCTGGTTAAATGGCTATAGTGCCTCTTCCAATGTGGAGAATACGGATTACAGCAGTGGTAATTTTATAGACACGGCTTTTACGGCGGCAGAGCAGAATGCTATCAAACAGACCAATGTAGTTAATGAGGATAATCCGGAATACGGCACAGAAGGTGGCAATGATACCATGGATCAGGTGTATCTGTTATCCATTGCGGAGGCAAGCAATGCCTCCTATGGGTTTAACAGTAACTATCGTACATACAGTAAAACACGCGTTTCCACGAATACGGCATATACAGCCGGTAAAGGTGGAATGAGATCTGTCGGCGGAGCCGACTGGTGGGTGCTGCGCTCGCCGGGCTACCTTAGTAGTGATGCGTCGGGTGTCGATTATGATGGCCACGGCTTATGCAGCAATAGTGTCTACTATGGTAATCTCGCAGTTCGGCCCGCTTTGCATTTAAATCTTTCCTCTTCTGATCTTTGGTCCTATGCGGGGACAGTATCTTCCGAGGGAGGGAGTCAGTCAACCTCCGCCCCACAGCCATTACAAAAGGTCGACAGCTCCAAGATCACTGCATCGGTGTATGCCTATGGCTCATTTGGACCGGTAGAGGGAGCGGAGATTTCCGTGGAAGGTCTGGGAAGCATGTATACCAATGCAGATGGAACCGCCTCCATGGAGAATCCGCAGACGGAGCCGTCTATGATGCGGAAGATCACGGTCAAAAAGGAAGGATACCGGGATTACATATATTATACAACGATCTTATCGCCCGACGTGACCAGCGTTTATGCCGCCAATCAATTAAGTATTTCCATGAAAAGTTTAAAAAGCGGGGATGATGTGACACCATATGTATCATCGGTGGTATATTATTCCAATGAAGTAGCCCAAAAATGCGGCGGACAGAGGTTTCTGAGTTCTGATACCGTGAAGTTTCGTGTCTGTGGTGTATGGAATGGGAAAACGCCGGATTATTACTGTTTATATCAGGAGGGCGGCAAAAGCTTTCAGAGTGAAGATGGTATTTTTCAGTTAAATATCGGAAAATCTTTTCAGGGAAAGGGAAAGATCTATGTCAAAATGGCAGCCAAAGACGGGACGGAGAGTGAGTCGGAATGGGTATATATTACGGTTCCGGAGAACAGCACAGGACAAGACAGTGATGACTATCTTCCGGTTTTAAACAATACCGCAGAGTCTGAGGACCTGCAGGGGGTTCCGTTTCTGGAGGGCTCAAAACTGGCTTTTGATATCGGAAAGTTAAAAATATCCTGTTCCTGCAAGGATGGAAAAATCCGTATGATGCTTGGAAGGGATATCGGCAAAGATGGTGCCGGTGATGTGTTCAAGGATGAGGAGTGGGCAAAATGGAAGGAGTTTTGTGAGAGCCAGCCTTATGATCTGAATATGTCACAGTGGAAGGATATTCTGACCTCAGGCAACCTGACTTCCTCTTGGACCACCAATGCGACCATGAAGCTGACCGGATATGGATGGCTGGAGGGAGATTGCAACAATAACACAACTACGCCATTGACAGGTGGAATACAGGTGATCATGAATGTGGGAACGAATTTTTCCCAGCAGTATCTTATAGGAACGATTCCTGTTTATATGGAAGAGGGTCTTAAGGTAGAGGGGAAATTTGATGGCAGTGTAACCTATGATTATCAGGAGAAGAAACTGCAGGGAGACAATAAACTGACCATTTCGCCGTCTTTAAGTGTCGGCGGCGGTGTCGGTGTGTTATATGTAGCCACGGTAGGTGCAGAGGGTAGTGCGAGCATGCCGATGGAGATCAATGTTCCAAAGGGAATGACCAGTGCAAAATTGTCAGGATCCCTTTCCCTCAAGGCGTCTGTACTGGGATTTCAATATTCGAAGGAACTTGCCAAAAAGGAATTTGTATTGTATGAAAAAAACGTGAATGGTTTAAGAGGTGCTTCCGGAAAGAAGACTTCACGACAGATCTCCATGTACGACATGGACAGCTATGAACTGCCGGAGGAGACGGCAGAGCCAACGGTATGGTATGGAGATAAAAAGAATAAAAAGCTCCGCAAGGGAATTGGTACGGCAGACAACTTAAAAGAACAACTGCTGGAGACTGGTACCTCGGAATTGACGGAGCCGGTTCTCGTGTCGGAAGGTGGCACAACCATGGCGGTATTTCTGACAGAGGATGCACAGAGAGAGACGATACACCGTACTAAGCTGGTATATACCGTATATGATCCGGAAACTTCGCTGTGGAGTGAACCGGAGGCCGTTGAGGATGATGAGACCGGAGACCTGCTGCCGTACCTGACGGCTGCAAATGGAAAGATTGCCGTATCCTGGATGAATTATGATGCATCGGTTGATGACAGCAGCAGTATGGAAGATGCGTTATCCTCCAGCTTCTTGTGTTATGCGGTATGGAATCCGGAAACGGCCCGGTTTGAGGTGTCTTCTGATACGCTGGCATCCGATGCAGACACAACATACAATAGTGTTCGCCCGCTGATCGATCAGGATGGAAATGTGACACGGATCGGATTAAAAAATACAGCGGCAGACATTTTTGGGACAGACGGAAATAATATTTTATTTATGGAAGGAACCCATGATCAGCAGAATATTTCCAAAGAAATTACGGTAACTCAGGGAATCCCGGTATCTTATGATGTGGCAGAGGACGGGGACGGTGTCAGGGCTGCCATCTGCGTGGACACGGACCGTGATATGACCACAATGGAGGATCGGGAGATCTATGTTTATTCTTCCGATGGAACGGTAACCTGTGTTACGGAGGAAAATGTTTACGATGGTGCTCCTAAATATGCCAGGTATTTTGGAAAAACGGCTCTTTACTGGTACAGTGGGGATGGTTACCATATACTGGATGAACAGGGAGAGGAGACCGTGATTCCGAAGGAGATTTCGGATCAGATATCCGAAAATTTTGATGTTGTGTCCAATAATGAAGGAAAGACAGCTATCGTTTATTCGTCAGCGCAGGAGGATGGTACCTATCAGTTATCGGCTCTGCTGTATGATGAGGACAGAAATGTCTGGACGACACAGGTTATTCTGACAGACAGCGGGGAAGATATTTTCCGGGCAAGCGGATATTTTAATGAACAGGGAGATATGGAATTTATTTATCGCAAGGGAAGTACCGCCGATACCGGAGCACTCTATGCTCTGCAGGCAGAAACAGCACCGGATGTGGAGATTGTGAATGCGTATCTGAAGGACGGCACGGAAGTTCCCGGACAAAACACGACTTTGTATGTGGGAGTCCGGAATAATGGTACCGAAAAAATCCGGAATTATTCCGTAGAAGCCGATGGACAGGTAACATCGGGAAGTGCTGTTATTCTGCCGGGAGAAAGCAGGCTGCTGGAGGTCCCGTATACGGTGCCGGATCAGGTGGAGAGCAGAGAAGTGGAGGTTTCTGTTCAGGTGGATGGAGACTGGAATACTTCGAACAACAGCTTTACAATGGACGCCGGATATACGGATCTTGCCCTGGCAGTATCGGAGGACAGCACAGATGCCGGAAAGCGTGTGACGGTCACTGTGGAAAATCAGGAAGCGGTAGAAGTAGATGCCACTTTGGAGGTTCATGAAGATTCAGAGACAGGCACGTTGGTGTCAACGCAGGAGCTGGGCACCATGAAACAGGGCGAGAAGGTTTCTGCAAGTTTTATTTATAAAAACAAAACAGCAGGAGACACGGGTGCGGAACGTTTATATTATGTTGTAAAATCGGACAAGACGGAGAAATACACGAGCAATAATGTGGATTATGTGATACTGCCGGAGAGTCCGGAAGAAGATACAGAGCCGTCTCCATCTGCGGATCCGAGTGAAACTCCAGACGGTACCCTGTCACCGGTTCCGACAAAAACACCAACCGCAAAGCCAGCCGGAAAGCCGTCCTCCACCCCAAAGGTAAAACCGACAAAGGCTCCGGACACCAACGCGTCCGCAGTTCCGGATTCACCGATTCCGGCACCTTCCGATGCGCAGGCATCCTCCTCACAGAGTCCTGCCGGAACGCAGCAGCCATCCGGTTCTTCGATACCGGTCTCTACTCTTCGTCCGGGCAGCACGGGGACACTTTCACCGTCCGCCTCAGGAGGATCCGGTATTACCGCAGCAGCATCCTCATCACTAAAGACCACCGTTTTCCCGTCCAAAGCACCTGCAGCTACCCAGACGTTTTACAAGGGACAGGTCTTTAAAGATGTGAAGACAAAGGCATATTACAAGATCCTTTCGGTGACCGCCACCGGCGGCAAAGCAGCGTATCTGCGTCCGGTTGACAAAAAGGTCAAAAAAGTAACCATTAAGGAAACCGTGACCTTTAAAGGAAAGAGGTTTAAGATCACACAGATCGGCAACAAAGCTTTCAAAGATTATAAAAAACTGCAGAAGATCACCATCGGCAGAAAAGTTTCCGTGATCGGCAAGAAAACCTTTGCAAACTGCAGATCTTTAAAGGTGGTCATTCTGACCGGGCCGAAGCAGAAGCTTCCGAAAAACGCCTTTGCAGGCTGCCCAAGGAAGCCGAAGGTAAGGAAAAAACATTAATAAAAACTTTCCACACCGAATAATCAGGTGTGGAAAGTTTTAGTGATCTATAAATTGACTTTTCGTTATCTTATGTTATAATTAGCACCGAGTGTCTTGTCATCACAGGACAGGAGAACAATAATTGGGAATGAATTGTTATGAGGTCATCGCATGGCAGAAATGAGGAAATCTATGGGAAAAGTCAAACAGATCATCAAAAATTTTACAAAGTATAATAATTTAATGTACGAGCTGGTCAAGAAGAATATCAAGTTGAAGTACCGCCGGTCTTATCTGGGCATTCTCTGGACGCTGATCGAGCCTCTGCTGACGATGATCGTTCTGACCATTGTTTTTGGTACGTTTTTTAATAAGGGAACCAAACAGTTCCCTGTATATGTACTGACAGGACGTCTGTTGTTTACCTTTTTCCAGTCAGCGACAAAGGCCGGTTTGAAATCGGTCAGTGGCAACGCCTCGATGATCAAAAAGGTTTATGTGCCGAAGTATATATATGTCGTTTCTTCCGTGGTTTCCAACTTTCTGATCTTTTTGATCTCACTGGTGGTTCTGGTTGGAGTAGCTGTTGTACTGAAGGTAGAGCCGACGATTTATCTGACACAGGCGTGGATTCCGTTGGTCATTTTATTTGTAATGTCCCTTGGAACCAGTCTGATCCTGGCTACATTAAGTGTATTTTTCCGCGATGTGGAATATATCTGGGGGGTTGCCTGTATGCTTGTTATGTATGCATCTGCGATCTTCTATCCGGTGGAAAAGATCATCAAGAGCGGCAAAGGCTGGGTGTTTCATATCAATCCGGTATATATGTGTATCGCCAATTTCCGGAATTCCGTTCTGTACGGGGTGCCGATGAATATGCATTATTGTGTATTGTCTGCGGGGATTGCCGTGGCACTTCTGGTTGTGGGAATGATACTTTTCTACAAGAAACAGGATGATTTCATATTGTATCTGTAAATGAAGACCAAAAACAGAAACGCCGGACAGTCCGGTAAATTTGCATCGTTGCAGAAATGGAGAGTTCAATGAAGAATAATGTTGCCATTAAGGTCAAAAACGTAGGAATGCGTTTTAATCTGAGTCAGGATCGTGTAGATAACCTGAAGGAATATATGATCCGTTTTTTGAAAAGGGATCTGCATTTTAATGAATTCTGGGCCTTAAGAGAGATTAATTTCGAGGTCAGAAAGGGAGAACGTCTGGGAGTGCTGGGATTAAACGGCTCCGGTAAAAGTACCCTGCTTAAGATTGTTTCCGGTGTGCTAAAGCCGACCACAGGTTATGTACAGACAAAGGGAAAGCTGGCACCTCTTCTGGAGCTGGGAGCAGGATTCAATCAGGAGTATACCGGCAGGGAGAATATTTATCTTTACGGTGCGGTGCTGGGATATTCCAAGGCGTTTCTGGATGAGAAGTTTGATGAGATCGTTGATTTCTCGGAGTTAGGAGAATTCATTGATGTACCGATCAAGAATTATTCATCCGGTATGAAGTCCCGTCTGGGATTTTCCATTGCGACAGTTGTAGAACCGGAAATTCTGATCCTGGACGAGGTCTTATCGGTAGGAGATAAAAAGTTCCGTCGCAAGAGCGAGAAGAAGATCATGGACATGTTTGATAAGGGAGTTACGGTACTTTTCGTTTCGCATTCCCTGGAGCAGGTGCAGCGGATCTGCGACCGTGCGATCATTCTGGACGGCGGCCATCTGGTGGCAAAGGGACCGGTTGACAAGGTGGCAAGGATCTATAAGAATATGACAGAGTAGGATGCATGTAAGTATCAATTCTTGAATAATAGGAGGAAAACTATGAAAAGCAATCACTGCATATGCAGAAGACTTCTTGTTATGGTCGTGACAGTGGCAGTCTGTGTGACGATGTTTGGAAATATTTCAAAGGTGCACGCGGCATCCACGTATCAGATTAAGATCAACAAACAGCAGAACTGTGTGACGATCTACAAATTAGATTCCAATGGTAAATATAAGCCGGTGAAGGCAATGGTCTGTTCTACCGGTTATGCTACGCCGGTAGGAACTTTTCCTCTGGGAGAGAAGATGCGGTGGCATACGTTGATGGGACCGTGTTACGGTCAGTACTGTACCAGAATTCATGGCGGTGTGTTATTTCACTCTGTCTGGTATTACAAGCAGACACCATCTTCATTATCAGCTTCCGCTTATAATAAACTGGGAGTGACAGCGTCTCATGGATGTGTCCGTCTGACGGTGGCAGATGCAAAATGGATTTATGACAATGTGCCATCCGGTTCGCCGGTCACGGTTTATAATTCTTCCAATCCGGGACCGCTTGGGAAGCCTTCTGCGATCAAGCTGCCATATTCCACCGGATGGGATCCGACGGATAAATGGAGCAGTGGCAACCCATGGAATAAGAAAAAACCGAGCATTTCCGGTACGAAGAACCAGACCGTGCCATATAATGGTACATATTCAGCAAGAAAGGGTGTTACGGCTAAAAACACCACAGGATATGATGCAACCTCACGGCTGAAGGTATCCTTCCGTTATCACGGAGCATCAGTCAAAAAGGTTGACACCAGAAAACCGGGTGTTTACAAGGTGATCTATAAGCTGAAGGACGAGATTGGACGCAAGGTGCAAAAGATCATTAAGGTGAAGGTGACCTCCAGTCTTCCGGCACCAAAGATTGGCAATGTACAGGATCTTTATGTGAAGTCTGCGGATCAGCTCACCAGAGCAAGAGCATTAAAGAATGTAACCGTTACACAGAAGGGCAGAAAGCTTGCACGCAAGTATATTAAGGTAATCTTTAAAAAGCAGAAAAAGGGTGTTTATAAGGTGACCTATAAAGCACAGAATGCCAGTGATCTGACAGAAGTTTCCGTAAAGGCGTATGTAGACAGCCAGGCACCGAAGATCACAGGAGTAACGGATGGAGCAGATTATCCGGTAGAGCCTTCTGTTCCGGTCAATGAGAAATATGCCAGATCTTTGATCGGTGTATCCGATAATGTATCTGATCTTAAGGTATCTGATGTTCAGGTGAAGATTTCGAAGCAGCCGGATGAAAGCTATCAGGTGGTTTACGAGGTTCAGGATCAGGCAGGCAATAAGACAAAGATTACGATCCATCTTACTGTGCCTGTATCACAGCCGGTATCCGGAGCAGCGGTACAGTAAAGGTGCTTTGTGAAGCTTTTGGATATGGGGGATGACTTCATAAAAATTTAAGAAAGATCTCATAAAAAGTTCGTGCAATTAGAAATCGAAAGTGATATACTATCGGCGTAAGCAGGTGCAGCATCTGCCTGCCGATAGTATATTTTATTATAAGAAATTTCCCTCATGACAGAGATGTCATGAGACAGGTGGAAGCAGCTTACGGAGAGAGTATTCATAAGAAATAAACTGGATATAGATATAAAGGAAGGTTTGCTATGAGAGAAAAATTACTTCGAGTAAGGAAATTTTTTGCTTTTTATGTTTTTTTGCCGGTGATTCTGGACATTATCATCGAGAGCTTAAACAGAAAGTCGGTATTTTCTGCATTTTCATATATGATTGATAAACCGTTTTTATTTGTATTTAATGTATTGATCATTATGCTGACGTTGTCCCTCTCTATGTACTTCAAACGTGAGATCTTTGTACTGACGTTGTTGTCTGTGGTATGGCTTTTGTTCGGCGTGGTCAATTTTGTTATTCTGCATTTCCGTGTGACACCGTTTTCCGCAGTGGATTTCACGTTGATCAGCAGTGCGATCAGTGTATCCGGTCACTATCTGACGGCATTTAATGTGGTGATGATCTTTTTCGCCATAGCGATTCTGGTGGTCTCCATGATCTGTCTGTTTAAAAAGACACCGTGTTTCCAGAAAAATGCCACCAAAAAGGCATATATGCTTTCGACACTTGTGATCTTTACACTGGCAGCCGGTATCATTGTAATGCACAGATCCAGTACCTCGGTTCAGGCACTGGCAGAGAATTATACCAATATTTCCGAGGCATATGAAAACTACGGTTTTGTCTATTGCTTTGCCAACAGTATCATTGATACCGGGATCAGGAAGCCGGAGGATTATTCCGGGGAGTTCATGGCACAGATCAAGGCTTCCCTTAAGGACAAGGAGAAGGATGAGCCTGAGGTCAAGCCGGACATTGTCATGATCCAGCTGGAGTCGTTTTTTGATATCTGTGATGTCAAAAAAGTAAGCTTTTCCCGGGATCCCTTGCCGAATTTCCACCGTCTCCAGAAGGAGTATTCCAATGGTCAGCTGACCGTGCCAACGGTAGGAGCGGGAACAGTCAATACAGAGTTTGAGGTGCTTACCGGTATGAGCCAGCATGATTTCGGTGTCAGCGAGTATCCGTACAAAACGGTATTAAAGAGCAAGGCATCCGAGAGTATCTGCAATGATCTGGCTCAGATTGGTTATACCAGTCATGCAGTGCACAACAATACTGCTACATTTTACGGACGTAATAAGGTCTTTTCCAATCTGGGGTTTGACACATTTACTTCCGTGGAATATATGAACAATATCACTCTGAATCCCAATGGATGGGCGAAGGATGATGTGATGGTAGATGAGATCTTAAAGACATTAGAGGATGATCAAAAGAAACCGGACTTTACGTTTGGTATTACGGTGCAGAGCCATGGAAAGTACAACGATGTGAAGCCGGATTCCAAGGATCCGGCGAAGGTGTATAACGCACCGGACGGAAAGGAAGCGTCCTATCAGTATTATGTTAATGAGATCAATGAGGTAGACCGGATGATCGGAGATCTGGTCAATGCCCTGGACAAAAGGAAAAAGCCGACGGTTCTTGTGCTTTACGGAGATCATCTGCCGAGCCTTGATCTGTCTGACGAGGATCTCAGTGATGGCAGCCTGTATGAGACACAGTATATTATCTGGAATAATTATGGCATGAAGGAGAAGGATCAGGATCTCAAGGCATACGAGCTTTATCCGGAGGTGCTTGAACAGCTTGGAATACATGAGGGTGTGATCACACGTTATCATCAGCAGGCAGACAGAAGCAGTGACACCTACAAAGAGAACTTAAAGGCACTGGAGTATGATCTGCTTTACGGAGAGAATTATATCTATGATGGAGAGGCTCCGTTTCAGGCAACAGACCTGCAGATGGGCACGAAGCCGTTAAAGCTTGCCGATATCTATCAGAAGGATGGGGAATATTTTGTGCGGGGGGATAATTTCACGCCGTACTGCAAAGTATACTTTGATGGGAAGGAATTAGAGTCCCGGTGGGTAGATGAGCATCATTTGAAACTAAAGGATATACCGGAGCGGTCTGACCGCAAGGTAGATCAGGAGAAGTCCTACGAGCCGGATGAGATTCCGAATTCCTTTGTGGTTGAGGTTCAGAACGGCGATGGTGTAAAGCTGAGCTACAGCAATACTCTCCGCTGGAAGAACACTTCCCTGGCAGAGAAATAACAGACTTTATTTTATGGAAAGGCTGCATTACAGAAAAACGATCATTATAATCTGACTGAAAAGTCGTGTTTTGTCGAGATGACAGACACGACTTTTTTTTCTTTCGTCTCTGTTTGACATTTTTCTTAAAAAGGAATGCATATAATTGTCTGTAGAAAACGGAAAGGAGATGAAGAAATGATCTGATGGTGTTTCGGTTTTATTGGGATATCTTCTGGCTTTTGAACGTTATCATGAACCTGTTCCTGATGGGAATGACAGCAGTTCTCAGGCACAAAAATCTGAAAAAACGGCTTCTTGTCCGGAGCTGCCTTCTGGGAAGCACGCAGATGACAGGAATCGTTGTGTTATGGCTTCGATACTTAAGCGGTAATGGCTGGAAAGGTTTGCAGGGTGGATCGCCACAGGGAAAACAAATGCTGGTTCTTGTGATACCGGCAGTGATCATAGCGGTGGAAATGCTTCAGATCACCTTCCGGGAAAGACAGACCGGTGAGTTGTTAAAGGATCTGTTCCAGTTTTTTCAGGTCAGTCTGCTGACCGGAGGTGCACTTCTTGTGTGCCGGGAATGGCTGGGCAATGGACATCTGTCCGGCATATGGATGATCTTTGCCGGAACCTTTGGTGTCTGGTTTGTATTGTTGATTATGGAGCGTTATCTGCGACAGGAGGATAAGCGGTCAGGGATCCAGGACGGCGAGGTTGTCCTTGAGGATGGGAAACGGTATCCCCTGCGGGTTATGATCGACACGGGAAACTGTCTCGTGAGTCCCTACAGTGGGGAGCGGGTTATGATCATGGCACAGAAATTGGCGAAAGAGCTTGATGTGGAAAAAAATCAGGCACCGCTTTTGATTCCGTTTCACTCGATTGGAGGCGATGGAATCCTGCCGGCGTACCGTATTCCGTTCCTTGTCCTGCAGGATGGGTTTTGTGCCAGAGATTTTTTGGCGGCGGTGAGTCCGCAATTATCAGAAGATTCTGCAGTACAGTTGATCATGTATGGCAGAAAGTAAATGGAAAGGATGAAGAAATGATAAAAATAAGCATGCCAAATAAATTTCAGCTTCGGATTATGCCGGAGCTTAGAGGATGGTTTTTTCCGAAGAAAGGAGGAGAGATCCATTATATCGGAGGGGCAGAGATCCTGCCGGCACCCTTTAGCAGGGAGGAGGAGAACCGGGTTCTGGAAATGCTTGGTACCGAGGAGGATCAGAGTGCCAGAAGCCGTCTGATCGAGCACAATCTGAGGCTGGTGGTCTATATTGCCAAAAAGTTTGACAATACGGGAATCGGTGTGGAGGATCTGATCTCTATCGGAACCATCGGACTGATCAAGGCGATCAATACCTTTAATCCCTTAAAAAATATAAAGCTTGCGACCTATGCTTCCCGCTGCATCGAGAACGAGATATTAATGTATCTGAGAAGAAATAATAAGGTAAGACTGGAGGTATCCATAGATGAACCGCTTAATGTGGACTGGGATGGTAATGAACTATTGCTTTCAGATATACTTGGAACCGATGAAAATATTATTTCCAAAAATCTGGAGGAGGAGGTGGACAAAAAGCTTCTGCGGATGGCACTGGATAAGCTGGGAGAACGGGAACGCATGATCATTGAGATGCGTTTTGGTCTCAATACCAAAGACGGTGCGGAAAGGACGCAGAAAGAGGTGGCAGATATCCTTGGTATTTCCCAGTCTTATATTTCCCGTCTGGAAAAAAAGATCATGAAGCGGCTGAAAAAAGAAATCCTGCGGCTGGAACAGGTATAAAATAAACGAAATCGCAAATCCTACTTACATAGCCGGTATCTTTACCGGTGTCTCACGGCAGTCTGGCTGCACAGAAATTCCTTCGCAGAATGGAGAACGCTCATGGCAATGTATAAAGTAGAGATTTGCGGGGTAAATACATCCCGGTTACCATTGTTGACAAATGAGGAAAAAACGGAGCTGTTTGAAAAAATACAACAAGGGGACAAAGGGGCGAGAGAGAAGTTTATTAAAGGAAATCTGAGACTGGTATTAAGCATTATTCAGAGATTTTCCGGTTCCAATGAAAATGTAGATGATCTGTTCCAGATCGGTTGTATTGGACTGATGAAGGCAATTGATAATTTTGATACTACATTAAATGTAAAATTCAGCACGTATGCTGTACCGATGATCATCGGGGAGGTCAGAAGATATCTCAGGGATAACAACAGCATCCGCGTCAGCCGTTCCATCCGGGACACTGCTTATAAAGCGATTTATACGAAAGAATCCATGATGAAAGATTCCGATAAGGAGCCTACGATCGAGGAATTGGCAGCAAAGCTGCAGATCCCGGCACAGGACATTGTATTTGCACTGGATGCCATTCAGAGTCCGGTGTCGTTATATGAACCGGTATACGCGGAGAGTGGAGATAATCTTTATATTATGGATCAGATCAGCGACAAAAAAAACAAGGAAGAGAAATGGATTGAGCAGATCTCATTAAAAGCAGCGATTGACCGCTTAAGCCAGAGAGAACACCGGATCATTGAAATGAGATATTTTGAAGGCAAAACCCAGATGGAGGTAGCACAGGAAATACAGATTTCACAGGCACAGGTGAGCCGACTGGAAAAACGTGCACTCCGTTCCATGAAAAATTATCTTGCATAGAGTTCCATGATCTGCATAAAATCTATTGTGTATATAGTACACCTGCGGCACATAAGCAGCAGGTACCGGAAAGGGTATGGTGATCTTTATGCGGATGTCGGAAATGCGGGAAAAAGAAGTGATCAATATCTGTGACGGGGAACGGTTGGGGAATATATGCGATGTGGATTTTGAGGTGAAAACAGGTCGGATCTGCAGTCTGATCATACCGGGACCGTGCAAAGTGTTTGGGATACTGGGAAGGGATCAGGAATATATCATTCCCTATGACCGGATCCAGCGGATTGGTACAGATGTTGTTCTTGTGGAGGTGGAGCGGGACAAATGTCTGCGAAAATGCCAATGGGACGAGTAAAATATCTGCTTGCATTTTTTGTTTGTTTGGATGATAATGTTGCTAAGAACAAAAGATGGAGGTACAAGGCATGAAATGTCCGTATTGCGGGGAGGACGATACAAGAGTTATTGATTCCAGACCGGCAGATGATAATTCATCGATCCGGCGCAGGAGACAATGTGATAAATGCGGAAAGCGTTTTACCACCTACGAAAAAGTAGAAGCGATTCCGCTGGTGGTGATCAAAAAGGATCAAAGCAGAGAGAGCTACGATAGGACAAAAATCGAGAGTGGTGTGTTTCGTTCCTGTCATAAGCGTGCGGTATCCATTGACCAGATGAATGCATTGGTTGATCAGGTGGAAGCAGAGATCTTTAATCAGGAAAAGAGGGAAATTTCCAGCAGTTATATTGGGGAGCTTGTGATGGATCATCTGGAGAAGCTGGATCCGGTTGCCTATGTACGGTTTGCGTCCGTTTACCGCGAGTTTAAGGATGTCAGTATCTTTATGGACGAGATCAAAAAGATACTGGATAAATAGCGGGGATTGTATTTTGATGACAACGGTGCTATAATGCTGAAAACGGCAGACAGGTTTTGTGACAGAACGTCGTGAAACCTGTCTTTTTGATATTTGGGGGAAGCTTCTTTTGCCACAGGTGAAAGGAGTTTATATGTACAGTAAGACATTCAGTGTGGCCATTCAGGGGATTGAAGGGCATATGGTACAGATCGAGGCAGACATATCAGATGGACTGCCGGTATTTTCTTTGGTCGGAGACCTTTCCTGTGAAACAAAGGAGGCAAAGGAACGAGTCCGCGTGGCACTGCAGAACACGGGATTTCGATTTCCTCCCCGCAGGGTGACGGTCAATCTTTCGCCAGCAGACATACGTAAGGATGGTACAGGGTATGACCTGGCCATTGCAGTTGCGGTTTTGTCTGCGTACGGTTACGTTTCCAAACCGGATTTCGGCGGCATTTTATTCATTGGAGAGTTGAGCTTAGAGGGAGAAGTGCGTCCGGTTAACGGTGTGCTTCCTATGGTTTATACGGCATTGGAACATGGAGTCCGATACTGTATCGTGGCAGAGGAGAACCAGGAGGAGGCAGCGGTCGTGCCCGGGATACAGGTGATCGGAGTCAGAAAGCTACGGCAGGTCATTGACATTCTTGAAACAGATGATATGAATGATTTTATATATCGGCCGGCGGTACATCCGGTCTCAGAACAGCCGCAGAATGAAAAGGACTTCCGGGAGGTGCTGGGGCAGGAAACTGCCAGAAGGGCGGCGGAGGTGGCGGCAGCAGGAATGCATAATCTGCTGCTGATCGGGCCGCCGGGTTCCGGCAAATCCATGATCGCCGGGAGGATGAGCGGAATCCTGCCGGCCATGTCCTTTGAGGAGCAGATGGAGATATCACAGATCTACAGTGTAGCAGGGCTGCTGTCGGACAAGCAGCCTCTGGTCACAAAGCGTCCGTTCCGGTCTCCCCATCATACTGCAACCCAGCGGGCACTGATCGGAGGGGGAGCCTATCCCACACCGGGGGAGATCAGTCTGGCGTCGGGAGGTGTCTTATTTCTGGATGAGCTGCCGGAGTTTGAACGGAATACGCTGGAGGTGCTCAGACAGCCTCTGGAGGAAGGCTGGGTGCATGTATCGAGGCTGAGGGGAAGCTGCCGCTATCCGGCACATACGCTTCTCATGGCAGCGATGAATCCATGCCGCTGTGGCTGGTATCCGGACCGCAGAAAATGCAGCTGCACCCCGGGACAGGTGCACAGATATCTTGGCAGGATCAGCCGTCCTTTGTTGGACCGGATCGATATCTGCACCGAAACGATGCCGTTAGAATATCACCATCTGGAAAATGATAATACAAAGGAGCCGGACTGCTCTGCCGTGATACGGCAGCGGGTGGAACAGGCACAGAAGCTTCAATGGAAGCGTTATGAGGGGGAAGCATTCTGCCACAATTCGGATCTGACTCCGCAGAAAGTGAAGCAGTACTGTGTGATGTCCCAGGAAGCATCCGATTATATGAGGCTTATCTTCCGGAAAATGGAATTTAGTGCCAGAGCGTATCATAAGATTTTAAAAGTCGGACGAACCATTGCAGATCTGGCAGGAAGTGAGCGGATCGAGAAGGAGCATATTTCGGAGGCTGTATTTTATCGTTCTATCGACAGACGCTATTGGGGAGAGGGGGGACGGTCATGAGAGAACCCCTGTATGAATTTTGGCTGTCGGATATCCGTGGGATCGGCTGCCGCAAAATCAAGGCAATGCTGGAGTATTTTGGCACTCCGGAAGAGATCTTTAAGGCACAAAAGGAGCAGCTTGAACAGATTGCTTCACTTCGCCCCAGAGATATCGAGGCTCTGATATCGTCACGACAAACAGACCTGCTGCAAAGAAAATGGGAGGAGCTTTGCTCCAGCCGGATCCGGTTTGTCTGGCTGGAGCATCCGGATTATCCGGAGAAATTAAAACACATAGCAGATCCGCCCTATGCACTATTCTATAAAGGAAATCTTCCGGATGAAAATATTCCTGCCATAGCTGTGGTAGGAGCCAGAAATGCCAGTTATGCAGGGCTTCAAACCGCAGGCAGATTTGGCCGGGAGCTTGCGGAAAACGGGATCGCCGTGGTGAGCGGGCTGGCACGGGGAATTGATATTGCAGCACAAAAGGGAGTGCTGACTGTGGGAGGTGGCAGGACATACGGTGTACTTGGATGCGGGATTGACCGGTGTTATCCAGATGATCATATTGAAAGCTATATGCTGATGCAGGAAAATGGGGGTGTTATCTCTGAGTTTTGCTGCGGCATGCCTCCTTATCCGGCTAATTTTCCTATGAGAAACCGGATCATCAGCGGACTGGCAGATGGGATATTGGTGATTGAAGCCGGTGAAAAAAGCGGATCCCTGATCACGGCAGAGCTTGGCCTGGATCAGGGAAAGGAAGTATTTGTGGTGCCGGGTGACATTTACAATCCATGTTACAGTGGGAGTAACCGTCTGATCCAGAGCGGTGCTGCACTGGTTGCCAAAACAAGGGATATTCTTGACGGATTGGGGATATTTATGGACGAAGATGCGTCTGTCCGGAAGAAAAAATGTGAGGTTATGCTTGAAACGTCTGAAAAAATAGTGTATTCTTATTTAGGTTTAGAGCCGATTCATATATCGGAGCTTGTCCGGATGTCCGGATTATCCCTGCAGAGGATCATGGATCTGTTACTTTCCATGGAACTTAAGGGAGTTGTGCGACAGATCGGAAACCAGTGTTATGCAATAGTATTGTAGGTGCTGACAGCCCTGCAATGTGAAAGGATGGTATGTAGAAAATGGCAAAAAATCTTGTAATTGTCGAGTCACCATCAAAGGCGACAACCATTAAAAAATTTCTTGGAAGTTCATATGAAGTGATCGCATCCAACGGACATGTCAGGGACTTACCGAAAAGTCAGCTTGGAATTGATGTGGATCATGATTTTGAGCCCAAATATATTACCATCCGTGGAAAAGGAGAATTACTTGCCAAGCTTCGTAAGGAAGTAAAAAAGGCAGACAAAATATATCTCGCAACCGACCCGGACCGCGAGGGAGAGGCGATTTCATGGCATTTGATGACAGCATTAAAGCTGGAAAACAAAAATACAAGCCGTATCACCTTCAATGAGATCACGAAAAATGCAGTAAAGCAGGCAATCAAGCAGGCAAGACCGATTGATACGGATCTGGTGGATGCCCAGCAGGCGAGACGTGTTCTGGACCGCCTGGTAGGTTACAAGATCAGTCCGGTTTTGTGGGCGAAGGTAAAACGCGGTTTAAGTGCCGGCCGTGTACAGTCAGTTGCTCTGCGTATCATTTCAGACCGGGACGCTGAGATCAATGCGTTTATTTCAAAGGAATACTGGACGTTAAATGCAGATTTTTATATGGACGGCGAGAAGAAGCCGTTAAACGCAGAGTTTTATGGCACCCATTCCAGGAAAATGACCATTGAGTCTGAGAAGAAGATGAATGAGATCATTGCGGAGCTGGAAAAGTCCAGCTTCCATGTGGAGGATGTCAAAAAGTCCCAGAGAACCAAAAAGGCTCCGCTGCCGTTTACGACAAGTACGCTGCAGCAGGAGGCAGCCAAGACTTTGAACTTTTCCACACAAAAGACCATGCGTCTGGCACAGGGACTTTATGAAGGCGTGGCTGTAAAGGGCAGAGGAAGCATTGGTCTGATCACATATCTTCGTACAGATTCCACCCGTATCAGTGAGGAGGCAAAGGCAGCAGCCAAGGATTACATTACGGAAAATTACGGACAGGAATATCTGGCGGATGGTACTGCCGGAAAGAAATCCGGCAAAAAGATCCAGGATGCCCATGAGGCGATCCGTCCTTCTTATATTGATCTGACACCGGCTCAGGTGAAAGAGTCGCTGAACAGGGATCAGTTCCGATTATATCAGTTGATCTGGAAGCGTTTTATGGCAAGTCAGATGTCAGCAGCGACATACGAAACCACATCAGTAAAGATTGATACCGATAAATACCGCTTCACGGCGGCTTCTTCCAAGGTTGCTTTTCCGGGATACCTGAATGTATATCAGACCGAGGAAGACAAAGTCGAAAAGAAAAAATTGTCCAAAAATATTACAAAAGGTGCCGTTATGAAGGCTGAGAACCTGGAAAAGAAGCAGCATTTTACACAGCCGCCGGCACATTTTACAGAGGCTTCCCTGGTAAAAACACTTGAGGAGTTAGGCATTGGCCGTCCAAGCACCTATGCGCCGACGATCTCCACGATCATCAACCGTCATTATGTGGCGAAGGAGCAGAAACAGCTGTATGTAACAGAGCTGGGAGAGGTTGTTAACAGTATCATGAAGAAATCCTTCCCAAGTATTGTAGATGTAAATTTTACGGCAGCGATGGAGGGACTTTTAGACTGCGTAGAGGATGGAACCGTCAAATGGAAGACGGTCATTGAAAATTTCTATCCGGATCTGAAAGAGGCGGTTGATATCGCCCAGAAGGAACTGGAGGAGATAACCATAGAGGATGAAGTCACTGATGTGATCTGTGAAGAGTGTGGCAGAAATATGGTAGTGAAATACGGACCTCATGGAAAGTTCCTTGCATGTCCGGGATTTCCTGAATGCCGCAATACAAAGCCGTTTTTTGAAAAGATCGGTGTGGATTGTCCGAAATGCGGCGGGGATCTTGTCATGAAAATGAGCCGGAAGGGCAGAAGGTATTTCGGCTGTATGAATTTCCCGGAATGTGACTTTATGACCTGGCAGAAGCCGTCGGAAAAGAAATGTCCGAAGTGTGGCGGCATTATGCTGGAAAAGGGAAGTAAACTGGTATGCATGGATGAGCAGTGTGGTTATGTGGAAGCAAAGCCGAAGGAGAAATAGTGAGGTGCCATGAGCTTAGAACTTTTAGATAAAACGCGTAAAATATACCGTTTGTTGAACCGGCAGGAATCAGATAAAGTTGATTTCAATGATTTTTGCCGGATGCTGTCCCAGGAGATGGAGGTTAATGTGCTTCTTCTCAGCCGTAAGGGTAAGATGCTGGGAATGAGACTGCGTAAGGATATTCCGGTGATACCGCAGATGCAGGATATCAGTTACGGAGAGTATTTGGAAAAAGATACTCATGAACGGTTATTAAATATATTGTCTACCAAAGAAAATGTGAATTTGTTGACCCTTGGATTTGATTTTCCAAAAGTGCAGGAGTATCAGGCGATGGTTGCTCCGGTCAATATGGCAGGAAAGAGACTGGGGACGCTTTTTGTGTACCGCAGGTCGGAAGCCTTTTCTATCGACGATATTATATTAATGGAGTATGGCATGACGGTGATCGGACTTGCCATGCAGAGAGCAGAGAGTGAAGAGCTTTCCGAAGAGCAGCATAAGGAAAATGATGTCAGGGCGGCAATCCGTACTCTGTCCAGGCTGGAAGCAAAGGCGATGCTTTATGTACTGGATGAGCTGGAGGAATCACAAAACAATATGCTGATCACCAGCAGGCTTGCCGATCAGGTGGGGATTACCAGATCGGTGATCGTTAATGGTCTGAAAAAGTGTGAGAGTGCCGGGATCATCAGAACCAGATCCGGAGGAATGAAAGGGACAAGCATTCATCTGCTGAACGAATTATTTACGCCGGAAATGATCCGGTGCTGTATGGAGGAGCAAAATCTTTAAATAGGTCTTGTTTTTTTTGTCATTTTCTTTATAATTGTATGTAGTATAATTGTGTTTATAGAAATGAAAGACAGAGTTAGCATACATAATTTGTCAAGTGTGAGGAGGTTTTTGATGATTTCATCGGGTGCATATAATTATATCAATATCCTGGAAAAGACTGCGGATGCCAGCTGGCTTCGTCATTCTGTGATCTCAAACAATATAGCAAATGCAGATACCCCTACTTACAAGAGAAAGGATGTCAATTTTCAGAGTTATCTGGAGGATCAGCTGAGTGGCGGTGTGTCACTGGATGATGAGGTCGCTGATGCAGAGCTTGATCTGCTCAATGGTAGTGTGTATACCGATTATAGCACAGTGAGCTATCGTCTGGATGGCAATAATGTTGACATTGATACAGAAAATTCCTATATGGCACAGAATCAGATCAAGTATTATACGGTGCTTGATTCGATTTCGCAGGAGTTTTCAAGACTGCGCAGTGTTTGCAAGAGTGGCGGCGGAGCTTAAGCGCGGCAGCCATTATATATGTTAAAAGAATAATCAGGAAAGGATGAAAAATATGGGAGTATTTTCCGCATTTGATGTGAGTGCCAGTGGTATGACTGCACAGAGAACACGACTGGATGTGATCTCACAAAATATTGCCAACGTGAATTCCACCCGGGATGCCGATGGCAATGTATACAAGCGCAAAACAGTTGTTTTTCAGGAGAAGGCATATTATTCTTTTGATGATGCCCTTACTTCTGCAACCGGAATGTATGGCAAGGTTGGAAACGGTGTTAAGATCCGTCAGATCGCAGAGGACAATGAGACAGAGTGCAGGATGGTTTATGATCCTTCCAATCCGGATGCTGACGAAAATGGTTATGTCACTTACCCGAATGTCAATACAGTGACAGAAATGACCAATATGATCGATGCGAGCAGATCTTACGAGGCTAATGTGACAGCTTTTAATGCCGCAAAGGGTATGGCATTGAAGGCACTGGAGGTTGGAAAGTAGAAGAAGATCCGATCAGCGTAGTCCACGGATGGAAGAACGCTGACTAAAAAAGACAGTTTTGCTGCGGAGCATATAGCAAAGCTGTTGCAGAATGGAGAATACATATGGAATTATCAGCACTATCAAATGTCGATCTGATCAATGCGTTTAAGGTTCCGGAGGTTACGTCATCACTGGATGATACCACATCCGGAGCAGTACAGAGAAACGGTGCGTTTCAAGCCTTATTTGATTCCGCATCCAATATGATCAGTGACGCGAATGATTACAGTAATGCGGCAGAGGTTGAGGAAATGAAGTACTCTATGGGCGAGACCGAGAGCATTCATGACCTGCAGATCGCACAGCAGAAGGCCAACATTTCGCTGCAGTATGTGGTTGCCGTAAGAGACTCTTTTATGTCTGGATATAAGGAATTGATGAATCTGCAGTTTTAATGTATAATAAAACATTGGAAACAGCGTAGACCGAAAATCAATTTTTATGATATAGACAAATGTTAGGAGAGTTGCAAATATGAAAGAAAGAATACAGGAAATTCCGGCAAAATTTGTGGAATTTTGGAATAGATATACCAGCAAACAGAAGACGATCATTATTTCTGTGATCTGTGTTGTTCTTGTTCTGATCGGTGTGATGGCGTATCTGGTATCGAGACCTACCTGGAGCAGATTCCAACAGTTTGGCAATCTGGAAGATGCATCCAGCATGGTGCAGGCATTGGACGACGAAGGCATTGCAAACAAAAGTTCCAAGGATGGTCTTACCCTTTATGTGCATGATGAGGATATGACCAAAGCCTTTTACTGCATGAGTGATAATAATCTTACAGACAAAGGTTATACATGGGACGATGCCTTTAATAACAGTATTTCTACAACGGAGAGTGAGAAAGATCAGAAAAGAGTACTGGCACTTCAAACAGAGCTGAAAAACAGCATGGTTCAGTACTCCTTTATTGATGATGCAAAGGTGTTTATTGATGTTCCGGAGAGTACATACAGCGTTCTGGACGAGGAAAATGTGACATCGGTAACGGCGATGGTGGATGTCAACAAGAAAAACGAAAAGCAGTTGACTTCTGATGCAGCACAAAATCTTGCATACTGGCTTGCCAATGCCGTCGGTACGGATGTGGATCATGTCATTATCAATGATTACGATGGAAATTGTCTTTATAATGGTTTTACCAGTGATGGTCTGGGGGGAGATCTTACCGGAGGTACGACAGAGTATTGTGAGCGTCTGCGAAATACCATCGCTTCCAATCTTGTTGATCTTCTGGTACGCTGTGGCTACGATGATGTTCAGGTTGGCACACAGGGCATTCAGTTCAATATGAACAAGGTGGAGACCCTGACCAAAAAATACAGCGTGGCAGATGGAAGGGACTATGGGTATCCGACCAATTATGTTCATTCTACCAATGAGGGATCTGCCGGTACGGTCAGCGGAGTTCCTGGAACGGATTCCAATGACAATGATGAGACCGATTATGTATTAAACGATGGAAATACCAACAGTTCTTCCCAGGAATATGAGAAGCTGACAGGACTGCTGACCGATGAAACCATTGAAAATATCAAACAGGAGAAGCCTGCGATCCAGCTGGATCAATCTTCCCTTGGTATTGTAGTGACCAGATATAAGGTATATGATGAAGAGCAGTTAGAAAAAGACGGTACACTGGATAATATGACCTTTGATGAGTTTATGGCACAGAATAATACTACCAATACATTTACAGTACCAAACTCAGAGATCCAGCTTCTTGCCAGTGCATCCGGAGTGAATGAGGGATCTATTACTGTAGTAGGATATGAAGTTCCGAAGTTTGTAGAAAAAACGACAAAGAGCAGGAGCATTTCTGATTATCTGATGATCATATTGGCGGTACTGATCGTCGCACTGCTGATCTTTGTAGTTGTTCGCGGAACAGCACCGGTAGCGGTTGCGGATGAAGAGCCGGAGCTTTCCGTAGAGCAGCTCCTTGCAACAACCAAAGAAAATCAGTCGCTGGAGGATATTGAATTCAGCGAAAAGTCTGAGACCAGAAAGATGATCGAAAAATTTGTGGATGAAAATCCGGAGGCAGTTGCACAGCTTCTGCGTAACTGGATCACAGATGACTGGGATTGATCAGACAGAATAGGATAAAGGAATTGCAGTTGCAATTCCTTTATCCGCTATAAATGAAAAACAAAAAGCTGTCATTGTTTGACAGAAATGGAGGGTGAAAATGGCAAAGCCAGAAGAAATTTCAGGAATCCAGAAGGCAGCGATTCTTTTGATCGCACTGGGTCCGGACAAGTCATCATCAATTTTTAAGCATCTCAAAGAGGATGAGATTGAGCAGATCACGTTGGAAATTGCAAATACAAGAAGTGTTTCCCCGGCGGTTAAGGATAAAGTAATGGATGAGTTTTACGAGGTGTGTCTGGCTCAGCAGTATATTGCGGAAGGTGGTATCGGATATGCCAAGGATCTTCTGGAAAAGGCTTTGGGTGCAGAAAGGGCAAGGGATGTTATCGGCAAGCTTACGGCATCACTGCAGGTTCGTCCGTTTGAGTTTGTTCGGAAGACGGATGCCAGCCAGCTTCTAAACTTTATTCAGGACGAGCATCCACAGACGATCGCATTGATCCTGTCCTATTTGTCATCGACACAGGCCGCCGTGATCATTTCTGCATTGTCTCCGGACAAACAGACGGATGTTGCCAAACGAATTGCCCAGATGGATCGTACCTCTCCGGATGTGATCAAGGAAGTAGAGAAGGTGCTGGAACAGAAGCTTGCTTCTCTTGTAAATCAGGATTATACGATCGTCGGTGGTGTAGATGCGATTGTTGATATCTTAAATACCGTAGACCGTGGTACAGAGAAGCATATTATGGAGAGTATGGAGATCGAGGATCCGGAACTTGCAGACGAGATCCGCAAGAAGATGTTTGTATTCGAGGATATCCTGTCACTGGACGACCGTTCTGTACAGCGTGTACTTCGTGAGGTTGATAATAATGAACTTGCGGTTGCCCTGAAGGGGTCTAATGAGGAGGTTCAGAATCTTATCTTTAATAACCTTTCCAAACGTCTTGCTACAATGATCAAAGAGGACATGGAATTTATGGGTCCGGTTCGTATGAAGGATGTTGAGGAAGCACAGCAGAAGATTGTAAATATTATCAGAAAGCTTGAGGATTCTGCAGAGATCATCATTTCCAGAGGTGGAGGTGACGAGATCGTTGTCTAATGTGATAAAGTCAGTATATTTTCAGATGGATCAGAAGGATGCCCGGGTGATTGATTCTGATGAGCATGTGGCAGAGTTTGCACCGCTCCTGCTGCAGAGGCAGAACTCTCCGGCAGAAGACGGGGAGGAGCTTGCGGCACAGGAGATACCGGAAGGATTTCAGTCAGGCATGAATGTGCTCAATATGGAGGATGTACGCCAGGAGGAACGTCAGAAAATGCAGGAGGAGACTTCGCGGGAGAAGGAAGCGATATTGGCGGATGCCCGCAGTGAGGCAGATGTTCTTCTTCGGAGTGCGAGAGCAGAGGCGGATCAGCTTCGGGAGCAGGCAGTGGAGGAAGGCAGAAACGCCGGATTTGAACAGGGACAGGCTGAGGCTCAGGAACGTCTGCAGGAAGCGGCTGAAAAGTTCCGCCAGCAGATGGAGCAGGAGAGACAGGCACTGAAGGAACAGGAAGAAGCTCTGGAACCAAAATACGCAGAGATTATGGCTGCATTGATCCAGAAGATTACAGGTGTGGTCTGTCAGGACAAAAAGAATGTGATCGTATATCTGATCCATCAGGCGTTAAATCAGCTTGAAAAAACAAAAACGATCAATTTAAGAGTTTCCAAGCAGGATATCCTGCGGGTTTCATCATATAAAGAACAACTGAAAAAATGTGTATCGGAAGGCGTGGAATTTGATATTACAGAGGATGACAGCCTGCAGGAAAATCAGTGTATTATAGAAACGGATCAGAGGATCATTGACTGCAGTCTCGATGTGCAGCTGCAGAATCTGCAGGATCAGATCCGGATGCTGACGATTATGTAAGAAACCGGGGAGGAAAAGGGATGGTTGATATTGATCTGTCAAAATATAATATTTTGTTGAACCAATCCTATGAAAAGAAGCTTGGGAAGGTTGCCAAGGTAGTAGGGCTGACTGTGGAGTCCATAGGACCTTCTGCCAGATTAAATGATCTGTGTCATATTATCACGCAGGATAGAAGTCAGGTGATCAATGCGGAAGTTGTGGGGTTTCGTGATGACAGGGTTCTTTTGATGCCATATGACCAGACAGTAGGTGTGGGACTGGGAAGCCGGGTGGAAAATACAGGTGCACCCCTGAAAGTAATGGTGGGGGATGAACTTCTGGGAAAGGTTCTGGATGGACTGGGACATCCCATTGATGGTTCAGAGCTTCACTGCACTACCGGTTATTCGGTTCAGGCACAGCCGCCGGATCCGCTGACGAGGGAATTGATCGACACGGTACTTCCTCTGGGAGTAAAGGCAGTGGATGGATTGATCACTGTTGGTAAAGGACAGAGAATCGGTATTTTTGCGGGCAGTGGTGTTGGAAAAAGTACCCTGATGGGAATGTTTGCCCGGAATACGAAAGCAGATATTAATGTGATCGCACTGATCGGTGAGCGGGGAAGAGAGGTGCGGGAGTTTATTGAGAGAGATCTGGGACCGGAAGGTATGAAACGGTCTGTTGTGATCGTGGCAACTTCTGATAAGCCCGCACTGATCCGTAAAAAAGCAGCCATGACGGCAACAGCCGTTGCAGAATATTTCAGGGATCAGGGGCGGGATGTACTGTTGATGATGGATTCCCTGACGCGTTTTTCCATGGCTCAGAGAGAGATCGGACTTGCTTCCGGCGAGCCGCCGGTGTCCAGAGGATACCCGCCGAGTGTATATGGAGAGATGCCGCAGCTTTTGGAGAGAGCAGGACGTTCCGATAAAGGATCTATTACCGGACTTTATACGGTACTGGTGGATGGAGATGACTTCAATGAACCGATTGCAGATACGGCCCGAAGTATTCTGGATGGTCATATTGTGCTGGATCGCAAGATCGCACAGAAAAACCATTATCCGGCGATTGATGTACTCCAAAGTATTTCCCGTGTCATGAGCAGCATCGTTGATCCGAAGCACAAAAAAGCTGCAGGTAATTTAAAAAACGTCCTTGCAACCTATTCCGAGGCGGAAGATCTTGTGAATATAGGCGCTTACAAAGCAGGCTCTAATCCGTCCATTGATTATGCATTGTCAAAGATTGATGCGGTTAATGGTTTTTTGCAGCAGGATGTTTATGAAAAACTCACATTTGAGGAGAGTATCCGTCTTCTGGAAGAACTTTTTCCGGAACAGGCAGATGAGGATGTTAGTGAAGGGTAGTCATAATGGCAAGATTTATTTTTTCCATGGAAAGCATTCTGCAGATCAAGCAGAAGCTGGAAGATCAGGTAAAGGCGGAATATGCTGTGCAGGTGGCAGAGCTCCACAGACAGCAGGAAAAGCTTCATCAGCTTGAACGGCGTAAGGATGATCTTCAGGGACAGCTCAGACAGCAGGTCAGTGATGTACTGGAGCTGTTGCAGATCCGCCAGCTGGAAGATGCTGTGGAAAATATCAAATATAATATTAATTTGCAGAAGATTGCCGTAGTTCATCAGCAGAAAAAGACCGATCAGGCAAGAAATAAGCTAAACGATGCCATGAAAGAACGAAAAACATACGAAAAGCTCAAAGAACGTGCTTTTGAAGAATTCAAAAAAGAAGTAAATGCGGAAGAACAAAAAGAAATCAACGAATTGGTCAGCTTCCGGTTTGGTCAGGGAGCAGATAGAGAGGGGTAAGTATAATGGCAAAAAATGACGATAATATGTTAGACAGAGAAAAAGGTGGGAGCCGGGTTGTGACTGTGCTGATCGTCCTTGCGATCATTGCTATCTGGCTGATCATCTTTGCATGTCTGATCAAGTTTGATGTTGGCGGGATCGGAAGTAATGTGCTTTATCCGGTATTAAAGGATGTACCGGTGGTCAACCATATTTTGCCGGTGCCATCTGAGGAAGACCAGGCAAAGGAAGGAAACTATGAATATACCACCCTGAAGTCCGCCAATGCCAGGATAAAGGAGCTGGAAAGCCAGCTGGATTCCGAAAACGGAACGACCGATGCAAATGCTGATTATATTTCTGATCTGGAAGCACAGGTGAAAAAGCTTCAGAAGTACAAGGATTCTGAGGATGCATTTAATAAACGGGTTCAGGAGTTTGATGAAAAGGTCGTTTTTAATGAAAAGGCACCGGACATCTCCGAGTATCAGCAGTATTACGAGCAGATTCAGCCGGAAAATGCGGAGAAGATATACCGTCAGGTACTCAAAAAACAGCAGTATTCCAAGAAAGCAGAAACTCTTGGTACATATTATGCCAATATGGATGCGGCAGCAGCAGCCACAAGATTAGCCGAAATGTCAGAGGATCTTGATCTGGTATGTGATATTCTGCAGAATATGCAGGAGAAAAAAGCAGCAGCGATTCTGGAGCAGATGGATAGTGCTTACGCAGCGCAGATCACTAAAAAGATCTCTGCAGTAGATTAGTTGTCTGCGGATATTTCCGTTGACATAGATATTTTAAGAAAAGGAGGTGAAAAGATGCAGAAATTGAGTGCGATCATGCCGGATACAAATCTGGCCGCATCGTCAGTCAATACGGTTAATTCCTCAGGAAATTCCGGAGATTTTCAAAAAGTTATGTCAGATATGAAGAATTCCGGAAACAGTAAGATTGCGTCAGCAACAGAGAAAACCAGAAATGCACCAAATAAAAATGCGGTGAAGCGGGGGTCAGATGCCTGTGACAATGCGGATGATAAGGTTCGTCAGATGACGCAGAAGGCTTCCCGGCAATCGGATGTCAGATGTCCGGATGCAGCAGCGGAAGACTTTACCAAAAATGATTTTATTCAAGTAGAAAATGAAGTGAAAACCATCGTGAAGGATGTTTTAAATCTGGACGAGGATGCTTTTCAGCAGACGATTGCTTCTATGGGGATCACAGTGATGCAGCTGCTTGATCCGAACGTGTTACAGCAGTTTGTTGTGCAGGTAAATGGCGGAAATGATGTGACAGATCTTCTGACAAATGAAGCTATGATGCAGCAGTTTTCGGAATTGTCAGCCGGACTGCTGGAGACAGACTGGAAACAGCTTGCAGGTCTTACAGGAGAACAGCTGAGCCAGATGACAGCCGATCAGTTCGATGACAGCGATATTTTACAGAAATGGATTGACGAGCCAGGTGGCAGTGCGGTGGATCATGAATCCGGGTCGGAAAATGTTCCGGTGACTGAGGAGCATACAACTTCGGATCTGACTGGGGAAAACCAGAAAGTATATCAGGCAGAGGATTCTGTTCCGGTATCCGGAGACACGTCAGAGACGTTCATGACAGAAGATGGAACAAACGTTCCGGATGACGTTTATGCCGGAGGGGATGTCAACAGACAGGTGATGTCAGAGGATACCGGCAGGGAAAAGCTTCCGGTGGCAAAAGAAAATTCCATTCTGATGTCTTCCGATGTTTCCGGTGAAAATGAGCCGGATGTCAGCAACGATGCTATGATGCAGAATGGATTCCAGAACGGTAGTGAAACAGAAAGCCGCTCAGAGGGGATGGTCTCGTATTTCGAGAGTTCTCCGGTTACGGTGACTGAGTCACAGACAGTTTTGAACTTTGTGGAAAATATGGTACAGGCATCAAATGTGGAACAGGTGCCGGAGCCGGTCAATATGCAACAGATGATTGACATCGTCAATCAGGTTGTGGAGCGGATCCATTCCTCCATGAGGGATGAAACGACTACTCTGGAAATGCAGTTAAATCCGGAACGTCTTGGAAAAATGCTTCTTACGGTCAGCAGTAAGGAAGGCGTGATGACAGCAAGCTTTACCGTGCAGAATGCTGAGGCAAAGGCGGCACTGGAAAGCCAGATGATCACTCTTCGTGAGAATCTGGAGCAGAAGAACCTGAAAGTAGAAGCGGTTGAGGTATCCGTTTCTGATTTCGCATTTTCACAGAGCGGCCAGGCAGATACCGGTGATCAGAAGAACTACCAGCAGGGGAACGGTAAGAGATCCAGGTTTCGATACGATTCCGGGGACGAGGAGACAGAAAACAGTCATGAGGCAGAGGAACAGGTTCGAAGAAGTGTGATGATGGATCAGGGATCCAGTGTTGACTTCACAGCATAAAATGCAGTTTATTGCAGGAAAGGAGAGTTAATATGAGTTTAGTTGCACCAGTAGATAACGGTCAGGTAAATATTTCAGAGACCTCACAGGAAACTGAAAAGAAAACAGGATCTGCATTGGACAAGGATGATTTTCTCATGCTTCTGGTAACGCAGATGAAATATCAGGACCCGCTGGAGCCGGAATCTAATACAGAGTATGTAGCACAGCTTGCACAGTTCTCATCTCTGGAGCAGATGCAGAATCTGAACAGCACAGCAACAAATACTTCGGCATACACACTGGTTGGAAAGCAGGTACGTATCATGGAGACATCGGATACAGGTGCCGAGCGGGAAGTACAGGGCATGGTTGAGTATGTCAAAATGGAAAACAACAAGCCTTATGTATCAGTAAACGGAGAGATGTATTCTTATGACGATATTGTTGAGGTGATCGACGATAATTATCTGATCTCCCAGTATGTGCCTTCGGTGGAACAGCAGGAGATAACCTATCTGCATCATGACCCACAGAATATCAGGATCAAGGGCATTAATATGGGTTCCAACGGATATGAGGCGTCCGGTATGGCAGTTGCATTGATGGCAGAGGATGGAACGACCACTAAGGTCGATGCCGGTAAGATGAGTTACAAAAATGGTGTCTTAACCATTGATAAGAGCGTACTTGCATCGCTTCCGGCTGGAAAGTATGTTGTTGGTATCGGCTTCGATGATGTCAACAAGACGGTTGATTATGCAAGCGTTACACTTACGATCAAGGGAAATGTTGAAAAAACCCCGGATACGGTAGGCAAGGATACGGAAAATACCGACAAAGTCACGGACGGCACCGATAAGGATGCAGGGAACACGGACAAAACAGAGAATACCGACAAAGAAACAGAGCAGGCTTAAAGCAGAGGGAGTGGATGTTTATGCATAAGCTGAATGAAAATTACACCTCCATTGACAGGATGGCAGGCCAGTTTTTACAGCGTAAAACAGCCACAGGCAGAGAGAATTCCTCCCAGACAGAGGTATCCTTTCAGCAGATTTTGGATACGGCGGAACAGAAACAGGATGCCGGCAGACTGAAATTTTCAAAACATGCAAACGAACGGCTTGCACGACGCAACATCAATTTGTCGGAGACACAGATGGAGCGGCTGGAAAGTGGTACAACGAAGGCACGGGAAAAAGGAATTCAGGAGTCTTTGGTGATGGTTGATAATCTGGCGTTTATTGTTAATGTAAAGAATAATACGGTGGTAACGGCACTGGGAGACAGTTCGGACTCCGTATTCACAAATATTGATGGCGCTGTGATTGGATAATTTTATTTTAGGAAATGTCAGATGCCGGACCTTTTGGAGGCATGAGATCCTGACTGACAGATGGATCTTTGTGACATTCCTGCAGCAAATGCGTCTCTTATGAGACTGCGTATCTTCTGGCAGGGCACACCTGACGGGAGATGTGATTACATAATGTGTGCAGAAATGAGGGTTTAATTATGATGAGATCACTTTACTCTGGTGTGGCAGGTTTAAAAATACACCAGACAAAAATGGATGTAATTGGTAACAATATTGCAAATGTAAATACGGTAGGATTTAAATCAAGCAACGTTAATTTCTCGGATACGTTTTATCAGACGATTTCACCGGCTACCGGTCCAAACAGCACGACCAATACAGCCGGAACCAATGCGAAACAGATCGGTCTGGGTGGTCTGGTTGCATCTATCACGACCAATATTACAGAAAACGGTGGAACCACAACAACAAACCGTGCCCTTGATGTGGCGATCAACGGGGAGTCTTTTCTGGTTGTTAATGTAAACGGAGAGCAGCTCTTTACCAAGTCCGGTGCATTAAACGTCGATCCATCCGGAAATCTGTATTGTACTACAAATGGCGGTATCGTTCAGGGATGGATGGCTGACGATGATGGCAATATTGTAAAGGATATTGCGACTGATCTTAAGATTATGACAGCACAGCAGACATCCGCAGCACCAACTGCAACGACAGCGGCAACCCTGCAGGGCAATATTGATCCAAACGATAAGAATCTGACTCCGACCGTGGATGCCAATGGAAATATTACAGGCGGTGGTGTACCGGTAACATACAGTTTTTATGATAAGCTGGGTGAGCTTTATACTGCAAAGCTGATGATAACAAAGGATCCGGCCGATCCGAATGCCACCACCACAAGTTCTGTTGTACCGTACACGGCAAGAGTGGCTGATGTATATAATTCGGAAGGAGAGTCTATCTTTGTAAAGAAGACAGAACAGGCGGACGGTTCTGTGAAATATTCCAGCAGTGGTGCACAGATTTCCTTTGGAAATAAGGGTGCAAAATTTGGAATTGATACTTCTGTGAATGATCCGGCCAGTGGAATTGAAAACGGCGTCAATGTCAATACCGGTGAGTTTACGTTAAGTTCCAGTACGATTCCGCTTCTTTTTAACAGCCAGTCAGGAAACTTTGCAGCAGTTGATGCGACGGTGGGAACCGACGGCTCCATTACAGCAAACCGAAGCAATAAGCAGTATGCCGGCAATTGCGTCAACTTCGCTGTTTATCAGGGTGAGGATGCTGAGCATGTAGGTAATGACAGTACTTTCCCGCAGTATGATGCCACAAACGACAACGGCGGTATAGAGGTCGATTTCTCCACTCTGACCCAGTTCTCCAAGGGCGGAACCAGTGAGGTGACATATAAGCGTGGAGATCAGGATGGCAAAAATGCCGGCAATTATGCCGGAACCATGACAGGTATTTCCGTTGATGAGGAAGGAAAGATCTATGGTAAATATTCCAATGGTGAGACAAGATGCCTGGCACAGATCTGTGCTGCTACATTTTCAAATCCGTCTGGTCTGGAGGCGGAGGGAGAGAGTTTGTTCCGTGCTTCCTTAAACTCCGGTCTGTTTGATGGTATTGGTGAGGAAGTTTCCAAGAGCGGAAGTCTTACGGTAGGTGCTCTGGAGATGTCCAATGTGGATCTGGCGTCAGAGTTTACCAACATGATCACAACACAGCGTGGTTTCCAGGCAAACTCAAGAATTATCACAACATCCGATACGATGCTGGAGGAGCTTGTAAACCTTAAGAGATAATGTTTCATGATTGTTGTCTTTATCATTAAAATAAGATATTATGAGATAAAATAAGTGGAAGATGGGCGGTATGTATTTTGTACAATACCGCTCATTTTAGAATATGGGAAAATGCTCGTAACGTAGAGGGAAGCCAAGCTATCATAAAAAGGAGAATTATGCCATGATCGACGTGACAAAGATGAATGGTGGAAGTGTTACCGTGAATGCAGATCTGATCGAAACAGTGGAAGAAACACCGGATACGATCATTACTCTGACCACCGGTAAAAAAATAATTGTAAAAGAAAGTAGACAAGAAGTAAAAAATCTAGTAAAATCATATAGGAGTGAGTGCAATTCGTTTCGAATTGACTAATCATACATAAGGTGGTGGAAAAAATGGATATAGCTACAATAGTGGGTCTTGTCATTGGTATCGCATGTTGTATCATCGGTATTATTTCATCTGGTGGAGTTACAGCATTTGGTCACTTTGTGGATCCTGCTTCAGCTATCGTAACATTTGGTGGCGCATTTGGCTGTATGCTTACACAGGCGAAAAGTATCCCGGAGCTGGGAAAGTGTGTAAAGACTATCTCGCTGGCTTTTAAGGTACCAAAGGCAGATGAGGTAAATGTCATTGAAAATATCATCCGTTTGTCCAATATTGCCCGTAAGGAAGGACTTCTGGCATTGGAGGAAGCGGCGAATGATGTAGATGATGAGTTTTTAAAGAAAGGCATCATGCTGATCGTGGATGGTACTGACCCGGAGCTGGTTCGAAGTATTATGGAGACAGAGCTTGGAGCTATTGACGGTCGTCATCAGGAAAAGATACAGTTTTGGGCAAATCTGGGCAGTATGGGTCCTGCCTGGGGTATGATCGGTACTCTGATGGGTCTTGTAAACATGTTGTTCAATATGGATGATATGAGCAAGCTGGGACCAAACATGGGTGTTGCCATTATTACGACATTTTATGGATCTATTCTGGCAAACTGGCTTTGTGTGCCGGTTTCATTCAAGTTGAAACAGAACAATGCCCTGGAGATCACGATGAAAGAGATCATGGTGGAGGGACTTTTGTCCATTCAGGCAGGTGAGAACCCTCGTGTGATCGAGGAGAAGCTTAAATCCTTCCTTTCACCACAGATTCGCGAGAACATGGAAAATGGTGATGGAGGAGCCGCTGAAGGTGGTGAGGCATAATGGCAAGAAAAAAAGAAGAGGAAGAAATCAAAACCGACCTGTGGAAAGACACATTTTCGGATCTGATGAATCTGCTCCTGTGTTTTTTCGTGCTGTTGTACTCTATGTCTTCTGTGGATGAGGTGAAGTATTCCGAACTGGTCGCCTCTATGTCCAACAGCTTCAGCATATTCAGTGGTGGGGCACAGGCAATCGGAGAAGGACAGCTTATCTCCAGCGGGGCCACACAGTTAAATAATCTGGACGAGTATTATTCCGATATGGGTAAGGCGGCGGAGGACACCGACGCAGACGACCCTATGGCGGAGGAGAAAAAAAAGCAGCAAAAGGATACCAGAAAGCTTTACAGTGATGTGGTGGAAGGTACGGAAAAGAACCGTATCGAGGATTCCGTCAGTGTTACCATGGATGAAAATTACCAATATGTGATGATCTCTCTAAGCGGTGGTGTGCTGTTTGATTCGGGAAGTGCAGAGATACGTTCCGGGGCAAAGACGATCCTTAGCAGAGTCTCTTACATATTAAAAAATTATAAAAACCGGCAGATCAAGATCGAGGGACATACCGACAGCAATCCGATCCATACCAGAGAGTACCCGAGCAACCGCTGGCTGTCAACGGCAAGAGCAACAAAGGTTCTTGAGTATTTCGTGGAAGAAAAGGGATTGAGCGAGAAACATATGGAGGCATCCGGAAGAGGAGATGTAGATCCGGTAGCGGATAACTCTACTGCGGCAGGCAGAGCCAAAAACAGGCGTGTAGAGATTAAAATATACAGCGATATTGACTAAACGCTGTGTTCCAACAATCAATGAAAAGGGGTATGAAATTGTTATGAAGAAAAATATCTTTAGTGTAATTATTGCAGCATTAACCGTGATCAATGTCATTTTAACAGCTATCATGTTCTTTGTGATGCTGCCGACATTTCAGAAGACCAACAATCTGATCACACAGGTGGCATCCGTATTAAATCTTGAACTTGATCAGGAAGATTCCGAGGGAGTACAGGATTATACCCTGAAGGATCTGGAACAGTATTCTGTTGCTTTTGAATCACAGCAGACATTAAATCTGGCATCCGGTGATGATGGAAAGATGCATTATGCAATGCTGGATGGATATACCATTTCCATAAATAAGAAAGCAAAGGATTATAAGGATGTTAATGAGACCTTAAAAGCCAATGAAGCGAAGCTTACGGATGTGATCCGTGGAGTGATCCAGTCACATACAGTTGATGATATTTCAGAAGATGTTGTAAAGAAGGAAGCATTGGACAAGATTCAGAGTCTTCTGGATTCTAAAGCAGTTGTAGAGATTTCATTAACGAATCTCATGTATAATTAGGCATTTGCTTTTTGTATGAAATGTGCTATTATTATGAATGAGTTTTTGTGAAGTGACTAATTTTTGCTGAGCTTCAGACAAGGGTCAGGGGAGTTCAGGTGTGAGGTGAAGATAATGGGAGATGTCTTATCGCAGGATGAGATTGACAGTTTGCTCAGTGCATTAAATAGTGGTGAGATTAATCCTGATGAGATTGATGATACCCCGAAGGTGGTGGTGAAGGATTATGATTTTGCGAGACCATCGAAGTTTTCTAAGGACCATCTTCGTACATTAGAGATTATTTTCGAAAATTATGGTCGTCTGTTATCAACAAATCTGCCGGCATATTTAAGGAAATCTGTACAGGTTGAGGTGATGAATGCAGAGGCTAATACATATTCCGAATTTTCTAATGCATTATCCAACCCGGTTTTGCTGGGTGTTGTGGATTTTGCACCATTAGAAGGAAGCATACTGATCGAACTGGCATCCAATCTTGGATTTGCAATTGTAGACCGTATGCTGGGAGGCGGCGGAAATCCTTTGGAAAAGTCCAGAGAATTTACGGAAATAGAGCTGATCATATTAGAACGTATCATGGAGGTATGCACCGGTCTGCTGGTGGATCCATGGCAGAGCGTTACTTCATTGGAACCGCGGCTGGAGAGGATCGAGACAAATTCGCAGTTTGCACAGTTTATTTCTCCGAGTGAGATGACAGCGATCGTAACCATGAATGTTAAGGTCGGTTCTGTAGAAGGTTTGATGAATATCTGTATTCCGTATTCATGTGTGGAATCAGTTATTGATAAATTAAATACCAAGTACTGGTATTCCACCATGAGGGAAAAGGATGGAGACAAGTATGAGGAAGCGATTGAGAGTATTATCAGTCGTGCAAAGATACCAATACGTGCATTGCTTGGAAAGAGTACCATTTCTGTTAATGATTTTATGAACATACAGATAGGAGATATCATCAAGCTTGATTCTAAGGTAGATGACGAGCTGGATGTGTACGTTGGTAATATTAAGAAATTTAGAGCACTGCCTGGTGCTATTTCGGATGCTTACGCTGTCCGGGTGACATCAGTGATAAGGGAGGAGCAATAGACCTATGGATGGAATGTTATCACAGGAAGAAATCGATGCGTTGACAGGAGCCGCGGGAGCTGCAACAACAACGGCAGCACCGACATCGACGATGACACTGACAGATGCGGAGAGAGATGCGGTTGGAGAGATTGCCAATATCAACATGGGAACCGCAGCGACTACATTGTCTACGCTGTTGAACAATAAGGTGACGATTACAACACCAAAGGTTTCCTATGTGACGATCAATGAAATATCTGCACAGTATGATAAACCATGTGTTTTTATTCATATTTCATATATTGATGGTATTTCGGGAAATAATGTGCTCATTTTAAAGGAGCACGATGTGAAGGTGATTACCGATCTTATGATGGGTGGAGATGGATCCAACACGGACGGGGAGTTGACAGAGCTGCATCTGAGTGCGATCAGTGAAGCAATGAATCAGATGATGGGATCGGCGGCAACTTCATTATCTTCAATGCTTGACAAAAAGGTTGATATCAGCCCGCCAACAGCAAGTGTTGTTGATTTAAACGACAGTATTGATGACGTGACGGTATCCAGTTTTCTGGCGGATGAGCTGGTACAGGTATCTTTCACGATGAAGATCGGAGATCTTGTAGACAGCCAGATCATGCAGTTATATCCCTTTGATTTTGCAAGAGATCTTTATCGGAAATTTATTGGGGATGCAGGTCTTGGGCAGGAGGAATCTCAGCAGGATGCTGCACCGGCTCAGACAGTACAGCCGGAACCACAGCCGGTGCCTGCACAGCAGATGGTAACAGGAGGTATGGGAATGGATTCAATGGGACAGGCGATGGGACAACCGCAGATGCAGCAGGCAATGTCTCAACAGCCGTATATGATGCCGGCACCAAATGTTAATGTTCAGCCTGCACAGTTCCAGCCGTTTAATGCAGGGGTCAGTCCGCTGATGCAACAGGAAAACATTGATCTGATCATGGATGTTCCGTTGGAAGTGACGGTAGAACTGGGGCGTTCCAATAAGTCCATCAAGGAAATTCTTGATTTTTCACCGGGAACGATCATTGAGTTAAATAAACTTGCGGGAGAGCCGGTAGATGTTCTCGTAAATGGTAAGTTTGTGGCAAAGGGTGAGGTTGTTGTGATCGAAGAGAACTTTGGTATCCGTATCACGGAGATCTCCAAATAAAAGTAAAAATGAAGCTGGAGGTGTAGATATGTCTGTGTTTATAGTGGGTCAGTCTGCACTTGCCAGCTTTTTGAAATTGTTAATGCTTTTGTTTGCATTTATATTGATCCTCGCTGCGTCGTATTATGTAACCAAATGGTATGCCAGATCCGGCTTTATAAAAAAGCAGACCAGCAATATGGAGATTATGGATACTCTTTCCATGGGACCGAACCGTCAGATCTGCATTCTTCGGGTTGGCCGGAGTTATATTGCAGTATCGGTATGTAAAGAACAGATCAATTTTCTGATGGAGATCCCTGAGGAGGAGCTTCAATTCGAAAGGAAAATGCCGGCCTCAGCAGAAATGCCCTTTAAGGATATTCTGAGGGAAATGGCAGAGAAGAAGTTCCGGCAAAAGGAAAAGGATAAATAAACAGATAATAAGAAAAGGTTTGATGAATGATGGATTTGCGGTTAAAGAAAAGATTTTCAAAGTCTATATTAAAAGGTATATTTACCATTGCGGTTTTTGTAATGGTTTTTTCTGTCTCAGTTCCGGCTTATTCTGCGGCAGCGAAGCGGGTGGATCAGACAACCCGGAATGAGATTGAAGGACAGGCAGACGGGGACGATGATACCTTTGACCTTAATATTACATCAAATGCAGGAAGCACACATCTGGAATCGACACTTCAGATATTGATCCTGCTTACGATCTTATCTCTGGCACCGTCCATTATCATTATGGTGACATCGTTTACGCGGATCATTGTGGTATTTCATTTTTTAAGAACAGCCCTTGGAACCCAGACAACGCCTCCTAATCAGGTATTAGTGGGGTTGGCACTGTTTATGACCATTGCGATCATGACACCGGTATTTACGCAGGTTTATGATGATGGCGTGAAACCATATACCCAGGGACAGATGGAGCAGAAGGAAGCGTTGGATGCAGGACTGGCACCATTGCGGAAATTTATGCTGGGACAGACCAGAGATAAGGATCTGAAGCTGTTTATGCAGATCAATGGTACTTCATCGAATGATATTAAGGATTATGAAGATCTTTCTATCACAACGATCATACCAGCGTTTATCATCAGTGAGCTTCGTACGGCATTTATTATCGGCTTTGTGATCTATCTTCCATTTATTGTTATAGATATGGTGGTTGCTTCGACTTTGATGTCCATGGGCATGATGATGCTTCCGCCTACAACAATTTCGCTTCCGTTTAAGATACTGTTGTTTGTTCTGGCAGATGGATGGAATCTGATCGTCGACCAGTTGGTTCGTTCATTCCAGTAGAAATTGAAAAGGAGAAAGCATAATGACCATAGATACTGTAATTGATATTGCCAGACAGGTGGTATGGGTGATCGTAGAGACGTCCGCACCGATGTTGATCGTTTCCCTGATCGTTGGTCTGGTGATCAGTATATTTCAGACCATTACATCAATTCAGGAGCAGACTCTGACATTTGTACCCAAATTTCTGGCAATCATGGCGGTTTTGATCCTTACCGGTGGGTGGATGTTAAATAATATGTCAGAATTATTTGTAGAACTTATCAAAAGTATTCCACAATATATTAAATAAACAACAGATTTGAAAGGAGGAGGGGCTGCGTGCAGTTTACGATAGACTATTTAGAGTATTTTATTCTGGTCTTTATCCGGATTGCATCCATGATGGTGACAGCACCTTTCTTTAATTCCAATAATTTTCCGAGATTGACCAAAATGGGATTAAGTTTCTTTTTTTCTCTTGTTGCCGTGGGATTGATGGACTTTACCGGGTTGTCTTATGATGGGATTCTGGGATTTTCCGCACTGGTACTTCAGGAGGGAATCACTGGAGCCATTATCGGTCTGGCATCCGGCCTGTGTCTGTATATATTAAATTTCTGTGGTAATATGATCGATATGGAGATTGGTTTTTCCATGGCGATGGAGCTTGATCCGGCGACCAATGTCCAGTCAACGATCACATCGACCTTATTCAGCCAGTTATTTCTGGCACTGTTTGTGATATCTGACATGCATTATTTTATCATTGATGCGATCTATGATTCTTATAAACTCCTTCCCATTGGCGGGGCAGATTTAAAAGGAGATTTTCTTTCTGTAATGTCCACTTATATTACAGATTATTTTGTGATTGGTTTTCGGATTATTCTGCCTATTTTTTCATGTATCCTGATCATTAATGTAGTGCTTGGTATCCTTGCCAAGGTTGCTCCTCAGATGAATATGTTTGTGATCGGTATGCAGTTAAAGATTTTTATCGGTCTGTTTTTGCTGTTTATGCTGATGGGATATCTGCCCAATATTGTGGATTTTCTTTTTGAGGAAATGCAGAAAATGACAAAATTATTCCTGCAGCAGATGACATGAAAACAAACAGAGTGAGATTGCTATTTTATAGAAAATAGGTTATAGTATAAAAAGGTATGGTTGTCACCGGATGCCTTTTGGATGGAGAAAGATATGCAGGAAAAGAGCAGATATTATCTGGTATATGATCTGCAGTTGTTTGCAAAAGACGGACCAGATGGAGAGAAAACAGAAGAACCTACTGCCAAAAAACTGGAGGATGCCCGTAACAAGGGACAGGTTATGCGAAGTACTGAGGTTGTGACGGCAGCAACACTTCTGGTATTTTTTATCATGTTAAAAATACTTGTGGGGTTTATCGGGAATCGTTTTCTGGAGGGCTTTCATCAAAGCATTGGTTATATCGAAGATTATACCAGTAATCCATTTACGGTCAATTCGGCACGGACTCTTGTCAGGGAGGCGTTTCTGAATATTCTCGCAGCGGGTTTTCCGATCATGATCGCAGGGTTTGTGGTTACGGTTTTGTCAATTCTGGTGCAGGTGAAGTGGAAAGTATCCACAGAGCCCCTAAAACCTAAAATTGACAAGTTTAATCCGGTTTCCGGAATGAAGCGGCTGTTTTCCAAGGATAAGATTATGGAATTCCTCAAATCCGCGGCAAAGGTTGTGGTTCTGGCATATGTTGTATATTCCTATCTGAAGGATCAGTGGCCGTTAATTTACAAAATGTATTCTTATACATTGCCTCAGGCAATCGCGGTCATAGGAGATACCGTGATCAGTATTGGAATACGGATCAGTGTGTTTTTTGCAGTGATTGCCGTATTTGATCTGTTTTACCAGAAGTGGAAGTTTCATCAGGATATGATGATGAGTAAGCAGGAAGTTAAAGATGAGTATAAAAACTCTGAGGGAGATCCGAAGGTGAAGAGTCAGCAGCGTCAGAGGATGCAGCAGGCATCCCAGAGGAGAATGATGCAGGATCTGCCGAATGCAGATGTGGTCATTACCAATCCGACGCATCTTGCCGTTGCTATTAAGTATGATAAAGAAACCCATGAGGCACCGGTTGTGATCGCAAAGGGTGCAGATTATCTGGCTCAGAAGATCAAAGAAACCGCACGCATGAATTCAATAGAGATTGTGGAAAATAAGCCTCTTGCCAGAATGTTATATCACAATGTCGAGATAGGTGCTGAGATACCACCGGAGCTTTATCAGATGGTGGCAGAGGTACTGGCATATGTATATGGTCTGCAGGGCAGATTGCATTAAAGTTAGAAAGGGAGAAGAACATTTATGAGAAGATCGGATTTTTTATTAGGACTATACATATTAGTTCCGATTGTATTTTTGATCGTGCCGATTCCGACACTTCTGTTAGATATATTGATCTTGTTAAATATCAGTCTTGCACTGATCATTCTGTTTACGGCACTTTTTTCGACAGAGGCGTTGCAGATGTCAGCATTTCCAACGCTTTTGCTGATGACCACGCTGTTCCGGCTATCCCTGAACGTTGGTTCTACCAGAAATATTTTGTTAAATGGTTATGCCGGTAATGTCGTTGCCACATTTGGTAACTTTGTTGGTGGTGGTAATCTGGTGGTCGGAGTGATCATCTTCGCAGTATTGATACTGATCCAGATGATCGTGATCAATAAAGGATCAGAGCGTGTATCTGAGGTAACGGCACGTTTTACTCTGGATGCAATGCCGGGTAAGCAGATGGCGATCGATGCAGATCTGAATACCGGGGCGATCACGGACGAGCAGGCAAAAGAACGCAGACAGAAAATCCAGGATGAGTCCGCTTTCTTCGGTTCCATGGATGGTGCGACAAAGTATGTGAAGGGAGATGCGACGGCCGGTCTTGTGATCACAGCCATTAACTTTGTCGGAGGACTTGTGCTTGGTGTAATGATGCAGGGACTTGAAATAAGTGAAGCACTGCAGCGTTATACAATACTTACCATTGGTGATGGTCTGGTATCCCAGATCCCATCCCTGATCATTTCGCTTTCCACCGGTATTCTTGTTACCAAGGTTTCCAAAGAGTCTGATCTGGGTGGAGTTTTGGTGCGTCAGCTCTTTTCCATTCCAAAGGTGCTTTACATTGTTGGTGGAACGATGGCTTTCTTAGGTATTGTCACCCCATTACAGACCTGGCTGTGCCTTGTGTATGCAGTACTGTTTATTGCAGCCGGACGTGCTATGGAGGCATCTATGGAGGTACAGGAGATCGAAGAAGAGGTCAGTGGCGAGGAGGAGTCTGCCGAAGAGATCCGGCGTCCGGAAAACGTGGTTTCCCTGTTGCAGGTAGATCCTATTGAACTGGAGTTTGGATACGGGATCATTCCGTTAGCAGATGTAAATCAGGGAGGAGATCTTCTGGATCGTGTAGTAATGATCCGGCGTCAGATTGCACTGGAGCTGGGATGCGTTGTTCCAATGATACGTCTCAGGGATAACATCCAGTTAAATCCTAACCAGTATGTGATCAAGATCAAAGGGGTTCCGGTCAGCGAGGGAGAAATTTTGTTTGATCATTATATGGCAATGAATCCCGGATATGTGGAGGAGGAGATCACCGGTATTCCAACTTTTGAACCGTCCTTTCATCTGCCTGCTATCTGGATCACGGAGGGACAGAGAGAACGTGCAGAGTCTCTTGGGTATACCGTTGTGGATCCGCCATCTATTATTGCCACACATCTGACGGAGATCATACGGAATCATCTTGATGAGCTTCTGACACGTCAGGATGTACAGAATCTGATCAATAATATCCAGGAACAGAATACGACACTGATCTCTGAGCTTGTACCAAAGCTCTTAGGAGTTGGCGAGATTCAGAAGGTTTTACAGAATCTCCTGAGGGAGGGGATTTCAATCCGTGATCTGGTAACGATTTTTGAGACGCTGGCTGACAATGCTGCAACCACCAGAGATACGGATGTGCTGACAGAGTATGTCAGACAAAGTCTGAAACGGGCAATCTCGAATAAGTATTTTCCTGCAAACGAGATGACAAGCGTTGTGACACTTGATCCGAAGATCGAGCAGGAGATCATGGGTTCTGTGAAACAGACGGAACAGGGAGCTTATATCAATCTTGATCCGGACCGCACCAAAGGAATTCTTGCTTCGGTTGGAGACGAGGTAGAGAAAATGGAGGAACTTGGAAAGAATCCGATCATTATTACTTCCCCGATCGTCCGGATGTATTTCAAAAAGATTACAGAAGAACAGTTTCGGGATCTGATCGTGGTATCATATAATGAGATTGAAAGCGATGTAGAATTACAATCAATTGGGATGGTGACAGTATAGTGGTTATTAAAAAGTATATTGCAAAAACAGAAGATGCAGCCGTGGAGCTTGCCAGAGAAGAACTGGGAAAAGATGTCGTGATCATGAATGTAAAAAAGAATCATCCTCGCGGCATTGCAAAGCTTTTCCGGCGGGAAAGTGTAGAAGTGACAGCGGCGGTGGATGAGATCGTATCCGGTGAAACGTCTAAGGAATCCCCGGATTTTTCAAAGCTGCAGGAAGCAATGCAGGGAGAAGTACAGCCGGCACCGGATTCCAAAGCAGCTCTGGCACAGGCAGCGAAAGAAGCTCTTGCAGAGAAGAATCAGATCATTTTGGAGGAGGAAACCGCACCGGAGGATATACCGACCGGTACAGAATCTGGGAACAATGCCATAGAACAGAAGCTTCAGGATCTGCAGCAGCTTTTAGAGAAACAGATCGCATCTCCCCCCAAAGAAGAGGAGCAGCGGGAGGAGAAAAAACCGGATAAGAATAAAGCGTATCTTCGTCTGATCCGTTCCCAGATGGAAAATAATGAAGTTGAGGAAACGTATATTGAGCAGATTTTAGATGAGATCGAGGGAAGCATCAAGAAAGATTCGTCTCTGGACAATATTTTATCGGGAGTCTATCAGAAGATTGTACTTAAGATCGGACGACCTCATTTGATCGATCTCCATGCCAAAAAGAAAAAATATGTCTTTTTTATAGGACCGACCGGTGTGGGAAAGACCACCACCATTGCTAAAATTGCTTCCATGATGAAGCTTTCCGGTAAGGTGAAGGTTGCCCTTGTGACCTCAGATACTTATCGTATTGCGGCGGTGGAACAGCTAAAAACATATGCGAACATTCTTGGCGTTCCGCTAAATGTCGTTTATTCTTCGGAAGAGATGACAGGTATTATGGACGAATTAAAAGAATATGATCTTGTATTGATCGATACGGCGGGACGTTCTCACAATAACAAGGAGCAGAAGGAAGATATCCATAGGCTTCTGGAGACGGTACCGGAGCCGGAGAGAGAGGTATTTCTTGTGATGAGTGCTACAACAAAATACCGGGATCTGGTGAAGATATCACAGGCATATTCCGAGATAACAAAATATAATTTAATTTTTACGAAACTTGATGAAACAGATGCGATTGGAAATGTATTTAATATCCGAATGCTGACCGGTGCTCCATTGTCCTATATGACCTGGGGACAGAATGTACCGGATGATATCGGAAAAGTAGATGCACAGAAGATGGCGAAACAGCTTCTGGGAGGGAATAGCTGATGGATCAGGCAGAACAGCTTCGCAATATTATTAAACAGCAAAATAAACAACAGCGCTCCGCACGGGTGATCACGGTTACAAGTGGAAAAGGCGGTGTCGGCAAGTCAAATGTATCGGTAAATCTTGCAATCCAGATGAGCCGTCTGGGTAAAAGAACCGTTATTCTTGATGCAGATTTTGGTCTGGCCAATATTGAGGTTATGCTGGGCATACGTCCTAAATATAATCTGGCAGATATGATGTTCCGGGGACGGGATGTTCGGGAGATCATCTGCAGGGGACCGGAGGAGATTGGATTCATCTCCGGAGGATCTGGGCTGCGGGAGATGACAAATCTCAATAAGGATCAGATCCTAAGTCTGGTACATACCATGTATGAGCTGGATCACTATGCGGATGTGGTGATCATTGATACAGGAGCCGGTATTTCGGACACGGTGATCGAGCTGGTGGCAGCCAGCTCGGAAGTACTTCTCGTGGCAACACCGGAGCCAACATCTATCACGGATGCCTATGCTTTGTTGAAAACACTTCACCGGCATGACGGCTTTGAGAATGGCAGAAGTTCTATCAAGATGGTAGGAAACAGGATCCAGAGCTATGACGAAGGGAAAGAGCTGTATTTCAAGCTGAATACAGTGGTTAATAAATTTCTGGGGATGGAGATAGAGTATCTGGGGGCTATTCCTTACGATGAGAATCTTTCAAAAGCAGTCATGCAGCAGCAGCCGGTGTCCCTGGCGTATCCGGATGCACCGTCCGCCAGAGCATTACTGGAGCTTGCTATGGTTCTGGAGGATGAAAAAAAAGAAATTTCACCAATGGACATCACCAATGGACTTGCAGGTCTGTTTACAAAAATATTCCGTCATCAGTTTCGTGGAAAATAGTCTGGACAGAACAGTGGCAGAGGAGTAAAAAGTGATTTGAGTGAGCATGGAGGATTGTGATGAAAAATATTTTGATCGTAGATGACTCTGCACTTATGAGAAGGGTTCTTTCTGATATAATTAACAAAGATAAGATGCTTCATGTGGAAGCTGGTGTCAAGGATGGACTGGAAGCATTGGAACTTCTTGAAAAGAGAAGTTTTGATTTGATCGTTCTTGATCTGATCATGCCAAGGATGAATGGTCTGGAGTTTCTGCAGGAAATGAAGAACCGGGGATATACCCAGAAGGTGATCATTGTCAGCACCATTGCCCAAAAAGGAGCCGGCGAAACGATCCGGGCACTGGAGCTTGGAGCTTTTGACTTTGTTACAAAACCGGGAAGTCTCTTGGATGCAAAATCAAAAGATTTTGTGGAAAAGCTTCTGCACCGCATTCATCTTGCCCTCGGAATCGAATGGGACGTTGGACGGCAGCAAACGGTGGTTCAGAAATTCGGCAGCTTATCCAAAGAACAACAAACGAAAAAGGATCCGGGAAACTGGAATCCGGTAAAACAGGAAAAGACATCAAGCTGTTCAGTAAAATCTGCCACGAGGGTTCCGCATTCTCCGGCAGGTGGTGTGAAGGAGACCGGAAAGCTTGTGGCATTGACCTGTTCTACAGGAGGTCCGAAGGCATTGCAGTCTGTCATTCCGAAACTGCCTGCTGATCTTGATGCAGCAGTAGTGCTTGTACAGCATATGCCGGTGGGATTCACCGCCTCTCTGAGTGCACGTCTGGATGAAATGAGTGCCATAAAGGTTAAAGAAGCAGAGGATGGAGAGGTGATCCAGAAAGGAACAGTCTATATTGCCAAGGGTGGTTCCCAGATGCGTGTAGTAGAACATAACAGACACGAATTTAAATTGTCTGTCCGGGAGGAAGAGGCCAGAAATGGCTTGAAACCTTGTGCAGATATCATGTATGAGTCGCTGATGAAGTGCTCTTTTGATGATATTACCTGTGTAGTTATGACTGGCATGGGTTCAGATGGCACAAAGGGTATTTTGCAACTTGAGAAAACCAACAAAATCTATGTGATAGCACAGGACGCCGCGAGCAGTACTGTTTATGGTATGCCAAAGGCGGTTGCCGAGAGTGGTGCGACCGATGAGGTGCAGGATCTGAATCTCATTGCTGATGCTATCATTAAGCATGTGGGGGTGCGATAAGATGGATGTAAGCCAGTATCTTGAAATTTTTATTGATGAAACAAAAGAACATTTGCAGAACCTTAATGACCTTCTTCTTG
>OLWA01000083.1_pt1 | contig 121157 bp, 132 predicted proteins | sample 1673251 | NCBI WGS metagenome assembly OLWA01 (sample SAMEA3178937, study PRJEB25190) | human gut metagenome | biome: human gut; feature: human-associated habitat; material: faeces | place: Austria | collected 2013 | reverse complement strand
ATTACGATGATGCAAATTTCTATAATATGATATTTGGAACAGGAACAGATTTCTGGCTTGCGTCGCGCTATGTCGACTGCGATTCCTACGGCATCTACTGCGTTTTTCGGTCTTCGCGGTGTCGACAACAGTTACTTGGGCGGCGGTAGATTGTTCGATTCGGACGGTGACAGCAAAGGTGGTAGCACTCGCTTTGCTCCCGTAGTTTCTCTAGGCTCTGGAGTCCAAATAAAGAGTGGAGAAGGAACAACAGAAAAACCTTATGTAATAGGAAAATAAAAATATTTTGAGTAAGAAATCCGATAGATGAGGCCTTAAGCCTGAGATATAATTATTAATAATATAAAATAAAAAGCTTTAATAGAATTAAATTTCTGTTAAGGCTTTTTTACTTTAAACAATTTGTAATTTTTTGTCTGAAAATATTGTAAATTTTATAGCTTTTTATATCTAATTATGATATAGTGTAAAAGAAAAAAGGTTTATAGGTATCCATAAAACCTAAATAAACAAATAGGACAAATATTGTGAAAGCACTTGTTAAGACGAGAAAAGATATAACAGTCAAATTGGCTAAAGCTGTAATGATATTAGTATTTCTAATATATGCTATATACAGTGTAATATATGCAATTCAAGTAAGAGGAAATGTACGATGCTTTGGTGTATCATTTTTATACCAAGAAGGATTTGCACAAGAACAAAAAAGTGCAAATGTGTTATTATTTGTGGGATTTATAATAATTTCAGTAGCGTCATATCTAATAATAACATTTAAAGATACATCGCAAACAAAATCAGATATTAAGAAATCATGTATATTTATTGCAATAATTGCGATTTTATCAGGTTTGATTTTGCCGAATAATAGCTCTGATGTATATTATTATATAGCTGCCGGAAGAATAGATTCAATGTATGGATATAATATGTATGAAAATAATTTCAATAAAGTACAGGCTGGTATTCAAGAAGATGATATTATAAAAAATGCACCAGGAATAAAGCACAAATTTATATATGGAGTAATTTGGGCTGAAATTTGCAGAGCAATAGGTGCAATACCAACTAATTCGGAAGTCGTACTTATATATATATTCAAAATGTGTAACATAATTGTACATTTAATAAATGCGTATTTAATATATAAAATATCAAAAAATAAGAAATTAATGTATCTATATGCATTAAATCCATTAGTATTATTCGAAGGAATTATAAATTGTCATAATGATATATTTTTAATATTATGTGTGTTATTAGCTGTGTATTTAAAGAAAAAAGACAAAATTGGATTAGCAACCTTATGCATCACATGTGGTACTTTAATAAAATACACTCCAATAATAGTGCTACCATACATTTTTAGTGATAAGAAATTTAAAGAAAAATTAAAATATGTAGCTGAATTTGCAGTGGTATTTGTTTTAGCAAATTGGCTTGTAACAGGAGATATTACAAAGATATTAAGTGTAATGGATCAAACAGGAAGATTCGCAAATTCAATGTATTTACAATTAGTATTATTAGACGTTCCATGGAACATAATAGATGTAGTAACATTAACTGGAAAGGTGATTTTCTGTATTATATTTGGATATGCAGTGCTTAGCAAACATGGCAAAAGTGGGAGAACATATTTGTATTTGCTAATGGCTTTTATAGTCCTAGCAATCACAAACTTTAGAGCGTGGTATATTTTATGGTTATTTGGACTTATAACAGAAGTACAAGGAAAAGATATTGAGAGACTAGTTGTACTAAGTATTATAATTGAATTTTCTAATTATGTTATATATTATTTTGGTGAATCGTATGTATATGGAGGATTCTACTTTTTCTCCGTAGTTGTGTATTGCGGAATCTATCTGATTGCATCAGAATATCTTGAACAAAAAAGCAAAAGAAAGAAGGAAATTACTAAATGAAGAAATTACTACTTATAGATGGAAATTCTATAATGAATAGAGCCTTTTATGGAATAATGGGAAATAAAATGCTTACGACTGATGATGGTAAATATACTAATGCGCTTTATGGATTTCTAGCAATTTTATTTAAGAATATGGAGGAAGTTAAGCCTGATTATATTTTAGTCGCTTTTGATTCAAAAACGGCAGCGGATGTTAGAAAAAAAGTGTATGATGGATATAAGAAAAGCAGACATAAGATGCCAGAGGAATTAGCTCAGCAGATGCCAGAGATAAAAGAGATTTTGAAAGAAATGAATATAACATATTTAGAAATGGCTGATTATGAGGGTGATGATATTCTTGGTTCTGCTGCAAAACAGCTATCTAATGATGATGTTCAAGCAGTGCTTCTATCAGGAGATAGAGATTTATTTCAATTAGTTGATCATAATATAACAATGAGAATTCCTAGAACAAAAATGGGAAAAACAGAAACTGAGATTTATGATGAATCTAAAATTATCGAAGAATATGGATTGTCGCCAAGTGGATTAATAGAACTTAAAGCTTTAATGGGAGATTCATCAGATGAAATACCAGGAGTTCCAGGAGTTGGACCTAAAACTGCTACTGAATTGTTAAAAAAATATGGAACAATTGAGAATTTATATAATGAAGTATCTAAAGAAGAAAATGCAAAAGAATTTAAACCAAAGTTACGATTAAACTTAATTGAAAATAAAGATTTAGCTTTCATTTCAAAAGATATAGGAACAATAAATATTAATGCTCCATTAGGACTAACACTTGATGATTTAAAAGTAAAAGAATGGAATAATAAAGAGATTCTTAGATTATTTAAATATTATAGATTTAATAGATATATTGATAGATTTCATTTAAATGAAGGTATAACAGTAGAAGAGCCAGAAGATGATAAATGGAATGTAGATGTTGTTATAAAAGATAAGATTGCAGACATTAAAATATCTGACAATAAAATGGTATATTATCTTGAAACAGCAGAGGATAAAGATTCTAATAAAATTATTAAGAAAAAAATAATTGGAATTGGTATATTAGAAAATGACAAAACAGCCTATGTGCAGAATCCTAGCATGGAAGAGCTTAAAGAAATATTTGAAAATAAAGAGATTGCTAAGATTGGCTATAAGTTAAGTGAAGATTATGTATTGTTTCGTGAAAATGGAATAAAAATGAATAATATCATATATGATGTAGAAGTAGCTGGATATGATATAAATCCAAGCAATGTAAAGCATAAGCTACAAGAGATAGCCCTTCAATATCTTGATAAAGATATACAAGAATTAATTCCTGAAAAACAGATGAATTTATTTGAAAAAAGCGAAGACAATAAATCAGAAATTGGAGTGTATGTAACAGCAATAAGCAAATTGTATGATATAACAAAAAAGAAACTTGAAGAAGAAGGTGCATATACATTATTCTGCAACATTGAGATTCCACTTATAACTGTGCTTGGAGAGATTCAGTATAATGGAATGTTAGTTGACAAAAATGAGCTAATAAGTTTCGGAAATGAATTAAAAGGACAATTAGCAGAATTAACAAAGGAAATCTATGAATTAGCAGGAGAAGAATTTAATATAAACTCAACTCAACAATTAGGAACTATACTATTTGAAAAAATGGGATTACCAGCACCTAAAAAGAACAAAAAAGGTTACAGTACAGATGTTGATACTCTTGAAAAATTAAGGTTGGCAAGCCCTATAATAGAAAAAATATTAAATTACAGAACTTTGACTAAACTAAATTCGACTTATGTTGAAGGACTTATTCCATATATAAATCCAGTAACAGGAAGAATACATTCATATTTTCATCAAACTATAACTGCAACAGGAAGGATAAGTTCGGCAGAGCCAAACTTGCAAAATATTCCTAGCCGTGAAGAATTAGGAAGAAATATAAAAAAGGCTTTTAAACCAAAGGATGGATATGTATACATCGATGCCGATTATTCTCAGATTGAATTAAGAGTGTTATCACACATGGCTCATGATGAGAACATGATGAAAGCATTTAGAAATGATGAAGATATCCATAGAGAAGTTGCTTCTAAAGTATTTAATGTACCATTTGAGGAAGTAACTAAAGAACAAAGATCACGTGCTAAGGCTGTAAACTTCGGAATAGTATATGGAATTACTGATTTTGGATTGGCAGCACAGATTGGTTGCTCAAGAAAACAAGCGAAAGAGTATATTGAGAATTATTTGGATAAATATGAAGGTATACGAACATATATGGAAAAGGTTACGTCAGATGCAAAGGAAAATGGATATGTTCAGACTTTGTTTGGAAGAAGGAGATACATCCCAGAACTTAAGTCAAGCAATTATATGGTTCGAGAATTTGGAAAAAGGGCTGCTATGAATACTCCTATACAAGGAACAGCAGCAGACATAATGAAAATTGCTATGAATAATGTCTATGCTAGAATACAAGAAGAAAAATTAGATGCGATGATTATTTTGCAGGTACATGATGAGCTTATCTTAGAGGTTAAAGAAAGTGAGAAAGAGAAAGCTAAAGAGATTTTAAAACAATGCATGGAGCAGGCTACAAAGTTAGATATACCATTAAAAGTAGAAATGACGGAAGCAAAAAGCTGGTATGAGGCTAAATAATCATTTGATAAAGGAAAGGATTTGAGCTAAGAATGAAAAAAGCTATAATAGTGATTATAGTTGCAATAATAGCTTTAATAATAATACTAAATTCAAGAAATATTTTAAAATTAATATATAAAACAAATTATAGTGAGTATGTTGAGAAATATGCACAGGAAAATGATATTGATCCGCTTTTAATATATGCGATAATAAAAGCAGAAAGTAATTTTAATGAGCTTGCAGAATCGAATAGAGGAGCGTGCGGTTTGATGCAACTGATGGATTCAACAGCCCGTGAGGTTGCTACTAATACTGCTATTGAATATGAAACAGGAAATACTTTGTATAATCCAGAAAAAAACATTGCATTAGGAGTAAAATATTTTGCAGATCTTAAATCACAATTAAAATATACGCAGGTAGCTTTAGCGGCATATAATGCGGGAATTGGAAATGTAACTAAATGGATTGAAAATGGTACAATAAAGGCAGATGGCAGTGACATTGAGAATATACCATTTAAAGAAACGAACATATATGTAAGAAAAATTTTAAAAGACTACAAAATCTATCAAAAGTTATATGAAGAATAATTTTAAGGTAATCAAATTGTAAAAATAAAATCAAAAAATGTATTGATAAAAATTCTAAATTAGTATATCATAATGTTAGTAATAAAATTATTACGTAATAATAGGAAGGAGACCAATAATATGGATAATGAAAATAATGTAAACAATGAAAATGAGGAATTAGATAACAACATCGTAACACTTAAAGATGAAGATGGAAATGACATAAACTTTGAATTTCTTGATATGATTGAATTTGAAGGAGAAAATTATGTAATATTATTACCAGCAGAGGAAACAGATGATGAAGAATCTGATGAAGTTGTAATATTAAAAGAAGAAAAAGATGCTGAAGGCGTTGGAGAAGACGAAGAATCTTATGTAAGTGTTGATGACGAAGAAGTTCTTAACAAAGTATTTGATATATTCAAAGATAAATTCAAAGATGAATTCAATTTTGTAGAAGAATAATTAAATAAATTTTAAGAAAAACCTTTTGCAAGACAAAAGGTTTTTTATAACTTGAAAGGGAGAGAATAAAATGAGAAGTTTTGCAAACTGGATGATAGTAACATTTATGGCAATGTTTTGGGGATTTAGAGTATTTATAACGTATATGGCAACTAGCGGAAGTGATTTTTTAGTAAAGCCTATTGATACAACAGTTGAGATAGTTTTATTATTTATAACTTTGGCATGTATTATATTAGTAATCAAGAGACAATTATTTGGTGGAATATTATATACTGTTGCAAATGTAGGATATTTTGGAACAGATGCATGGCTTGCTGTAAAACCATTGCTAACAGGTGAAACTATGAGTGCTGGAAATAGTTTAACAGTATTAGTTGCAGTTGTTGCTGTAATTCTTGCCATTGCTGTAATGATGGATTTGCTTGCTGATAGATTAAAAGCCCCAGATGATAAAAAAACAGAATGGTTTTACGATAATAAAGAATTTGATAGAAAATTTGATGATAGAGCTGATAAAAATAACTATAAGACATTATAAATTTAAGGAGAAGGCAAAATGAATAGAACTGTCAGTATGTTTAAAAGAGCAGACGATTTTTTTACTGAGATGTTAGGAAGACCAGAGCCGATGCTTTGTGAATTAGACATTGCAATGCATGATACTAATGGAAGAGGATTAATACATTATCCAGAAAGTTTCAACAGAGTAATTGAAACTAAAGCAGTAAAGAGAATGGCAAGAATATTTCAATTAGGTACTAAAATATATACTCGCGATAATGTAATTCATACAAGACTAGAACATAGCAAGGGTACATATTACAGAACACTGGAATTACTTATGAATTTATGTGAAGACCAGAAGGTAAAAGATTTAATAATAAACAATAATTATCAGAAATATATACTAGCAATGTTGGCTAGAGCTTTATTACATGATGTTGGTCATGGGCCATTTTCACATACGATGGAAACTGTATGTAATTTGCCAAAAGGATTTCATGAAGACATTGGAAGAAGATTAATAAATGAAGATCCTGAACTAAGAGCAGCTTTAGAAGGTATATGTCCACATATGCCGGAATTATTGAATGAGGTTGTAGAAAGAGATTTTCTTGGACTAAATCGTTTATTCGAGGGACAATCAGATGTTGATAGAGGAGACTTCTTACCACGAGACAGCTTTTTTGCAGATGCCAATTTTTCAGAGAATTCAAGAGCAGTAGTTGAACTATTTAGTCATGTTTCAATAGAAAAAGTTTGCATGGATGGCAAGAAAAGTATGACTGTACCAGTATTTTCAGAAGATCAAATTGGAAACTTAGATACGTTTTTTATGAATAGATTTGAAAATTATAAAAATATTTATTATGCTCATGAAGCAATAAGTTATGATTATGTTTTTAAAACATTTGCAGAAAAATTAACGCAAAGTAGTGAGGACTATAGATTAAAAACATTTTTATTGCATAATATGAATAAAAAGCCAGAAGAGATTGACTTACAAGAATACATATCTTTTAATGATGTTGAATATTTAAAAGGAATAGTTGAAGTACTGGATAAGACTCAAGATCCATGTTTAAGAAAATTTGCAATTATGTCATTACCTCCTAAAGAAAAAATATTAGACTTTTATTATGGTCTTATGATTTCACCAGAACAAGTGAGAGATTATAAAGATAATGATTTTTTTATGAGATTAGAGTATTTGCCAGATTCAGAATCAGAGTATAGACAAAACTGTTTGGTATTACACGATTGTAGTAGGAAAAATATACAAAGTGTAACCGAAAAGATTAAATCTGCACTTGGTGTAAGTGATGAAAATCTTGAAGACTTAGGCATCTTTACATGGAAAAATACAGTGTCAACATATAAGAAAAAAAGAGGAGAAGAAACTTTTGTAAAAGGTGCTGATGGAGAAGTATATGAATACAGTGTACATCCTGAAAGAAGAGCACCACTAATATCAGAAGATGTTAATGGGTTCTGCGTATTAGTTCCAATATTAGAGTCAAAAGGATTTTCAAAGAAAAGCATTGATGATGTAAGAAGTATAATGACTGATTATAAGGATATAAATAGTGATGAAAGAAGAGAAAAGATGTAAATGGTGTAATTTAAATAATCCGAAGTACATTGAATATCATGATAATGAATGGTGCAAGCCTAATTTTGATGATAAATATTTATTTGAAATGCTTATACTAGAATCATTTCAAGCAGGGCTTTCCTGGGAATGTGTATTAAATAAAAGAGATGATTTTAGAAGAGCTTATGATAATTTTGACATTGACAAGATATGTAATTATGATGATACTAAGATTCAAGAATTGCTTAACAATGATAAAATTATAAGAAATAAACTAAAAATTAAGGCTAGTGTAACAAACAGTAAAATTTTCAAAAGTATTCAAAATGAATATGGATCTTTTTATAATTATTTAAAAACATTTATGAATCAAGATGTAATTTATGAAACAGATGTGACTACTAATGATTTGTCAGATAATATATCAAATGATTTGCGAAAAAGAGGAATGAAATTTGTAGGAAGTACAATTATATATTCTTTTTTGCAAGCTGTTGGAATTATTTACTCACATGATAAGGAATGTTTTTTATACAAAGAATAAAATAAAAAGCCCCCGCTACTGTAATGTTACTCATAGTGTACACTGTAGTAGCGGGGGTGTTGCAAGAAATCTTAATTAAGAATTATGACAAACCATGCCGTGTTCCATAGTGTCAGAGCAATACTGGTCAATCATGGACCAAATGATGGTGTAGGGTCTCATAAGCTTGATAATCTTCCTGTCAGAAGGAGCCGCACCAGAGAGCTTGTACTCGATGATGGGGATGTCCTGAGTCTCGTTGAAGTCAGAGTTTATTTTAAAGTACTCTGCCTTTGGGATGATGTTTACAAGGGCTTTCGCGTTCTCGTTACAGGTAGGATACCAGGAAATTAACTTGTTCATCTTATCGAGAAAGACTGCACGGTTGATACTACCTTGATATGTAATTCCTTTCTCAGAATAGAAAAGTATGATGTCTTTTTCTTGCATTAATTATGACCTCCAATAATTTATTAAAAAAATCAAAGGCTAATTATGTACCTTTGATTCTTTTTCAAAGGTTTCAGACTTTGGAAAAAATATTATAACACAAGTTTATAAAATATACTAGTGTTTGTGAAAAAAATATGCTAAAATAAAGATGCTATTAGGAGGAAGGATTAATGGATGAACTTAAGAAAAAATATTTTGAAATCTTAGAGCCAGATTTTCCAGAATGGCTGAATGAATATATAAATACTGAGCAGATGCAAAGGCTTAAATATGTAAGTGTGACATGTGGCAAGAAATATACTAAATTATTTGATCTTAAATATGACTTTTCTACTCTGGATCATTCTATTTCAGTTGCCTTAATTATATGGCATTTTACGAAAGACAGAAAGCAAACATTATCAGGACTTTTTCACGATATATCTACACCTGTATTTAAACACTGTGTTGATTTTTTGAATGGTGATTATATGACTCAAGAATCGACAGAGTCATTAACAAAATCTATAATTGCTAATTCGCATGATATTATGAAATTGTTAAAAAGAGACGGAATTGATATAGATGAGGTTTGTGATTATCATATATATCCGATTGCTGATAATGATACTCCACAATTATCTGCTGATAGATTGGAATACTCTATGTCAAATGATTTATTTGTGTTTGGCAAATCTAATATAGAAGATGTGCGAAAAATTTATGATGATATAGTTGTTGGAAAAAATGAAAGTGGAATAGCAGAGCTTGAATTTAAAAATATTGAAATAGCAATCAGTTTTGTAAAGATGACTAGCAGATTGTCAGTTTGTTATAGAGATGATGAAACACGATATTCGATGCAATTTATAGCAGATATTATGAAAAAATTAAATGAAGATAATATGGTATCTAAAAAAGATTTGTATTATATGAAAGAGGCGGAAATTATTAAAATTATAGAAGACTCAAAATATGGGTGGATTTTTGAAATATGGAAAAATGCGACTCAGATATTAACTTCTAGTGATGAACCTAAAGATGTATATTATGTTCATCATGGTGCAAAGATAAGGTATATAGATCCATTGGTGCGTGGAAAGCGAACTTCAGAAATTTCTGATATAGCACAAAATTTAATAAATGATAATTTGAAGTATGATATGTCAAAATATGTTTACATAAATGATATAATTTGATTAAATTTGAATAGTGAGGAAAATTATGAGTGATATAAAATTCAATAGTTTAATTCCAGAACTAAGTGTATCTGATATAGAAAAAACGAAAGAGTTTTATTTGAGTCTAGGATTTGAAATACAATATGAAAGAGCTGAAAATAAATTTTGTTTTTTGCAATTAGAGAACAATCAGATAATGGTAGAACAAGAAAATGATAATTGGAATGTCGGAAGATTAGAATATCCTTATGGTAGGGGAATTAATTTAAGCATGACTGTATCTAATCCTGAGAAGATGTATGAAAGATTAAAGAAGAAAAATATATCATTTTTTAAAGAATTAGAAATACATGAATATCGAGTAAATGACCATATTTCAAAAGATGTAGAGTTTCTTATACAAGATCCGGATGGGTATTTGTTAAGATTTAATAGTTAGAGTAAAAAATAGAGAAAAATTGTCTTTGATTTTAAAGGAATAGAGCAAGGACCAATTCAAAATGATAACGAAAAGAAGCAAGTAGTTCAAAAAGTTAGTACTGAAGAGATGTTTGAATATATAAATAGTGTTATGGAAAATAAAACAAATTTTGACATTAACAAGTAATTGTGGTAAAATGAATCTGTAACTAGTTTGATGGAAATCTCATATTACAAGTGTAAGGAGGAATATATTTATCCTTTATATCATATAACGCAACATGTTTTTTACATTGAAAGGAGCCGATTATGGCACATGGTGGTCATTCTGGTGGATCGCATTATAGTGGACATTACCATCATTATAGCAATTATGGTGGATATTGGAGTGGCAATGAAGGTCCGCTGGAAACAGTGGTTATATTGGTTATATGTGGACTACTGCTTGCAACATTAGTATATATACGAACGACTGCTAATAACAGCAAGTATATAATTGGCGGTAAAGAACCTCTGAAAGGAGAGTTCGAAGTAGTACAATATATACATGACGATGGAACTTTTGAAAATGTGGAGAACCTTCAGGAGGGATTAGAATATTTAAAGGAGAAGACTAATGTCCAGTTGGTTATAGAAACTACATCTGATGAATGGATGTCTAATGGCAAAGCGGTGGATGAGTATTATAAGCTGTTTGATGATGAAGCTCATGTTTTACTGATTGTGCCACCTAAAGGGTCAAGAGATGACTTTTACTATGCAATTGGAGATGATGCTGATTCTGTAATTGGCAACAAAGAAATCGATTATCTAATAGAGGAAGTAAAGAACTCTCGGAATGGAATGTACTGGGGAGAGATTCTGCATGATTTTGCGGATGAACTTTTAAAGCCTCTGTAAAGCAAAAACAGCGATATTTGCACTAGATGCAGGTATTGCTGTTTTTTTGACATTCATATAATTGTGTATAAATTTAATACAATTGGCAATTAATATATAAGTATTACATCAAATATAATTATTAGTCTATTTTTCATACATACAAATAAAATTGTGTATTGCATGTAATAATATAGAACAATATAATTTAATAAATAAAAATAAGGAGGTATAATATTATGTATTATGGAGCTGGAACGTATGAAGCATTTGCTAGACCAGAAAAACCGGAAGGTGTTGATAAAAAGTCTGCATATATAATTGGAACAGGATTAGCAGGATTATCTGCAGCTTTTTATCTAGTAAGAGATGGACAAATGAAAGGAGAGCATATTCATTTATTAGAAAAGCTTGAATTAGCAGGTGGCTCATGTGATGGAAGAAAAGATGTTACTAAAGGTTTTTATATGCGTGGTGGACGTGAGATGGATAACCATTTTGAATGTATGTGGGACATGTTCAGAAGTGTTCCTTCAATAGAAACACCTGAGGTATCTGTACTTGATGAATATTATTGGCTAAATAAACATGATCCTAATTATTCACTATGTAGGGCAACAATAAATTGTGGAGAAGATGCTCATACTGATAAATTATTTAAACTTGATAAAAAATCAGCGATGGCTTTATCTAAATTATTTATTACTCCAGAGAAAGAATTGGAGAATAAAAAGATTTCAGAAGTATTGCCTGATTCATTCTGGGAGACTAATTTCTGGTTATATTGGCAGACAATGTTCGCATTTCAGAGATGGTCATCTGCACTTGAAATGAAGAGATATTTATGCAGATATGTTCATCACATAGACGGATTACCTGATTTCTCAGCATTAAGATTTACAAAATATAATCAATACGAATCAATGATTTTACCACTTACAAAATACTTAGAAAGCCATGGTGTAAAGATAGAATATGGAGTAGATGTAAAGAACGTTACATTTGAGTCTAAACAAAATAAAAAAGTAGCAACTCAGATTGTGTATGAAAACAATGGAGAAGAAAAAACTATTGATTTAATAGAAGATGATTTAGTATTTATTACAAATGGATGTTGTACAGATACATCTTGTTATGGTGATCAAGACCATGCACCTGATTTATCAAAGATAAAGAATGGTGAAGGTGAATCATGGGATTTATGGAAAAATATTGCTGCACAAGCTACAAATGGCGAATTTGGAAATCCAGATAAGTTCTGTGGAAATGTTGATGAAACTAACTGGATGAGTGCTACTGTTGAAGTTAGTGATGAAAATATAATCAATCATATCATAGATATATGCAAGAGAGATCCTAGAAAGGGAAAAGTTACTACTGGTGGAATTGTAACAGTAAAAGACAGTACAGGTAATTGGTATTTGTCATGGACAATTAATAGACAACCTCAATTTAAATCTCAAAAGAAAAACAGTGTATTAGTATGGGTATATGCTTTAAATACAAATAAGCCAGGTAATTTCATAAATAAACCAATAAAATTATGTACGGGTAAGGAAGTATGCGAAGAATGGTTATACCATATTGGAATTCCAAACAATGAAATTGAGGAATGTGCGGAAAAATGTAACACAACAACATGCTATATGCCATATATTAATGCCTTTTTCCAACCAAGAGAAGAGAAAGATAGACCTCTTGTAGTACCAAAGGAATCAATTAACTTTGCATTTATTGGACAGTTTGCAGAAACTCCAAGAGATACAATATTTACTACAGAATATTCTATTCGTACAGGAATGGAAGCGGTATATACTCTTTTAAATATAGATAGAGCTGTACCAGAAGTTTGGGGTAGTAAGTATGATGTTAGAGAATTGCTAAGAGCATGCTATTACGCAGTAGATAAAAAGTCACTTGATGAACTTCCTCTAACATTTCCAGAAAAACAGGCTGTAAAACTTTTAGAGAAAAAAGTTGAAGGAACTGATTTAGAAATACTTTTAAAAGAGAGTGGATTATTTAAATAATAGAAAAAAATATGAAATATTTATTTAATTATATTTATTTCATATTTTTTTTAATGTATAATACTTTATAGGTGATAATATGAGTAGTTTAACAACTAAAAGAGCGATAGCATACGCATTTAAAGATTTATTAAAAGAAAAAGCATTTAATAAAATAACTGTTAATGATATAGCAAAAGAATGTGATATAAATAGACAGACATTTTACTATCATTTTCAAGATATAAGAGACCTTGTTGAATGGACGTGTTTAGACGAAGTTGATAATATTTTAAAAAAGAAAGATGAGTGCGAAAGATGGGAAGACAAATTTCTGCTTATATTTGAGATAATGAAAGATGAAAAAGTCTTTGTAAAAAATATTTATCATTCAGTTTCGAGCGAAATACTAAGAAATAATTTGTATAGGTTAGTATATCCAATTATATATGATGAGATAGTTGAAAAATCTAAAGGAAGAAATCTGAGAGAAGAGGATAAAAAATTTATAACTGATTTTTATAAATATGCTTTTGTTTCAATTGTTTTAAATTGGATTGATAATGGAATGAATGAAAATCCAGAGGAGATTGTTTCAAAGGTAAGTAATCTTGTTACAGGGACAATTAATCATGCTTGTTTATCAATGAATAAAGAAACACATATAGAGTTTTAGGCGAAGTTGCTGGAAATGCTTTTAGATATGCTCTAAAATTAAAAGATAAAAATGATAAGAAATATTATCTGCAGTTGTTAGTATAATATGTATTGTAAAAAAAGAAAAAATATGAGTATGTATAATAAATTCCTAGTTATTGAATCTTCAATGACTAGGAGATTTTTTAATTGTAAAAGGCTTTATTAACTTACAAAATTGTGATATAATACCTTTATGATATACGTATTTAAGGGCATCAGTTATGTGAAAATTACTAACGAGTGAAAAATTTTATCACAATTTGAAATAGAAAAGATAAAACAATATGTGCCACAAGCCTTAAAGGAAATAGAACATATTATTGTTGTAAAGAACGAAAAAAATAACTTAATTGGTTTTAAGGGGATAGAAAATACGAAACTTGAGATGTTATTTATTAAAGACAGCGAAAGAGGAAAAGGCATAGGAAAAAAATTATTACAATATGGAATTGAAAAATACAATATTAATGAACTTACTGTAAACGAACAGAATCCGAATGCACAAGGACTTTATGAACACATGGGATTTAAAACATATAAAAGAACAAAGTTGGACGAACAGGGTAATACGTATTCGATATTATATATGAGATTGGAAAATGATGGTGTAAGTTAGTTATAATATATAGTGATTTTTATGTTAAATAATATTAGATATAAAGGAGGATTTATTTGGAAAACAATAAATTAGAAACGATTTCAAATTTATTTGATGGTAAAGAGATTAGAAGTGTATGGGATAGCGAAAAAGAAGAGTATTATTTTAGTGTTGTTGACGTTATAAACGCTTTAACAGATAGTCCGGAACCAAGAAAATATTGGTCGGTCTTAAAAAGTAGACTAAAAAAAGAAGGCAGTGAAGTGGCTACAAATTGTAGTCAGTTGAAAATGTTAGCACCAGATGGAAAGAAACGTTTAAGAGATGCAATGACAACTCGTGATATCTTTAGACTTATTGAATCTGTTCCAAGTAGTAAAGCAGAACCTTTTAAAGTATGGCTTGCAAATTTAGGAAGTGAGAGAATTGATGAAGTATTTGATCCTGAAATTGCAATTAATAGAGCTGTACAATATTATCGTAACAAAGGATATAGTGATGAATGGATAAAGTCTAGAATGAATGGAATAGTTGATAGATTCAAACTTACTGATATTTGGAAAGAAGGAGGAATAACTAAACCAATTGAATTTGCACTTTTAACAAATGAAATATATAAAGAATGGTCTGGAATGAAGGCAAGTGAATATAAAAAGTTAAAAGGAATTAGAAAGGAATCGCTAAGAGATAATATGACAGATATAGAAGTAGCACTTACAAACATAGGCGAGATTGCAACAAGAGATATAGCAAGGGAAGAACATCCACAAGGATTAAATGAAAATTTGAATGTTGCTAAGCGTGGTGGAGGAGTAGCAAAAGGTGCAAAAGATTTATACGAAAAAGAAACTAAAAAATCTGCAATATCTAAAAGCAATAGTTTAAATTATAGGTACTTAGATGAAGTAAAAGAACAAAAACAAATTGAAGGTAAAAAAAGTTAATGAGATTATTTTATGAAGAGTATGCTTATGATGAAAGGTGGCAACAATTTGTTGCCAAATTATCTTAGGATGTATTGAAGTATCGTCATTTGAAATTGAAAAAATATATACTGAAAGATATTTTGTGCAAATTGTCAATAGAATAAGAAATAAATTTGTATTTGAATGTGAAAGAAGGTGAAGAATAATATGAACATGTATCAAAAAAGAAAAATTAGAGCTGAAAAGAAAAATAACAATCAAGAAGAAAAAATAATCAAAAATGGAATTAATTGGTACCCACGGACATATGGCTAAAACTAAAAAACAGATATTAGAAGACTTAAAGTTAATAGATATAATAGTTGAAATATTAGATGCTCGTTTGCCAGTATCTAGCCAGAATCCAGATGTAAGGAAATACAGTAAAAATAAAAAAAGAATAGTGGTATTAAATAAGGCAGATTTGGCCGATGAAGTTGAAACAAAAAAATGGATTGAATATTATAATCAAAGGTCTATACCAGCGGTGGCGTTAAATGCCTCAACTGGTAAAGGAATAAATGATGTAATTGAAAAGATAAAAGATGAATACAAAGACATTGAAGAAAAATACATAAAAAAAGGTCGTATCGGAAGAACAATTAAAGTTATGGTACTTGGTATTCCGAATGTAGGGAAATCTACGTTTATAAATAGATTAGCTAATAGAAGTGCTGCTAAAGTTGGAAATAGACCAGGAGTTACAACTCAAAAGCAATGGATAAGAGTAAATGATGAAATTGAACTTCTAGATACACCGGGTATGTTATGGCCTAGATTAGACGATGAAGGAGTTTCAATGCATTTAGCATTTGCAAACTCTATTGGACAGAATGCTTTAGATACTGAAGAAGTTGCATTTTACTTACTGAAATATTTAGTTTTGAATTATAAAAATAGAGTTGAAAAAAGATATGATGTAATAATAGATTTGGATTTAAATGCAGATGAATTAGATCTTAATCAGCAATTAGTTGAAATTAGAGATAATATAGCTATAAAAAAAGGAGCAATTTTATCAGGAGGAAGAATAAACGTACAAAAAGTATCTGATATGATAATAAATGATTTTAGAGAAGGAAAATTAGGAAGGATAACTATAGAGAAGGTATCTCTATAAAGAGGAGGAAAATTGGAATTTCAAGATATACTTGTAACTAAGAATGAAACTGAAATAAATATGATGTCACCACTTACGTGGGCGTATGTTGGAGATAGTGTGTATGAAATGTATGTGAGAACATATTTAAGCAATATCACATATTTGAATCCACATAGGATGCATGTATTATCAATAAAATATGTAAAAGCAGAGGCACAAGCTAGAATTGTAAAAGAACTGGATTTGTCTGATGATGAACAAGAAATTGTTAGAAGAGGGAGAAATGTAGAAAGTCATCATTTACCTAAACATGCAACTCATGAAGACTATTCTTATTCAACAGCTTTTGAAGCATTGATTGGATATTTATATATGACGAGGAAAAATGAGAGATTACAAGAAATATTAAAACAAAGTATAGAAATAGCAGAGAGAAAATAAGAAAAATGCTGGTAATATAAAAATTATCAGCATTTATAATAGGTTTATCCAATTTCTTTTTTGATACATAATTCTAACTATTTGTATACAATTATTTTTTATTCTGAAAAATATAATATAGTTATCTACTATTAACTTTCTGATTTTTAACTCTTTGATTATATTATTATCAATAATTGTATATAGTTTCGGATTATCTTTTAAATTGTTTATTTCTTTTCTAATTTTAAAAATTAACTTTTGAGCTATTTCAGGTTCTTGTAAGTTATACTTAATATATTGTTTTATGCTTATTAAATCTTGTTTAGCTTCTTTAGAATATTCTATGTTGTATTCTTTCAATAATAAACCTTCTTTCTATATTTTATCTAGTTCTTCATATAATTCTTCTTCTGAAATTACATCACCTTTATCCAAAGAATTTATACCTTTTTCTAGTTCTTTATATAATACATTTTTATCTGTTAATAATTCATATAGCTCAATGCTCATGATGGCTAAATCACCAGCACCATTTTTGGTAATATATACTGGTCTATTGGTTTTGTGACAAATTGTAGAAATTTCATTATAATTATTTCTTAAATCAGAACTTGGTCTAATAATTGGCATAATATACACCTCCATTAATATTATATCAATATTTTATCAAAATATTGATATGCAGTCAATGAATTTTAATTTTTTTATTATTTGATTTTTGTATACATTAAAAAAGAAATCATGTTCAGAGATAACAAAATTATTAAAATATTTGAGATACCAAGTGAATGTTGCAAAATTTAATGCAATTTTTAATGCAACGACACAAAAAAACGAAAAAAAAGCGAAGAAAATATATAAAAAGTAAATTTAATGTAATACTTAAAAAAATGGCTTGAAATAGCACGTTTTAAGAAAATATATAAAATGAAGAGAAAATAAAAAAGATGAAAAAGTTAACCTTTTTCATCTAAGTCTGGTGACCCCGACGGGAATCGAACCCATGATTCAGCCTTGAGAGGGCTACGTCTTAACCGCTTGACCACGGGGCCATAACAAAATTATTATACAATATAAAAATAATTAAGTCAACAAAAAAATATAAAAAAATAATGAAAATTAAAAACAAGAAAAGTATTGACAAATAGAAGATAACTTAGTATAATATTAAAGTGACTAAAATAAGAGAATAAATAATATAGATATTCTAAGCATAAGGAGGGATAAAAATGGCACAACCAAAAAGAAGATGGTCTAAAGCAAGAACACATACTAAAAGATCAACATGGAAATTAGAGAATAAGAACTTAGTAGAATGCCCACATTGCCATAAACTTATGATGCAACACAGAATTTGCCCAAGTTGTGGATATTATGATGGAACAGAAGTTATATCTCAAAAAGCTAACTAATTAAGCAAGGTAAGAAAGAGGTGAAACCAAGATGAAAGAAGGAATACATCCAGAATATACAGAAGCTACAATAACTTGTGCTTGTGGAAATGTTATGAAAACAAATTCAACAAAAAAAGATTTAAAAGTAGATGTATGCTCAAAATGTCATCCATTTTGGACAGGTAATTTAAGAAAAGAGACAACAGGTGGAAAAGCTGATAAATTCAAAAAGAAATATGGATTACAATAATCGAAAAATAGACTCTGTAGCATTTTGTTACAGAGTTATTTTAGTATAGAAACGCATGTAAGAAAGGAAAAACAATGGAAGCTAATATACAAGAATGGACAGATAAAATTAATGAATTTTATAATGGAAAAAGTAGAAAATATGCCATAATGACAATGGGATGTCAGCTTAATGAAAATGATTCAGAAAAAATGAGTGGAATGTGTAAAAAAGCTGGATTTGAAAAAACTAATGATTTATCAGAAGCAGATTTGATTATTTTTAATACATGTTGTGTTAGAGAAAATGCAGAAGATAAACTATTTGGCAAATTAGGAGAAGTTAAGAAATATAAAGAAACTAATGGTACAATAATTGCTATTGGTGGTTGTATGATGCAAGAAAAACATATTGTAGAAAAGCTAAATGCAAGTTATCCTTTTGTAGATATAATATTTGGCCCTCATACTTTGGAGCAATTTCCTAAAGACTTGTATAAGGCTTTAATTGAGAAAAAGAAAATTGAAGATATATTAGATATAGATGGATTAGTATATGAAGGGGTTCCTGTTGAAAGAGAGGACAAAATAAAAGCATCTGTTGCTATAATGAATGGATGTAATAATTTTTGCACATATTGTATAGTTCCTTATGTTCGTGGAAGAGAAAGAAGTAGAAATCCACAAGATATAATTAATGAAGTAGAAAGCCTTGCTACACAAGGATATAAGGAAGTTACTCTGTTAGGGCAAAATGTTAATTCATATTTAGTAAGCCAGAAACAAAAAGGCGAAGACGTTGATTTTAGAGTTGTAGTTCAAGGCAAAGAAATGGTCGTAAATTCATTTGCAACATTATTACAAGCTTTAGATGAAATAAAAGGAATAGAGAGAATTAGATTCATTTCACCACATCCAAAAGATTTTACTGACGATGTAATAGATGCTATAAAAAAAGGAAAGCATATATGCAAACTGATTCATTTACCACTTCAGTCAGGAAGCACAGAAGTATTAAGAAGAATGAATAGAAAATACAGTAAAGAACAATATTTAGAATTAGCTAGAAAAATAAAAGAAGAGATACCTGATGTGACATTTTCAACAGATATAATAGTTGGATTTCCAGGTGAAACAGAGGAAGACTTTGAAGATACATTAGATGTTGTTAGAAAAGTTGATTTTGACCAAGTTTATATGTTTATTTATTCTAGAAGACTGGGAACTCCTGCTGATAAAATGGATGACCAAGTTCCAGAAGAGATAAAACATAAAAGATTTGATAGATTAAAGAAATTAGCAGAAGAAATAATCGAGAGAAAAAACAAAGAATATGTTGGAACAAAGCAATATGTACTTGTTGAGGGGAAAAGTAAAAATAATAAGGATATGCTAACCGGTAGAACAGAATCTAACAAAGTTGTAAATTTTGAAGGACCAGATGATCTAATAGGAAAGCTAATAAGCATGGAAATTGTTTCAGAACATATGTGGTATTTAAAGGGAAAATGTGATAAAATGTAAGTCGTAATGACTTACATTTTAAGTTTACATAAACTGAAACAATAAATGAACAAGGAGATGACTCATAATAATGGCAGAAAATGAATTAGAAAATGCACTAAAAGACTTGGATATAAATAAATTTTCACCTATGATGCAACATTACATATCAACTAGAAGAAAATATCCTGATAGCATATTATTTTATCGATTAGGAGACTTTTATGAAATGTTTTTTGATGATGCATTACGTGTTTCAAGAGAGTTAGAGTTAACTCTTACAGGAAAAGATTGTGGTCAAGAAGAAAGAGCTCCAATGTGTGGAATTCCATATCATGCAGCAGAAGGATATATTTGCAAATTAGTTGAAAAAGGCTACAAAGTTGCTATATGTGAACAGCTAGAAGATCCAAAACAAGCTAAGGGAATAGTAAAACGTGATGTTATAAAGGTTATAACACCAGGAACCATTGTTGATGGTAGCTTGCTTGAAGAGAAAAAAAATAATTATATTATGAGCATTTATAAAGAAGGAATTTATTTTGGCGTTGCAATCTGTGACATTTCGACAGGTGATTTTTATGCAACAGAAATAAAAGAAGATAATAATTTCGCAAAATTATTAGATGAAATATCTAGATATAATCCATCAGAACTTGTAATTAATCAAATGCTTGCTGATTCAACAGAAGAAGTGAATGAGATTAAACAAAGATTTAATACATATATTTCTAAGGAAAATGAAGAAGTTTTCTCACAAGAATCAAAAAATATAAAGTCTACATTTGATGTTGTAGATAAAGATGGAAATGAATACAAAGATTTTGACAAGCATTTATTTGTAATATCAGCTATAAATGGTTTAATGAATTATATTGAAGATACTCAAAAGGAAAGACCTGATAATTTAAATAAAATAACAATATATGAAGCTACTAAATATATGGCTTTAGATATAAATGCACGAAGAAACCTTGAACTTACAGAAAAGCTTAGAGATAAATCAAAAAAAGGGACTCTACTATGGGTGCTTGATAAAACATCAACATCTATGGGGGGGAGACTTTTAAGAAGATGGATAAGCGACCCTTTGGTGGATGTAAATGATATACAGAATAGACTTGGAGCAGTAAAAGAACTAAAGGAAAATGATATTCTAAGAGATGATGTTATAAATTCTTTGAAAAATGTATATGATATAGAAAGATTAGCAGGTAAGATTTCGTATGGCACAGCTAATGCGAGAGATTTGATTTCACTAAAAAATTCTGTATCACAGTTGCCCGAATTAAAAGATACACTTTCTAGAGCAAATTCTAATATGCTAAGTACAATGTATAGAGCATTAGATACTTTAGATGACATATTTAATTTGATAAATATTGCAATAGTTGATGATCCGCCAATGTCGGTAAAAGAAGGTGGATTAATAAAAAAAGGATATGATGAGCAAATTGATGAACTTATTGACTTAACTACTAACGGAAAGAAATGGCTACTTGATATTGAAGCTAAGGAAAAAGAGCTAACTGGAATTAAAAATTTGAAAATTGGATATAATAAAATATTTGGCTATTATATTGAAGTTAGTAAATCTTTTGTAAAAATGGTTCCAACAGATAGATATATAAGAAAGCAAACTTTAACAACTGGTGAAAGATATATAACAGAAGAGCTTAAGAATATGGAAAATCAGATTGTTGGGGCACAGGAAAGAATTGTAAATCTTGAATATGACACATTTGCAAAAATAAGAGATCAAATTGAAGAAAATGCAAAAAGATTACAAACAGCAGCTAGCATAGTTGCTAAAGTTGATGTACTTTGCTCATTAGCAATTGTTGCAAAAGATCAAAATTATTGTATGCCAGTTGTTGATAATTCAGATGTAATAGATATAAAAGAAGGTCGTCATCCAGTAGTAGAAAAGATATTACATGCTGGTGCATTTGTTCAAAATGATGCATACTTAGATGCTACTGAAAATAGATTAAATATAATTACGGGACCTAATATGGCTGGTAAATCAACGTATATGAGGCAAGTAGCTTTAATTACACTTATGGCTCAAATAGGAAGCTTTGTACCGGCTACATCTGCTAGAATAGGCGTAGTTGACAAAATCTTTACAAGAGTTGGAGCATCAGATGATTTAAGTATGGGTGAAAGTACGTTTATGGTTGAAATGATGGAGGTTGCAACTATTCTAAATAATGCAACAAGCAAAAGCTTAGTTATTTTAGATGAAATAGGAAGAGGAACATCTACGTATGATGGAATGTCAATCGCATGGGCTGTTGCAGAATATATTACTAAAATAAAGGCAAAAACATTATTTGCAACACATTATCATGAATTAACAAGCTTGGAAGGAATGTTAGAAGGAACTAAAAATTATCATGTTGCTGTAAAAGAAAGAGGAGAAGATGTTATATTCCTTAGAAAAATACTTCCTGGAGGAACAGATGAAAGCTATGGTGTGCATGTCGCTAAATTAGCAGGAGTTCCTAAAGAAGTAACTAAGAGAGCAAATGAAATTTTAAGAAGCTTGGAAAGAAAGAGTGCATTAAAAGAAGAGCCAAAAAGTAATAAACAAGAAGATCAAGGACAATTAAGCATGTATAATTATAAACTTGCTGAAATTGCACATGAATTAGATAAGATTAAATTAGATGAAATCACACCGATTGATGCTTTAAATATTTTATCTAAAATTAAAGAAAAAATGATGTAAAGGAGAATACTTATGAAAATATATTATCAAGGAAAAGAAGTAGGGTTACCAGCAGGAGTAACTTGTGTAGCAGAGATGTTTAAAGAAAACTTACGTATATTTCCTAAACATGTTATAGCATGCAAATGCAATAATGAAGTAAAATCATTAGAATATGAAATAAAAGAAGGCGATAGTGTAGAGCTTTTGGATTTAACAAGTAAAGATGGTATGCTTGTATATATTAGAGGAGCTTTGTTCTTAGCATGTATGGCATTTAATGAGTTATATCCAAATTCACAATTAAGTGTAAATTTCCAACTATCAAATGCTATGTTTTGTGAATTAAAGAATATGGAACTTACAGACGAAATGATTGATAATGTAAGAAACAAAATGCATGAATATGTTGAAAAAGACTTGCATATAACAAAGAAAATGATGACAAAATCTGAGGCTAAGGAGTTTTATGATAGAGAGAAAACACTTAGAGGAATATTACAATTAAGCAATGATGAAAAAGATACAGTTACATTATATTATTGCCAAGATTATTATAATTATTTTTATGGTGTAATGCCTATAAGCACTGGATTTATTGATATATTTGATATTGAAAAATATAAAACAGGATTTATCGTTAGATATCCTAATAGAAAAAATCCAGAAGAATTAGGAGAATTTAAGGAAAGTAAAAAGTTTTTAGCAACATTGAAGGAATATGAGGATATTAACAGTTTAATGCATGTACAAACAATTTATCATGTAAATAATGCAATAGCTAAAGATGGAGGTAAGGATCTTATTCTAACTTCAGAAGCTTTAATTGAAAAGAAAATTGCAGAAATGGCTGATAAGATTGCTAAAAGACCAGGAATAAAAATGGTATTAATAGCAGGACCATCATCATCAGGAAAAACAACTTTTGCAAAAAGACTAGGGATTCAATTAAAGGTAAATGGACTAAAGCCTGTAACAATTGGAACTGACGACTATTTTGTAGAAAGACCAATGACTCCTAGAGATGAGAATGGAGATTATGATTTTGAAACAATTGAAGCATTAGACTTGGAGTTATTTAATGAACATCTAACAAAATTAATAAATGGTGAAACTGTTCAAATGCCTACTTTTGATTTCAAAGAAGGAACAAAAAAGTATTTAGGAAAAGAACTTCACTTAGCAGATGATGAAATTCTTGTAATAGAAGGAATACATTGCTTAAATGATAGATTAACAGAAAGTATACCAGCAGAAAATAAATTTAAAATTTATATAAGTGATTTAACAGTATTAAATATTGACTACTTTAATAGAATATCAACAACTGATACAAGATTAGTTCGTAGAATGGTAAGAGACTATAATTTTAGAGGATATTCTGCTTTAGACACATTAAAGAGATGGCCATCAGTAAACGCAGGAGAAGACAAAAATATATTCCCTTATCAAGAAGAGGCTGATGCTATGTTTAATAGCTCACTAGTGTATGAATTGCCAGTACTTGCAAAGCATGCTTTACCACTTTTAAGAGAAATAAAAGATACTGAAAAGGAATACTCAGAGGCTAAACGTATAATATCTTTCTTAGAGTATTTTAATCAAATTGAAGATGAAAGTCCAATACCTAATAATTCATTATTACGTGAATTTATAGGAGGTAGTGTATTTGGATATTAAGCAATGTAATGAAAGGAGCAGAATATGAAGAATTTTACTAAAAGAGATGAAAGTTTTGTATGTGAAAATTGTAATGTACAAGTTGAAAAATTAGGATATACTTCAAGAGACCACTGCCCACATTGCTTATGCTCAAAACATGTTGATAATATGCCAGGTGACAGGAGCGAAACTTGTCATGGCATATTAAGACCTATTCAGGTTGAGCTAGATAACAAAAAAGGATATGTAATTATATATAAATGTGATAAATGTGGTGCGATACGAAAAAATAAAGCCGCAGATGATGATAACAAAGATTTGCTTATAGAATTAACAGTTTGCAAACAATAATAACGGAGGTACATATATGGAAGGTAATGATGAAAAAATAATGATTGAAGACGTTCTGCCTGATAAAAGTAAGAGAATACTTACAGGTGATAGACCTACAGGAAGATTACATATTGGGCATTACTTTGGTTCTCTAAAGAGTAGAGTAAAATTGCAAGATCAATTTGAAACATTTATTGAAGTTGCAGATGTACAAGCTTTAACTGATAATTTTAATAATCCAGACAAAGTAAAACAGAATGTAACTCAAATTTTGATGGATGAACTTGCTGTTGGAATAGATCCTAATAAGGTAACATTTCTATTGCAATCAATGGTTCCAGAAATAGCTGAATTAACAGTATTTTATTCAAATCTTGTAACAATAGCAAGACTACAGAGGAATCCAACAGTGAAAACAGAAATTGCACAAAAAAAGGATTTATTTGGTGAAAGTGTAACTTATGGATTTTTAGGATATCCAGTTAGTCAGGCTGCTGATATTACTGCTTTTGAAGCAGAAATAGTTCCAGTTGGAGAGGATCAATTACCTTTGATTGAACAATGCAGAGAAATTGTTAGAAAATTTAATTCTATTTATGGAGATACTTTAAAAGAGCCTAAAGCAGTATTAAGCAGTAATGCTCGTATAAAAGGTCTTGATGGAAATGAGAAAATGGGTAAATCCCTTGGAAATGCTTTGTATTTATCAGATGATTTTGATACAATAAAAGCAAAAGTAATGTCTGCAGTAACAGATCCAGCTAGAATTAAGAAAGATGATCCGGGTAATCCAGATATATGTATGGTTTATTATTATCATAAATTATTTAGCACAAGTGATGAGTGCCATAATATTTGTGAAGAATGTAAAGCTGGAAAAAGAGGATGTGTTTCATGCAAGAAGCAATTAATTGAAAGTGTAAATAATACTTTAGAGCCTATAAGAGATAAAAGACATTATTATGAAGAAAGACCAAATGAGGTAATGGATATATTAATGTCAGGAACAAAACATGCAAGAGAAATAGCAAAGCAAACAATGGAAAAAGTTAAGAAGTCAATGAAATTAGATTATTAATAAAAGGAGAATGATATGTTTACAGACTATGTAAAAATATATGCACAAGCTGGAAAAGGTGGAAATGGTGCAATATCATTTAGACATGAAAAATATGTTGCGGCTGGTGGACCTGATGGAGGAGATGGAGGAAGAGGCGGAGACGTTTATTTTAAAGTTGATCCAGATGCAAATACATTAATTGAATTTAGATTTAAAAAGAAATTTAAAGCTGAAAATGGTGAGAATGGTCAAGGCGCAAGGAAATATGGAAAAAGTGCAGAAGACTTATATATACCAGTACCAATAGGAACTGTTATAAAAGATGCGGAAACTAATCAAGTATTAGCTGATCTTTCTACACCTGGACAAGAAGCTTTAATTTTAAAAGGTGGAAGAGGAGGTCTTGGCAATTCACATTTCGCAACAGCGACTAGACAAGCACCTCGTTTTGCACAAGATGGAGAACCAGGTGAAGAAAAAGAACTTGTGCTAGAATTAAAATTATTAGCTGATGTGGGACTTATAGGATTTCCTAATGTAGGAAAATCAACATTTTTATCAAAAGTAACATCAGCAACTCCTAAGATTGCAAATTATCATTTTACAACAATTGAGCCAAACCTTGGAGTTGTAACTTCAAAATATGGAGATAGTTTCGTAATTGCTGATATTCCAGGAATTATAGAAGGAGCAAGCGATGGAGTTGGACTAGGAATCCAGTTCTTAAGACATATTGAAAGGACACGTTTATTGCTACACTTTATTGATGTTTCTGGAACAGAAGGAAGAGATCCTGTAAAAGATTATCAAGTAATTAATGATGAACTAAAAGATTATAGTGAGAAATTATCTCATAGAACTCAAATAATAGTTGCTAATAAATCTGATATTGCTCAAGATGATGATAATTATAAAAAGTTAGCTGATATAGCTGAAAAAAACGGTCAAAAGATATTTAAAATATCAGCTGCTACTGGTGAAGGAGTAGAAGAGCTTATGAATTATGTGTCTAAGACTTTGAAAGAATTACCTAAGGAAGATTTAATTGATGTAGCGACTCCAAGTGAAGGAGAAAAGGTTTACAGACTAGTGACTAAGAAAGAACCGTTTGCAATTAGCAAAGAAAAAGGTGTATGGATTGTAAAAGGAGAAGAAGTTGATAGAATAATTAGAAAAGTTAATATTACTGATTATGAATCATTATTTTTCCTACACAGAAAACTAAATGAATTAGGACTTGATAAAGCTTTAAAGAAAGCAGGAATCCATGATGGAGATACTGTAAAAATAGGAAATTATGAAATGGAATGGGAAGACTAATTTGCATTAATTTACATAATGTGATATAATATAAAGTATTATACGGAACAAAAAGGAGTAATACATCATGGAAAAGCACATTGAAAAAATTTTGAACAACACGGTACACTTCTGGCGGGATCTGGCTAAAGAAGTAAAGAAAGATTGGAGGCTTGGGTTTGCATTAATTGTGGGAGTTATTATCAGCTTGATGATCACATTGCCGTATATGTTTCCAAAACAGGTTCAAACTGCTTATGAAACAGAGAGTACTACCAACAGTGCAAAAGAAACTGGCACTTATGAGGTAGCTCAGAATCGTCAAGAACGTAGTAGCTACATGGTTACGGTAAATGTTGTAGGTGCTACTAAAGAAATAACTGGAGAGAGCAAACATGTAATGACAATAAGAGAAAATTTGGACAATGAGGATGAAGTTGCCCCAATAGGCGAAAATGCTAAAACTATTGAAGATGCTAAGGACGCTGAAGTAATTGCAGAGCCTACAAGTTATGACTCGAACTACGATATGTTTCTTAAACTTGTAGCTGCTGAGTCGGGTAATTGTGGACTGGATGAACAAGAAGCAGTGGCACAGTGCATCTGGAACAGGGCTGGTCATGATATGAATAATATTATGACTGTTGCTACTGCAAGAGGACAGTTTTCAACTGTAAAGAATGGACAAGCGTATGCTAATTTCTCTGATGGTTATAGAGATGTCAGAATGAGTGACATTAACGATGTTACTAAAGAAGCAGTTGGAAATGTAGTAAATGGTAAAACCACAGTTGTAGAAGAGGCTTTGGCTGATACAGCTAACCAGATGGGACTCTCAGTGGAAACGTATGCAAGCGGCGGACCGGTATTCTTTTATAGCCCGAAGTACTGCTCCGAAAGTGCATTGGCTGATAGAGCAGCCATTGCCGTGAAAGTTCAAATTGGAAACCAAGTATTCTATAAAGCTTGGCAATGAGAACTCCAATCGCTCCCCGATTTAAAGGGAGCGATTTTTTTTACGCAAATTCTTTAATAATAATTTCTTTAACTGACCAATTAGTACACTTGTATTAAAAAATACAAAATTATATTGCTTTTTTAGTACAATTGTATTAAAATATAGAAAGAAAGGGATTATAAAAGTAGATTTAATTCACATAAAGTCGAATTATATATAAACTTGGAGGAAAAGATGCGATTACTACCTAAAAAGAAAAATAAGAAAATAAAAGTAACAGCAAAAGAAAAACTAAAAAAAGCAACTTTCGAATTATTATCTGAAAAAGGATATGCATCAGTTTCAACAAGGGATATTGCTAAAAGAGCTGATGTGGCTGTTGGACAACTTACATATTATTATAAAACAAAAGATGCTCTTATTATGGAAGTTGTTGATGAAACAATAGAATGCTTGATATTAAGCTTAAGGGAATGTATTGATAGTTCAGATAAAAAAATAGAAACAGCAGAAGAGTTTTTTGATGGATTAATTAAGCATGATGAAAAGACCTCTCGAATACTAATAGATGTTATTTCACAAGCTTTGTACAATAATCAGTTAACTTTGCGTGCAAACGAATTGCTAGATAAATTATCTGAGATAATTACTTCAATATATATATCAGAAAAAAATGAAGATGAAAATGTAGCTAAAAATTCTGCTGAGAAATTTATAAATTGTGTATTAGGAACAATTGTAAGAAATAATATACACAAATTTAGTATTGAATTTGAAAATATGGCTAAAGAGAAAACAGTTAAAAAGAAATTATCTGTAAAATCTTTATTTGAATATTAGAGGAAAAAATGAAAAAAGATAAAGTTATATATTATCATGATGAATTAAATGATGATTTTGAGGGAAAAAATATTACTCCAATAAAGATTGATGGAAATTATAAATATATTCATAAAAATCTATTATGGAATTTATCAGCAGCAATTTTATATAGAGGAATATTAACTCCTGCTTGCTGGTTATATGGTAAGATAAAGTTTGGCTTAAAAATTGAAAATAAAGAAATTTTAAAATTGTGTAAGAATTCTGGATATTTCCTATATATTAACCATACTCAAGACTTGCTTGATGTAATGACACCTACATTTGTAGGATTTCCCAAAAGAGCATTTGTGATTGCACACCCTTCGAATGTATCAATGAGAGGATTAAAAACAATTATTAGAATGCTTGGTGCGTTGCCAATTCCAGGAGATATGGCAAGCAGTAGAAATTTTATGAATGCTATACAGCAGAAAATAAACAATAAAAATGTAATTGCAATATATCCAGAAGCACATGTATGGCCATATTATACTAAGGTACGTCCTTTTAAATCAACGTCTTTCGGGTATCCTGTTGAATTTGATGCACCTGTATTTTCTGTTACAATTACGTATCAAAAAAGGAAATATAGAAAAGAACCTAAAATAGTTGAATACATTGATGGACCATTTTTCCCAGACAATTCATTAAGCAAAAAAAATGCCAAGGAAAAGCTTAGAAATGAAATTTATAATAAGATGGTCGAAAGAAGCAATAATAGTAATATTGAGGTAATAAAATATATAAAAGAAATAGAGTAGAAAATGAAAGGAAAAGATATGATAAATATAGAGCTATGTGGAAACAGGAAAGTTTACGATGGAATGCTTATGTCACTTTTATCAATTATAAAAAATACAAATGAAGAGTTAAATGTATATGTGTTAACAATGGATCTTCATGAACTTGATGAAAGATTTGTTCCAATAACAGATGAACAGATTGAAACATTGAATAAAGTAGTAAAGACTAAGAATGAACTAAGCAAGGTTCAAAAAATTGATATAACAAAAAAATTTAAAAGTGAAATGTTACATGGCAAAAATATGAAAACACATTATACGCCATACATATTTGTACGATTATTTAGCGATGTGATTGAAGAATTACCAGATAAAATATTATATATTGATACAGATATAATTTGTTATAAGGATATAAAAGAGTTATTTGACATAGACATATCACAATATGAGTTAGCTGTTGCAACAGACTGTATTGGTAGAAAGGCAATAAATAAAAAATACATGAACTCAGGTGTAATTCTAATGAACTTAAAAAGAATTAGAAAAACTGAAAGTTTTGAAAAGGCAAGAGAAATGTGCAATAATAAGTGGATGATGATGCCTGATCAGTCTGCAATATATAGGTGTTGCAAGGAAAAATTATATTTACCTGATAAATATAATGAACAAAAAGCTCGCAAAGAAGATACAGTTATAAGACATTTTAGCATGACAATTAGATGGCTACCAATATTTCATCTTGTAAATATTAAGCCTTGGAATGTTGAAAAAGTTCATGAAAAATATCATATCTTTGATTATGAAGATATAATTGAGCAATATAATGATATACAATCTGGAAAAGAACCAGAAGAAGTTTTAAAAAAATATAAAATAGCAGAAAAAGTGTAAATTAGGAGGAATATTTTATGAAACAGGAAATACCAATATTTTTCTCAGCAGATGATAATTACATACCATGTTTATCAGTTGCTTTAAAATCATTAGAGGAGAATGTAAGTGATGAAAACAATTATAAGGTCATTGTTTTACATACAGGAATGACTGATGAAGGAAAAAATGCTATAAAAGAAATGGAAACATATAATGTAAAAGTTGATTTTTTTGACATAACGGAAATAACTAAAAATATGGGAGAAGAGTTATTACTAAGATGTAGAGATTACTATTCTCCAACTATATATTATAGAATGTTTATACCATCATTGTTTCCTCAATATGATAAAGCTCTTTATTTAGATTCAGATATTGTAATTAGAGATGACATTGCTAAATTGTATAACACAGAACTTGGAAGTAACTACGTTGGAGCTATAACAGATGCTGTTGCAAATAGCTGCCCTGAATTAGTTGAATATGTTGTTAAAAATCTAGGACTTAATGATGGAAAAGAATACTTTAATTCTGGAGTTTTAGTAATGAATTTAAAGGCTATGAGAGATGCTAAGATAAAAGAAAAATTTGTTTATTTATTGATGAATTACAATCTTGATACAATAGCTCCTGACCAAGATTATCTAAATTTATTCTGCAAAGGAAAAGTAATATACATACCTGAAACATGGGATAAAATGCCTGACTTTGGAGAGCCTATTCCGGTTCAAAAATTACATTTAATACATTATAATATGTTTAGAAAACCATGGTTATATGAGGATGTGCCTTATGCAGATGAATTTTGGAAATATGCTAATATGACACCATATTTTGAAGAACTACAATTAAAATTAAAGAATTATACTGATACTGAGAAAGCTCGTGATGCTGGAGCAGGAGAAATTATGGTTAAACGTGCATTAGATATAATAGAAAAGCCTCAAAAATTTATAGATGTATTACATACAGTTGAGAACATGTAAAGTATTCTAAAGGGGAATTTAATGAAAAAAAGTGAAGATAGATTAAAGGTTATTGAAAATATTAAAGCTGCAACAGAAAGAGGAGACTTAAACTGCAAAGTTGAAATTGGGGATCCGACAAACATTGATATGGAAACTGTACTTAACTTTGATGTTATGAGGCAGCAACCAATAAATAAAATAAAAAAAATAATTGCAACAAAAATTGCTAATGAATATACTAAGATTTTTAATAGAGATACTGAAATAGTTGGCCTTGAAAATGTAAAAGGAATTAGAACAGGAGCTATTATTACATGCAATCATTTTAGTCCACAAGATAGTACAGTTATAAGGTATTTTACTAATAAAATTCATAAAAAACATAAATTAGACATTATAATAGAAGAAAGCAATATATTTATGACTGGACAGTTCGGTTTCTTAATGAATAATTGTGGCACAATTCCAATAAGCCAAAGTAAACAATATATTTCTCAAAGCTTTATGCCTGCTATGGAATATTATTTGAAAAAAAGACATTTTATATTAATATATCCAGAAGAAGAAATGTGGTTTAATTATAGAAAACCTCGTCCATTTAAGATAGGAGCATACCATATTGCAGTAAAGAATGATGTACCAATTATATCATGCTTTATTGAAATGAAAGAAATACCTGGGGAATATGATGAAAATGGATTTAATAAATTAAAATATATATTACACATATTGCCTACAATATATCCTGACCAAGATAAAGATTATCAAGAAGCAAAAAAAGAGATGATGAACAAGGATTTTGAACAGAAGAAGGAATGTTATGAAAGAGTATATAATAAAAAATTAACTTATGATTTTTCAGAAGAAGATATAGCTGGATTAAAAGAAGATGAGTAGAATTTAAGTATTAGTTACATAATGGACACAATTTTAATATATAATCTCTCCTAGATAAGGAGGGATTATTATTTTTAGATTAGAATCAATAGAAAGCGTTAATATAAATGTAAATAATGCAGAAGATGAAGAAATTTTGGAGATTAATGATATATTTGACAAAGATATATTAGAAAGAACTATAGATATAGGAAATGAAAATTTTAGAGATATAATTTATGTGTATACACTAGCTCTTAAAGAAATGCTTAAGAGAATCGAAATTATTCAAAAAGATTATGAATATTTTAATGAACATACTTCAATAGATCATATAATGAATAGGATAAAATCGCCTGATAGTATTGTTAATAAGATGAAAAAAGATAAAGTTGGTTTAAACTATAAGGCAATGATTGATAATGTGAATGATATTGCTGGAATACGTGTGATTTGTCCACTAAAAAGCGATGTATTTACTGTAAGGAAATATTTAAGAGAATTTAATGATATAGAAGTAATAAAAGAAAAAGATTATGTAACACATCCAAAGCCAAGTGGATATACTAGTTATCACATGATATTAAAAGTTCCTGTTTATATTAAAGATAGAGCAATAAAGGTAAAAGTTGAAGTTCAGATAAGGAGCTTAGCAATGGACTTTTGGGCAAGTTTGGAACACAAAATAAAATATAAACCAAATGGAGAAATAAATGAACAAGTATCAAAAGAATTAATTAAATGTGCAAGAGACATAAATAAATTGGACAATAAAATGGTTAAATTATTTAAAAGTAAGACGTAAATTCATTGATTTTATAACAAAATAGCAGATTAAAGACCGAACAAAAATTTTTCAAACTTTTGTTTGACAAACAAAATCATTTATGATATATTAATATTGTCATAGTATTGGAAAATGAGAGAATATAAGGAGGTCTTTTATGAATAAATCTAGGAGAGATGAAAATGGATTAAATAAAAGAGAAAGGGCTATCCTGAAATATATTGAAAAAGAGATTATATATAAAGGATATGCACCATCTGTTAGAGAGATTTGTAAAGCTGTAGGATTAAATTCAACGGCAACTGTTCAAGGTTATTTAACAGTATTAGAGGAAAGAGGATTTATAAAAAAAGAGAGTCAGAAGGGAAGAACACTTAGACTACTTAAGAACTCTAAAGGTGATGATGTAATAAGTGAAAAAGATGGAATTTTAAGTACAAAGCAGTATTATAGCAATAAGGAAATGGTTAATATTCCTGTAATAGGTAAGATTACTGCTGGTCAACCAATATTAGCTGTTGAAAATATAACAGATACATTTCCTATACCACTTGATTTTGTTGGAAATTCAGAGTGCTTCATGTTAACTGTTAGAGGAGAAAGTATGATTGAAGCGGGAATATTAGATGGTGACTATATATTAGTTAAAAGACAAAATACTGCGGAAAATGGTACTATTGTTGTAGCTCTTATAGATGATGAAGCAACAGTTAAGACTTTCTATAAAGAAGATGGATATATTAGATTGCAACCAGAAAATAGTACAATGGATCCGATAATCGTACCTGATTGCAAGATACTAGGTAGAGTTGCTGGTGTATTCAGAAGAATGTAAATAAGCTAAAGATAAATATAAAATAGAGGATGACATTATGGAGTAATAATATGAAGAAATTTTTTAAATATTTTTTAGCGTTTGTAATTGTATATGTTTTAGTAGATATAAGTACATATTTTATTTTAAAATCAACCTATTTGACAAGAAATTATTCTATTGAGATAGAAAATAATAGTCCAGAAGTTAGTATAACTGAGGCAAAATGTACTAATGTTAATGGATATATAAAAGGTGTTATAAAAAATACAACAGGAAGCAATATTCAGAATAAAAGTTTGAAAATAGATTGCTTTAGTAAGCATGGAGTAAATGTTGGTACTAAATATGTAAGAATTGATGAGCTAGGCAATGGAAACAATATGAACTTTGAATCAAAGTTTAATTATGATAATGTTGATAACTTTAAAATAAGTATAGTGGACGCACCATCTTTACAAGGAGTAAAGAGCAGTGAATTTGAATGGGACGATTTGTCTAAAGATCAAGTTAATTTGTTCATAATACTTGGAGCAATTATATTTGCAATTTTCTAAAAAAATAAACCACGATTTTGTGGTTTATTTTTTATTCGACTTTCTTTTTATTAGCTAAATCTTGTTTAGTTAAAAGCTCATAGCAATTTCTGCATAAAGCTAGATATTGTCTATCTCCAATAACAATGTCAGTGTTTTTTCCGCCTTTATAATATGTAAGAACTGCATTTTCATTTTTGCAATTATCACATATTGCTGTTAACATATTTACATTATCTGCAATGCAAAGTAAATCAGCCATTTTGCCAAAAGGCTTTTTTTCAGCAGTTAAATTAAGACCAGCAATAAAGAATTTTTTTCCTTCACTAGCCATTTCTTCGATTGTTTTAACATTTCCTTTTAAAAATTGAAATTCATCAATGCAATAAACATCTGCATCATATTTTTCTAAATCAGAAATTTTGTAAATAGAAGTTGCTGGAATATCAATACCATTTCTAGATGCTACTACATCACGACCAGCTCTTGTATCAATGGTTGGTTTAAACATTTTTACTTTTTTACCAGCGATTAATTGTCTTTTGTATTCATTAAGAATTTGTTGAGTTTTGCCACATTTCATTGGTCCAGAATATACATTTATGTCACCCATTTTATTTCTCCTTTTTTTGCTACCACACTATGATAATACAAGAGACTAAAAGTATCAATACATTTTTGGAAAAAAATATTTTTGTAATATTGTTGTAAAATATACATATAAATGATAAAATAAAGCTGAAAAAATTAGCCGGAGGTTATGTTTTTTGAAAGAGTTAGAAGATTTACTCGGAAGAGAGAATATAAAGTATAATGAACCAATGTATAAGCATACAAGTTTTAAAGTTGGCGGTCCAGCAGATATGTTTGTTTGTGTTAATACTATTGAAAAATTGAAAAAAACAATTCAGATTGCTAAAAGTGAAGGAATACCTTATATCATTGTTGGAAATGGTTCTAATATATTGGTTAGTGACTATGGCATTGATGGAATGGTAATTAGATATAATAACAATGATGTAGAAATTGATGAGGATTTCGGAAAAAATAACAAGCAAAAAGATGAAGATAGCAAATTATTATATATAAATGATGAAAATGCAGTAAAAATGACTTGCGGAGCAGGAGCCTTAAATGGAGCTTTAGCATATAAATGCTTTAATAATTCAATAACTGGTTTTGAATTTGCAGGTGGTATACCAGGAACTATTGGTGGAGCTGTATATATGAATGCAGGAGCTTTTGGAGGAGAGATGAGTCAGATTGTATCTAAAGTAAAGATAATGGATTTAGATACATTGCAGATTAGGATATTGACCAATCTGGATATTGGTTTTTCATACAGACATTCAATATTTCAAAATATGAAATGTGTTATACTAGAAGTAGAACTTATAATGGGAAAAGATGATAAAGTTGCTATTGGAAATAGATATCAAGAGATAAAGAAAAAGAGATTTGAGACACAACCATTAAATGTGCCAAGTGCAGGAAGCATATTTAAAAGAGGAGAAGATTTTATACCAGCTAAATTAATAGATGAGGCAGGATTAAAAGGATATACAATAGGCGGAGCACAGGTTTCTCCAAAACATGCAGGTTTTATTGTAAATACAGGAGAAGCATCAACTAAAGATGTGATGGAACTGATTGAATTTATCAAAAACGAAATATACAAAAAATATGGAGTAAAACTAGAAACAGAAGTGAGGTATATACAGTAATGAAAGGCTTTTTTAAATGGTTTAAATCAAGTTCAAAAATGAAGAGATGGATATTAATTATTCTAATTGGAGTTGTACTTACTTGCTATGGTATAGCAAAATTAATTGATGCAGATACATTAGGAACAAAAGAAATTGTACAAGTTGTAATGTCATTCGTATTTGGATTTGCATCAATAGTATTAGGATTTGTATTTATGCAAAAAAGAATGCTAGAGATAATGGTTGAAGAGAGTGATACTAGAAAAGAAAAGAACAACATCAATACATTAATCTTTAATAAAAAAATATATAATCAAGGTCCTAAAATAGTTGTTATTGGTGGTGGAAGTGGCTTAGACACAGTACTTAGAGGATTGAAACATTATACTGATAATATTACTGCAATTGTAACTGTATCAGATTATGGAGAAACACCTACTGATTCAAGAAAAGCATTGCAAACTCTTCCATTAGATGACATTAAAGGAAGTTTGATGGCACTTGCTTATGATGAGGATGAAATGAGAAGTTTGCTTGATTGCAAATTTACAGATGGAAGATTAAATACATTGTCCTTTGGAGATATTTATTTCCTTGCAATGAATAAGATTTATGGAAATTTTGCAAAATCAATAGAAAATTCAACATCAGTATTAAATATGACTGGAAAGGTTTTACCAGTTACACTTGAACCTATTAATATTTGTGCAGAACTTGAAGATGGAACAGTAATACAAAATAGAGATAGAATACCTGAAATAGTAAGTCAAACTACTAATAAAATTAATAGAGTATTTATAAGTCCAACTAATACACGTCCTGCTCCAGGAGTAATAGAAGCTATTAATGAGGCTGATGCGATTGTAATTGGACCAGGAAGTTTATATACAAATGTTATTCCAAATTTACTTGTAAAAGGAATTGCAAAAGCTATAAAAGATTCTAAAGCAATTAAAATATATGTAAGTAATATTATGACAGAAATGGGACAAACTGATGAATATACATTATCAGATCATATAAAGGCTATAATAGATTATATTGGTGAAGGAATAATTAATTATTGTATATATGATACAGGAGAAATAATTCCAGAATTTATACATAGATATAATTTAAAAGGTGCTGATATTGTATTGCCTGACACAACCAAGGCAAAAGAACTAGGAATAAGGCTAATTCAGAGAAATCTATCTAAAATTGATGGAGATTCTATAAGACATGATTCAGATGTTATTGCTAGCACAATAATTCAACTTATATGTGATGAGCTTAAATTTGAGGATAAGCAAAATGATAGTCAATATATGATGCTTAATTCAAAACTTAAGGAATCAAAACGTGAAATTCATAAGCGTGAAAAGAAAGAAAAAGCATTTCAAAAGTCTGGAAGGAAACAATTTGAAAGGCGTGATCCACAAATTCAAAGTAAATTTAGCTCAAAATATAAAGACAGAATTGAGTCAATAAAAGAAAGTGACGAGAAATCAAGAAAAGCAAAGAAAAGAAACAAAATGGTTACAGAAAATAAAGCTTATGATTTGCACTTTGATGATAAGTATGGAAGTGTACTTTCAAAACAGGAAACTACTCAAAATAAATTATTTGAGGCTGTTGGAAAAATTGGGATAAAAAGAAAAAGCGATATACCACATAAAGAAAATAAAGAAAAAATTTCACATTTTTAAATATACATAGGAAAAGATTATAGGAGAAATCAAATGAAAGAATGGATTGTAACAAATGGCATAGGAGGATATGCTGCATCAACAGATTTTGGAGGAATGAATACTAGAAAGTATCATGGATTATTGATTGCTGCATTAAATCCACCATCAGATAGAACACTTATATTATCAAAACTTGATGAAAGTATTGAAATCAATGGTAAAAAAACGAATTTATATACAAATGATGCTAATGGAGAAATTTCTAAAGGATACAAATACCAGACAAATTTTGAGAAAAACATAATACCAGTTTACACTTATAAAGTACAAAAAGTTACTATAGAAAAATCAATTAGTATGATATATGGCAGGAATGCAGTTGCTGTTGTATATAGAGTTATGAACCAAAAGGCTAGAACAAAACTATATTTAACACCAGTAATTAATTTTAGAGATTATCATGGGATATGTAAGAATTCGAGTTTTAGATATCGTCAGAATTTATCTCAAGATAAAGTACAGATTGATTATGGAAACAATCATAAAATCAACATGGGAATAAAAGATTCAAGGTATATTCCAAGCCAGGGAAATATGTTTTATAATATGCACTATCAAAAAGAGCAAGAAAGAGGATTTGATTCTTATGAAAATCATGCTGTACCAGGCACTTTTGTGGTAGAGCTTAAGCCAAATGAAGATAAAGAGATTACATTTGTATGTGCATTAGATGGAAAGTATGGAGTTGATTTTGCTGATATTACTAAATTTTCTGGAAGTAAAATAATTGAGTCTGAAGTTCAAAGAATAAATAGACAAATAAAAGAATCAGGTCTGTTAAATACTCTTCCTAGTGATTATTTGGACAAGCAAGCGTATGAAAATCTTGTTAAAAAATATATTGTTGCATCTGATAATTTCATTGTATATCGTGATTCTACTAAGTTGCATACAATTATTGCGGGATATCCATGGTTCTCAGATTGGGGAAGAGATAGCTTAATAGCTTTTGAAGGATTGCTACTAATATCAAAAAGATTCAAGATTGCAGAAGAGGTACTTTTAACAAGCATGCAGAAAGTAAAACAAGGTTTAGTTCCTAATGGATTTTCAGAATATGGTGGTAAGGCATTATATAACAGTGCGGATGCTTCATTATTGTTATTTGAAGCAGTTAATAAATATTTGGAGTATACAGGAAATTATGATTTTGTAAAAAATAATTTATATGCTCAAATGAAATCAATTATAAACTATTATATTGATGGAATTACTTTAGACGGAAATAATATTTATTTAGATGAAAAAGATTATCTAATCGTATCAGGAACAGATAAGACTCAGAATACTTGGATGGATGCAAAAGTAAATAATATTCCAGTTACGCCTCGAAATGGTAAAGCTGTTGAAATAAATGCTTTATGGTATAATGCTTTAAGGATAATGCAAAAATTGAATTTAAAATGGAATCACATTGCAGGACAAGTAGAATATGCGTATCTTGCAAATAAATGCAGAAAATCCTTTATAAAAGAATTTTACAATCCTAATAAAAAATGTTTATATGATGTAATTAAAGAAGTAAAAAAGGAAAATCCTAAAGCACCAACTATTGATAATAGATATTCATTTATACAGGTAGAAAAAGATGATAAAGTACGACCAAATCAATTATTTAGTTTAAGTTTATCATATCCTGTAATAGATTGTAAAACTGAAATTGCAAGAAATATATTAATTACGACAACTCAAAAATTACTAAATAAATATGGACTTAGAACTCTAGCAAAAGGTGAACCAGGATATATAGGAGTATACGAAGGTGGACCTGCTAAGAGAGATAGTTCATATCATCAAGGACCTACATGGCCATGGTTATTTGGACTTTACTATAATGCAATGAAAAATGTAATTAGTGCTGAAAATGATGTAGAACAAAAGAAGGCTTTAGAAAATACTTTGACAGAGTTTAGAATCAACACTGCTAATACTTTTATAAATGAATTAGTAAATGGAAATACATGTGGAAGTATAAGTGAATTATATGATTCTGAGGAGTCAAATAAAAAGAAAAATGGCAAAGGTGCTTTTGCACAAGCATGGAGTGTAGCCGAAGTATTTAGAATTTTACTAAAAAAATAATAAAAAGGAGCGTATATGGTTTACTTATTGTATGGCGAAGATAATTATTTAAAAAACGAATTTGTAAAGAAAGCCAAGAAAAGTTTTGGAGAATTACAACTAGGAATCAACTATATACAAATAGATGAAAGTAATGTAAATAATGTTATATCAGATATTGAAACTCCGGCATTTGGCTATGAAAGAAAAATGATTATAGTAAAGAATGCTAACTTAATGCAGAAAAAGAATGCAATTTCTGATAAATTATCAGAGTATTTAAATGATGCGGACAAACAAATTTTAGATAGTATAGAACTAATAATTGTTGAAGACTCAGTAGAAAAGAATGCCTTATTTAATACGATTTCGAAGATCGGAATGATTAAGGAATTTAATGAGCAAAAGATAGGTCAATTAATTACTAAAGTAAAAAGCATTTCAGCAGCCTATGGCGTGCAGATACAAGAAAATGTTGCACAATATTTTATTGAATGTACCGGAACTAATATGGAGGATATAATTAATGAAATTCGTAAGCTAATTGAATATGCTGGAAAAGGTGGAACAATAAAAAAAGAAGACATAGACAGCCTAACAATAAAAAAATCAGAAAGTGTTATATTTGATTTAACTGATAATTTAGGCAAAAAGAATATACATGAAGCAATTAATGTACTTCATGACCTGATTTATGCAAAAGAACCAGTGCAGAAGATCTTAGTAATGCTGTACAATCATTTTAAAAAGTTATATATAGTTCAATTAAGTAACGGACAAAATGTTGCTCAAAATTTAAAATTAAAGCCAAACCAAACTTTTTTAGTAAGTAAATATCAAAATCAAGCTAAATTTTTTACTCAGGATGAAATACGAAATTTATTAAATGAATTTATGTATATTGATGAAGCTTCTAAGAGTGGAAATCTTGATATAAATGTAGGGCTAGAATCAGTATTATGCAGATACTGTGCTTAATAGGAATAAAAAAGAATTCTTTAAACATAATATGTTTAGAGAATTTTTTTGAGGAGAATTTTACAATGAAGAATAATCAAATTCCTAATTTTAGGACAGACCTTGCAGATGAAAGAACTGAGATATGTAAATCGCAATCACACAATAAAGACATAGATGGTATTGAAACTACTGAAAATAAAATATCGAATAACATTAGTGTTAATACAGTTAATGTTTTAAATGAAAACGGTAGTAAGAAAATTGACAAAAAGGTTGGAAAATACATTACAATAAATATTTCTAATATTGACAATATGACTAAAGAAGATATAAAGCTTGCAGAAAAAATTTTAAAAGAAGAATTAAATAAGTGTATTAATGATAATGGACCGATACTTGTTGTTGGGTTGGGAAATGAAGATACAACAGCAGATTCGATAGGACCTAAAGTAATTAAAGATTTAAAAATAACACGTCATTTGCTAGAATATATGAAGAATAATGATGAAGAGAAGAACATAAGAGAGGTAAGTGCTATTGCCCCTGGGGTACTTGGAACTACTGGAATTGAGACTCAAGAAATTATTAAAGGTGTTGTTGAAAAAATTAAAGTTTCAGGAATAATAGTTATAGATGCTTTAGCTTCAAATAATATATCAAGATTGCTAAAAACTATTCAGATTTGTAATACTGGGATAATACCCGGATCAGGAGTATATAATAAAAGAAAAGAAATTAGTTTGGAAACTATGGGAGTTCCGGTTATTGCGATAGGTGTGCCAACTGTTGTCGAGGCTGCTACCATTGTTGCTAATACATTTGACATTTTAGTTGATAAATTTGATGAATTTGCATTTTTAAAAGATTCAACTTATCAGGAAAAATATACATTAATAAAAATGGTGTTAGATCCATGCAAATATAATCTTGCAGTTATGCCAAAAGAGATAGATGAACTTGTTGATAATATGAGAGAGATAATCTCTAATGGCATAAATGATGCATTAGTGTATGATGTAGAAAATGATATCTAATACTGCAATGTGCAATGGATAAAATATGTAAAAAATATATTTTAGTGATGGTCCTTTTTTTCCATTGTATAATAACATAAGAATTGATGGCAAAAATGTAAATAATATTTCAGCAATTAACCAATTTAGTGGAGTAATATTAAAATTAGGTATATATTTTAATATACAAAGTGCTAAAAATCCTACAAGGAATAAACCAGCATTATTTTTGCTCTTGAATATAGGGCAGAATAGATAAATATACAATATTAGCAAAACTCCCCAAGCGCCATAATCAAAATGTAAATATTCAGCTATAAGTGTAAGTATAATAATGGCTATACATTTTATTGGTTTGGATTGGACTTTATCATAAATTAACAATGAAATAAGCCCAAATAATAATGTGAAAAATATATTTAAATATATAGCTGTGCCAAATATAAAATATGTAAAAATGCTAAGCGGTATCTGAGATATGAATGCAAAGAGTGCTAATCGTTTAGCATATTTTGAAATATCGTGAGTATGTGTATATCCAATGGCTAATTGAAATGCAAATATGGGAAAGGCGAGTCTTCCAATAATATTTAGTACTGACAAATGACCAATTAGTGCATCAGATGAATGGTCAAGAAACATTGAAATGATAGCTATAAGTTTTAAAACAAAACTTGACATAATATAAAATCCTTTCATAAATAATAAAATTTAGCGTAATGCTAAATTTTATTACAATAAATCTTCATAAGGTAATTTTTTTAATGTAAAAGATGAATGGTTTAAATAATTTAAAATCCCAGAATCACTAGTAAAATTAAAAGATATACTGTAGCTACATAAACATTGCGTATATACTTTAAATCTTTTATTGATTTCGTAAGAGCCGTATTTTCCATCTCCTAGAATAGGTAATGAGCTATGTGCCAAATGTGCTCTTATTTGATGAGTTTTACCTGTATGTAATGTTACATCTAATAAAGATAGTTTTTTGTCTGGGTTACTTTTTAGTAGCTTATATGAAGTTGTGATTTTTGAATAGCCTTTTTTAGGCTCATCTGAAATGTATACTAATGATTTTTTGCTATCTTTAAATAAATAAGCATTTAATGTTTTTGATGTGATTTTAGGAATGCCATAGCAACAAGCAACATAATGCTTTTCTATTTCAAAATTTTTGAATTTATCAAGTAGAATTTCAAGAGATTCAGGATTTTTAGCAAATAGCACTAATCCGATCGTATTTCTATCAATTCTGTGACAAGGCTCAATATATGAGTATTTTTGCTTTAAAATAGAAGATAAAGAATTATCTCCTGTAACTTCAAGATCTACTGGTTTATTGAAAATTGCGATATTGTCATCTTCATAAATAGTAGGTATTTCAATATTTAATTTTATTCCATTTAATATTGAATCAGTGATGTATACTTGAAGTTCATCATTATAATGAAGAACTTCATTTGAAGAAATTCTTTTTCCATTTAATTTAATATCCTTTTTTCGTAATGCTTTGTATACATGATTTACATTTAAGTTAGGGTATATGCTTGTTAAATATGTACTGATTTTTTTTCCTTCATCTTTATAATCAATTATTAATGTTTTCATAATTCTTAATCAATTAATTAAAATTGATAATCCTTTCTATATAGTAGTTATAATAAAAACTTTACATAAGCTTATCTAAAATGGCTTGAAATAAAAAAGTAAATTAGCCAATTAGTTGATAAATAAGCATTGTATATAGATTATACAATTTTTTTGAAAAAAATTCAACAAATTTGTTGACAAATTTAAAACTATAGTGTAAAATAATAACTGTCGTTAGGAAATAGGAAATGCAGGTGTAGTTCAATGGTAGAATTCCAGCCTTCCAAGCTGGCTATACGGGTTCGATTCCCGTTACCTGCTCCATATAATTTGTTCATAAGGGCATAGATTAAAATCAACCAGTTTACCTCTGGTTGATTTTTCCTTTTGCAATAAACCTTGAAAAATGTTCATTTCTGTGGTAAAATTAAATGGTCAATTAGTTTGATACAGAGTGGAAATCCACTAGATTATTGATGTTATTACATTTATCTAGTCGGAGTTCTGTGTCCTCCGATAGATATAACACATTGGAGGATTATATGAGAGTATTCAGAATTGAGGTAAAATTCGAAGATGGTAAAAGTAGCTTACCCGCAAACTTTAAAGGATTCGTTGCACTGAAAAAATCAGGAAAAATTAGAGGATATGTAGAAGAAAAGATGCCTGATAATCATATTGCTATGCGATACATTTATGGACAATATGACGAAGAACATAACAGGCTTGCTTTCTTTAAGTTGTCAAGCGACAAGGATTACGAACTACCATTTCTTTATGTTTTTCCTAGCTTGAATGAAAGTGGAGACGAACTTCAATATACTCCGCTGTTTGATTTCTTCCCGTTTGAAACTATTACAAGACATGTAAGAGTCACAATTAGTGAGGAAACTACTGTAAAGTTTGATAGAATTATTGCAAAATACAATAAGGTAATCGAAGATAAAAATAAGCTTAATATTATGCTTATTAGAGATGGAGTAGAAGACTACATACACAAAGTTTAAAATTAGTGGAGATTTATTGTGAGAATTAAAGATATTTTTACAAGCCGAGATTGCAGAAGATGCATGCGGATAGCACTGAAACTATTTTTTACAAAATTGCCTATTGTTAAAGATATTTGCGAAATGAGACAAGCGAATAAGCTAACTAAAAAGCTTGTGAAAAAAGATAGCTGGGAGAGATACACAATAATCAAAAAGATTGAAGATGAGGCGAATTTTAGAAATAGCTGCATTAATGTGTGGATATGCTCTAATGCAAATGTCTGTACTGAGGAAGATCTTGAAAATGCAAGGAATGATGCTTTAAGCAATTATTTGATTGACCAACCTAAGTATGCCAATATGAAGAAATATGTTGAAGGAGTGAAACTTCGGAGATTCGATACTGAACACTACAAAGAGATACTAGAAATCGTTGATACCTGCAAGGTGGATATGATGGATTAAAGCAAAGCACAAAACGCTATGGGGAGAACTACTTTTCATAGCGTTTTGTGCTAATAGAAAATAAAATTTATTAGGAGAAACAAAATGATTGATACTATATTGTCACAAATTTTTACATTAAGAAATATCATTATATATTTGATATTTATAAATTTTTTTACATGGGTAATGATGGGGTATGATAAACACGAAGCTAAAATACATGAATGGAGAGTAAGTGAGGGATTTCTATTTTTCCTTGTACTAATTGGAGGCGGAATTGGTGGAACAGCAGGGATGTATATGTTTCACCACAAAACAAGAAAATGGTATTTTAAATTTGGCTTTCCAATTATACTTACATTTGAAATTGTAGGAATTACATACTTAAAAGTACAAGGTATAATATAATTATTTTATTGACATAAGAGGAAAAAGGTAGTAAAATTTATTCATCGAAATAAAGATATTAGTGAACTACAGCTCATTATAGGGTATGTGATAGAAAGGAATATAGCGATTATGGTAGAAAATATGGAAACAATAGTAAATCTTTGTAAAAGCAGAGGATATATTTATCCCGGTTCAGAAATTTATGGTGGACTTGCAAATACATGGGATTATGGTCCTCTAGGTGTGGAACTAAAAAATAATGTTAAATCATTATGGAGAAAGAAATTTATTCAAGAACAAAAAAATATAGTTGGATTAGATGCGGCAATACTAATGAATCCGGAAACATGGGTTGCATCTGGACATTTGTCAAGCTTTTCAGATCCACTTATTGATTGTAAAGAATGCAAAACAAGACATAGAGCAGACAAATTAATTGAAGAATGGGCACATGAACACAATCAAGATTTAGTTGCGGATGGATGGTCAGATCAGGAACTTATTGATTATATAAATAATAATAAAATTCCTTGCCCTAACTGTGGAAAAACTAACTTTACAGATATACGTAAATTCAATTTAATGTTTAAAACATTCCAAGGTGTTACTGAAGATTCAACTTCAACAGTATATCTAAGACCAGAGACAGCACAAGGAATATTTGTTGATTTCAAAAATGTTATAAGAACTACAAGAAAAAAGATGCCTATGGGAATTGCACAAATAGGAAAAGCATTTAGAAATGAAATAACTCCAGGGAACTTTACTTTCAGAACTCGTGAGTTTGAACAAATGGAACTTGAGTTTTTCTGCAAACCAGGAACAGACTTAGAATGGTTTAAATATTGGAAAGAATTTTGCAAAAATTGGTTAATTGGTCTAGGAATGAAAGAAGAAAATATCAGATTAAGAGACCATTCAAAAGAAGAATTGGTATTCTATAGTAAGGCAACAACAGATATAGAATTTGCATTTCCTTTTGGATGGGGAGAATTATGGGGCATTGCTGATAGAACTGATTATGATTTAACACAACATGCAAATCATTCAAAACAAGATTTAAGCTATATGGATCCAGAGACAAGCGAAAAATATATTCCTTATGTAATAGAACCTTCTTTAGGTGCTGATAGAGTAACATTAGCATTTTTATGTAATGCTTATGAAGTGCAAGACTTAGGCGAAGGAGATTCAAGAGTTGTATTACATTTGCATCCTGCATTAGCTCCTTATAAAGTTGCAATATTACCATTATCAAAGAAATTAAGTGATAAAGCAAATGAAATTTTCGATGAATTATCAAAGAAATTCCCTTGTGATTATGATGAAGCAGGATCAATAGGAAAGAGATATAGAAGAGAAGACGAGATTGGAACACCATATTGTGTTACTGTTGATTTTGACACATTGGAAGATGGTCAAGTTACAGTAAGAGATAGAGATACAATGGAACAAGTTCGTATTCCAATAAATGAAGTAGAAAAATATATTGAAGAAAAAATAGAATTCTAAAGAAAAGGTGAATACATGATTAAATTTACTAAAATGGAAGGCCTAGGCAATGACTATATTTATATAGATTGCACTAATAATGAAATAAACAACCCATCGGAACTATCTAAAAAAATAAGTGATAGACATTTTGGAATAGGCTCAGATGGGCTTATTCTTATAAAAAAGAGTAAGACTGCAGATTTTAAAATGCAGATGTATAATAGTGATGGCTCTGAAGCTGAGATGTGCGGAAATGGCATAAGATGTGTTGGAAAGTACGTATATGACAAAGGATTAACTAACAAAACTAACTTGAAAATAGAAACACTTGCAGGAATAAAAATACTAGAGCTTAATTTAGAAAAAGGAAAAGTTTCTACTGTAAAAGTTGATATGGGAGAACCAGTATTAAAAAGTGAAGATATTCCAATAAAAGATGGAAAGAAATTTGAATCTAAAGTGAAAAAAATCTTTTATAAAGTTAATGTTAACATAAAAGATGAACTTAGAGAACTTACATGTGTATCAATGGGAAATCCTCATGCAATAGATTTTGTAAATGATGTACAATGTACTGATGTTCATAAATATGGTTCAATAATAGAGATAGATAAACATTTTCCTAAAAAAATCAATGCTGAATTTATTGAAATTATAGATAAGAATAATATCAAAATGAGAGTATGGGAAAGAGGAGCAGGAGAGACTCTTGCATGTGGCACAGGAGCATGTGCATCTGTAGTTGCAAGTGTGTTAAATGGATATACAGAAAGAGATGTTAATGTTAACCTATTAGGTGGAAAGCTAAATGTAAAATGGGATAAAAATGACAACCATGTGTACATGACTGGACCAGCTAATATTGTATTTGAAGGAACAATAAATGTATAAAATTAACAAAATTAGAAATAATATATAATAAACCGTCCAATCGTTCGAGAGAAAAATATAAGAAGATTGGGCGTTTTTAAATCCTTTATAAAAAAAGTTGATATTTTAGTACAAATGTATTATAATATGTATGGATTTAAGAGAAAAAGTGATTACGAAAGGAAGGCTTAATGTGAGTGAGGATATTGGCATAGATTTAGGAACAGCAACAGTAATTGCATATACTAAGGGTAAAGGTATTGTTTTAAGAGAACCTTCTGTAGTTGCTATTGATAGATATACTAATGAGGTTCTGGAATATGGAAAAGAAGCTCAGAAAATGATTGGAAGAAATCCACATAATATAGATGTAATAAGACCTTTAAAGGATGGGGTTATATCTAATTTTACTGTGACTGCTAAAATGTTAAAGCATTTTATAAAAAAATCTTTGGTAAAGTCATTTTTCGCACCTAGAGTTATGATTTGCGTTCCATCACAAATTACTGAAGTAGAAAAAAGAGCTGTAATTGATGTTGCTATGCAAGCAGGAGCAAAAAAAGTTTATTTAATTGAAGAGCCTGTTGCAGCTGCAATAGGAGCTGGAATAGATATTTCTAAACCATCAGGAAATCTTGTCGTTGATATTGGAGGAGGAACAACTGATGTTGCTGTGATATCAATAGGTGGTTCTGTTGTAAGTTCATCAATAAAAATTGCAGGAAATAAGTTTGATGAGGCTATTATAAAATATGTTAAGAAAAAGTATAATGTATTAATTGGAGAAAGAACTGCTGAAGAGATAAAAATCAGCGTCGGATGTGTATATCCAATGGAATCAGATACATTTGTAAAAGTAAGAGGAAGAAATCTTGAAACTGGTTTACCAGTGGAAATAGATATATCTAATGAAGAGATGTTAAAGGTGTTATTACCAATAGCAATGAAAATCGTGGATTGTGTAAAGACAACTATTGAGAAAGCTCCACCTGAATTAGTTGAAGACATAAGTGATAAGGGAATTTATATGACTGGTGGAGGAAGTTTATTATATGGAATGGATAAACTTTTATCAGAAAGCACAGGAATAAATGTAATGATTGCACAAGATGCGGTATCATGTGTAGCAATTGGAACAGGAAAAGCACTTGATAATCTTGACGCACTTGATGCAAAATCAAGAAAGCAATAAAATATAGGAGAAATTAATGAATAGAACCAAGAGAAAAATATTTGAAACTTCAATGAGACTCTTTGCCGAAAAGGGATATGATGGAACAAGTATTGAGGATATTACTTCAACGGTAGGAGTAGCAAAAGGAACTTTGTATTATCATTTTTCAAGTAAAGAAGAGATATTTAATTTCCTTATTGAAGAAGGAATGAATCTATTAAAAAATAGTATAAATATAAAGACTGAAAGTCAAAAAAAATACATAGATAAATTGCGAGCAATAATACTTATACAAATAAAAATAATTGTTAAATACGAAAACTTTATGGCAATGGTACTTAGTGAAGCTTGGGGAAATAGTACAAGAAGTAAGACTTGCCAGAAGTATATTAATGAATATTTAGATATAGTGAAGAATATTTTAGCCGATGGAATGGAGAAAGGCGAAATAAAGCAATTTGATGTAAAAGTTTTAGCAACTGAATTTCTAGGAATTGCATGTGGAAATTTATATTACAAGAAAACAAATAATTTAAATATAGAAAAATTATATCATGAAATTGATAAAAACTTTGTACAATCATTAAAAGTATAAATTATTAAAAGAGAGGGAAAAGAAATGATAACAAATTTCAAACTACCAAATTTTAAATTTGGAAAAATAAAAATGGATACAGTTGAAGGCCTAGAAAATGTAAAAATTGATTATGAAAAATTGCAAAAAGATAATCTAAAAAAGAAGAGAACAGAACCATATCCAACAACAAATTATAAGACTGTAAAAGAATTTTTCTATGAATCATTGGAAAAATATCCGGATGAGGACTGTATTCTTGAGAAACCTGATCATAAAACTCCTTATAAAGTTACAAATTACAGAGATTTTGGTAGAGATGTAAAGGCTCTTGGAACATCAATTATTAAGTTATTAAATTTAAAGGATAAGAGAATAATTATAATTGGTGAATCTCAATATGGGTGGTATGTATCTTATATGGCATTACTTTGTGGCGCAGGCTTAGCTGTTCCAGTTGATAGAGAATTACCTGTAAATGAATTGGAAAATTTAATAAAGAGAAGTAAAGCAAGTGCAATTATTTATTCTCCTAAGAAAGCAGATGATATAAAGAAAATAAAAGATAATGTTCCAGATGTAGAATATTTTATTGAAATGAAATCAGATAAAGCTATTGATGGAAAAGATGTAGGTATAAACTTCTTAATTGAAAATGGAAAAAAGATTTTAGATTCTGGAGATAATACTTTTGACAAGATTGAAATTGATCCAGAAGAATTTAAAGTATTAATATTTACATCAGGTACAACATCAAATTCAAAAGGTGTAATGCTATGTAATAGAAATTTAGCTGAAAATATAAATGCTTGTAATGCGTATGTACAGTTATATCCAACAGATATGCTATTTTCAATTTTGCCTCTACATCATACTTATGAATCAACAATTGGTTTCTTGTATCCAATGGCAAGAGGAGCATCTGTTGCTGTATGTGAAGGATTAAGATATATTGTTCCTAACTTACAAGAAGCTCATCCAACTGCAATATTAACAGTTCCACTGTTGGTAGAAAGCATATATAAGAAAATAAATGAAAGCATAAAGAAAAGTCACAAAGAAGCTATAGTCAATTCAATGATACATATTACTAATGTTTTAAAATCAGTTGGCATTGATATAAAGAAAAAAGTATTTAAAGAAATATATGATAATTTGGGTGGAAATCTTAGAATAATAGTATCTGCAGCTGCACCTATTGATAAAAAAGTAGGAAATTGGCTAGAAGATATAGGCATAACATTCTTACAAGGATATGGATTAACTGAAACAGCTCCTATATCAGCATTAACACCAGAATATAAACCAATGGTTGGATCAGCTGGTAAAGCTATTGTTCAAGCAGATATCAAAGTAAATGATCCAAATGAAAACGGAGAAGGGGAGATTATGATAAAAACTCCAACTCTTATGCTTGGATATTATGAAGATGAAGAAGCAACTAAAGATGTAATAACAGATGATGGATATTTCCATTCAGGAGACATTGGATATATTGATAAGGATGGATACATATATATTACAGGAAGAATAAAAAACGTAATAGTAACTCAAAATGGTAAAAATATTTATCCAGAAGAAATTGAAATGTTGCTAGAAAAAATACCTACAATAAAAGAAGTAATGGTATATGGTAAATCACCAGAAGGCGAAGATGCGAAGAGAAAAGATGCTAAAGAACTTATAATTACAGCAAGAGTAATACCAAATGAAGATGAATTAAATAAAATTAAACCTAATATGACAGAACAAGAGATTCATGATACTATATGGGAGAGCATAAAAGAAGTAAATAAAAAGCTTACATCTTATAAAGCAATAAAATGTTTAGAAATAAAACATGGTGAATTTGAAAAGACATCAACAATGAAAATAAAAAGATATAAAGAATTAAAGAAAGATGCTATTGCTAATCAGAGTAAATAATTGGAATAAAAAGATTACAAAAATGTAATAAAACTATATAACGCAGATGACAAGCAAACCTTACGGAAATAATATTTTGAAGAATAAAAAAATTCAAAATATTTTTTCTTTTTGCTTGACAAGTGTCTTACAGTTGTACTAAAATTAGGATAGTAAAAATAGAAGCACTAAATACCATGCTTTACATAAATCAAAGGAGGTAAAGTTTACAATGCCTAGAAGAGGGATAGTAAACGTGAGAATGGTAATCACGGAAGAAAAAATATTATCAAACATAGAAAAGGTTCAAAGACTCATAAATCCAAATAGTAAGAAGCAAATAATTGAATTAGATGATAACTCTTACTTTAAAGATTTAGTAGAATCAATTAAAACCTATTTAATAGAATACCCTAAAAAGAAGAACTTTCCTAAGAGTGTATATGATGCTGCTTATGAATTAGTGGAATATGCTACAAATCAATTTGAAGAGAACACAAAGCAAATAGAGCATTTAATAAAGCAAAGAGAGTACAATATTAAATCAGCTACAATATTAAAGCAAACATTAGCTATAGTTCAAACACAAGATGATGAATGGAAAAAGAGTGTTAATGAAGTTAGTGATAGATTTTCAGCAGAAATAATTGAAGCTTTAAATGTTATTGGAAAGTCTAAGAATGATAATACTGAAGCATATCAAGAAGCTGAGAAACTTGTTAATGCGCGTATTGCTAATTTGGAATCAAATCTTCATATAGAAATTGATATGGAAAGAGTTGAAGATAGATCTAAAGCATTAAGCTACATTGGAATAGAAATAGCAGATGCTTTAAAACTAATACCAACACCGGTTGCTGAAGAACCAAAAGTAGAGGAAGTCGCTGAACAAGCTAAAGTTGAAGAAGCTAAACCACAAACTAATAATGTAAAAGTAGCTAATACAAATGTTGTTCCTACACAACCTGTACAAAGCAAGACACAAGCTTATGAAAACTTCTATAGTGAAACAAGAACAGAAGTTAAATCTTCTTTGTGGAATAAATTCAAAAATAGCAAATTTGTTAGAGCAGTTAAATATGCACTAAAAATTAGAGTTGTATTACAATTACCTGAAGCATTACCAGAGGGTAATTCAGATGGTATGAGAAAATAAAATATAAATAAAGCACGTGAAAAAATATTTTAAAAAAATTTAAAAAATGTATTGACAGAATAATAAAAATATTATAAAATAAATCACGTGCTGAGATATGCGCCTTTAGCTCAGCTGGTCAGAGCAACCGGCTCATAACCGGTCGGTCCAAGGTTCGAATCCTTGAAGGCGCACCATTTTTTTATTATAGTCTATACATATAGTATGGACTATAAATAAAAATTTTTAATAATTTGTTTAAGGGCAGATGGCCGAGTGGCTAAAGGCGGCAGACTGTAAATCTGTTCTCATTTGAGTACGATGGTTCGAATCCATCTCTGCCCACCATTATAGAAATCGTAGAAATACTGAGAAATTAGTATATCTACGATTTTTATAATGTAAGTTTAATATGATTGGAATGGATAAATTAGTTTATTTTTATGTAATTTAAGCTATTTGACATTTATAAAATATCTATGTATAATACATAAATAGGGAGGATGCCAAAATGAAAAATTTAAGAAATATGTTATGGGGAATTGTACTAATTGTATTAGGACTAATTATGGGAGCTAATTCATTAGGAATAATTAATGTGGAATTGTTCTTCGCTGGATGGTGGACTTTATTCATAATTGTGCCTTGTGTAATTGGATTAATAACAGAAAAAGATAAAGCTGGATATATAGTTGGAATTATAGTAGGAGTAATTTTACTTTTATCAAGACAAAATGTGATTAGTACAGATATGATTTGGAAATTAGCATTACCAGTTATACTAATAATTGTAGGAATATCATTTTTCTTTAAGAATAAAGATAATTCAAATAATGATGAAAACAAATAATAGTAAGAGAAAGCCTAAGTTTTAATAATTTAGGCTTTTGTAATATTAATAGATAAATAGAAAATATGACGATTGCAGAAGTATAAGATATAATAATATAATGAAATAGAATAGAAAAAAGGAAAGGTTTTACAGAAGAAGTTTAAATAGTATGTTTGCATTCAAATATTGACAACAAAAGTAAATAATTATATAATGTGACCATATAATTACGAATATGAAAGGATATAATAACATGGAAAAAATATTAATTACTGGACATAAAAATCCAGACACAGATACAATATGCTCAAGCTTAGTTATGGAAAAAATAGCAAAACATTATGGCGTAGAAGCACAAGCTGTTAGATTAGGAAAGTTAAATAAAGAAACAGAATATGTATTTAAATATTTGGGAATAGAGGCACAACCTGAAATTTCAAATGTTGAAGCAAATCAAAAACTTATATTAGTAGATCATAATGAAGCAGGTCAAAGTGTTGATGGTAGAAAAGATGCTGAAGTTATAGCTGTAATTGATCATCATAGAATAGCAGATTTTTCAACAGAATTACCATTATATTATATAGCTAAACCTGTTGGATGTACTTCAACTATTTTATATGATATATGCAAACATGAAAACATAGAAATAGACAAACAAATGGCTGTTTTAATGCTAAGTGCAATTATTTCTGATACTTTATTATTAAAATCTCCAACATGCACAGAAAAAGATATAGAAGCATATAAAGAATTAGAAAGAATCGCTGATGTTGATGCAGCTACATATGGTTTAAACATGTTAAAGGCTGGAACAGACATAAGCTCATATTCTTGTGAAAAAGTTATAAACTTGGATGCAAAATTATTTGAAGAAAATGGAATGAAAATAGAGATTGCACAAGTAAATACAGCAGATATTGATGATGTATTTTCTAGAAAAGAAGATTTATCATTTGCTATAGAAAAAGAAATAGCAGAAAAAGGATTAAATTTATTCGTATTTACAATTACTGATATAATAAATACAAATTCTAAAATTATAGCTTTAGGAAAAGACAAAGATATAGTAGAAAAAGCTTTTGGAAAAAAATTAGATAGTGATGATTCAATGCTATTAGAAGGTGTAGTATCAAGAAAGAAACAGTTAGCTCCACCAATATTATCAGTAATAAAATAATTAAGATAAATAGTAACAATTATGAAAATGATTGTTACTATTTTTTTTGACGAAAATTGTAATAAAATGTCGATGAAAAAATAAAAAAATTACTGAAAAACTATTGACAAAATATTACAAAAAATATATTATTAGTCCATAATTTGGCAAGCCTAATTATGGATATTTATCTTTGAAGATAAAAGACTCCAACATTATACAAATACAAAAGATGCAGTAATAATTATATAATAATCGAAAGGGGTCATTGTGCATAAAAAAAGTATATCAAATATAAGATTTAAAGTATTGCTAATAGTTTCTGTTGTAATTCTAACTCTTCATGTTCTTAGAATAATTCAGATTTTGTATGGAGCAAATGTACTTGCACAGGAGAATACAAATGTGTCCATTGTTAAATTACAACCTGGAAGTATATTGTATCAAAAATTAGATAATGATTTAATTCAAGTACAGCAAAATACTAAAAAAAGTCTTTTTCAAAAAGATCAGGAAGTAATCTTAGAAAATGAGGATATAGCTGAGCCTAATAATGTTGATTCTGTAATAACTCAAATGGACGGAGATAATATGTCAATCTATTTTAATAGACCTAAGGATAATGGAACAGAGTATATTTACCTTATAACTAAAGGCTCTAATAATAAAGAATTGAGTTTTTATAGTGAATCTGGTATTCAAGGATATAGTTATGCCGTTGATAATGTTTTAGAAAATCAGGCAGATACTACACTAAATAAACTCGATGAATCGGCTATTATTGTTTCTAATATTGACTACTCGAAAGACTATTATTTACATATAAGAACTATGGACAATAGTGGAAATATTTCAAAAAATAAAACTTTTAAAATAGATATAAAATCAGATGGAATATGTGTTAAGTATGTAGACTCTAATGAAGAAATATTAGCTCCGAATGAGTATATTTATGGTGCAATTAATGATGAGTATGATGTCAAAGGGTTAGAAAAGAAGATAAATGGATACACATTCATTTATTTTGAATGTGATTATGAAGGAAAACTAACAAAAGAATGCAAAGATGTTAAATATCATTATGCCAAGAATTGTTCAATTAGGATAAAATACATAAACAAATTAAATAACAAAGAAATAAAAGAAGATACTGTAGAAGAAGGCTACGAAAACAAGAAAATACAGATTGTTCCTAAGAAGATAAGTAATTATTATACTAATTCGAAGAATAATGAAGTCGTTTTGCAACCAGGAGAGAATATAATTAAGTTATTTTATACTCCTGTCACAAAGAACTCTACAGAAATGAAAAAAGACAATAACACTCAAAGATATATAACTGTAAAATGTGTTGATATAGACACAAATAAGATATTAAGAAAAGACAGCGTAGTTGTTAATTCAAATAATAAAGCTGTATACAAATTAAGAAGAATCGAGGGATATCAAATAGTGAAAAACAAAGACAATTCTAATAAAAAGGATAGCTTAATTGATGAGATAATTAGTAGTATAGATACTGATAATAAATTTAATGTAAATAATGAGTTAGATTCATTAACCGAAGATGAAAAGAATATGATTGATGAACAATATGAAATTGTTATGAACTGTGATGAATCTGATTATATTATATATTATAAAAAATAATAAATGTATGGAAAAATAACCTATAAACATATAGGTTATTTGCAAAAGATTATAAGTTTTTAATAGCATCTCTAGCTAATTCGTCGCATCGATTGTTATAATGGTTATCTGCATGTCCTTTTACTTTGTTAAAAGTGACTTTATGAATTTTGGTAAGAGAATAAAGTTCTTGCCAGAGTTCTTTATTTTTTACAGAATCACCAGAAGCTGTTTTCCATCCTTTTTGCATCCAGTTGAAAATCCAACCTTGTGTAAAAGTATTAACAACATAAGCACTATCACTATATAATTCGACTTCACAAGGGTATTTTAAAGCTTTCAAACCTTCGATTACAGCAGTAATTTCCATTATATTATTTGTGGTATTTTTATTGCCACCGGAAATTTCCTTTTCCTTGCCATTATATATTAGTACGGCTGCCCATCCTCCGGGACCTGGATTACCTGAACATGCACCATCTGTATATATGATAATTTTTTCCATACAAAACCTCCAAATTAATTGAAAAAAATATGAATTTATGTTATTATATCAATAAATAACGTAGCTTTCAATAGAAAGTATGAAATAATATAAAAGAAAGGAGAAGTACATTGTCGAAAATATTAGGAATAATTGCTGAATATAATCCATTTCATAATGGACATGTATATCATATACAAAATAGCAAAGAACAGGCTGGAGCAGATTATACTGTTGCTGTAATTACAGGTAACTTTACTCAGAGAGGAAATGCAGCCATAGTGAATAAGTGGGAAAAGGCTAAGATGGCTATAAAAAGTGGAGTGGATTTAGTAATAGAACTTCCAACACTGTATAGCATATCTAGTGCGGAAAATTTTGCAAGTGGTGCAATAAAAATTCTAGATGAACTTGGAATAATTGATAGTTTGTCATTTGGAATAGAATCAAATAATATATCATTGCTTAATAATATAGCTAATGTTTTATATGAAGAACCAGTACAATATGTAAATTATTTGAAAGATGAATTAAAACAAGGAAAATCATTTCCTAAAGCACGTGAAGAAGCAATAATCAAATATTTGAAAGATCCTAAGTATGATAATATCTTAAATGGATCAAATAATATTTTAGCTATTGAATATCTTAAAGCTTTAAAAAAGCAAAAAAGTAAAATAACTCCGATAGGAATCCGCAGAGAAAAAGTGTATTACAATAGTAAAAAAATAATAGATGAGTATGCTAGTGCAACTGGTATTAGATATTTAATGATGAGAAAACAAATGGAGGAAGTAGCCAGAGTTGTTCCAAGTAGTAGTTTTAATATATTGCTAGAAAATATAAAAAACGGGACTTATGTACTTGATCTTGCAAATTATTGTGACATTATAATATATAAATTAAGAAGTATGACAATAAAGGAAATTGCAGACTTACCAGAAGTATCAGAAGGATTAGAAAATTCGATTAAACAAGCTGTTGGCAAAACTAATAATATCATTGAATTGATAAATATGATTAAGTCAAAGAGATATACTCAAACAAGAATACAACGAATAATGCTATATGCTCTTTTAAACATAAAAAAGGCTGATATGGAAATGTCAAAGGCAATAAAACCATATGTACGAGTATTAGGATTTAATGAAAATGGTAGAAAATTATTATCAGAAATTGATCCTAGAGTAAAAGTAATTACATCAGTTAGCAAATTTGAAAGGGAGAATAGAAACAAGAAATATTCTAAAATGCTTGAAATTGATAAATATGCTACAGATGTGTATACAATAGGGTATTCAGAAGAATCAAAAACTGGGTTGGATTATACAAATGGGTTAGTCATAATGTAATATTACAAAGATATTACATTATGATTATTTTTTTATTATAATTATTGAAAGAAATAGTTTAATAGAATATAATGGCATTGAAATTTAAATATAACAGGAGGAAATCCTATGGGCGACGAAACTTTCGCAGAATACATTCTAGGAGAAACAGATTGGAGCAAGAAGCTAGAAATAATGTATTATTTGAAAAAGAGAACAGGAATATATTATGATAATTCAGTAATATTTAAAGCTCTAATAACAAAGATGTTCCTAGATTATTTAAAACAGTATTATCCTGATTTACAAATTGACGAGAATATAGTTATAACGGCTAGATTGCTTTGCGATTGTATGAAAGTAGAAAACTCAACTAATATAGAAGAAATAAAGAATTATGCAAAAAGAGGAGCTGAATATTTAGCTAAACTTGGCTTTGACGAAAGATTTTGCAAAATATGTGAAGGAGTAAATAGATATACAATAAAAGAAAATAGAACAATAGAAATGGACATACTAGAACTAGCAGATCAATTTGGTGGAATGTTATTGGACAGGCCGGAAAGAATAGGTTTTGAACCAGAAGAAGCTATTGTATTATTACAATATAGAAATCTAAAAGACAAAGAAAATAAAATGTTAAATTTATTTATAGAATTTGTACATTATGCACAAAATATTGAGGTATAGGAGGGGAATAATATGCCAACAGAAGATAGTATAAGAAAAGCTCAGAAGATTTTTAATGATATGACAGATCCGCAAAATTTAATAAAAGGAATCAGCTATGCTAAGCAACTAGAGGAAGATTTTGTGAGAATGATCGAGCTACAGAAATTAAGAGAAAATCAGAAAAGCAAAGAAAAAGTCGAAATAACTCCGACACAATTAGCTTCTGAAATTGCTAATGACATGATGAGAAGTGAAAGAGAAAGTGGCGCTATGTCGCCTGAAGTCGCTAATACTCCATATACGAGCCAGAGTGTGTTAAATCCACATAATCCGGATGTGGAAGAACTGTATAATAGATATGGAAATGGAGCAATAGAAAATAATAGAGAACCAAATAGAGAACAAAATAGTGAGGAACATACAAGATAGAGAGGAAAATTAAATGAACGAAATATTTGCAGATTTACATGTACACATAGGAAGAAGCGAAAATGGAAAACCAATAAAAATTACAGGAGCTCGTTCACTGAACTTTGCTAACATAGCAAAAGAATGTTATGAAAGAAAAGGAATTGATGTAGTAGGAATAATTGATTGTGCATCACCTTATGTTATTGAAGACATTGAAAACTTTTTAAAAACAGGTGAAGCATATGAATTAAAAGATGGTGGAATAATTTATAAAGATAAAGTATGTATTATACTAGGAAGTGAAGTAGAAACATCAGAAAAAAATGAAGATGGCAAAACAGGTAGTGCACATAATTTATGTTATTTTCCAACACTTAAGGATATAAAAGGCTTTTCGCAAGAAATGTCTAAGCATATTCACAATATTACATTAAGTACTCAAAGATCTGATGTATCAGGTTATGAATTAATTGATATAGTAGAGAAATATAATGGTGTATTAATTCCTGCTCACGTATTTACACCATTTAAAAGTTATTATGGAAATTGCACAAGAAGAATAGAAAGAATTTTTAAAGAAAAATATAATAAAATTTTTGCAATAGAATTGGGATTAAGTTCAGATACATATTATGCTGATAAGATTTCAGAATTAGCTGATAAACAATTTGTAACTAACTCAGATGCACATTCATTACCTAAAATAGCAAGAGAATATAATAAATTATTAGTAGAAGATGTAAGCTTTAAAGAAATATTTAAAGCAATAAAAGGTGAGGATGGAAGAAAGATTATATGTAATTACGGATTAGATCCTAAACTAGGAAAATACAATAGAAGCTTTTGTGAAGATTGCAACTGTTCTATAGAAACACCAGCACCAGCATTAAAATGCGATAAATGTGGTGGAACAAATATTACAATGGGAGTTTTCGATAGAATAGAAATGATCAAAGATCAAGAATCAACAAGCCCAAGTTTTAGACCAGAATATCATTATCAAGTACCACTTCAATTTATGCCAGGAGTGGGAAATAAAGCAATAGAAAAATTACTTTCTGCATTTGGCACAGAAATGACTATATTAAATAAAGTTACAAGAGATGATTTAGAATCTTGTGTTGGAGAAAAATTAGCTGATGTTATTGATAATGCTAGACAAGGAAAAATGCATATTCATGCAGGAGGTGGCGGAGTATACGGAAAAGTAGAAAATGTATAGATAAAAAATGCAATAATCTTAGGATTATTGTATTTTTGCTTATATAGAAATATGAAGCGTATAGTAATGAATGATGGGGCAGATTTATTATACAAAAATGAATAATAATAACTTTTATGGAATAGTATTATGTATCAGGAGGAAACAGATGAGAAAGGCGATAGAAAGACATATACAAGAAAACATAAAAGAATATTTTATACTTTTTTTAGTACTTCTTATGGGAATATTGATTGGCACATTTGTATTAAATAATTCAGGTGATGAACAAAAATCGGAGATAATTAAATACATTACTGATTTTAATTCTAGTATAAAAAGTGGAAACAAAATAGATTATGCTTGTATACTTAAAGAAAATATAAATAAAAATATAAAAACTATACTTTTAATGGCTTTTTTAAGTATATCTATAATTGGCATATTGGGTACATATATTTTTATTGGGTATAAAGGATTTTGCATAGGATATTCAATTTCAGCAGTTATTATGACTTTGGGAATTGGAAAGGGAATGTTATTTACTTTATCTATTATGCTAGTAAGTAAAATAATAGAGATTCCAGCACTACTGATGTTGGCAGTTGCTGGAATGAAAATGTATAAATCTATTGTGCAAGATAGAGAAAATTTTAAACAAGAAATAGTAAAGTATTTAATATATGTGGGAGTGGCGATTTTTTTATTAGCAATATCAGTATTACTAGAAACCTATTTATCAAGTAACCTATATATTAGTATTTCAAAGTATATATGAGTACAACAGAAATGCAAAAAAGTCAATACTTTTGGACAAAATTTATTTAATAAAATATTGCTCAATTCTCTTTACTTTTTAGAAATAATTTGATATAACATAATAAGTTTATGTAAAACAATATAATTTAAAGGGGCAAAACAAAATGGATAAGCAAATCAAACTTTTTTTAGAATTTTTACAGAACGATAAAAAATTGTCAGATAATACTCTTCAATCTTATAGAAGAGATATTTTACAATTCGAAAAGTTCCTTGACGCCAATGATATTAACTTTTCAAAAGCAACAGAAGAAAACATCGAAGATTATCTAAAAGAGTTACAAAAAGAAGGCAAGAAGACGTCTACTGCATCTAGAAGTTTAGCTACTATACGTTCTTTTTATCAATATCTATTAAGGACAAAGAAGGTTAAGGAAGATCCAACTGTTTCTATCCAATCTCCTAAAATAGAGAAAAGAGTTCCAAGTGTATTGACTTCTGAAGAAGTTGAACTATTACTAGATCAACCAAAAGACGTTGATTTAAAAGGAACTAGAGATAAGGCAATGCTTGAGTTTGCTTATGCAACTGGAATGAAAGTAACAGAAATAATTGATTTAAATATAGATGATGTTAATTTTGACGAAAATACAGTATTATGCAGTAATGGAAAAAAAGCTAGAATTATTCCATTAGGAACATTAGCTGAAAAAGCACTTAAAGAATATGTTGAAGATGCACGACCAATAATGGTTAAAGATGAAACTAACAAAGCATTATTTGTAAATGTCAATGGTGATAGATTAACAAGACAAGGATTTTGGAAAATAGTAAAATATTATAAAGAACAAGCTCATATTGAAAAAGATATAACTCCTCATGTATTAAGACATTCATTTGCAACACATCTTTTACAAAATGGTGCAGATTTAAAATCTATACAAGCTATGTTAGGACATTCAGATATATCTTCTACTCAGATTTATGCACAATTTCAAACCCCTGAATTAAAAAATATATATAAGAAAGCTCATCCCAGAGCATAGAAAAAGGACTTAGGCATTGCCTAAGTTTTTTTTCTAATTAATATAAACTTTCCCATTTTTGGTACTTGACATATTTCAATAATAATAATAAAATATATATGTAGAATATTTATAAAAAATGATTATATATATTTGTACATTGAAAATTTAATGAAAAAGAGGTGTTATAATTATGCAAATTGTAATTTATATCACTATTTTTCTAGTCTCAGCGATAATATTTTCAATTATTGGATACATGGCAAGAAAGAAGATTGCAGAGTCAAAGATTGAGGGTGCAGAGAAAGAAGCACTAAGAATACTTGAAAATGCCAATAAGGAAGCAGAAAATGCAAAGAAGGAAGAAATTGTTCGTGCTAAAGAAGAAATTATAAGAGCAAGAAATGATTTGGAAGACGAGATTAGAGAAAGAAGAAGTGATGTTCAACAACAAGAAAAAAGATTGATTCAAAAAGAAGAAAATTTGGAAAAGAAAATTTATAATGCAGAGCAAAGAGAAAAGCAATTGGACAAACGTGAAGATGGCATTGAGTCTACTAGACAAGAGGTTGAAAAACTAAAAGATGCACAACTTGACGAATTAGAGAGAATAGCAAGATTAACGGAGAATGAAGCTAAGGAACAATTACTTGCTAAAATTGATGAAACTCTTACAGCAGAAAAAGCTGAAAAAATAAGAGCGGTAGAGGAGCATATAAAAGATAAAGCAGAAGAAACTGCTAAAAATGTTATAACATATGCTATTCAAAAATGTGCTGCAGATCATACCTCAGAAGCTACAGTTTCTATTGTTTCATTACCAAGTGATGATATGAAGGGAAGAATAATTGGTAGAGAAGGTAGAAATATTAAAGCTCTCGAAACTCTTACAGGTGTTGACTTTATTATTGATGATACACCAGAAGCAGTTGTTATATCAGGTTTTGATCCACTTAGAAGAGAAGTTGCAAGGATAGCGCTTGAAAAACTTATTGAAGATGGAAGAATACATCCATCAAAGATTGAAGAAATGGTTGAAAAGGCTAAAGAACAATTAGCTAAAACAATCAAGGAAGAGGGCGAAAGAGCTGCAATGGAAGCAGGTGTTATTAATTTACACCCAGACATTATAAATTTACTTGGAAAGCTAAAGTATAGGACAAGTTATGGACAAAATGTATTAATGCACTCTATTGAAGTTTCTAATTTAGCTAGAATAATGGCTGATGAATTAGGACTTGATGTAAAACTTGCAAGACGTGCAGGATTATTACATGATATAGGAAAAGCATTAGACCATGACATGGAAGGAACTCATGTTGAAATCGGTGTTGATATATTGAAAAAATATAAGGAAGATCCAAGAGTTATAAATGCTGTAGAAGCTCACCATGGAGATGTTGAACCGCAAACACCAGAAGCATGTTTAGTACAAGCAGCAGATGCTATATCAGCTTCAAGACCAGGAGCAAGACGAGAAACACTAGAAGCATATATCAAGAGATTAGAGCAATTGGAATCAATAGCAGATTCTTTTGATGGGGTTGAAAAATCATATGCAATTCAAGCTGGTAGAGAGATTAGAATTATTGTAAGACCAGAAAAGATTTCAGATGATCAAATGACTATAATTGCTAGAAAGATTGCTAAAAAAATCGAAGAAGAAATGGATTATCCAGGACAAATAAAAGTAAACATGATTAGAGAAAAACGAGTTGTTGATTATGCAAGATAATTTATAAAATAAAAGATTCTATAATAGAAATATTATGGAATCTTTTTTTGGACAATTATGGATATTAATATAAAATCAAAAAATAAAGAAAAAATGAGAAAATAAAAGAAATATTGAGAAAAACATACAGAATAAGCATTACAAAATACTGCAAAGTCAAAAGAAATGGAATAAATCACTTTACACAATAATATAAATATTGTATACTATATCTTGTTGGTGCAGTATTCTAGTGATATTGCTTATTATGAGAGTGGGGCTAAAAATCCACTAAAAGGCTGACACGAATTTTATATTTTGCGCGGGACGCCAAGCTTGTGTGATATATAAAATATGAGAATAGGAAAATATATAATGGCATATATATTAACTCCTCTTTTCGCATAGTCTATCAATAGCCTGTTTTGAGTGATAGTCTTGGGATTAACTTAAAAAATAAGATTATTTGGCCAAATAGTTTTATTATTTGTTATGAAATCACTATTGCAAAAAGAACTAGTAATAAACGTAATATTTCAAGGAAATCTTCTAGACTGTTTGCATCAAATGTGAGAAGTTTTATGGATTAAGATACGGATTTAAGTGGCAATCTGGTAGCCAAATTTTTGGATGCTCTGATTAAATGGAAACAACTAAACAGTAATGGTTAGTTCGGAGTAGAGAAATTCGACTAGACCTAAACCGTAAAATTTACGTATAACTTTACCAACAAAACAAATAAAAAATAAGTAGAGAATTGATATCAAGCGGTAAGTTAAACTTATCGTTTTATTTTTTATAAAGCTTTGGATAGACAAAGTAGGAAAAGTATTATATAATGACGAGGAGGAATAAACCAATTTTAATTGGTTATGAAAAAATGAAGGAAAAACAAAAAGAAAAGAGAAAAATGAATGAAGAGCTGAAATGGTTTATACAGGTATCTATAATTGCATTTGTATTATCAATTATATTTTCATTTATTTCAAACAGTGCGGTATCTAGCTTGCCACTTATACCAGCAATACTAGTATTAATATTAGTAGTATTTATTGGAATAATATTTGATGTAATAGGTGTTGCTGTTACTGTAGCTGATGAAAAAGAATTTCATGCAAAAGCAACTAAAAAGTTACCAGGAGCTAAAACATCAATTAATTTAATAAAAAATGCTGGGAAAGTTTCAAATATATGTGCCGATGTAATAGGAGATATATGTGGAGTTTTAAGTGGAGCTATAAGTGCTGGAATTGCTATAAAAATAATGAATGCGATGAACATTTCAACTAATATTCAATTCATCATAAGTGCATTAGTTGCTTCAATGACAATTGGTGGCAAGGCACTAGGTAAAGGATTTGCAAGAAAACATTCAACTGAAATTATAATGATTATAGGAAAAATATTGAGCAAATTTAAAAAAGAAAAATAGATAAGAAAGAGGATTTATAAATGAAGATATTGGCTATAGGAGATCTAGTTGGTGAAAATGGATTAGCTAAGTTAAAAAAAGATTTGGATAATATACAGGAAGCTGAAAATATAGATTTCACAATTGTTAATGCTGAAAATGTAGCAGGTGGAATGGGAATTACAATAAAAATATTTCAAGAACTTAAAAATATGGATATAGATGTACTAACTATGGGAAATCATACATGGGGAAAGAAAGATATATTTTCTTTTATAGATGATCCAATGCTGGTTAGACCAGCCAATTATTCGAAAGGTGTACCAGGACACGGATATACTATTCTTACTAAAAATAGTAAAACAATATGTGTAATTAATTTAATTGGTAGAACTGATATGGGAGTATTATCGGAAAATCCATTTACCGTGGTTGATAATATTTTAAAGAAAGTCTCAGCAGATATTTTCATTGTTGACTTCCATGCTGAGGCATCTGCGGAAAAAATTGCGATGGGCTATTACTTAAATGGAAGAGTTAATGCAGTTTATGGAACACATACACATGTACAAACTGCGGATGAAACTATCCTAGATAAAGGAACAGCATACATAACTGATATAGGAATGACTGGACCTCGTAAGTCTGTAATTGGAATGGATGTAGATGCATCATTAAAACGTTTTGTTACATCTTTACCAGAAAGATATAAATTAGCAACAGGTGATTGCAAATTAAATGGTGTTGTCTTTGAGATAAATGACGAAAATTGTCGAACAGAGAAAATATATAGAATAAATATATAATAAAATGTCGAAAATTGTCATAAAACGGAAAAACAAGTCGATGAAAACTTTGGAAAATTAATGAAAAATACTGGACATTTCTTCCAAAATATATTATAACTATAATTGTAATTACAAATAAAAAATAATATAGGAGGAATCAATGGAAGTTTTAAAAATCTCATCAAAATCAAATCCAAATTCAGTAGCAGGAGCTATTGCAGGGATGGTAAAGGAAACAAGAAAGGCAGAAATGCAAGCGATAGGAGCAGGAGCTCTTAATCAAGCTGTGAAGGCAGTGGCAATCGCAAGAGGATTTGTAGCACCTACAGGAGTAGATCTAGTATGTATACCTGCATTTGCTGAAGTTCAAGTGGAGGGCGAAGATAGAACTGGAATTAGGCTAATTGTAGAATCAAGATAATGATTAAGTAAATAAAATATAAATTTAACGGGCATGTTATAGTAGTGTTGTGAAAGCTGACAATACTCTATTCATACCCGTTTTTCAATTAAAAATATATTCTAAAACTATTGAAAAACAATTGTATTTATTATATTATAAGCTGGTAAAACATAATTGAAAGGAAATCATTTGCATGAAATCAAGTGGTAATAACTTTTTTAAATATATATTTATTTTGGTTGTAATAGCTCTTATAGCAGGAGCAATTTATATAGTGTATGATAAAAATAAACCAAATGAAGAAAATGATGAAGATGTTGAAAATGCAGTTCAAAATAATAACGTAAGCATTGTAGAAAATTTGAAAATGGGAATTACGAATTATGATACTATGAATCCAATTCTTACAAAAAATCGTGAGATTGTTAATATTGATAAATTAGTATTTGATTCATTAATAAATATTACATCAGATTATAAGGCTGAATATTCACTTGCAACAGCATGCACAAAAGTATCAGATACACAATATGAGATAAAAGTAAATACGGGGATAAAATGGCAAGATGGAAGTAGTTTGATAGCTAAAGATGTACAGTATACGATAAATAAAATTCAAGAAACTGGATCAATATATATGCAGAATATTCAAAAGATAGTAAATGTAGAGACTCCAGATTCTGAAACGGTAATTATAAATTTAAGTGAAGCAGTTCCTTATTTTGAATATAATTTAACATTCCCTATAATCTCAAGTACGTATTACTTAAATGAAGATTTTCAAAACACAGGAAAGATACCAATTGGTACTGGCATGTACAAAATAGCAAGTATAGATAATGACAATATATTGTTAATTAGAAATGATAGATGGAGAAATATAAAATCTAATCCACCTAAAACGCAATCTATTACAATTCATAAATATAATGCAATAGGAGAAATCTTTAATGCATTTAAGCTGGGAAATATTGATGTGGTAAATACGTATATGACAGATTATACAAACTATGTAGGAACAATGGGATACAATAAGAAAGAATACGCAGGAAGAGACTATGACTTTATAAGCATGAATTGTAAAGACAGTATTTTATCAGATTCAGCTGTTAGAAAAGCATTAAATTATGGGATAAATAAAGAAAATATAGTAAGTACCGTATTTAGTAACACTAAAATAGTAGCTGATACACCATTAGATTATGGAAGTTATTTAAATAATGAAGAAGGAAAAATTTCATATAATCAAGAAGAAGCTAAGAAAACATTAGAAAATGGTGGTTGGACATATGTTAGTGGTAGATGGCAAAAAAATATAGGTGGATATGTTAGAAAGCTTACATTATCGTTAGTAGTAAATAAGAATAATAATGATAGAGTAAAAGTAGCTAATAATATAAAGAGTCAGCTTGCAGATATAGGAGTTATTATAAATATAGTACAAGTTGATGATAATAAATATTATGAATATTTAAATAATAAAAATTATCAAATAATTTTAACAGGAGTAAAATCGTCTGTTAATCCTGATATGACATATTTTTATGGATATAATAATTTGGCTAATTATCAAAATGATGATGTTCAATCTAAGCTAAATAGTTTAGATAATTATGGTGAAATTCAGAAAAAAGTAAATGAAGATGTTCCATATATTGGATTGTATAGAAATAAAGGAGTAATAATTTTAAACTCAAATGTAGGCGGAGATTTTAGCCCTAATACGTTTAGTTTATACTATAATTTCGATAGATGGTTTAGACAACAATAAAAAGAAAAGTGAAAAAATGTTCGCAAAAACTATTGACAAAAAAATTTAATAATATATAATATACACAAACAAATGTTTAGAGGAGGAATTTATGAGCACAGAGAAAGAAAAGAACAAAATTAGTTCAGAAAAACAAAAAGCATTAGAAGCAGCAATGGGACAAATTGAAAAACAATTTGGTAAAGGATCTGTAATGAAACTAGGAGAATTTAAAGCCATGAATATAGAAGCTATACCAACAGGAGCATTAAGCCTTGATATAGCATTAGGAATAGGTGGAATACCAAAGGGAAGAATTATAGAAGTATATGGACCAGAATCATCTGGAAAAACTACTTTAGCACTTCACATGATTGCAGAAGCACAGAAGAAAGGTGGAGAGGCAGCGTTTATTGATGCTGAGCATGCTTTAGATCCTGTTTATGCTAAACATTTAGGAGTTGATATAGATAATTTAATAGTATCACAACCAGATACAGGAGAACAAGCATTAGAAATTGCTGAAGCTCTTGTAAGAAGCGGAGCTATTGATATAATTGTTGTTGACTCTGTTGCAGCACTCGTACCAAAGGCTGAAATAGATGGTGATATGGGAGATGCTCATGTTGGTTTACAAGCAAGATTGATGTCACAAGCTTTAAGAAAATTAGCAGGTGTTATAAATAAATCAAATAGCTGTATAGTATTTATAAATCAATTAAGAGAAAAAGTTGGAGTAATGTTTGGAAATCCTGAAACAACTCCAGGGGGTAGAGCTCTTAAGTTCTATGCCTCTGTGAGACTTGATATAAGAAGAGTTGAAAACATAAAACAAGATGGAGAAGTAGTAGGAAGTAGAGCTAGAGTGAAGGTAGTAAAAAATAAAGTTGCTCCACCATTTAGAGAGGCTGAATTTGATATTATATATGGTAAAGGAATTTCTAAGTCAGGAAATATCTTAGATTTAGGTGTTAACTTAGGAATAGTAGATAAGAGTGGATCATGGTTTGGCTATAATGGAGAAAGAATTGGACAAGGTAGAGAAAATGCAAAGAAATATTTAGAAGATAATCCTAAGATTATGGAAGATATTGAAGCAAAAGTAAGAAAGAATTTTGATGAAGCATTTGAAAAAAGCCTTGGAGATGAAGTAATTGATGATGAACAAGACATAGAGCCAGAAGATGATGATTTAGACGAATAATTTAAATATTGAAAGGTAGAACTTTGAGAGAAGTAAACATACATAATTTATCCCAAGAAATAAACAGAAGCAAACGTAATAAAGATATGTGCATATCTGATGATGAGTTTAATAAGTCTGATATGCACTATATCCAAGATGAAGTTAAAGAGCAAAAATCTAGTAATGTAGCTTTTAACAGGTATAAGGTTAAGTTCTTTAATGAAAATGGATATGCTTTAGAGAAATATGATGAAGCTAAAACTAAAATGTTAAAATATATTTTCTATAAAAAAAGGACAGAGAATGAAATTCGTACAAAATTTAAGAAAGACTATAGTCAAGATATAATTGATGATGCAATTACTGAACTAAAAAAGCTTGGATATATAAATGATACAAATTATGTTGAAAGATTTGTTAGAGAATATATGGCACTAAAAAGCTTATCAAGAAAAGAGCTAAGATACAAATTAATGTCTAAAGGTATTAAAAATAATGACATTGATTTATACTTTTCCGAAAATAGTGAAGAACTTAACGAATATGAATTACAGTCTGCAATAAAGATTGTTAATAGGAAGAAAAATTCAATGGAAGACATTGAAATAAAACAGTTTCTATTGAAAAAAGGATATACAAGTGATAATATAAAGTTAGCAATGAGTTATTAATATAATAAAATGATTTGAAGAAAAATAATATGAAAGGTAATAATAATGCAAAACATCTTTACATTAGAAACTAATAAGTACAATATAAAAATCGAAAACTTTGAAGGCCCTTTAGATTTATTATGCCATTTGATAGAAGTAAATAAAATGGATATATATGAAGTAAATCTTAATGAGATAACAGATCAATATATTGATTATATAAATAAAATGGAAGAGCTGGACTTAGAAGTTACAAGTGAATTTTTAATAATGGCATCTAATCTATTGTTTATAAAATCTAAAAAACTTCTTCCACGTCAGGAGGAAGAAGAAGAAATGTTATCAGAAGAAGAACTTATTCAAAGGATAATCGAATACAAACAATATAAAGAGATTACTAATAAATTTAGACAATTATATGATGAAAATTCAACAAGATTTTATAGATTACCTGAAAGTATAGAATTGCCTAAACAGAAATTAGAGATTAAACATTCATATCAGGATATTGTAGAAAAGTATAAAGAAATTTTACATAGAAATGAAGTGAAGGTTAATAAAAATTCTAAGAATTTGGAGAAGATTGCTATAATAGAGAACTATTCTGTTGGAGATACTGTAAAAACAATGTTTAGAGCATTAATACGTAATTCTAATTTTGTATTCAATACATTATTCTCATTGAATAAATGCAAACCACAAGAAGTTGTTACAGCGTTTTCAGGATTATTAGAGATGTCAAGAAGGAGTAAAGTAGAAACAAAGCAAGAAAGCTTATTTGGTGATATAGAAGTATCAAAAAAGAAGAAGACAGTGTGATTTAACGTTAGAAAATCATTAGAATAAATATAAAAAAATGGGCAAGACTATCATTAGGAGGAAAATAGTGGTAGTCTTGCTTTGCTTTTTATGTAGTTTTATTATAATATTTTTATTAGTATTAATGATTATTATAATAAAGGGAAAAATTGAATTAAAAGTATGTAATATATGTATACATGATATTAATGATTTAAGAAATATTGCTGAGACGATTGTGAATAAAAAATATTCAAATGTTTTAGAATATATTGATTTCCAAATTATATGCAGGTTGTATATATGTAAAAACATTAAATTTAATATACTAAAATTAGATAATATGCAAACTAGAAAGATGTTGATAAAGTCTAATATCCAAGATATGAAGAGTGAAGATCCAGAAAAGAAACAAAAAGAAAAGATGGAAAAATTAAAGAAGATTATGCCATATGTGTGTATCGATAATTTGAACTTTAATTTAAGTATCGGTGTAGAAGATGCGTATGCAACTGCAATGATAACAAGTGCATTAGGCATAATTACTTCAATAATATTATCATTATTTATTGAAGATAATAAAAATTGCACATATATAATCAATCCAGTGTATATTGATAAAAATGTGTTTGAAATGAATGCAGCAATAGCAGCAGGAATACGAATAAAGGACTTAATTATAGCAATGAAATAAACACTATAGTTACTATGGATTAGTAATATAGTGTTTTTTATTTTACATATCTGAACTTGTTTCATCATATTCAATATCGTATGGTTTAGATTCTTTTTTTACAACTTCTGAGGCAGTTACATTGGTATTATTTTTTATAGGTGGTGTAGATGATTCTTTTGTAACTTTTAATGTAACAGAAGAATCTTTTTTGTTATCTAATTTTTTTAATTGTGTGTCAATAATTGAACTTGTTTTTTCAACCAAATCTGGGATAAAATCTAAAAGCTTATCTAGTGATGATGAATGGGTAACAGGTAATAATTTTACTCCAGTTGGTTGAATGGCAATAAATGCGATTGGGCTGATACTTACTCCAGCACCTGATCCTCCACCAAAAGGCAATCTTGAATTTTCAGAAGATGTGGATTTAGAATCATCGTCTTTTGACTTATTTTTATCATTATTAGTTGGAATTTTAAACTCGCTTCCACCAGCTGCAAAACCGAAATTTACTTTAGAAACTGGAATTATAACAACATTATTAGATGTTTCAATTGGTTCACCTACTATTGTGTTAACATCAACCATCTCTTTTATTGAATTCATAGCAGTGTTCATTAATCCTTCAATAGGATAATTATTCATAATATTTAGCTCCTTTACTTTAAATTTATATGTATTATTTACCATATAAAGAAAAATATTCAAATTTTTATAAAAAGGCCGAAGCCTAGACGGAAAATTCTGTCCAGGCTTCGGCCTTGAAAATAGGAATTAATGTGAAATTAGTCGTTCACATCAATATCTAACATTTCTAATTTTAATTTATCACTCCTAACTGCTGTAACAATGCACCGAATATTTGAGTCTAGTGGGTATGTTTTGGTGGAATCTAAGATTCCATACACCATAGGGCTTACTTCAATGATGTAGCCATCATTTGTCTTAAGTCTTTGGGCGATTCGCCCGACAATCTGACGACCAGGGTAGTAATTGGATAGTTGGTCTTTGTTGAGTTCTTTAATTGATCCATAGATGATATGGTCATATCGATTTTTTCCGATGATTTTTATCCGATGTTCAGTGCCAATCGGAAATTGTTTTTTAAGATTGCTGATTGGGGCCACCGAGATGTCAGATACCTTGCAACGTACCACGCTACTATTATTGGAACACTGCATGATAAGACCATCTTTGAAGTACCCAACAACTCTGCAAATCTGAGAACTTCCAATGTGAACCTTCTGATAATCTTCAAGCATTACTTCGCGATGAGAATAGTAACGCTCAGAGCCTTGCTTATGACAAACGTAAACGGTAATCTCCTGACCAAAAAGCCTTTCAACTTCTTTGGGCATCAGATATGATGTGAGATCATTGGGGTCATACATTGAAACTTCGCTGAGTTCCATGTAGCCAAAGCTACCGGTGTCAAGGTTTAAGAATCTTAAGCGTTTGGATGGATTGTCCCACCCGACTACTTTGACACGGTATTTCCGGATCTTTTCAGCTGCTGCATTGTATTTCATAGCGTAATCCTCCAAAATTTAAATTAAAAATGTACAAATCCTTTCTAAAGATTATGAATAACATTCATAATTTTTATGTTAACACAAAATACAATAAAAATCAAGTTATTTGCATAATGTATTCAAAGGACTATAAAGCACATTTTTTATAAAAATACATATAATTGAGTAGGAGGGTGATTATGAAGAAAAATACACATTATATATGTGTGATGATGATTTTGACTTTTTTACTTTTAATGATTGGCTGTGCTAATTATACATATGCTATTACACCAGAGTCTAAGGATTGGTATTACGGTGTTGATGTAAGTGGGTGGCAAGGATATATAGATTATGCAAAAGTAAAAAAAGATAGAATAGATATTGTATATATGAAGTCTAGTGAAGGAAGAACGTGGAAAGATAGTTATTTTGAAACGAATTACAGGAATGCTAAAGCAAACGGCTTGAAGGTCCGGAGTATATCATTTTTTAACAGCAACTAATGTGCGCGATGCAGAAGATCAAGCTAGGTTTTTTGCATCAGTTATATCTGGAAAACAAATAGATTGCAAACTAGCAATGGATTATGAGAGTTTTCAAGGCGCTAGTGTAGAAATGATAAATGCTATATCTAATGCATTTTTAAATAAGGTAAGAGAACTAACTGGAAAAGAAACAATAATTTATAGTGACATATATAATGCACAAAATAGGTTTGATAAAGAGCTTGCTGGAAATTATCCATTATGGCTTGCATATTATGGTGACTATAATAATACTGAAGATATAGATGTGAGATGGAGTAAATGGACTGGAATACAATATTCCGATAGGGGAAATGTAAGTGGTATAAGAGGTAGTGTTGATAGAGATGTATTCACAAAACAAATATTTTTAGGAAATTCGGATAAAACGCCAGATGTTGTTCATCCAAATAATAATCAAAATTCAAATGTTATAGAATATGTTGTAAAAAGTGGTGATACATTGTGGGGAATATCAAGAAGATACAACACAACAATTTCCGAAATAGTTAATTTAAATAATATTAGTAATCCGAACTTAATTTATCCAGGTGAAGTGCTAAAAATAATAACAAATAGTAATTTGAATGGAACGGAAAATAGAGCTACAGGAAAGATAATATATACTGTAAAGTCTCGGAGATACTCTATGGGCAATTTCGAGATATTATGGGGTATCTATACAGCAGATTGTTGAACTAAATAATATACAAAATCCGAATTTAATATATCCGGGTGAACAATTAAGAATAACATCATTATCAACTAATGGTGTTTTACAAAATAATTATACTAATCCTAATACTCCAGCAAATTACATTGTATATACAGTAAGATCAGGAGATACATTATGGGCAATTTCTAGATATTATGGGGTATCAATTAATAGAATCGTAACAATAAATCATATACAGAATCCAAACTTGATATATCCAGGGCAAATTTTATATATATAAATTATATAAAAACCCCCGTGACACATAGCGTGTGCCACGGGGGTGCTGAGGTTTAGTTGTTATAGGCTGCTGGGGTAATTATCCCAGAACTGTGACCTTTTTAAGGATCAGCATATTGGGAGGTGTAATAGCCTCCACTACAGCCTTCACATGTTTTCCGTAAAGGTACCCTCTGGAGCTTACATACGAAGCTCCAACAGAGCAGCTGAGCTCAACGGCGTATGCGTACAAAGATGCACCGTCTTTAACTTTTTCACCGTTCCTTTCGACTTGCTCCTTAAGTGCAGGATAACAGGAGGCATCGGGAGAGATCTCCTCTTGGTAAACAACTGTGGCGTACACGATTGAGCCACGTTCGAAGTCACGAACCGACAGGGTACATGCGGCACGGATAGAAACCAAAGGATAGACCTTGCCATCTACTTGGTATTTGCCAGGCAGGGTGACGAAAGCAACATCTTTGCCGATGGGAAAAGTGTTTTTCAGGTAGTTGCTTGCGCTTTTTCCGGTTGCATACTGGATGCAGTCAGAGATGACTGTAGCTGCATCACTCATGCAAGCAACAGTTTCATCACAGTTGTTGCATTTGATGAGCAACGCACAAGGGACACCAGAGTTGTCAAAGACGTAATCAATGATTTTGCCATTAAATTTTTCCATAAGCTCCATTTTAATTCTCCTATATGAAATTCACGGGTTGATAACGGACTAAATATAAACCTCTCTTTCTACAAAAATTTATGAATAAAAAATTCATAAATATATGTTAACATAAATCAGAGAAAAAATCAAGCTTAATTGTTAAATTTGTAAACTTAAGTTTACAAAGGGAAAAACAACGATACACCTCTATTTACAAAATCCCCCACTGGGTATATAATAAGCTTGGGGTTGTGAAAAAAGAAAATTTGGAAATAATATATGAATTAGTAGAATTATTTAAAAAATAATAAATAAGAAAGGATATGAAAGAAATGAAAGGATTAAAATTAAAAATAAATGGAATGATGTGCGGAGGATGTGAAAATAGAGTAAAAAATGCATTATCAGAAATAGATGGAGTAGAAAGTGTAGAAGCTGATTACAATACAGGGATAGTTGTAATAAATTCTAAAAAAGATTTAGATATAGCTAAAATCAAAGAACAAATAATGGATATTGGATATGAAATTGTAGAGGAATAATATGAAAAGAATAATTTTATCAATAGATGGAATGACATGTAGTGCGTGTTCTAATGGATTGGAGAAATATTTAAATAAACAAAATGGAATAATAAATGCGTCTGTTAATTTAGTAATGGCTAATGCCACAATTGATTATGATGAGAAAATACTAGATCAAGAAAAAATTGAGAAATATGTAAAACAGGCAGGATTCAAGAGCTTAGGGATATTTAAAAAAATAGGAAATGAAGAAAAAAGTAAAAAAGAAAAAATAAAGTTTATATTTTTTACTATTATGGCGATTGTAATGATGTATATTTCAATGGGACACATGATTGGTTTGCCTTCAATAAAAATAATTGATATGCATCATAATACGGTTGGATATGCAATAGCGATGATGATAATTTCAATTCTATTTTTAATATATGGATATGATATATTGAAAAACGGATATAAAAATTTGATTCATGTAATGCCTAATATGGATACTCTAGTTTCTTTAGGAGTGGTAAGTAGTTTTGCTTATAGTGTGTATGAGATGATTAGCATAACTAAAGGAAATATGGCGAGTGTATCAAATTTGTATTTTGAATCAGCCGCAATAGTAATATATTTTGTTAAACTTGGAAGATATATAGATGGAATCAGTACTGGAAAAACAAAAGATGCTATAAAAAAATTAGTTGAGATAACTCCTGAAAATGCCACAATAGAGATTGATGGAAAAGAAAAAGTTGTTACACTTGATGAAATAAAAAAAGATATGATAGTAATTGTAAAACCAGGTGAAAAGGTTGCTGTTGATGGAGAAATTATATCAGGTAAAGCTCATTTTGATGAATCATTTATTACAGGCGAAAGTAAGCCAACTCTTAAAGAAAGTGGAAACAAAGTACTAGCAGGGAGTATGAATTATGATGGCTATGTAAAATACAAAGCAGAAAGAATAGGTAAAGATTCGACTGTTTCTGAAATAGTAAGGCTTGTAATTGATGCTAGTAACACAAAAGCACCTATTGCTAAGATTGCAGATAAAATATGCAGTTATTTCGTTCCATCTGTTATAGCTATAGCATTTATTACTTTGTGTGCATATCTTTTAATGGGACAAGGCATAGCAAATGCCGTTAGTACATTTGTAACTGTATTAGTTGTTGCATGTCCTTGTAGTTTGGGACTTGCTACACCGCTTGCAATAATTGTAAGTGAGGGAATTTGTGCTAGTCATGGAATATTAGTGAAAAAAAGTGAAATCTTAGAAAATGCATCTAAAATTGATACTGTTATATTTGACAAGACTGGAACTATAACATATGGTATGTTAAAGATATCGGAGATAATTAATTATTCTGACATGGAAAATGATGAAATAATAAAAATTACTGGTAGTATTGAAGCGAAATCAACTCATCCAATTAGTAAAGCATTTGCAGATTATATGACTGAAAATAAAATTATTCCGTATAATATAGATGAATTTGAAAACATAAGTGGATATGGAATTGTGGGAAATATAGAAAACAAAAAATATATAATTGGAAACAGCAAAATAATTGATAAATATGATATAGCAAATGATCATAAAGATGATGAGCTAAGATTGTCTAAAGGCGGAAATAGCATTGTGTATATTGCTAAGGACAACAAGATAATTGCTATGATAGGCGTTAATGACATTGTAAGAGAAAATGTAAGAGATGTAATCAGCAGATTAAACAAAAGAAATATTGCTACTATAATGTTAACAGGTGACAATGAGGAAACTGCTGAAAATGTTGGAAAACAAATAGGTATAACAGAAGTCATTGCAAATGTTTTACCAGCTGACAAGGCAAATGAGATAAAGAAATTAAAGAAAGAAAATCATAGAGTTATGATGTGCGGAGATGGGATAAACGATAGTCCAGCTCTTGCAAATGCTGATATAGGTGTTAGTGTACAAAGCGGTACTGATATTGCTATGGATGCATCTGATGTAATATTAACTAAAAATGATTTGAATTCTGTATTACAATTAATACAAATAAGTGAAAAAACAGTTAGAAATATAAAACAGAATTTGTTTTGGGCATTTTTCTATAATGTTTTAATGATACCAATAGCAATGGGAATATTTAAATTTGCAGGAATATCTATTAATCCAATGATTGCAAGCTTAGCAATGATGTTTAGTAGTTTAACGGTTATATTAAATGCCTTAAGATTAAAAAGAATGAAAATATAATAAAATGGCCACCAGGGCAATACTTCCATTTGGAAGCAATAACCCTGGCGGCGTTTTGTATGTGGCCTAAAGAGTGGCCACAGAGATAATTAAATTATTTGGGTTATGCGAGGCTGCTGAGGTCGAATACGCCGATCAAGCCGACATTTGCAATCATAGCCTTAAAGAGTCTTTCGACAGGACATTTAAAAATGCCTCCTTCGATGCTGCTATCTAGTAACACCGCTGTCGTTCCTTCAAAGCCGATGAGGATGACATACCGTCCTTCAACCTTTTCGGGGTCATCGAGATATATGGAGTTCTGGACTCTAACGATAACACCGATTCCTTTCCAGAGATTTTCAAAAATCTCATGAATGTTGTGCAGGCGGGTATCACGATAAGCGATAGGATGCACGTCGCGAACTCTGACGCCAAAATTTGCGATAAGTTCGTCAAAATAGTACATAGAACCGCCAATACCATGAGGTCTGCCCAAAACCTTGATGACGTCTTCAGGGGTCTTGGCGTTCTTAAGGGAACTGATGACTTCAGGGGTTGCTTCTTTCAAGAAACGGCTGTTGCTGAGGAAAACCTTCTTGATTTCTTTGACTTTGATTTCAGTCCAACCGAAAGAAATGTACGGGTAGTTCTCACAGAACCACATTCTGAAGCCTTTAGTGGCTGCATCGTTAATGAATTCTTCTACAGTAGGGATGTATCCGTTGCTTTTGTAAAAATCAGTGGATGTCAAAGCGTAAAAGGAATTATGGGCAGAGAGACCTAAAACTCCAGCTCTTTCTACTGTGCCAACGATACCAAAAGGCATATCAGCGTAATCCTTGGCAAAGGCCAATTCATTGTATTCCCGCTTAAGCAGGGGATAGCTGTGGCTAAGAATCAACTCTTGGGTATCTTGCGGATTCTTAAGTGCATTCTCAATGGAATATTTCATTCCATAAGCGCTACTGAGTACAAAGTCTTTCCTTTCTAGATATTTTGCCCGACTGCACTCGCAGTACGGAATGCGTAAAAGCGGATAGCTACTCATGATGTAAAACCTCCAATTGTTTAATTATCTCTTCGATAGAGATATCTTTATTATAACATATTATGTTAATAAAAGCAATGCAATACGTAAATTTCTTTGAAAAATCAACAATTTTAAGGACAAAACTTAAAAAATATGCTATAATACTAATGATTGGAGTGTTAGAGATGGAAAAAAAGACATATAAAGAAGCAAATAAATCAGAAACTGAAACAACTATTAATGTACTATATCATGAAAAAATAATTACTATTTACACTAATAAAGTTGATTTGCAGAAAAAATTGAATAAATTATTAGGAGCTCCAACAAGAGAGTATAAGACAAAAAGATCAATTACAGGAAGTTCATGGGATATTTCAATGGATGATAAAAGTATTATATCTAAGTTGATTCTTAAAGCTAATATATTTGAAATTTAAATTTTGTGGAGAATAAAAATGGAGAGAATAGATAAAATAGTTGCATCACAAACAGAATATTCAAGAAAAGAGATAAAGAAACTGATAGCACAAGGGAAGATTACAGCTAATGGAGAAAAAGTATTAAGACCAGAGCAGAAATTTGACATGGACTGTATAAATATTGTTATAGATGATAAACCTATTGAAGTAAACAGATGTGTTTATTTAATTATGAATAAGCCTAAAGGATATGTTTCTGCAACAGAGGATAAAAATGATAAAACTGTACTTGATCTTGTACCTTCAAAATATAAAATGAGAAATTTATTTCCTGTTGGAAGGCTTGACAAAGATACAACTGGAATGATGATTATAAGTGATGATGGAGAATTTGCGCATAATATACTTTCTCCTAAAAAGCATATTATAAAAACTTATAGAGTTAAGATTGATATAGATATTAATGAAAAGATGAAAGAAGACTTTAAAAGAGGGATAGTACTTAAAGATCATGTATGTTGTCCTGCTGAAATTATAGTTCAAGATAAAAATACAGCTCTTGTTAAAATAACAGAAGGAAAATATCATCAGATAAAAAGAATGTTTGGATGTTTTGGAGCAAAAGTAGTTGAACTAGATAGAATCTCTATGGGAAAGCTTGATATGCCAGTTGACTTGAAAATGGGAGAATGCAGAGAACTAACAGAAGTTGAATTGCAGCTTTTAAAATTACGTTAATATGTACATAAAATTATAATGAAACGATTTTAGCATAGACATTATTATCATCAGAACTCATATATAATTTTATTTTAGAACCAGTGTTATTTTTAAACTTCATGTCAAGTTTGCCATAAGCAACAGCTGCGTCCTTGCCTTCAGGAACATAACTTACTTTTTGCCCATGATTGTTTCTCTCAATAATTTCAATATTGTTAGACTCTAAGGCAGCATTGTATAAAGTTGAACTTACTTGGCAGTTACCACCACCAATACCTTTAGTAATTCTATCGTTTATTATAACATCTGCTTCGAGATATCCTTTATCAGATGTGGGATTACCAACAACTTGATTGAATGAAAAAGTTTGCCCAGGTTCTACAATAGTTCCATTAATAGCCTGACATGAAAGTTTTATATTTGTTCTTCTATTGGTGTCTCCAGATAACTTTGTTGAATAATGAGCTAGTTCATGCTCTTGAGATGGCTGATCAGATGAAATATTTTCTGAAACATTTGCAACTGAGTTAATTTGAATGTTTTGTGAGTTTTCGGAATTATTTTGACTAAATCCGATTATTATAATAGAAAAATCCAACACATATAGCAGAAACTAAAAGTATTACAATAATAAATACGTATAACCAATTATCTTTCATTAGTATGTGTACTCCTTTCACGATATAGTATTGCAAAATAAAAGCAAATTATGCACTATCTAAACTATTGACAAATATTATTAAATTACATATAATAAAGATTATAGATAAATAGGAAGAAGAGGAGCAATAATGGCAGGAAAGGTATGGAAGCAACTACTTTTAGTTATATTGATAGTAGCATGTTTATTTAATATAGTAACAAAATTAGTAAAAAGAAATTCTTTAAAGAAAGAATTGCAAGCAACTGTTGATTATTTTACTAATTCTCAACAATCTGAAAATACAAGTGATGTACAACAATAATATTCATAAAGAAATAATTTCGCCTAATTACAACTTAAGTCTGAATATAAGTTGTGATAGGCGATTTTTTAGGAGATAGAACAAATGAACAAAATTTTTAACAAGAATAAATTAATACCATATTTTATTATAGCATTAATATCATTAATTTCACTTATTCCATTTTTTTCAATGAATTTATCATTTTGCAATGAAGCGAGAATCCATATTGCAAGAATAGTGTCTGTAAAGCAGATAATTTCAGAAGGAGTATTTCCACCATTTATAAGTTATAAGCACATGTGTGGATTTGGATACGCACTAAATATATTTTATGGAGCTCTCACAACATATATCCCAATTATAATATCATATATTACTAAATCAGAGATAATTGCATTAAAGGTGTATACATTACTAGTTGTTGCATTATCAGGATTTACAATGTTTAATTTCGTAAAATATATAGTTAAGGATGATAAGAAGTCTAGCTTAATTGCTTTAATTGCGGCAATTATATATATTTTAGCGCCATATAAACTTACAAATATTTATTCGAGAAATGCAGTTGGAGAATATACAGCATTTATATTTATTCCAATGGTATTTCAGGGGTTATATTCATTACTAAATAGCAAAAAAGATAGAAAAGAATATTATATAGCGATTGGTGCAATTGGACTAATACTAAGTCATACCATTACAACGATATATGTTGCAGTATTCTCAGTAATATATATTATAATTAATTTCAAGAAAATCAAGAATTTAAATGTATGGAAAAAAATATTTATAAATATATTAATCATATTGTCAATTACAGCATTTTATACAGTTCCGCTTCTAGAACACAAGCTATATGGTGACTATTGCATATATGATAATGCTGAAATGGGAGCAACAGGGGAAAATGTACAAGCTACCACAGTAGGGTTAAAAGAATGGTTTTCATCAGAATTTCCTAATAATGAGATAAATCTTTCATTAGGAATAATTATGATATGGGGATTATTATTAACCTGTGTTACATATAAAAAGAGCAAGGATAAGGAAGAGTATACTACATTTGGATTATTGGCAATAATAGCACTATTTATGTCTAGCAAGCTATTTCCATGGTTTGCTATGCCAAGCTTTTTAAACATAATACAGTTTGCGTGGAGATTAAGTGGATTTTTTATATTTTTTGCATCATATATATGTGCAGTCAATATTGTCCAATTTTCAAGTAGGCTTAAAGATAAACACAATGTGTTAGCTATTACGTGTATAGCTTTGTCATGTATATTTACAGTAATATCTACAATGAATTATTGGAATACATTAAATATGAAAGAGGAAACTGATTTTGAAAATCAAATAAAAAATGCTAGTAAAATAGGACCATATTCTATTAATCGAGAATATTTGCCTATAAGCTCATTAGAAAATCTTAAGTATATTCAGGATAGAGAAGATAAGACATATGTAGTGTCAGGTGAGGCAATTATATTAAATGAGAATAAGAAAAAATTACATGATGTTATGGATGTTACTGAGGTAAAAGATGCAACATTAGAACTTCCATATATTTATTATCATGGATATACAGTAGCCATAAATGGAAAAAAAGTTGATGTCCATGAATCAGATAAAGGATTCATAGAAATTAATATTAATGAACCCGGAAAAATTGAAGTTGCATATACGGGAACTATTACAGAAAAATGTGGAATGATAATTTCATTAGTAAGTGCAATAATTTGCGTATGTATTTACTTGTTTAAAAGGAGAGTATATGAAACTAAAGAATAAGAATACTATTACTTTTATAATTATATTAATTGTATCATTGTTTGTGGCAATTCCTAGTATAAAAATGAACATACAATATGATGATGGAATCCAGCATGTGTGTAGATTGATTGGAACAGAAAGATCAATAAAAGAAGGAAATATATTTTCTACAATAATAAGTAACCTATGTAATAATTTCGGATATTCATGGAATCTATTCTACAGTCCTTTAACAGCATATTTACCATTGATATTCAGAATATTCGGATTTTCGTATGGAAATTGTTTACGATTGTTTTTACTATTTTGCTCAATAGCATCAGGATATTCTATGTACTTTTTTGTAAAGAAAATCTTGCAGAAAAAAGATATTGATAATGATAAAAAATACTATATAGCATTACTTGCCGCTTCTTTTTATATATGTGCACCATACAGAATAAGTGATATGTATATAAGGGTTGCTATTGCTGAAGTTGCTTCATTTATATTTATTCCGATAATATGGAATGGGATATATTCGATTTTTAATTATAAGGAATTTACGAGCCGTAAATATGTATTATGCTTTGGAATAGTAGGATTAATGCTGTCACATACACTAATTACTTTTTATATGGCAATTATATGTGCTATATATGTTATATGCAATTATAAAAAAATTGATAAACATGTAATTATTCAGCTAGTAAAAAATATTTTATTAGCATTAGCAATAACAGCATTTTATTGGATACCTCTTGTTGAAAGCAAGCTATTATGTGATTATGAAGTATTTAATCAATCACACATGGTTAGAGAAAATGTACTTGTTAAATTAAAAGTTAGCCTGATTGAACTAATATGGCTTAAAGATGATAGAATGGCATATTTCTTAGAAATTCCGCTTCTATTAGGAATTATGCTTACTATTAATATAGTAAAGAAGAAAAAAATACAAGATTTGCAGTCATATTTTTTCTTCCTGATTACAGGAATAATATGCGTTATACTTACTATGGATTTTATACCTTTTGAGAAGTTTCCTAGTTTTATGAAAATGATGCAATTTTCGTTTAGACTATTGGAGTTTTCATCATTTTTCTTATCAGTGATAGCTGCAATAAATATAGGATTGTTTTTTAAAGAGTTCACCTTTGCAAAAATGCTGATAATAGTACTTGTAATAATGGATTTGATTATTCCGATAAGCAAAAATATAGATTATCAGAATGGATATATTTCTGAAAATGATCTTATTCAAGGAGTTCGAGTAACAAGTAGTACTGGAAGAGTACATGCTGGTTGTGCTAGTTTTGAGTATTTGCCAAGTAAAGCTTTTAATAATAGAAAATATATTGAAGATAGGGAAGATGTACCTATCGCATATAATAATCAGACAATAAGTAATTACGAGAAAAATGGACTTACAATGAAATTTGCTATGGAAGGTACAGGAGAAGTTGAGCTTCCATATATATACTACATAGGATATTGTGTACGTGTAAATGGAGTAAAAGTTAAAACTAAGGAAAGTGATAATGGATTTATAAAGATTAATGTTACTGAAGAAAAATCAAGTGTTACAGTAGATTATGAAGGAAGTACTTTAATGAAAATATCACTAATAATTTCTATTATATCATTATTAAGTATATTCGTTAAAAAAATAATAGATTTGAGACAGAAAAAAGATTGAATTTTCAAGAAATATATAGTAAAATACTGTAAGAAAAGTTGCTGTAATAATGCAAATAATAATTAACAAGAAGAGGTGAAGAAATGGCTAGACCAACAGTTGCAATAGTAGGAAAACCTAATGTAGGTAAATCAACTTTTTTTAATTACCTTATTGGTGAAAGAAAATCGATTGTTGAAGATACTCCAGGTGTTACTCGTGATAGAGTTTATGGTGAGACAAATTGGAGAGGAAGAAAATTTACTTTAATTGACACAGGTGGTATTGAGGAAAAGTCTCAAGATGTAATTGCAAGTCAGATGAGAATACAAGCAGAAATTGCAATAGAATTATCTGACGTAGTTGTATTTATGACAGATGTAACTACTGGGATTACTCCTATTGATAAGGAAATTGCTCTTATGCTAAAAAGAGCGAAAAAGAAAGTAGTACTTGTATGTAATAAAGTAGATGATTTTAAGAAATTTGAAAATGATGTATATGAATTTTATAATTTAGGATTTGGTACACCTAATCCAGTGTCATCTGCTAATGCTAAAGGTATAGGTGATGTATTAGATAAGATATATGAAGAATTACCAGAAGAAACTGCTGATGAACAAGATGATGATAAAATAAAGGTTGCAGTTATTGGAAAGCCTAATGTAGGTAAATCTTCATTAATCAATAAAATTCTTGGAGAAAACAGATTAATTGTAAGTAATATTGCAGGTACTACAAGAGATGCAATTGATTCAGAATTTGAAAATCAATATGGAAAATACATGTTTATAGATACAGCAGGACTTAGAAGACATAGCAAAGTTGAAGAAAATATTGAAAAATATAGTGTACTTAGAACAAGTTTGGCTGTTGAAAGAGCTGATGTTTGTATTCTTATGATAGATGCAAATGAAGGTGTTACAGAACAAGATACTAAGATTGCAGGACTTGCTCATGAATCAGGAAAAGGTGTAATTATAGCAATTAACAAATGGGATGAATATGAGAAAGAAAATGGTACTTTGGAGCAATATACAAAAGATGTATATAACAAATTAGCATATTTATCTTATGCTCCAATTATATTTATTTCTGCTAAAACAGGGCAAAGAGTTGAAAAAATATTTAATCTAATAAATGAAGTTGCTAATAATAATGCTTTTAGAATTAGCACAAGCAATCTTAATGAATTATTAGCAGAAGCGGTTGCTATGGTTCAACCTCCAACAGATAAAGGAAGAAGATTAAAAATCTTTTATATGACTCAGGTTGGAACTAAACCACCAACATTTGCTGTATTTGTAAATAGCAAGAAATTATTCCATTTCTCATACGAGAGGTATTTGGTAAATAAGTTAAGAGAAGAATACGGATTTAAAGGAACACCAATAAGAATGCTTGTAAGAGAAAAGATTGATAAAGATGGAGATTAATATAAGAAAGGAAGAATTGAAATGTTAAATTATATTGTGATAGCAGTTGTAGCATATTTAATTGGAAGTATAAGTTTTTCAATTATTTTTACTAAAAAATTTGCTGGATTTGATGTTAGAGAAAAAGGAAGTGGAAATGCTGGTTCAACTAATGTTCTTAGAACAGCAGGCAAGATTCCAGCACTATTAACTTTAATATGTGATACTTTAAAAGGTGTTGTAGCAGTTGCTATAGGATTACTAATTGGTGAAATGGTTAAAGCTGATGCAAATACAAGAGCAATATTAGTTGAAATTGCTGGTGCATTTGTTATAATTGGACATACATTTCCAATATTTTTTGGATTTAAAGGTGGAAAGGGTGTTGCAACAGCATTAGGAGTACTTTTAATTACAAATTGGAGAATTGGTCTTATATGCTTAGTATTTGCATTAATAATAATGGCTGTATTTAAAATGGTTTCATTAGGATCAATTGCTGCAGCTATATTGTTCCCAGTATTATGTTTATTTACTAAAACTGGATACATTGTTGGAGATGAAAATGCTCATATGACATATGTTATATTTGCTATAGTATTAGCTTGTATAGTAATATTTAATCATAGAAGTAATCTTAATAGATTAATACATGGAACAGAAAATAAACTAAAATTTTAGAAAATATGAGTATAGCTAATAAGTTATACTCATATATAATTTAAGAAGAGAGGTAAAACAAATGAGTAAAACAATTGCAATTATAGGAAGCGGAAGTTGGGGAGTTGCTTTAGGTAACCACCTTGGTGAGGCTGGAAATAAGGTAAAAATATGGTCTTTTGCAGAAGAAGAAAGAGATATCATAAATAATAAACATACATGTATGTTCATTCCAAATATACGAATAAATGAAAATGTGTATTGTTCTTGTGATATAAAAGAAGTGGTTCAGGGTAGTGATTTCATTATTCATGTTACACCATCTAAGTTTACTAGAAATATTTTTAAATCATATAAGGATTATGTAGGAAGTAAACCTATAATAATATGCTCTAAAGGATTAGAAGATAGCACATTGTCTACATTAGATAAAGTATTTAAGGAAGAAAAGCCAGATGCTAGATTAGCTGCTTTATCTGGCCCAAGTTATGCAACAGAAGTATGTGATCATATTCCGACAGCTGTTATACTTGCTTCTGAAGATGATGATATATTAGATGAAATCCCACCAGTATTGTCAAACGAATATATGAGAATATACAAGTCAAGAGACATTATTGGAGTTGAAGTTGGAGGAGCTTTAAAAAATATAATTGCTTTTTGTGCAGGAATATGTGCAGAGCTTAATTTTGGAACAAATGCACAATCTGCATTAATTACTAGAGGACTTGCTGAAATAGCAAGACTTGGTGTTAAGATGGGAGCAAAATCTGAAACTTTTTATGGATTATCTGGATTAGGAGATTTGATACTTACATGTTCAAGTGATGAAAGTAGAAATCGTAGAGCAGGAAGACTAATTGGGAGAGGACTAAGTATTGATGAGGCAAGAAAGGAAATAGGAATGACAATTGAAAGTGTTGACAATATTAATACAGCCAAAAAGTTAATTGAAAAATACGATGTTGATATGCCAATAGTTAATGCAGTATTTGAAGTTTTATATAACGGATTAGATCCAAAGGATGCTGCTAAAATGCTTATGACACGTAGCCTAAAATTTGAAAATGACTAAAACAATATGAATAAAAATTTCCATTTTACAAATAATAAGAAAAAATTGTAAAAGGAAATATGTTCTATGAAAAAAGAAATTGGAAAATATATTGCTATATTTTTAGGAATCGTGTGTATTATATTAATTACAGTTCTAATTTATATAAAAAGTACAAATGTGAGTTCAGATACGGCTTCTAAAAATTTAAAGAGTAAAACACTTGAGGAGATACGCTATCTGGACTCTAATATAATTGAAGTAATGAATAGAGTAAATAATATTACAGTTATAAATTATAAAGTATATACACGAGAAGTTAACGAAAGAACTAATTCTGGTACTAATAAGTCTAGTTCATCTCAATCAGAACAAAGTAGCAATATGGAACAGCAAAAAGGAAAAAGTTCAAGTGGTTCTAGTTCAGATAGCGAATCAGATGATTCGGATGAAAATAGTCCTAATAATGCAGGAGAAGAAACATCGAACACTCGTTCGAAGACCACAACTGTATCAGATTTAGTGCCAAATGTAACTTTGAATAATAATACTAATGATATTAATTGGGATGAGATATCATTTACTATTGAGAATATTTTTGGGACATGGCCTACGATAAATCTCGACATGCAAGAAAACGGTATTTCAAATGACGATATTAATAATTTCTCAGCTTCTTTAAATGGAGTAATACAGTCTGTAAAGAATAGAGATAAAAACAATACTTTAATAAATCTGTATAATATGTATACTATAATTCCAAGGATTTTATCAAATGTGACTGATGACAATAATATAATTAATATGTATAACACAAAGCTATGTATATTAAATTCATATGTTCTTGCAACAACGGGAGATAATTGGAATGAAATAATCTCTAATATACAAGGAGCAAAAGGATATTTTAATAATATAGTAGAGCAGTCTTCACAAAATACTAATACACGAAGAACATATATTATAATTGACAATCTTGAAAATATTGCACAATTAAATGACAAAGACATATTTTTCATGGGATACAAAAATGTGATTCAGCAATTAGAAACACTATAAAATGATAAACAAGAGAGGGTAAATATGAATATTATAGAAACAATAGCAAATGAGCTTAATGTAAAACAAAGTCAAGTAGAAAAAACAATAGAGTTAATTGATGGAGGGAATACAATTCCGTTTATTGCAAGATACAGAAAAGAAGTAACAGGAAATTTAAGTGATGAACAATTACGTAATTTGAATGATAGATTAACTTATTTAAGAAACTTAGATCAAAGAAAATCAGAAGTAACAACATCTATTGAAAATCAAGGAAAGCTAACAGAAGAAATAATAAATGACTTAGAAAAAGCAGTAACACTAGCAGAAGTAGAAGATATATATAGACCATATAAACAAAAGAAAAAGACAAGAGCAATTATTGCTAAACAACGTGGATTAGAGCCTTTAGCAACAACTATATTAGAACAAAAATGTGAATCAGTTATAGATTGCGCTAAAGAATACATATCAGAAGAAGTTCCAACAGAGCAAGATGCTATTCAAGGAGCTAAAGACATAATTGCAGAAATGATTTCAGATGATCCAGATTTCAGAAAGAAAATAAAGAGTATCTATTATAGAGAAGGTATTATAGAGACTGCAGCTACTAAAGAAGATGAAAAATCGCCTTATGAAATGTATTATAAATTTACAGAGAAGATTTCAACAATTCCTAGCCATAGAATACTTGCAATAAATAGAGGAGAAAAAGAAGAGTCTTTAAAAGTAAAAATTAATAAGCCAGAAGATAAGATATTAGACATTATATGTAGAAAATTAATACATTCAGAAGGAGAATGTGCTGATCTTATAAGAGAAGCGGCAGAAGATAGCTTTACAAGATTAATTGAACCATCAGTAGATAGAGAAATACGTTCTGACTTAACAGAAAAAGCTGATGAACAAGCCATAAAGGTATTTGGAAAAAATGCAAAACAATTATTATTAGGTGCACCTTTAAAAGGCTTGACAGTTCTAGGATTTGATCCAGCATATAGAACAGGTTGTAAATTGGCTGTAATTGATGAAACCGGTAAAGTGCTTGATACTGGAGTTGTATATCCAACAGAACCACAGAATGATATTGAAGGAGCTAAAAAAGAGTTAATCCGTTTGATTGTAAAAGACAAGATAAATATGATTGCTATAGGAAATGGTACAGCATCACGCGAATCAGAAATGTTTGTATCAGATACTATAAAGGAAGTAAAAGAAAAGCTTGGATTAGATGTATATTATGCTATTGTAAGTGAAGCGGGAGCATCTGTATATTCTGCTTCAAAATTAGCAACAGAAGAATATCCTGATCTAAATGTATCTTTAAGAGGTGCAATATCTATTGCACGTAGATTACAAGACCCTCTTGCTGAATTTGTTAAGATCGACCCTAAAGCAATAGGTATAGGACAATATCAACATGATGTAGATCAAAAGAAATTAACAGAAAGTTTAGGTGGAGTTGTAGAAGATGCTGTAAATGAAATTGGAGTAGATGTTAATACGGCAACACCATCTCTTTTATCTTATGTTTCAGGAATAAATTCAGGTATTGCTAAAAACATTGTTAAGTATAGAGAAGAAAACGGTAAATTTACAGAAAGAAAACAATTATTAAAAGTCCCTAAGCTAGGCAAAGTGGCATTTGAGCAATGTGCAGGATTTATACGTATACCAGATGGAAAAAATCCTTTAGAGATTACAGCCGTGCATCCAGAAAGTTATGTTGCAACTGAGAAATTATTAGATACTATTGGATATAAGAAAGAAGACATACTTGATAAAGAAAAATTAGTAAGTATAAAGCAAAAGTTAATGTCTTTAAATGTTAAGAAAGTATCAGAAGAATTACAAATAGGAGAAATAACACTACAAGATATTATTTCAGAACTATGCAAGCCAGGAAGAGATCCTAGAGAGGATATGCCTAAGCCTATATTAAGAAGTGATGTATTAAAATTTGATGATTTAAAAGAAGATATGATATTAACAGGTACAGTTAGAAATATAACTGATTTCGGAGTATTTGTTGATGTTGGAGTTAAACATGATGGACTAGTACATATATCAGAGATGAGTGACAAATTTGTTAAAAAGCCATCAGACATAGTTTCTATTGGTGATATAGTTAAGGTTAGAGTAATAGGCATAGATACAGAAAAACAAAAAGTTAAATTATCAATGAAGAATGTAGGATAAGGAGAGTAACTTATGCTTATAGAAATTATTGATAAAGATACTTTAAAAAAATGGACTGAATATAAACTATTATGGATGAATGAATTAAAAGAATATGCGTATGAAGCGGGTATACAAGATTTAGCTGTAATGGATGTCACGTTTGATAAAGCTATAATACATGTAGGAGATGAGAGCTTTTTTCAAAAACTTATAATGTTTGATGGAGAAGTTGTTGGAGGAGTTGAATATCATAATGAGATTTCATACATAGACAATAAATCCATAATATGCATTGATATGATATACATAGATGAAGATTGCAGAAATGAATTTTATGATATAAAAGTAATTGATGAGATACGACATTTATATGGCAAAGAAGTAGAAACTATATCATGGTATAATAGTAATCAACATAAATCATTTGAAACAATGAAAATGAAGAAGTTATTTGCAAAATATAGAATATAAGAAGGAGCAGCTATTGTGAAAAAACTTATTGCATTAGACTTGGATGGTACATTATTAGATGAAAATAGTATTGTTCCTGAGAGTACGAGAGAATATTTGATAAAATTAAAAGAAAAAGGAAATATAATATCTATAGCAAGTGGAAGAACTGTACAAAGTGCTATTGATGTGACAGATGGTGCTGAATTTGCTAACTATATAATAGCCGACACAGGAGCAATTATATTTAATAGAGAATATAACAAAATAGAAGATGCTAGATACATAAACAAAAATGAAGCTTACAAAATGTTTGGTGATATACAGAATGATGAGAATGTATTATTTAGAATATTTAATGAAGATAGTAAGTTATATGAATATAGAAAAAGTGAAATTAATACTATTCCAAATGATTTCTGGAGTAAAAAAGAAAATATTTTACATATAGCGATGCACAGCCGAAGCGGAATTGATGAATTTTATAATGAAAATCATAATAAATATGAATCGACCAGAATGCTTGTTATGAAAGATTCCTTTTCGGACTATAGATGGCTTGAAATATTAGAAAAAGAAGTAGATAAATGGAATGCTGTAAATAATCTGGCTAATATGCTTGAAATTAAGAATGAAGACATAATATGTTTTGGCGATGCATCAAATGACTTAGAGATGATAAAAAATGCCGGAGTTGGAGTTGCGATGTATAATGCAGATAGAGTTGTAAAAAGTATTGCTAAATGCGTAACTGATAGTAATAAGGATAAAGGTGTTGAAATGTGGCTTAGGAAGAATTTGACTTTTTAGAACTTTGGTGCTATAATTCGTGTGGTATAATTCAGAAGCTGCTATTGTAATAGTGGCAAACTTATAACACATTTATTAAGGAGAGACAACTATGAAGAACGACATCAAACAGGCCGAAAATGAATTTGTGAAGAAAGCATTAGTATTAGCCATGGATAATGAGCATTCTACAATCAGTGTTGATAAAATTAACGCTATGTACAATCAATTACATGCTGCAAAATGTTATACAACAAGATTGAAAAATATATTCTTGGATTGGTGGGAGTTTATGTGCCCGAATCCATCAAGTGAAGATGTTAGACTACGGTCACAGTACACAGTCGAGCTAATTGATGAAGTGCTAAAGATTAGCTATCAGTGGGATGAGTTTCCTAAGTTACGCGATACTGTAGATAACCTGACTGTAAAACTTCGAACTCAAATCATACAGTGTGAGCAGGTTGACAAAAATGATATTGGCTTGTTCTGTAGTTTGTGTACAGAGCTTAAGGCTCTTGAAAGCAGACTGGCTGTATGCAATGATTAGAATGATAATTACTATGCTAAAAAAGAATTGCTTAATTCTCCTCCAGTAAAATGGAGGTTCTTTTTTATTTAAACATAAAACAAACATAAGTTTGTAAAAATATCATTGACAAAAACAACGAAATGTTATAAAATAAATAAGTAGTTAATTAAATGGTTGCGTAGTGTCAATACCGAAAGGTGACATACGAGGAAAGTCCGGGCCCCATAGAGCAAGGATGCTTGATAACGTCAAGTGAGGGTGACCTTAAGGAAAGTGCAACAGAAAATAACCGCAAGATTTATCTTGTAAGGGTGAAAAGGCGAGGTAAGAGCTCACCGTGGGAATAGTGATATTCCTAGCCGTGTAAACCCCATCCGGAGCAACACCGAAACTTGGAGGCTAATGACTGCTCGTCACTCCTAAATTTGGTGGCATGAGATATATAGCAATATATGTACTAGATAAATGACCATTCTCGACAGAACCCGGCTTATAGATTAACTACATAAATTATATAATAGAGATCTAGTTTTATAATTAGGTCTTTTTCTTTATTTAAATAATTTTAATTATGCAAATCATAAAACAGAGAATGTAGAAAATACATGCAAAATATGCCGACTTATGCTGTAATAATTGGCATATAAATTTTTAACTAATCATAAAAAAGAAATAGTGTTTAAATCTCAATACGAAAACAGATGAATTGAGTCTGGGGCTATTTTATAATATTAGATATATCTTCTGGTATAGGTGCATAAATATCTATCACTTTTTTATTAATTGGGTGAATAAGTCTTAAATGATATGAATGCAGTGCTTGTCTATTTATTAGATTAGAAGTGCTACCATACAAAGTGTCTCCAAGTATTGGAGATAATTTATTGGCAAGATGTACTCTAATTTGATGTGTCCTGCCAGTCATGAGGGTGCATTTTACAATTGATAAATTGTATTCAGATATATTCTTTATAACTTCATATTCTGTAATAGCAGAATCTCCATTTTCATAGTCAATACATCTTTCAATTATACTTCCATTTTTTCTTCCTATAGGAAGATCTATTATCCCATTACCACTAAAAATACCATTTATGATAGCAATATATTCTTTGCAAATTGGCTTGAAATTTTCTTGTGCATATTCATTTTTTGCGAATACCACGATTCCAGAAGTATCTTTATCTAATCTATTAACTGGCCTAATTTTTTTGTGCAAATGAATGCTGTCAAAATAAGTTTTAACGCCATTCGAAAGACTATCTGTATAATGTTCCATTGAAGGATGGACTGGCATATTAGAGGGTTTATTTATAATAATATATAATTCATCTTCATATAGTATATCAAGCTTGATTTGAGGGTTGGAAACAATGTTACTGTTATCTTCAGTATAGTTAAAATCAACACAAACAATATCACCAGGTTGTACGGTAGAATTAACTGAGCAATGAGAACCATTAAGATATAAATGGTTATATTTAATTTTAGTAATTAATCTCGAAGACATACTCAAACTTTTTCTTAATACTTCTTTAATATTTAATTCATTTCTTACATTATATATAATTTCCATAAAATTATTTTACCAAATAATCACCATTTTTTCAATCATAGAGCTTGTACTTTTGAATGATTTTGTATATAATACAGGTATCAAATAGAACATAAGAAAGGAAATATTATTATGGAATTTATTGATAATATAAAAGAAAGAGCAAGAAAAAGCATTAAAACAATAGTATTGCCTGAGAGTGAAGATATTAGAACTCTTAAAGGTGCTGAAATTGTTATCAGAGAAAAATTTGCAAAAATTATTTTACTTGGAAATGAAGAAGAAATAAAGAAATTAGCATCTGAAAATAATGTAAGCCTAGATGGAATAGAAATAATTAATCCAGTTAAATCAGAAAAATTAGACCAATATACACATGAATTATATGAATTACGAAAAAATAAAGGAATGACATTAGAGAATGCAGAAGAAATTTTAAAAACAAATTCAAGATATTTTGCTACAATGATGGTTAAATTAGGAGATGCAGATGGATATGTATCAGGAGCTTCACATCCAACTGCAGATACTTTAAAACCAGCTTTGCAGATAATAAAAGGCGCACCTGGAGTACGCACTGTATCAGCATTTTTTATAATGTGTCTAAAAGATAAAGAATTTGGAGAAAATGGAGTATTCATTTATGCAGATAGTGGAATGAATGAAAATCCAACAGCTGATCAATTATCAGATATAGCAATTACGTCTAGTAAGTCATTTTATGAGTTGATTAATGCAGACGGTGTTCCTAAAATTGCAATGCTTTCATATTCTACAAAAGGAAGTGCTCATTCTGAATTAACAGAAAAAGTTGTTGAAGCAACAAAATTAGCTCATGAAAAAGCACCTGATTTGTGTTTAGATGGAGAGCTTCAACTTGATGCAGCTGTAATTCCGGAAGTTGCAGAAAGAAAGTCACCGGGAAGCAATGTAGCAGGTCATGCTAATATATTAGTTTTCCCAGATTTGAATGCAGGAAATATAGGATATAAACTTACTCAAAGATTTGCACATGCAGAAGCATATGGTCCATTATGCCAAGGATTAGATAAACCAGTAAACGATTTATCACGTGGTTGTAGTGCGGAAGATATAGCTGGAGTTGTTGCTATTACTGCTGTTCAAGCACAAGAAAATAAATAAAAAGGAGGGAATGGGTTTGCTCTAAATTGCAAGCTCATGCTAAAGAATTATGATTATTTTAGTTTTAAATTCAGGAAGTTCATCTCTTAAATATCAACTAATCAATACACAAACTAAGCTTCTTCTTGCAAAAGGAAATTTTGAAAGAATTGGACAACAATCAGCTTTTTTAACACATAAAATTGGAGAAGAAAAGCACAAATTTGAAATGGATGTGCCAGACCATGAAATGGCACTTAATATTATACTTGGAAAGCTTACAAGTAAAACATTTGGAGTTATCTCTGGAGTAGATTGCATTGATGCAATTGGACATAGAATTGTGCACGGGGGAGACAAATTCACATCGTCTGTACTTATTAATGATGAAGTTATAAAACAGATTGAGGAATGTATACCTTTAGCACCATTACATAATCCTGCAGCTCTTGAAGGAATTAAGGCATGCATGGAAATATTGCCTGGAAAGCCTAATGTAGCATGCTTTGACACTGCCTTTCATCAAACTATGGCTAAAGAGCAATATATATATCCAATTCCATATAAATATTATGAAAAATATAAAATAAGAAAATATGGTTTTCATGGAATATCGCATGACTATGTATCACATAGAATTGCGAGCCTTAAAGGCGTTTCAATTGAAGATTTGAGAATAGTAAATTGTCATTTAGGTCAAGGTGCTAGTATATGTGCAATAAATAAAGGAAAATCTGTAGAAACATCAATGGGATTTACACCAGTTGCCGGCATTCCTATGGGAACAAGATCAGGAGATCTAGATCCTTCTGTTGTAACATATATAATGAAAAAAGAGAATTTAAAGCCTGATGAAATGGATAGAATTCTTAACTATCAATCAGGAATTTATGGTGTATCAGGTGCTTCAGTAGATTTTAGAGATGTAGAAGCTGAAGCTGCTGCGGGAGATCATAGATCAGATTTAGCAATGAAAATATTTTTATATGATGTAGCTCAAAAGATTGCAGAATATGCAGTAGCAATGCAAGGAATCGATGTAATTACATTTACAGCAGGAGTAGGGGAAAAGGGCATGGAAGATAGAGAAGCAATATGCGAATATTTGAAATGCTTTGGTGTAAAAATAGATAAAGAAATAAATAATCATAAAAATATAGAAGCTAAAATATCAACATCAGACTCAAAAATTGAAGTTTGGGTTGTACCTACTAACGAGGAATTATTGATTGCAGAAGATACAGAAAGAATATTAAGAATGTATTAAAAGATTAGAAAGGATTATTAGAAATTATGAAAATATTAGTTATTAATTGTGGCAGTTCATCATTAAAATATCAATTAATTGATATGGACGGTGAAAAGCTTATAGCAAAAGGAACATACGAAAGAATTGGAGAAGCATCATTTTTAACACATAAAATAAATGGTCAAAAATATGTATTGCAACATCCAGCCAAGACTCACAAAGAAGCTCTTGATTTTGCAATTCAACAATTACTAAACAAAGATTATCCTGCAATATCAAGCTTAGATGAGATTGGGGCTATTGGACATAGAACTGTTCATGGAGGTGAATATTTTAAAGAATCAGTAATAATTGATGACGAAGTTATTAAGAGAATTGAAGAATGTTCAAGTCTTGCTCCAGTTCATAATCCATGTTCTTTAATAGGAATACGTGCTTGTCAAGAATTAATGCCAGGAAAACCAATGGTTGCAGTATTTGATACAGCATTCCATCAAACTATTCCAGAAGAAAGATATATATATCCAATTCCATATAAATATTATGAAAAATATAAAATAAGAAAATATGGATTCCATGGAACTTCACATTATTATGTATCACATAGAATTGCAGAAGTTTTAGGGAAACCAATCGAAGATTTAAAAATAGTAAATTGCCATTTAGGTCAAGGTGCTAGTATATGTGCAATCCAAGGAGGAAAATCAGTAGAGACTTCTATGGGATTAACTCCAATATCAGGTATACCAATGTGTTCTCGTTCAGGTGATTTAGATCCATCAATAGTAACATTCTTAATGAAAAATGAGAATATGACAGCAGATGATATTGACAATATGTTAAATAAAGATTCTGGAATTTGGGGAATTTGTGGTGTTTCAAAAGATGTAAGAGACATAGAAGCAGCTATTGATGAAGGAAACGAAAAAGCAAAACTTGCGCTAGAACATTACAAATATAAAATTGCAGAATTTATAGCTAAATATGCAGTTGCAATGCAAGGAATTGATGTTATCACATTTACAGCAGGCGTTGGCGAAAATCAAGTTAGAGTAAGAAAAGGAATATGTGAATACTTAAAATTCATGGGAGTAAAAATTGATGATGAGAGAAATAAAGTAAAAAGTGAAGAAGCTCTTATATCAACAGATGATTCATCTATTCCAGTATGGGTTATTCCAACAAATGAGGAACTTGTAATTGCTCGTGATACATTAAAACTTGTTACGAAATAATGGAAGGAAATAATATGAAAAAAACTGACTCTAATAATTGGGATATGGTTTATAAAAAATGTAACCATAATAGATATAGTAAATTTAATGGAGTAAAAAATCCTGTAGAATTAAAATCAAATTTTGCAAATCTTCTAAAAAACTGTTATATTGCAATTATTGCTTTTTTAATAATTGCATTGGTATTACTTATTTATACATTTAAATCTAATCCTATGATTATTGTATATTGTTTAATATTTTTAGCTGGATTATTTGTATATGCTGTATACAACAGTACATATAATTTGAAAATAGATAGCGATAAATTAACTCTATCGGCTAATTTTCAGAAAAATGTCATAAAAACTAATACCATATCAAATATATATTTATCAAGAAGAAAATCATATATATTATTTTTTCCAATATACACATATTCGGTAAACATTATATATGATTCAAATGACAATCAATTATTGCTTGCATTGCCAGTAATAATGCTTGAAAAAAAGCAACTTTTGAAGTTTTTTAATAATATAGATATTATAAAACTTAAGGAAGATGAAGAGAAAGAAGAACTTGAGGAAAAGAGCAAAAGAACTGTAATTAGAGTTATTATATCGTTAGTTGTATTAATCTTAATTCTTGTAGCTATAATATATACAATTGCCAATAGATAATTTTCAAAGAAAGAGCTTATTTATAAGTTCTTTTTTTGATATAAACTGAATATAATAAATTATGTGCTAGATATTAGAAAAGGAGGTATATTATGATTAATGAGGATTATAATAAAACTGCTCAGAAAAAAGATGTCGTGCAAAATATAATTTTAGAAAATAGAAATAAGCTGTCAATTTCAGGAGTAAATGATGTATTGAGCTTTGATGATCAAATTGTAATCTTGGAAACTGATTTAGGGATGCTTACTGTTAAAGGAGATGATTTGAGAATAAATAAACTTAGTATTGATACAAGTGAAGTTGTTGTTGAAGGAAATATATATAATCTCAGTTACAGTGAAAAACAAGCTCATAAATCTACTGGTGGCAGTTTGCTAGGAAAAATATTTAAATAAAGGAGTCTTAAAGATTGACAAGTTTTATAAATAATACTCAGTTAGGACTTTTTATTATGTATGTTGCATCTGGTATGCTAATAAGTCTTTTTTTTGATTTTTTTAGAGTTTTAAGAAAATCAATAAAAACACCAAATACGATAACGTATATAGAGGATTTTTGCTTTTGGATAGTAGTAGGTATATTTATTATATGGGAAATCTTCAAATTTAGCTATGGCGAATTACGTAGTTATATATTTATAGGAATAATAACAGGAGTTTTAATATATGGATTAACGATTAGTAAATATTTTGTAAAAATCAATGTCCGAATATTATTGTTTTTTAAAGAAGTTATTTTTATGCCGATTTTTAGAATTGTGAAAAAACCGATCTATTTCATTCTTATAAATCTAAGACAAATTAAAAGGAAAACTAAGAAGAAAAATATGTCGAATTCTAAAATATCTTTTCATAAAAAGAAGGATTTTTCATAATTTTGTAGAAATAATATATAGATGATTTTGAGGAGTTAAAATGAAGATTATTTTAAAACGTATATTGCTTCTTGCTATATCTGTATATGTTGTATATACTCTAGTTTCTCAGCAAAAATTACTTAATACTTATGCCAAAGAAACAGAAGAATATGCTAACCAGATTGAACAAGCAACACAAAACCAAACTGAATTAAATGAAACTTTAGAAAGTTTAAATTCAACTAATTTCATAGAAGGAATTGCTCGAGACAAATTAGATATGTATTTGCCTAATGAAAGAGTTTATATAGATATAACTAAATAAGCTTAAATACTATTTCATAGTGTTTATGGCTTATTTTTTGTACTTATATGTATTGACAAAATAAACCATATTGTGATAAAATTATTTTATGTATAATTTTTTTATTATATTCAAGAATATTTACAATCTATTTTATTCCAATAACTAATTATAAAATTAAAGAGAAAGGACAAATTTATGAATTTAGAAGATTTTACACTAGTTGAATTAAGGCAATTAGCTAAAGAAAAAGGAATCAAAGGTGTGTCAAAGTTTAAAAGAGATGAACTTATAGAGCAATTAAATAATGCTGAAAGAATGGATGATGAGAAGGAGGGATCTGATAATACTGAGACTAATGTTTCTGCACATGCTGAGAAAGCTAAAGAGGAAATAGCAGAATCAGAAAAAGAAAATGCTAACATAGTTCAAGAAGTAAAAGTGGTAGACGGATATACTTTAAGCGCTGGAGATAGAATTGCAGAAGGTATATTGGAAATACTACCTGATGGATATGGATTTTTAAGAGGAAAAAATTATTTATCAACTCAAGATGATATATACATATCTCCTATACAAATTAGAAGATTTAAACTAGATAATGGTGATAAAATAAAAGGTATTGCACGAAATCCTAAAGAAGGAGAGAAATTTCCTGCATTAATCTTTGTTGGAGAAGTTAATGGACAAGCTCCAGAATTGGCATATAGAAGAAGAAAATTCGATGAACTTATTCCTATATATCCTAATGAGAAAATTAAAATGGAAACAACTTCGGATGAATATGCTATGAGAATGATTGATTTAATTTGCCCTATTGGAAAAGGACAGAGAGGAATGATTGTTGCTCCTCCTAAGGTTGGAAAGACAACATTACTTAAGAAAATTGCCCATAGTATTACTTTTAATAATCCTGAGATAGAATTAATTGTCCTTCTTATTGATGAAAGGCCAGAGGAAGTAACTGACATGAGAAGATCAATTAAGGGAGATGTTATTTATTCTACTTTTGATGAACTTCCTGAACATCATGTAAAAGTTGCTGAAATGGTTCTAGAACGTGCTAAAAGGCTTATAGAGCAAAAAAAGGATGTAGTTATATTATTAGATAGTATTACAAGACTTGCAAGAGCTTATAACTTAACAATACCCGCATCAGGAAGAACATTATCAGGAGGTCTTGATCCGGCAGCATTACATAAGCCTAAAAAATTTTTTGGAGCAGCAAGAAATATTGAAAATGGAGGAAGTTTAACTATACTTGCTACTGCACTAGTTGATACAGGAAGTAGGATGGATGAGGTTATATTTGAAGAGTTTAAGGGTACAGGTAACATGGAAGTTGTACTTGATAGAAGTCTTTCGGAAAAACGCATATTCCCAGCTATTGATATTAATAAATCTGGAACGAGGAGGGAGGATCTACTTCTTTCTAAAGATGAGTTAGAAACTGTATATGCTCTAAGAAAAGCATTATCATCTAGACCTCAATCAGAAATAACTGAAGATTTATTAAATCAAATGATGAATACTAAAAATAATGAAGAATTAGTTGAAAAATTAAAAAATATATTTAAACTTTAAAAATAAATATAAATTATAAAAATAAGAATCAGAAATTTAATTCTGGTTCTTATAAATTTTTATTAAATAATATAAAAAGAATGGGGAGAATATTTATTGACATTTTAAATTTATTATTATACTATACTAACAACAATTGATATAAAAGTACATTATTTATATTGAGAGAGTAGGGATAAGCTATATTTTATCAATTATAAATGAAATGACAAGTTGCGTGAAATCAAAGCTAATTGGCATTTTTATTTTCTTTATTTTTTAATTTCAATTTAATATTTTTTCATATTTTATTATGTAATATACTAACTATTGTTAGTATTTTTTTTATGTTTTCTGAATTTTCATTATTTTAATTTTAAGAAAGGGGGGTTCTGTTTTATGGAAGAAGAATTAATTTTTGTTGGTTATAGGGCTTTCACATCCAAGTCAAATAAAGATTGTTATGTATTAGAATTTATTACAAAGCCTAGAAAATCTCCTGTTTCTAATGGTGTTTATATCTCTAACATATCAGTTTTTACAACTTCTGATAAGTATACTCACTTTATAGAAAATAATAAATTACTTTCTGTTGTTAAAATTCCATTTGAAATTAATGGTGATAAAGTAAGATATTTAATCTAGTTAATATTCACAGTCGTGATTATTATAAAATTAATTTTATTGAAGGAGGTGTTTTTATGAATAGTGCTTCTGACGTTGCAACAGTTATAAAACCTTTACAAGACGCTCTTGTAAGTTCTATAACACCATCACAATTAGTTGCAATTTTAGCTGCTATAATCGGTGTCGGTATGGCTTTTGTTTTAATGTGGTTTGGTGCTCGTAAGTTAAAACAAATATTTACTAATGCTGTTACTAGAGGCAAGATTTCATTTTAATTATAGGGGTTTTATACCCCTAATTTTATTATTAGGAGGAAAAATAAATGAATAATAAATTTACTGAAAAAGAGTTGACTGTTTTGCAATTTATATTATTAGATGAACTTTGTAGTTTATTTGATTCTGCTGATTCTAATTATCGTTCTAAACGTAAAGATGTATCATGTTATTTAATTCGTTTATATGAAAAAATTTCTTCTATGAAAGAGGAGAAGCGAAATGGATAAATATTTTTTGAGTGGTTCTCATAATCCTTTTAATATATTTAATGTTTTTAACTTTAGACGTAAATTTGCTAAAACGCACCCTAATTTTTTTGATCCTTGTGGCTTATTAGTTTTTTGTGCTGAGCAGGGGGCAGGTAAAACTTTGTCAGCTGTTCAATATTGTTTAAAAGTTAATAAAACATATAATAATTGTGTTTTTTGCTCTAATGTTGCTATTGATCGGTTTAGAGTTTAATTGCTATTATGTTTTCAATCAAATTTCTCAAAGTATGAGTGAAGTTTGTTATTATAAAATTAAAGATAATTCGCTTGTACGTAAAGTTTTGAATATTACAAGTGGTGGTCAAACTCGTTCCGAAATTACTATATTTCAAGATATTAAAATTGTTATTGAATATGATGGTTTAAACTGTATTAAGTATCTTTCAAATGGTGAACAAGGGGTTCTTTATTTAATTGATGAAATTCATCTTGAGTTTAATTCACTTGAAAGTAAAAATATACCAATTGAGATTATGGTAGAAGTTTCTCAGCAAAGAAAACAACGAAAACATATTGTTGGTACATCGCAAGTCTTTATGCGTCTTGCAAAACCTTTGCGAGAACAAATTGATACTGTTGTTTTATGCAAAAATTATTTATCTTGTATACAGTTTAATACTGTTATTAATGGTAAAACCGCTACTGAAGAAAATGGTAAACTTAATGCCGATATTTTAGCAAAATGCTTATGGTTTCATACTCCTAAACTTTATAATTGTTATGATACATTTGCTAAAATGAGAAGGTATCGTAGTGAATGGCAAGGAGTTTCTAGACAAGATATTTATAATTCATATTCTAATTTTAATATTAATGTTTTAAATGGAGGTAAAACGAAATGACATTTGATTATCAAAACTTAATTGATTTAATTACAACGGTAATAAAAAATGCGTTGCCACTTGGTATTATATTTTATTTAGCTGAAATGCTTGTTCAAATGTTTCTTAAATTTGCGTTTCCTAAAAAATATATGTAGATAGGAGGTTATTATGAATGTAGTTTTTAATAATGACGTTAATACAAATAATTCTGATGATTTATTGGAAATAACTAGTCCTCAAGCTTATTATGACTATGATTATAGAAATTATTTGCAAACAATTATACATAATCAAGATGAACAAAACACAGGAATTTTGAATTTGTATACTTTAACAAATTTGGGATTTTCACTTTTAACTTTTTTATTTTCAACGTTTTTTATTTATTGTTATGTTAAAAATTTAATTAGAAAGTAGAAGGTAATAATATTAATGAATAAAATACGAAAGATATTTGTAATTATATCTATTATTATATTTTTATTTTGCTTTAGTGTTTCTGTTTTTGCTGCTAGCCAGCCGTCTAATAGTTTTGATTATTTGTATACTTTTGAATCTTACAAAGATGATAATATAGGTTCTTATGAGTCTACTGTTCAAAATAGTGATGAAGTTGTCTCTGGTAGTTACTATTATTTTGTTTATTATCATATTTTAAATAATACATATATTACTTATTCGGTTGCAAAGTCCGCACTTAGTAAAGTAGAGCTTGTCTCTGATTATAAGACTTATACAGATGATTATTATTTATTTAAGTTGAGGCTTTATTGTTCTAGTGCTTGGTCTGTTGACAATAATCATAAATATATTTTATCTTTTGAGGATTATCCTCAAAATTTTATGGCAAGTGGTTCAGATTATTCTGAATTACGTCTTTATGCCAAATATAATTCGGATAATCGCACTTTTACTTTTCCTTTTGCGACGAATTATGATACTGATATAGTTTATCATTGCTCAAATGATTCAGAGACTGTTTTTTCAACGAATAAGAAACCTTATATTGCTAATACAACTTCACAATTACAAAATTTAAATGCAAGTATGGCGTTATGTATATATGATATTCCTTCATCTTTGTGTTATGTTTCTTTACATAAAACAGAAACTCAAGAAGAGTTGTTTAATATACATTTATCTGATTTTTCTGATTATACACAGAGACTTGATGAATCAGATCCTTTTTCTCAGATAGGTTATGTCATTCCCTGGGATAAGGTTGGTGTTAGTTATAGTATAGAAAAAAATAAAAATTATGAACTAAGGCTTACATATACAATTAATAATAATGAATATAATGTTTCAAAATTTTATAATAGTTTAGTTGATTTTACAACTAGTGGTCGGTGATAATCCAAGTAATCCTACTGGACCTGACTATAAAGATGAATTTAATAAAATTGGTGAACAAATTGATAGTAGCAATAAAGAGACTCAAAATACAATTAAAGATCAAACTACTGCTATTAATAATCAAACTGAAGAAATAAAAAAGCAGCATGAAACTTCAAAAAATATTTTTGAGAAAATTGGTGATATTTTAAGTTTTATCAACCCTTTTTCTGATAATTTTTTTGGCAAAAAACTTGTTGAGCTTATTTTGGATGGGCTAAAAAGTCTATTTGTTCCTGAAGATGGTTTTTTTGATACATATTTTTCTGATCTAAAAAATTGGTTTTCTGATAGATTAGGCTTTTTATGGACTCCATTTGATATTGTAATTGATATTTTAAATAAGATTTTAGATATTAATTTTTCTGAACCTGTTTTTCACATACCAGATATTAATGAACCTTTTTCTGGTACTAAATTAATAAGTCAATATGATTATAATTTAAATAGTTTATTGGATAATGATATTTTTAAAAATATTCATGATATTTATCTTATTGGTGTTGATGCTGTTATTATTTTTGAATTAATTAATTTGGCTCGTAGAAAAATTGAGGAGGTGTTTAAGAATTGATTATACAATTAATTTTAAATTTATTAAAAACTTTATTGTTTACTGTTTTTAGTTGGATCAATCTTCCTCAATTTCCTGAAGGTTTGACTAATAGTTTGAATAATTTTATAGATTTAATTTTTGACAATTTGAATTTATTAGGTTTTTTTATAAGACCTGCAACAATTACAGTTGTAATTCCTGTTTTAATTATACTTATAAACTTTGATAAAATTTATAAGCTTACAATGTGGATCCTTAAGAAAATACCAATGCTTAATATACATTAAGCTTGTAATTTGCTTTGTAAATTACAAGCTTATGTATAAGCGTGGTTTGCTTATTAATGTATGCGAGCGTTAGCTCGTCGGGTAGCCCGTAGGGTGCGGACAGCCGTCGGCGCTTGAGACAAGAAAGCGCAGCTTTCTTATTTAATTTAATTATAGTTGTAAATAAGAACATTAAATTTTATATGGGGGTAGTTATATGGGTCTTAAAAAATATATAATTACTGGCAATATTATAGAAGTATATGACTATAAATATTATAATCATGGTTCTGGTGGTTATCGTGATCATTCAAATACTGATGAAGAAATAAAACAAAAACATTATGCTAATACTAATCAAAAAAGACGTGACACAATAAGAAGATTAGCGTGTTGTAATTTTGATAATAAATACGATAAGTTTTTAACACTTACATTTGCTGAAAATATGACTGATGTTAAACTTTGCAATGTCTTATTTAAAGCATTTATTCGAAGACTGCGTAATAGTTATAAACCTGATTTAAAGTATCTTGCTGTTATTGAATTTCAAAAGAGGGGAGCAGTACATTATCATGTACTTTTAAATATTCCTTATATTCCTCAAAATGAATTGCAAAATTTGTGGGGAAATGGCTTTGTATATATAAATGCTATTGAACATGTAGATAATATTGGAGCATATATTGTAAAATATATGACTAAAGATAACAAAGATACGAGACTTAGAGGTTTGAAAGCTTATCAGTTTAGTCGTAATTTAACTAAGCCAGAAATCATCGTAAATCATAATTTAAGCGATTTTGATATTATGGAAAAGAAAATATATGACAGATATGATTTAAATCAAATTAAGCCTATTTATTCTTCAAATTATGATACTGAAGTATTAGGTCACTGTCAGTATAAACAATATAATTTAAAAAGAGAGTTATAAGCTCTCTTTTATTTTTTCTTCTATTTGTTTTATATCATACCATTTTTGCACTGGTATTCTTAAAAGTTTTATATCTAATTCTTTAAATAATGTATTAATAAATTTATCTCTTTCAATACGTTCTTGTTTTATATGTGTTGGATCATCCAATTCCATACATATTTTTATTTTACAATTTGTATCTGTTATAACATAATCTATTGTTTTGGCTTTTATTTTGTTAAAGTCTTTATAATCTTTTGCTTTGACCAATTCATATAAAGATACTTGACAGAATAAATTTAGATTATTGTTTTTACATATATCCTTTAATAACTTATATAGTTTAAGCTCTTCTTGTGTTAGTAAATATTCTTTTTTAGAATATAGGGAAGAGTAGTTTACTGCATTGGGGGTGGTGGATCCTTCTTGTTTATTATCCTTTTTATTTACTAATCTATCAATTATTAAAATTATTATAACAAATATTAATGCGTATTCCATTTTATTTCTCCTTTTTTTTATTATATCAATTTTTTATTTCATATTTGTTTCAAATTTTTATCTTTTTGACAACATTTGACTTTATTTACATAATATCGTATAATGTATTACATATTTTTAAGGAGGGAGGGTATTGTATATATAATGATAGTTGATGTTAGAGACTTATGCGTTTTAAATGAAAGCAAAAAACTAAAGCTTGATTTATATGTTATTTCTTGTTATAGAGATAATACATTTATTGGCTGTTTTTGCTATACTACTGAAGATGAAGCAAAGTCTGTATATGATAATTTAACTCATTTAAGTTTAGATGTAAGAATTTTTTATTATTTAAATAAATATCACTTAAATAAATCATATATAGATAGTAATAGAAAATATTTTTTAAATGCTTAAATAGGTATTGACATTTTAAATTTATTATTATAATATACTTACAATAGTTAATATAAAAATACATTATTTATATTGAGAGAGTAGGGGTAAATTGAATTTATAAAGTAATAAGTAGAATAGCAAGTTGCGTGAAATCAAAGTTTCATGCAAATAAAGAGAGGGATAAAATATAAAACCATATATATATGGTCCTACCCGCAAAATCTTGCAATTCCTTGCTATTACTAGTATTTTAGCTATTTATTCTAACAACAAACTATATTACTTTCTTATAAAACTCTCTTAAATTTGATTCTGATGCCTCATTATTTTTAATTATTCTTGCTTGGATTTTTTTTCATTATTGTAACCACATATTTAAAAAAATTTATATAACTTTTGATTATTTTTATCCAAATATCACAAATCCCAAGATTTCAGTATTTTGCTCAATTATTCAAACAACAAGTTATATGCCTAAAAAACAAAAACGCCTTAAAATCGATTCTCGTGCGTCACTTTTTTAGCCTTTTTCGAGCATTTTTAATAAATGCCTGAAAATCAGCATTTTACTAAAATTTATATAATAAACACTAGATTCATAAATTAGCATATCTAATCATAAACATATAACTTATTTAATTAAATATAAAAATGCCTTAAAATCGATTTTTATGTATCTATATTTATGATTTATTTTAGGTTGCAAATTATAATTCTAATAGATTTTTTTATGATATATGAATTTAATTTTTAATAAACTACTAATTTTAAATATTAAAAAGAAAAATTTTATTTTTGTGAAAGTTAAACAAAAAAATGTTTGGTTTTAAATTTTATATAAAATTTTGCACAAAATCCAAGTTCAAATTATTGTATAAATTTTAATTATAAAAAAATTGTTTTATGTGATTATTTTTTCATTAAATTTCTTTTTATTATAATTTTAAAATTATTAACAATCTTTTAAGTAAATTATTTTTTAATTTTATTTACTTAATTTTGTATTTGTATTATTATATTATAAATAATTTTTGCTTTATACTCCCCCTACTCCCTCTCGGCTTTTTATATAAGAACTTCATTTATATATAATTATCTTCATTTTATTCTCGTTCAATAGAAAGTTCCTATTTTATTTCTACAATTCTATGTACAATTATTTTATCATCCTTTTAAAAATTTTACTCATCTTATTATTTCCTTAATATCGTCTTAGATAAAAAATGTGAGCTAAATGCTCACATTCTAGTTATGATTTTTTACGAAATCACATATTAAATTAACTGCATTGTCTATGCCAATGGCATCGCTATTTATACATATATCATAGTTTGATGGATCATTCCATGTTTGTTCAGTATAGTATTCATAGTGATTTGCACGCAATTTGTTTATTCTCGTTATTTCTTTTTCAGCTTTTTCTTTGTCAAAGCCATAAAATTTTGTAGCTCTTTCTATTTTATTTTCAAGACTATTATTTATAAATATCGTAATTACATTTTTTCTGTCTTTTAGTATGTAATTAGCACATCTTCCAACTATTACGCAAGATCCTTGTTCTGCAATTTCTTCTATTAATTTTGATTCTTTTATAAACAAATCATCTGAGTTATTTAATCCAGCATAGTATCCTTGATTAAAGTTATCAAATATCGTTCTTTTTTGTTCATTGTCTTTTATGTATTCTGATGAAAGGCCTGTACTTTCAGACATTAGTTCAATTATGTTTTTATCATATAGTTTGATTCCTAATTTTTCTGCAACTAATTTTCCAATATATCTTCCGCCTGATCCATATTCCCTTGCAATTGTTATTATTACATTTGAATTGTTCTCTTTCTCATTTTTAATTTTTGAAGTATGTTCTTGTATTTGTTTTGAATTTGGCTTTAATTGATGAACTTCAACACTTAATAATATTACTGCTAATACGAAAGCTATTCCGTCAGCGACTGGTCCTGCAACTAATACACCTATTATTCCATATATTGAGCTTAAAATTATCATTGCCGGGATTAGTATAATAATTTGTCTTGATAGTGAAAGTATTGCACTTTTTGTACTTTTTCCAATAGCTTGAAAGAATATTCCAGAAGGAATTTGTACACCATTGCATATACATAATAATAAATATGTTCTAAAGGCTGTACATGCAAATTCGATATAATTTGCATCACCACTACCAAATATTAAAATTAATTTATCCGGAATTGTTTGAAATAGTATAAAGGCAATTGTACTTATTACAAGACTTGAGCCTAATACAATTTTTAAAGTTTGTTTTACTCTATCAAATCTTTCAGCTCCATAGTTATATCCTAATATAGGCTGACTTCCAGCAGCTATTCCAATAATAATGCTGTTCAATATCTGATTTATTTTCATTACAATACCAAGTACTGTAATTGGTATTTCTGCTCCATATTTACTGCTAGCACCATATTTTCCAAGTAAATTATTTTCAGCAGTCATAACACATACTATACTCATCTGAGTTATAAAACTACTAATTCCAAGCATGGCTATTCTTTTGCAAACACTTGCTTTTAGTTTAAAACATTCTTTAGTAATTTTTATTGATTTAAATTTCTTTATATAAATTATATTTAATATAAAAGTAACTATCTGGCTTATAACTGTTGCAATTGCTGCTCCTGCAACACCTTTATGAAATACAAATATGAATATTGGATCTAGTATTGTATTTAATACGGCTCCTGCTACCATACTTGTCATTGCATATTTAGGACTTCCATCAGCTCTTATTATGGAGTTTAATGTTGTTCCTATCATTGAGAAAGGAAATCCTATTGCTATTATCATTCCATAAGTTGTTGCAAGTTCTCTTAAATTATCTGTGCAACCAAATATTGTAAGGAATTGTTGTAAAAATATTAATGTAATTACGCTAAATAATACTGATACTATGCTAGAGATTACTATTCCATTTCCTATTCCTTGTTCTGCTTCTTTTTTCTTCTTTTCTCCTAACTTTAAGCTTAGGTATGCTGATGCACCATCACCAAACATTAGAGAAAATGCTAATCCTATCATAACTAGAGGAAATACTACGTTTGTTGCTCCATTTCCTAGATATCCTACACCTTGTCCAATGAATATTTGGTCTACTATATTATATAATGAGTTTACCAACATTGATATTATACAAGGTATTGAGAATGCTCTGATTAATTTTCCTACTTTTTCTGTTCCAAGTATGTTTTCTTCTTGTTCCATTTCTTCCTCCTTCGACTTTTTGTTGTAACCAACTAATCTATTTTATATCTAAACCGTCAAAAAGTCAATTACTCATAGGAAAAAAAACTTGACCCCAAAATTATAAAAAGACTTAACAAATAAAATTTGTTATGGTATGATATTTATATATTTTAACAAAGGAGGATTTGTCATGGTAGATTACATTAAAAAAATTGTTAGAACATCTATATTTATATCTATATTGCTTTTAGTTCTTTCTGTATTTATGGTTACTAGACCTATAGGAACTGTTAATATACTACTTATGTTTTTTGGATATATTTTAGTTGTTGATGGTATTTTGCATTTCATCTCTTATTTCTCAATGAAAGATGAATACAGATTTTTTAGCTTTGAATTAGCTCAAGCTATAGTATACATCATTGCTGGATTCACTATTGTATGCAATGTAAATGTTGTTACTCAATCTCTTGCTATAATTGTTGGTGTATGGATTGTATTTGAAAGCATTATAAAGCTTCAAATTGCAGTTAATATCAAAGATTATAGAGGTGTTAATTGGGGAATCATGCTTTTCATGTCAATTTTATCAGCAATTTTAGGTGTTGTACTTATTTTAAAACCTTTTGCTTCAACAGAAATTTTAATTAGATTTACAGGTGCAATATTAACAATAAGTCAATTAATTGAAATATATGATGATATATATGTTTTAAATCAAGTTGGCAAGGCTGAAAAAATTATTGAAGAAGAAACAAAATAGTAAAATGAAAATGAGATTTAATTGAGTTTAAATCTCATTTTTTATAAATGTTTGTGGATGTGAAAGTGGATTTGATTCCACTGCATTTCTAACTTGTTCATTGTCAACATGTGTATAAATTTCAGTAGTTGATATGCTTTGATGTCCTAATAATTCTTGCAATGCACGTATGTCTACTTGACCATATTTATACATTAATGTTGCTGCTGTGTGTCGCAATTTATGTGTTGAATATTTTGTTGTATCTAGTCCAGCTTTTTGAAGTTCTCTCGCTACTACATTTTCGACTGTTCTCTTACTTATTCGTTGCCTATAACTACTTAAAAATAAAGCTTTGTCTGAATTTTTAGAATCTTTTTTTGCATTATTAGGACGTACACTTAAATATGAATTTACTGCATCAATACATGCTTTATTTAGATATATTGTTCTTTCTTTATTTCCTTTTCCTATAACGGTTAATCTGTAATCATCAAACTTAATATCTGATATATTAATTCCAATTAATTCTGACAAACGTAGTCCACAGTTTAGGAATAGTGTGATGATAGCAAAATCTCTTTCTTTATTTTTATTTTCTTCATCATTTGCTGACACATTTAGTAATTTTTCACTATCTTCCAATGTCAAATATTTAGGCAGTCTTTTATTCAATTTAGGTGTTTCTAGATTCTGTGCAGGATTATTCGGTATCATATTAGTTGTTATTGTAAGGTATTTAAAAAATATTCGTATTGTTGATATCCTTTTTGCGCAAGTTGCTGGGCCACATCTTCTATTGATTGATAAATATGTTATAAAAGTATGAATATCTTCTTGAGTAATTCTTTTTAAGTCTTCAATGCTGAAATCTTTTATTTGTATTTGTTCGAAATCTTTTTCATCAGTTAATTTAAAATGGTATTTCATATATCTTAAAAACATTACTAAATCACAATTATATTGCTCTACTGAATTGGGTGATTTTCTTTGATATGCTAATGAGTATTCTAAGAATGAATTTAAGTAAGCTGGATTTTCTTCTGTTCTAATCATATATTTTTCCTTTCTTTACGAATCATGTACTTGCTTTTTTAAGTATGCATAAATAAAATCGTTTAAATCACCGTTCATAACTTTTTGAACGTCACCTACTTCGTATCCTGTTCTATGGTCTTTTACTAATGTATATGGGCAAAAAACATATGAACGAATCTGGCTTCCCCATGCTATGTCCATTTGAATACCTTTTAGATCTTCTATTTTTTCTTTGTTTTCTTTTTCTTTTAAGTTTACAAGTTTTGATTTTAGCATTTTCATTGCAGTGTCTTTATTTTGAAATTGACTTCTCTCAGTTTGACATGCCACAACTATTCCGGTTGGAATATGTGTTAATCTAACTGCTGATGATGTTTTATTTATATGCTGTCCACCGGCTCCAGATGCTCTATATACATCCATTTTTATATCATCTGGATTAATATATACATCTGCATCATTCGATATTTCTGGTAATACTTCAACAGAAGCAAAAGATGTGTGTCTTCTGCCTCCGCTGTCAAATGGTGAAATTCTTACTAATCTATGAACTCCATGCTCAGATTTTAGATATCCATAAGCATAATCACCTGAAACTAAGAACGTTACGCTTTTTAGTCCTGCTTCTTCTCCATCTAAATAATCTAATTCTTCTATTTTAAATCCATTCTCTGTTCCCCATCTTGTATACATTCTGTAAAGCATTTCAGCCCAATCTTGAGCTTCTGTTCCTCCTGCTCCTGGGTGAATTGTTATTATTGCATTATTTTTGTCATATTTGCCTGATAATAATGTTGCTATCTCAAGACTTTCTAAATCCTTATCAATCTTTTCCGAGGATTTTTGAATTTCTTTTTCAATCTCATCATCCTGTTCTACTGACAATAATTCTAACATTTCTTTGACAGTCTCTATTTCATTTTTTACATTTGCATATTGTGTTATTTTCTTTTTTAATTCAGTTATCCTAGCAAGTTTTTTACTAGAGCTTTCTGCATCATTCCAAAAAGACTGATCTTCAGTTTCTTTTTCAAGAGCTTTTAATTCCTGTTCAAGACTCTCTATATTAATTGAATTACCTATGTCTTCAATTTTATGTATTTGTTCGTTATTAACTCTAATATTTTCTTCTAAGTCAAACATTATATAACTCCTAAGCTTAATTATTTTTGATATGGGACTCTTTTGAATTCTTCTAATCTAATTTTATATGCTTCAATACAATTTTCTTCAAAAGCCAATGTCGTGTCTTCTGCTCCCATTAATTTTAATAATTTCTTTGTAAAGTATGGATTTAATACCAGGATTGGGCCTGTTAGATATGTTCCAAAGAAATTATGATCTTTTATTCCTTCTAGCTTACTTTCAGGATTAATTCCTATCCCCTTTTCTACTTCTAAGAAATATGAATTATTATTATTTCCATACATCATACTAAATTGGCTTTTAAAGCCTACTACTTCTATGTCTTCAAACTTTCCGATACATAAACTATTATGTCTATGCATCATATCTCTTTTGGCGTAAACATCAAAGATGCCTAATCCTTCAATTTTGCTACCATCTTCATTTTCAATATATTTTCCTAAAACCTCTAAAGCATTTCCTGTAAATAAAAATACGGTACCTTTATTTATTAATTCAATTATTCTTTCTTTATAAGGCTGTAGTTTATTTATTACTTTTTCTTGAGTTCTTTCAGTCATAGGACCTAAGTAAATTAAGTTTACATCTTCTTTTACAAATGCTGGTTCTTGGTCTATTGGTGAATCTATAAATTCTGCTTCAGGTAGACATTTCTTTAAATATTTTATATTACTTATATCTCCAAATAGATTGCAAAATTCAGGAAACAATGTTTCTATTTTCATTTCTAATTTCCTCTCTTTTAGTTATTAATCATGACATTCATTTGCCATTTTTTCTACGTCTTTTTTGATTTGGTTCATTAAATGAATAGTATATATGTCATAAAGAATAAATACTGTATCAACATCTTTAATATTTAAATTTTTAGTTGAGTCTAGTTCATTTCGTGTATGAACTATTTTTTCTTCTGGGACTCCTGCTAGTTCTAGTCGTATATAAGTATCCCAATGTCTTGCTCCTGCCGTAATTACTTGTTTTATTGAATTATCATTTAAAAATTCATAATCTGTATCATAATGCCATGTTATATTTTCTGAGCTATTATGTGCATCATGAAAATCATCTAATATAAGTATTACTGCTTTTTTTCCTGGTTCTTTTCTTATATAATCAAATACTCTCGAACATGCAATTGGGTTCATTCCTTTTGCTAAATGATTTATTATCTTTTTTCCATTTATAGTTTCTTCTGAATATCTAGTTTCAACAATCTTTTGCTTTTTTAAAGTATTATTGATTTGCTCTGCTGGCATTCCAAATTCTCTAAGTAATGTTATTACAGCTAACATGTTGTAAATATTAATTATATTATCTGTTATTAAATCATATTCTTCTTTATTTCCATGATACATTAATGTCATTTTTCTTGCTGGTATATCAAGGTTTGTTACTTCATAATCTATTTCAGGAGAGCCATAATCACACTTTGGACAATGAGCTCGTCCAATATGATTGTAACGGACATAATCATATTTTAATTTTGTATTGCATTTTGGACATACAACTATATCTCTTACAATGTTTTGACATTCATCTGTATCAGTATCTAGTCTATCTATTCCAAAATATACTCTTTTATTTCCTTCTGCTAAATGACATGATATTAAATCATCTCCATTTAGAATAAGTTTTGTCTCTTTTGGAATATATTTATTTAATATTCCTGCAATAAACTCTGAATGAGCATTTCTTAGCATTGAATCTCTAAATAAATTTGTGCAAATTAGATATGTTGGAGTTAAATATGGATATACTTTATTAGCACTACGTTCATCTATTTCTAATACTGCTATTTTCTTTTTAGTCTTTCCTAAAAGATTAGCACCTTTAATTAATGTTGTTGCAACTCCTGAATTTACATTTGATCCTAAGCTATTATCTATTATGTCATAATTATTTGCTTTAAGTACATCTTCTATCATATTGCTTACAGTTGTTTTTCCATTTGTTCCTGTAACTGCGATTATTGTTTCTGGTTTGTCAATCATGCCAATAAAATCTGGGCATACTGAAACAGCAAATTTTCCAGGAAAATATGATGCGTTACGTTTTAGTATTTTTAATAAGACATTTCCTGCTTTAGCTCCCCATAGTGCTATATAAAATCTTAAACTTTTTCTCATTATCCGATTACCTCTTGTATTGATTCTTTTACAATATTTAAACCTTTTAATAATAATTCATCTTCAATTACTAATGATGGCATTATTTTTAGAACAGAGTCATAGCTTCCTGCAAGTTCAATTATTAGTTTCTTTTCAAAACATTTATCTAATACTGCCCTTGCTAGTTTTCCATCATTAAATTCTATTCCCCATGATAGACCTATTCCTCTAATTTCCATTTTGCCTTTTAGTAAAGGTTTAATCTCTTTATCTAAATATTCTTTTACGATTTTCTCTTTTCTTCTTACTTGTGCTGGTATGTCTTGCTTAACAGTCATTTCAAGAGCAGCTAGTCCTGCTACCATTGAAAGCTGGCATCCTCTAAATGTTCCATTATGTTCTCCTGGTTTGAATACATCAAGTTCTTTTTTAAATAGTGTTACTGCAAATGGTATGCCATATCCCCCTATTGATTTTGACATGCATACTATATCAGGTACAATGTCAGCTCTTTCAAATGAGAAGAAAGTACCACTTCTTGAGCATCCTATTTGTACTTCATCACAAATAAGTAGGATATCATATTTATCGCATAAAGCTCGTAAATCTTTTAAAAATTCTTTGCTAAATACGTGTATTCCACCTTCTTGCTGAACAGTTTCTATTATTATTGCTGCTGGTTTTTCATATCCAGAATGATCATCACTTAATAATTGTTCCATGTATGCAATAGAGTCAAAATTTCCACCCATTGAATATGGTGCTGGAATGTGTACTGTGTAATTAAGTGGAACTCCTGCAGCTTTACGAGCAGCTGATTCTGTTGTTAAAGCTAAAGCTCCTAATGTCATTCCATGGAATGCTCCTGTAAATGCCCATATATATGGTCTTTGCTTTACTTTACGTGCCAATTTTAATGCAAGCTCTATAGAATTTGTTCCTGTTGGACCAGGAAATGCAATTTTATAGTCTAGTTTTCTTGGCTTTAATATTTTCTCTTCAAAATAATTTATAAAATTTTCTTTTGGAACTGTATACATATCAAGTGCATGTACAATTCCATCGCTTTCTAAATATTTTATTAATTTTTCTTTGATATAATCAGGATTGTGTCCATAATTTAATGCTCCTGCTCCATCAAAAAAATCTATATATTCATTGCCTTCTGTATCTTTATAAATAGAGCCTTTAGCAGATACAAATTCAACAGGCCATTTTCTGCAATAACTTCTTATATTTGATTCATATTTTTCAAATGTTTCGTTCATAGTTTATATCCTTTCTTTTCTGTTCTAATCGATTACATTTTATTACAAATTTGTAATGAATACAAGACTTTATAATAAAAAACTTCTAATAGAAAAAGTAGCATTTTAAGTGCTACTTTTATCCTATTTTTCTTTTTTGAGACTATATTCGTAAGAACTATAAATATTATTGCAAATCCTATCATTATTACCATGTTTGTAATTATTGGTTTTAATATTTCGAAATTAAACATTAGTATAGTACAAAATTTCTTTTCCAAGTTTTTTAGCATATTCAATTTCTAGTTTTGTACTTTCTCCTATATAGTTATTTACATTTACTACAAAAATAGCGTCTGATAATTCTATCTTTTTAAAATGAGCTTCCCTTAGTTTTATTAATTGCTCTTTAGTCCTTACACTATTCTCAGATGTTGGGTAGACTGGTGTAAGAACACAATCTCCTAATAAAGCCAATTTTTCTGCTACTTCCATCATTTCTTTTTTAAATCTTAAACTCCCACATAAAGTTACTATTTTCATAAAATTTACTGTCCTTTATTTTAAAAATTCAAATATTTTATTATAATATGTTTCAGGCTCTTTATATCTTGATTCAGTATGTCCTGCGCCTTGTATAATTAGTTTTTCTTTCTTACAATTAGCCGCATTATATAATTGTTCACACATATATTCAGGAACAAAATCGTCGCTATCTCCATGTATAAACAATATTGGAATGTTTGCTTTTTTCACTTGCTCAAGTGCAGATGCTTTTTTTATATCATATTTTGCTCTAAAATTTGCAACTATTTCAAACATATTTAATACTGGAAACTCTGGTAATCCAAATCTAACCTTCGCTTCTGATGCAAATATATCCCATACTGATGTATATCCGCTATCTTCAATTATTGCTTTTACGTTACTTGGTAAATCATCTCCTGATGCCATTAATACTGTTGCAGCTCCCATTGATGATCCATGTAATACGATATTGGCATTATTGTTTTGCTCTATAATTTTATTTATCCAGCATTGCAAATCATCTTTATCTAGCCATCCCATGCCAATGTATTCGCCTTCGCTTTCTCCTGTTGCTCTCATATATGGAATTAGCACATTATAACCTTCTTTTGAAAAATGTCTTCCTATAGATATTACTGAGTCTGGACTTGAACGATAACCATGTAAAATAATTGCCCAGTCATTTGATTTCTCATCTTTTATGTACTCTGTTCCTTTTAAAATAATTCCATCTTTTGCAGTAACTTCAACTTTTTCGTTATTTATAGTTTCTATCCATTGTTCTGCAAGTTGTTTTTCTTCTGTGCGATTATTATTAATTATTTTTTCTGCTTCATTGTCTATATTGGCAACTTCTATTGAATCTTTGTTTTTTACTTCTCTGTCTCCACCGTTTCCGGTTCTTAAAATTGCATAATTAACAAAATAATTTCCAACACCAACTGTTATTATTATGCTAATTATGATTATAGCTAATATGACAATTAATATTCTTTTTAATACCTTTGATTTATTATTCATATGAGTCTCCTTTTATAAATTTTTGTACATTGTATCATAAAATTTATATTATTGTTTAAATTTGACCCACTAGTATAAATACATTATTTTATTAAAATTACACCTTTTATTTCTGAATTTAAAAGATTTATAAAATTTCTAGCATCTTGCTCTGTTCCAACTATACTTCCATAATGTATTGGAACTGCTATTTTAGGCTTTATTTCATTTATTAGTCGTGCAGCTTCTTTAAAGTCCATTGTGTATGTTCCAACAACCGGAACAAAAGCTACATCACATTTTACTTTTCTATTTTCATCAGTTATATCTGTATCTCCTGCAACATAATATTTAACATTATTTATTGTAATAATATACCCTAACCAGTTATTTTCTTTTGGGTGGAATTTTTTATTTATATTGTATGCAGATATAGTATTAAAATTAATTCCTTGCGTTTCATATTCTTTATTTGGTTCTGCTACAATTATTGCATTTTTATTTATTCCTTTTTTAATAATTTTTTTAATAAATCTTTAGATATTACAATAGTTGTGTCTTCTTTTATAACTTTGTCTATATCTTCTTCTGAATAATGGTCGTAATGATCATGTGTTATAAAAATAATATCCGCATCATTATAGTTTTTGTTTATTTTAAATGGATCTATGTAGATTACTTTTTCTTTATTAATTCTTATACTACTATGGCATAAAACTTCTATGTTTTCTAACATTATAGCTCTCCTTTTATCTGCTCTATATATTTATTTTTCTATTATGAATTTATTAACCGCGCTTATGAATATAACTAGATATGATATTGAAATAAGAAATCCACCTAAAACATCACTTGTGTAATGTACTCCTAAATAAATTCTACTTATTCCAATTGTACATATTAATAGACTTAAAACTACAATAGAAATCCATTTGATATATTTATTTTTTACATATTTATAAATCAAATATATTAAATATCCATAAAAAGCCATGCTTATCATGGAATGTCCTGATGGAAAACTATATCCTGTTTCTTCTATAATTCTAAATTCTGTTGGACGTGGTCTTTGCATTATGAATTTTATAATTTGATTTAATATTGTTACAATTCCTAGATTTGTAATTATTGAGATTCCTATTTTTTTATCTTTTATTACAAAAAATAATATTGTTGTTAATGATATAACAAAGATTGCACCTCCAAAATTCGTTATGAATTTAGCAATCGGTGTTGATACATTAAATTTGAAGAGTTTTGATACAATGTCATATCCAACTATATCTCCATTCATTATTTCTTGATGAAATACCTCTTCAGCTAATGCTAAAAATCCTATTAAACATATAAATAATAACATCCATCTCCAATTGTTTTTTATAAATTTTATTACATTTTCTTTCATGATTTCTTCTTTCTCTCTTACTTTTTTCATTCGATATTATTTCTTTTTTAATATAACATAAAAATAGAGATTTTTCAACTTAATTTTTTCTTTATATGGAACAAAAAAAGACCTCCTGCACAAAAATGTGCAGAAAGCCTTTTTTTGAGGTTAGGCGTTTTTGAACTTCACTCGAAGTTCCTTATCATCCTCAGAAATAACCTCGAAAAGGCATTCTTTGAGCTGCCGCTCAAAGTCCGAAGAATCCTTGACATATTCAGACTTCTTATCCCAGCCAACCAGGCTACATTGGAAGAGAGAAGTAATCTCTACCAGTTTTGTTCCAATAGCCTTGGCATTTTGGATAGCAGCAGCCAACATGCGAGAAGTCCATTCTTCCCATTCACAATGGCCAAGGTTGCTAAGAAGCTTTTTGTAAATGTCATTCTTCTTCAGCTCCAGGTCCTCGTCATTCAGTTGGAGCATCACCCGCTTATGCGGATTAAGCTTCCAGCCAATGTTTTCAAGGCCTGCTGCTTCTCGAGAATTTTCGTAGTCATACATTTTATGACCTACCTCCATTTCTATAAAATATGCGCATATTATATCAAATTATACTCAAAAAGTCAATCATTTTCTTTGACAACTTCAATATCAAAAAAGATATTAAAAAATTAATATCTTTTTAACGTTCCGCACAAGTTGGATTTGCCCAATATTTTGGATAAGATTTTCCAGTTCTATAAGCTTCTTCCCCACTAACAATAATATCAGCTAATTCTTGTGTATTAGTATATGACGTGTCTACTACCAAATCATAATTGTTTTCATCTAATAAATTAATACCATATTTTTCTTTATATCTTTCTATTTCTCCAATTTTTCTTTTTCTTGTTTTTTGAATTGCTTCATCTACTGTTTCATATTGATCTTCAGAGCCACGTGTTGTATCATAAAATACTCTTTTTCCTGCAATTGCTTCATTAACAGTCAATCTTATTGCATATGAATCTGGTACATTACTCCATGCAAGTCGTGAATCAATAATATAAACATCGTTTGGTCTTTCTTTTTCGTTAATCTCTTTTCCTTTTCTTGCAATTTCATCATCAATTAATCCATCTATTGATTGCAATTTTGCCATAAACTCTTTATCATTTTGAATGTCTGCTAAACTTACATTTATTCTGTCTGGATATCTTTTTAAATATTCTTTTTTTACAGTTTCTCTAAATACATCACCAACAGATATTATATAAACATTAAATCCTTGTTTTTCATATTTACTTTTTATCTCTTTTACTACTGTTGACTTTCCACTTGCTGGTTCTCCAGATATTGTTATAATTTTATTTCTTATATTTTCCAACTTTATAATCTCCTTTTTATAAAACATCTTTTTTATTTTACCATTTTTTTAGGCTTTTGTCAACTTCTGTAAATACTTTATGTAATTATATGGACATAAAAAAACATTATATCTAAATTATAAATATAATGTTTTTTTACTCATATTCTATGATATTGAAGCATCATAAATTTTAGCTATTACATCATGTAATTTTTGATCAAATTCTTCTTGTGATTGGTTTGCATTTAAATCTTGTAATAATGCTCTTGAGAAGCTTGCTATCATTCTGTTATTTTTAGCAAGTA
>OLWA01000081.1_pt1 | contig 121453 bp, 106 predicted proteins | sample 1673251 | NCBI WGS metagenome assembly OLWA01 (sample SAMEA3178937, study PRJEB25190) | human gut metagenome | biome: human gut; feature: human-associated habitat; material: faeces | place: Austria | collected 2013 | reverse complement strand
GTCTGCCGGTGAATGACAGCATTGATCTGGAGGATGTGTATATGTATTACATAAATAGGTGAAAGTTTTGATTCACCGCATAATTGATGATATTGCACAAAATCTTTATTTTGATTGACAATGTATATCAAAATGGATATTATAATGGTGAGAGATGTTAGAAAGGCGGTGGTAGTATGGCAACAGCTCCTACTCAGATTCGAATTGACGCAGATATTAAGAAGCAGGCAACAGAGTTATTTAGTAATCTTGGTTTAGATATGTCAAGTGCAGTAAATCTTTTCCTTCATCAGTGTGTTCTTCGGGGTGGGATTCCATTTAGCGTAGAAATGCCGCGTTTTAGTGGAAGAACCTTGGAGGCTATGGAGGAGGCAAAACGTATTTCCCACGATCCCCAAGTTAAGGGATACACCAGCATGGATGAACTCAAGAAAGCATTGGAGGATTAGGTGTACGAAGTTAAATTTACCAATACGTATAAAAAGAGCTATAAGCTTATGAAAAAACGAGGACTGGATATTTCACTTCTTGATAAGGTGGTTGACATGCTGCGTCAAGGGAAGAAACTAGATGACAGGTATCGTGATCATGGATTAAGTGGACAATTTCAGGGATTTCGTGAGTGCCATATAAAACCTGATTGGCTTCTGGTATATTTAATAGAAGATGATGTTTTGACCTTGACTTTGGTTGACACAGGTACTCATGCAGATATTTTTCGAATTTAAATCGTGTTTCATGTTTCAGGGGCAGTCGTTTGGCTGCCTCTTTTGAAATCTTAAAAAATCGCAACTTAAAAAAATCTTAAATATTTCACTCGCTTATTTTAAGAATCCTTCCCTATACTGATAGATAACAGAATGGGGAAAGGAGAACGGCTATGAAAAGAAAAATGTTATATAGTGTTTTGTGTGTACTTGCCCTGGCATCTTTATCCGGGTGTGGAAAAAATAAAACACCTTCCAATGATCGGGTTAATCTGAAGGAATATCATCAGCAATATCAGCAGGATACCTTGGAGGTCAAGAAGAGTTCTTATGAAAAGCTGGATTTTGCCGGATGTACTTTCGCAGATCTGCCGGACAGCGATACGGTCTGTGTATTGGATGTGGAAAACAGAGGGATTGGTGTGGAGGAAGGGATTTCTCTGGTAAAAAATTGGTTGAAAGATACGGGAAATACAAAGATTGACTTAAGAAAAGAGCTGCGGGATGCCAGTGGCCAGATACAGAGGAACGATACGGAGGAATATCCATATAATTATCCTTCTGTGATGGAGAATCGGAAGAAGCTGAAATCCGGAGATGGTTTTTTTATCAATACGAAGGAGTGTTATCTGCAGATGGGAGCGGACGGATTTTATTCGGTCAGTGACGGAAGCATCACCAAATATCTGAAACAGGACGGTCATGCGGCAGCGGATGCACTGGGGAGCAATGAAGAAAATATTGTCGATGAAGGAAGCTATGAGGAGATGGCGGACAAATCCTATGAGCTTTTGTCGGGAAAGATTTCGGTGGCAGAAGCGGCAGACATGACACGGAAGTTTTTTATGCAAGGGACACCGTTTGAACCGGAGAAAAATGTTTTCTGTGACATTCCGTATGTGTCGGTATTTTCTATAGGAGACAAATACGGATATGCGTTTACCATGCGGCGCACATATCAAAATATTCCGTTTGCATATTCGTCAAGCAGTTCTATCGTTCCAAAGAGCAGATATTATGTTGTGGAGGATGATAAAACTGCTTATGTAGTAAATAAGAATACAGTGGCAGCGTATACAGGAGATAATGAGGCACAGCCCTTTTCTGTCCAGAGGGAGGAAAAGGAGATTTTGGGACTGAGGGATGCGGTGTCCCTTTTAAATGACAAGCTGGCAAGGGAGCTGCAGATGGCGGTGGATCATGTGGAACTGGTTTATTGCCGGGTGGCACTGGATGAGAAAAATGAAAAATATGTCGTTTATCCATGCTGGGAGTTTGATGGAAAGGTTCAAAATAACAATAACCGTCTGCGGGTTTACCTGGATGTGCTCACGGGAGAACTGCATTTATATGCTTATCCCGAAAAGGGGACACAGAAGAGTGATGGGGAAGTGGAATGATGCAGAAGGGGAATAATAACAAGAAAAAAGAACGCGGGAGGAGTACGTTATTTCGGACAATAAAAACGGAACTAAAAAAGACGTTGGATTCTCCTGACACTGTGATTATGATGTTTGCAGCAGCTGCCGCCTGCACCCTTAGTGTGGCATATATCGACACGGATTCCCGGCAGAGGACGGTATTATCTCTGCTGATAGAACAGGACGCAGAGCTGTTATTATCCGATACAAGATTTCAATGGATGGAAATGTGGAGACTGGGATTTGGATCGTGGACATATATTTTATTTCCACTGCTTTTGACCGGGGGCTACCTGCATATGCTCAGTGAAGAACGAAGCTGCGGAGGAACGCGGTTTTTTCTGGTCCGGGAGGGGAGAGTGTCCTATTGCATTGGAAAAACAGTATCTATTATGATATCCGGCGGTGTGATCTTATTAGGGGGCTATCTGATATATGGTTTGATCACTGTGCTTGGATTTCCGGGTTTTTCTTTGCATTCCCTGACGGACATCACAGTGGCAGGATATATTTTGTGCCGTTTGGGTCTGACCTTTCTTTATGGAATGATGGTGGGGATCTTTGGTTATCTGGTATCTGTGTTTTGTACCGAGAAATATATTGTGCTGTGTTTTCCGATGATGCTGTCGTATGTTTACTCGTCTGTGTATGACCGGATCGAGCAGCAGCTGATCGCCGGGGAAAAGTGGAAACTGCAGGAGTATTTTCAGATATTCCGGATCAGTAATCTGGTGGACGGTGTGGATATGAAAAGCAGGCTTTGTACGCTTTTGTGTGTACTGGTCTGGTATCTGCTTGGAATGCTTTTGTTTATTCACAGGATCCGAAAGGAGGCGGCATGATATGGGAGAAGGAAAGAAAAGAATATCCGGCGGAATGAAAATGGCAGTACATATTGCGGCAATGGAGTGGAGAAACCTGTTCTATAGTACGAAAATATTCGTGTTGGGAATATTACTGATCTTTTTTAACGAGCAGATCGTCCGTCCGCTGAGGCAGTGCAGTGGTCTGATGACTCAGAAGGTATCCTGTTTTGAACCCTATGCAGCACTTTGTAATTCCGGAGCGGTCATGCTGGTGCTGCCGTTATTTTATCTGTCTATGATGGCTGATTTTCCGAAGGAGGGCGGCATCAGTCTGTTTTTTCATATCCGGTGCAGCAGGCTGGCATGGCTTTTGGGGGAACTATTGTTTGTTATACTGAGCATATTCACACTTGTTTTTTATATGATGGCGGCAGGGATCCTACTGATCCTGCCATGTGGGCAATGGATCCTGCATTTTTCGGATGCCGTCACAAAATACATATCTGTTTTCCCGGACAGAGCTGGGGACTATGTGACGCAGCTTTTGCCGGAAAATTTGTACAACCAGATTCCGCTTCGGGAGGTTATGTTTCACAGCACGGCACTTCTGGCATTATATCTGGCAATGCTGGCACTGGTCCTGCTGTTATTTACCCTTGTAAATCACAAAAAAGCAGGGATCTTTCTGGATGGCATTCTGATCCTGTTTGGTGTCGTTTCCTGCGGAATGCATCTGGATACCATGTGGATGTTTCCCATGGCAAATACGGTAGTATGGCTGCATTACACAGGTTATCTGGCGGAGCCCGTGTATCCGGTGTGGGCATCGTATCTTTATTTTGGAATTGCCGATATAACCTTAATAATATGTTGTATCACTGTCCGGAAAAGATATCAGATCCGGGCATAAATACACATATCATGAAAATATTGTATGTTTCTAAAATTCCTTATATTTACCCAAAAACTGCCAGCTTTTATAATGAATTTATCAAATCAATACAGCAGAAATGAAGCTGCTGCATGAAAAAGAATGAGGAGGAATTCGTTATGAGAGCGAAAAAATTATGTGCGTTATTGCTGACAACAGCAATGATTTCATCCGTATTTGCCGGGTGTGGCAAGACATCTTCAACAACAGATAAGGCTGGTTCTGATACCAGCAGTGCCAAGACAGAGACAAAGGATGTGAAACTGACGGTGTGGGGACCGCAGGAGGATCAGGCAAAGATAAAGGGATATGATGACGGTATCCTCAAGGCAATGTGTGATTCCTTTAATGAGCAGCATCCGGAGTGGAATATCACATTTGAGTATGGGGTATGCTCCGAGGGAGATGCCAAGGATGTGGTAACGAAGGATGTGGATGCGGCAGCAGATGTTTATATGTATGCAAACGATCAGATCCCGGTTTTGGTTGAAGCAGGAGCTCTTTCTAAGCTGGGTGGATCTACCGTAGATGAGATCAATGAGAATAACGAAAAAGCAATGATCGATTCTGTGACATATGATGGCAGTGTATACGGAGTTCCGTACACATCAAACACATGGTTCATGTACTATGATAAGAGTAAATTCAGTGAGGATGAGGTAAAATCTCTGGACAAGATGATGTCAAAGGATCTGGGCAATGGCGTTACAAACTTTGCATTCCCATTAGATAACAGCTGGTATATTGAAGCATTCTATTACGCAGCAGGCGGTTCTCTCTTTGGTGACGGAACAGATGCATCTGCAGGCTGTGACTGGGATAGTGAGGCCGGCGTGGCAGCAACAAAATATATGGTAAATCTTGCAAAGAATAAGAAATTCTCCTGTGAGAAGGACGGAAGCAGTATTGCCAAATTTAAGGACGGCAAGCTGGGTGCATATTGCAGCGGTTCCTGGGATGCAAAGGCGATCAAGGAAGCTCTTGGAAAGAATTTTGCAGCAGCACAGCTTCCGACTGCAACCATTAACGGACAGGAAGGCCAGATGAAGTCCTTCGCCGGAAGTAAGGCAGTTGGTGTAAATCCGAAATGCGAGGATCAGGAGGTTGCTGTAGCACTTGCCCGTTATCTTGCAAGTGAGGAGTGCCAGAAGATCCGCTTTGAGTCAAGAGGAATCGCACCGATCAACAAAACACTTGCTGCAGATGAAGCAGTAATGAAGGATACCGTAATTAAGGCACAGGCAGATGAAATAGCAAATGCAGCGGCTGTACAGCCACTTCTTTCTGAGATGGGCAGCTACTGGACACCGGCTGAGACGATGGGAAAAGAGATCGTACAGGGGGATGTTACAGAGGCAAATGCTGAGAAGAAGACAAAGGAAATGGTAAAGGGTATTCTGAGCAACGGACTGTAGAAATTTGAAGGCTGACCGGAAAGACAGAATAAATCAGTAAGGTAAAAGGAGAAATGTCCTATGGCAAATAAGGTGGAGCATGCAAAGGTCATTTCCGTGAGCAATGCACTGAGGCACGGGGATACGTTCACCCGCCTCAGTGCGGTTATCATGGGGGCCGGCAACATTTGCAGAAAACAGGTTGTGAAGGGCCTGTTGTATCTGGCAGTAGAAATTCTGTTTATTGCCTTTATGGTCATCAGTGGTTTTGGACTGCTTGGCGGTCTGACAACATTGGGAACAAATGAGGGCGGAGAAGTATTTAATGAAGCGAAGCAGGTGTATGAGTATACTGCCGGTGACAATTCCATGTTGATCCTGCTTTATGGAATTCTGGCGGTCTTTGCGATCATCGCATTTGTATTTGCCTGGAGATCTTCTCTGAAATCAGCTTATCAGGCACAGGTTTTGAAGGAAGCAGGGAAGCCGCTTCCGGGTTTTTGTGGGGACGTAGCATCACTGTTTGATCAGAACCTGCATAAAACCCTGTTGACAGGGCCAATCATATGTATATTTGCATTTACGATCCTGCCTCTTGTTTTTATGGCAGCGATCGCATTTACCAACTATGACAGAAATCATCAGCCGCCGGGAAAGCTGTTTGACTGGGTAGGACTGGCAAACTTTGGAAAGCTTTTAGACAGCTCCAGCGGACTTGGCACAGCCTTCTGGCATGTGCTTGGATGGACGATCGTCTGGGCGGTTTTAGCTACATTTTTAAATTATATTCTGGGAATGATCCTTGCGATCGTAATCAACCGCAAGGAAACAAAATGGAAGGCAATGTGGAGATTTATCTTCGTTCTTTCCATTGCCATTCCACAGTTTGTATCACTGCTGGTGATCCGTACCATGCTGCAGCCGGAGGGTTCTATCAATGTTCTGTTGAAGCAGCTTGGACTGATCCAGAAAAGCCTTCCGTTCTGGACGGATGTTACCTGGGCAAGAATTACCATTATCGTGGTAAACCTCTGGGTCGGCGTGCCGTACACCATGCTTCAGGTTACCGGCATCCTTCAGAATATTCCGGCGGATCTGTATGAGGCGGCGAGAGTAGATGGTGCCAATGCAGTGGTGCAGTTTTTCAAGATCACACTTCCGTATATGCTGTTTGTGACAACGCCATATCTGATCACACAGTTTATCGGAAACATCAATAACTTTAATGTTATTTATCTGCTGACAAAGGGTGCTCCGGCAGCGTTAAGCTACAATAATGGTACTGCCGGTAAGACGGATCTGCTGGTAACGTGGCTGTATAAACTGACCATGGACTTTAAGGATTACAACTACGCGGCGGTGATCTCCATTGCAGTATTTGTATTATCAGCTGTATTTTCTCTGGCGGCGTACCGCAAGTCAGGGGCATTGAAGAATGAGGAGGGATTCCAATAATGAATAAGTACCGCATTAGAAAGAAATTAACGAATTTTATCGTACATGCGTGTCTGACCATCCTGGCACTGGTCTGGATATTTCCTCTCTTCTGGGTGATCATGACATCCTTCCGTGCAGGTAAGGGTTCTTATTCCAGTACCTTCCTGCCGGATAAATTAACGATTCATAATTATTTGTCCCTTTTTACGGACACAGATGTATTTAACTTTCCACAGTGGTTTTTAAATACATTGATCGTAGCGATCTTTTCCTGCATTTTGTCTACATTTTTTATTGTATCGATCGCTTATGTGACTTCAAGACTTCGCTTTAAGTCCAGAAAGCTTTTGCTGAATGTGGCACTGGTGCTTGGAATGTTTCCGGGCTTTATGGCAATGATCGCAATCTATTATATCTTAAAGGGAATTGGAATGACCCAGGGCGTTCTCAAGCTGGTATCTCTGGTGCTTGTGTATGCCGGAGGCTCCGGTATCCTGCAGTTCTATGTGGCGAAGGGATTCTTTGATACGATCCCCCGCAGCATTGACGAGGCGGCATACATTGACGGAGCAACAAAATGGAACGTATTCCGGCTCATTACGATCCCGCTGTCAAAGTCCATTATTGTGTACACTGTGCTGACCTCCTTTATCGCACCGTGGATCGATTTCGTACTGGCAAAGGTTATCATTGGAACCGATGCAAAGTATTATACGGTGGCCATTGGACTTTGGAATATGCTGGAAAAGGAAAATATTTACCAGTGGTATACCCGGTTTGCTGCCGGAGCGGTCTGTGTATCCATCCCAATTGCTGTATTGTTCCTGTTTATGCAGCGTTGTTACACGGACGGGCTGACGGGAGCAGTAAAAGGATAATATAAAAAGTGCTTCTAGCGCAGCTAGAGACGCTGCTTAAGAAGCACTACTGTTTTATATTGAAAAACGCAAACCCGGCGTTTTTCTGGGTGAAGAGAACTGCTAAGCCTGCGTAAAACGCAGGCAAGCGGTTCTATGCTTCACATAGCAACTTTGAGCCGGTGGCTCAAAGGTTGCGAAAAGGCTTCTAGCGCAGCTAGAGACGCTGCTCAAAGGTTGCGAAAGACTTCTAAATGACATAAACAGCCTCTATAAATGAACACGATATTACAGATTTCCTGATGATGGGAGACTGTGATATCGTGTTTTGATGTCTGAGAAAGTGTGTAAATTATACACATTACACTGTTGACTAGTGTGTAGATGATGTGTATAATACAGATAGGGAGGAGGAATGCTAATGAAGCAAAGAGATTTAGTGAAAAAGCTGGAAAGTGCAGGCTTTGAGTTTGTGCGTCATGGTGGAAACCACGATATATATCAAAGGGGTGACGATGAGGAAAAGGTTCCGCGACATCGAGAACTTAATGAGCGGCTGGCAAAAGCGATATTAAGAAAGTGGGGCTTATAAGGATATTATTTTAATTTACGAATTGTTATTGGAGGTTGATAATATGAAGGTAACATATCCAGTGATTATTACAGATGTTGATACGAATATTTTAATTGAGGTACCGGATCTTGGGATATTAACAGAAGCTAATGAGGAGGGGAAACCGAAGGGGACTATGGCAGATGCAATAATGATGGCGAGAGATGCCATAGGTCTGAGTTGTATTACTGCGGAAGATGAGGGGAAGAAAATAAAAGAACCTTCGATGATGTCTGAAATAGATATTTCCCAGGGAGCATTTTCGGAGGAAGGAAAAGGGATTCTTTCTTTGGTTGATGTGGATCTGACAGTGTATCGGAATCGATTGGATAACAAAGCGGTAAGGAGAAATGTTACCCTTCCAAACTGGTTAAATCAGGAAGCAGAAAAATCCCATTTAAATGTATCTAAGGTTTTACAGGAAGCACTTATGGCGAAGTTAGGAGTATCAAGATAGTGATAAAAGATATATTAAAAAAGATGATGGCGTTATCTCTGGCTGGATGTCTGATCCTGACCGGCTGCAGTAAACAGCCAGTGGAGAAGAAGGATACGGTGGATCATAAGAAGGGGTGGAAGACGGCAGAGACGACACCCTTTGGACGGTATCCGGAGGAAGTGACATATACTCTTGGAAAGATGACTGGTCTGAATAATTCCAATCTGCCGAAGGGGGATACTTATGAGGATAACGGATATACAAGATATCTTAAAAAGAAACTAAATATACAGAATAAGGATACCTTTGAGGCCGGGGAGGGTGACAATTATCAGGAGACGTTATCTATGACCATAGCCTCCCGGGAGCTGCCTGATGTGATGGTCGTGAATGACATGGATCTGCTGCAGCTTCTGGTGGACAATGATATGATCGAGGATCTGACACAGGTATATAGAGACTGTACCAGCCGCCGGATCAAGGAAATCTATAACAGCTATGGCAGCGAGATCCTTGACAATGTGACCTTTGACGGGAAGCTTATGGCACTGCCGGAGACGAACATTGAGGATGGACCGAGTCTGTGCTGGCTTAGGAAGGACTGGATGGATCAGCTGGGATTGTCTGCACCGGAGACCGTGGAGGATGTGGAGCGCATTGTCCATGAATTCGTACAGAAGGATCCCGGAGGAAATGGAAAGGGACAGACGGTTGGTCTTGTCTGTGATGATGAACTGACCGGAGGCTGCGGCTACAGCTATGAGTATCAGAATGATATTATATTTGCGAGCTGTGGTGCATTTCCAAAGCAATGGCTGTACAATGAGGATGGAAAGGTTGTATATGGTTCCGTTCAGAAAGAGGCGAAATCCGCATTGCAAAAGCTGCGCAAAATGTACCGGCAGGGGACATTAGATAACCATTTCCTTATGAGGGAAAGCAATAATATTATTGAGCTGATCGTTTCCGGAAAATGCGGTTCTTTTTTTGGTCCGTGGTGGTCACCGAATAATCCGTTGATGTCTGCCATGCAGAAGAATCCGGAAGCAGAATGGCAGCCGTATCTGATCCGGACAGATTCCGACGGAAGCACCGCCTATGCTTCCCAGAATCCAAGTGACAAATGTGTTGTTGTCCGTAAGGGATATAAGCATCCGGAGATTGTTATGAAGATTGTCAGTGTGCTTTTTGACGATCTGCGTTATGGCGAGGAGGATGTCGGCGAAATGGAACGATATTATCAGGATAATGTCGATCCTACGGCACGTCCGCTTGCGATCAATGTAGATTATAAGGATGCTCTGATGCGTTGCTATGATGCTCTGAAGGATGCGATCCAGGGACGGAAAAAGCTGGATGATCTGGGACTTCTGGAGGGAGCCTATTATATTTCCTGCAGTAATTATCTGAATAAGAAAAAAGAGGAGGAGCCTCAGAAATCCTGGGAGGACTGGGCCGCTTATACATCCCGTATGACGGCTTGCTCTGTCCTTGGAAAGGGACGGACGAGACAGGTGAAATCGTTATTTTTTGGCGAAACCGAAACCATGAAAGGAAACTGGTGGCGTCTGGAAGAGCTGGAAAAGAAGGCGTACCTGGAAATCGTGACCGGTCAGAAGCCATTGTCCTATTACGATAAGTTTGTTGAGGAATGGAAACGCCAGGGCGGGGAGAAGATCCGGAGCGAAGTGGAAAAAGAATTGAAAAAATAGAACTGTCCGATTAACAGGACAGTCGATGTAAGATAAGGGCTGTGGTTCAATAAAAAGGAATGGTGATCCTATGCAGGGTAAAAATGATTTCAGAACAGATCACAAAGGGACAGAGGAGATCCTGAAACGGGAAAAGAAAATATTTCAATACAAAAGAGCGAATGCAGAGCTACAGACGAGGCTTGGAGAGGAATCTGCCATAAGGAAAATAATTCCGTATATTATTTTATTGATGGGTTTTATCGCTTTACAGTTTATGGAAAACTGGATGGGATATTATATGGATATTTCAGGACAGGATTATGTTCCTTTGTTGATCATTTTTGTAATTTTACTCATCCACAGATATCTGAAAGACAGGAAACGGCAGGTGCTGCGGGAGCAGATGAAAGCGAACCGGCAGAAGTGTGACCAGCTGCAGCAGGAGATTGATGAGATCCGAAGGGAAATGCAATAGATGCAGCATAAAACAATAGGGCATTGGTTAATGCAGAAAAATTGTCGTGCGACAACAGCTATAACATTGAAAAATTGTGTGTATTGCGGTATAGTGTGCTGAGATATGGTTAGGAAAGGCATGGGTTACAGAGATGATGGATAATACAGAGATTACAATACAGGAATTAAAGAAATGGCGTCCGGATGAGTATCATCTGGTGGATGTCAGGGATGAAATGTCTTACTCTTACGGACATTTACCGGGAGCAGAGCACATTCCGGAGCAGCAGATCCTTGACGGATGGGTACCGGAGGACGATGGTAAAAAGACAGTCCTTTACTGCAAAAAGGGAGAGACGAGCCTGGAGGCAGCGGGATTTCTGCAGGGGAAGGGATATACCGTATACAGCCTGCAGGGAGGCTATCTGACATGGCTCATGAGTACCATGGACGAGGAAAATGAGAAGGAGCAGGAAGAGGAAACGCCGTTTTATCTGGAGGTGGAGCAGAGCATACGCAAGCGGTTCAAGAAAAAGATCTGGTGCCGTTTTACCAAGGCGATCAATGATTACGAGCTGGTAAAGGAAGGGGATAAGATTGCGGTATGTATTTCCGGAGGGAAGGATTCCATGCTGATGGCAAAGCTTTTTCAGGAGTTGAAGCGTCATCATAAGTTTCCGTTTGAGGTGGTTTTTCTGGTAATGGATCCGGGATACAGTCCGGAAAACCGCAAGGTTATTGAGAATAACGCCAAGAGACTGAATATACCGATCACGATTTTTGAGTCAAATATTTTTGAGGCTGTTTTCCATGTGGAGAAATCGCCGTGTTATCTCTGTGCGAGGATGCGCCGGGGGTATCTTTACAGCAAGGCAAAGGAGCTTGGCTGCAATAAGATCGCACTGGGACATCATTATGATGATGTGATCGAGACGATCCTGATGGGGATGCTTTACGGTGCGCAGATGCAGACCATGATGCCGAAGCTGCACAGCTCAAATTTTGAGGGAATGGAGCTGATCCGTCCTCTTTATCTGATCCGCGAGGATGACATTAAGGCTTGGCGTGATGCCAATGGACTTCATTTTATCCAGTGTGCCTGCAAATTTACAGATACCTGTTCCTCCTGCGATAAAGACGGACAGAGCAATTCCAAACGTCTGGAGATCAAAAAGCTGATCCGGGAGCTGAAAAAAACAAATCCTTTTGTGGAGGGCAATATCTTTAAGAGTGTGGAAAATGTGAATCTCAGCACCGTGATCGCATATAAGAAGGATGGTGTGAAGCATCATTTTCTGGAGAACTATGACAGGGAGTTTGATGGGAGACGCATATGATCTATATTTTTACAGCGTTATATCCGGAGGCGAAGCCTTTGATCCGTGCTTTTTCTTTGAAAAAGGCGGTGACAGGGCTTCCTTTTGATGTGTACGAAAATGCGGACAATGACCTGCGTCTGGTGATCACCGGTGCAGGAATGACTGCGGCGGCATGTGGGGTGTCGGCTGTGCTTGGCAAATACGGAGCAGGCGAAAAGGATCATCTGATCAATATAGGAACCTGTGCGGCAGAGAATCTGGCAGGTGAGAAAAATGATGATACGAAGAAGGGATATCGTGAAGTATATTTATGTCACAAAATTACGGATCGAAATGCAGGACATACTTATTATCCGGACATGCTGTATCATCATTCATTTGCAGAGGCGCAGATCATAACGGAACCGGTCGTGTGGAAAATGAGTGGGGATAATTGTGGTAAACTTCGCTTATCGGGAAAGCAGCATATAAATGATTGCAGGGTTCTCCTTCATGACATGGAAAGTGCTGCGGTGTACCAGGCTGGGGCTTTTTGGCTGGGACCACACCGGATGAGTTTTATAAAGGTCGTGTCTGATGAGGGAGCCGGGGAGAAAATAACACCACAGACTTTGGAGTGTGTCGTGGAAAATAACATAGAACAGATTAAAGCATATGTGTCAGATTTGGGACAGGCACTGGAACCGGATGAGGAGCGTCTGAGAAGAGAACAGTATTGCATGAACACGGCGGAGCAGCTTTGTCAGGAGCTTCATTGTTCCCAGACTATGAGAGCGGCTGTGGTGCAGTGTGTCAGATATTGGACACTGGCAGATGTAAATTATCAGAAAGTATTAGACGAGATGAGAGCAGACGGTAAATTACCGTGCCACGACAGGAGAGAGGGGAAGAAGCGTTTTGAAGAGCTTAAACAGAGATTATTATAATAAAGCGTTTTCCCATATTTATGTGGAGGAAGCGGTAAGAGAGCATCCAAGGACGAAGACGGTTCTGGAGAAGTTTCCGGATGCAGTACAGATACCGATTCATCATTATAAGGATGTGTTCTGCCGCAAAAAGCAGGATGTTGCCTTGCAGGAGAATCGGCCGGCGCTGATCCTTGCGGCAAAGGAGGGGCGGCTGATCTACGAGGGAGCACCGGTCTGTCAGAGCTTTGGCAATGAATATTTTTATTATACCTCCTGTGTAATGAACTGTATTTATAATTGCGAATATTGTTATCTCAAAGGAATGTATCCCTCCGGTCATATTGTGATCTTTGTGAATCTGGAGGATATTTTTGCAGAATTGGAGGAAATTTTACAGAAACATCCGGTTTATCTGTGTGTGTCTTATGACACGGATCTTATGGCGTTGGAGGATCTGACCGGGTTTGTGGAGAGCTGGCTGGAATTTGTCCGCAGCCATGCGGGGATCCGTATTGAGATAAGGACGAAATGCGGTCGGACCGATTTATGGGACAGACTGAAGCCGGATGAAAATGTAATGTTTTCCTTTACTCTTTCGCCGGAGCGGATCTGGCGGGAGTGTGAACATGGAACGGCATCTCTTGAAGGGAGAATCCGGTGTGCTGCAAAAGCAATGGAGCAGGGATTTCCGGTACGTCTCTGTTTTGATCCGATCATTTACTGTCCGGATTGGCGGACAAAGTATGATGCAATGCTGGATCAGGTGAGGAAACAGATTGATATGGAGAAAGTATGGGATGTCAGCGTGGGGTCTTTCCGGATCTCGCAGGATTATATGAAAAAACTGAGACGGAGTCAGAAGGATTCTGCAGTGGTGCAGTTTCCCTTTGTAAATGACAAAGGTGTGTACCATTATCCGGACAGTCTGATGAATGAGATGGAGCAGCATGTGGTGAGCAGGCTTTGCGAGTGGATGCCGGAGGAGAAGATCTTTCAATGGAGGGAATAGTGTGAAAACTTTGATAAAAGTTTGCGGGCTGAGTAGAAAGGAAGGTTAGACGGGTATGAAAAAGACAGCGATCGTGACAGGAGCCTCATCGGGAATCGGCAGGGAGATCAGCCGTGTTCTCGTGGAGATGGGATATGAGGTTTACGGATTTGGACGGGAGTTTCCGGAGGAAGAGTCTGAACAAATTAGAACTAAGCAGGATCCAGTTGAAATGATCGGTACGGAAAATGGGACAGATAAGCAGAATCAAGAGAATGGAATGCTTCACCGGATTGTCTGTGATCTGCTTGATACGCCGGAGCTGGAACGGCAGATTAAGGAAATACGTCGTGAGAACGAAGTATCCTTATTGGTCAATAATGCCGGTGTGGGTTATTATGGACTTCACGAAGAATTAAATGTGCAGAAGATACAGAAGCTGGTGCGGACCAATCTGGAAGTGCCGATGGTTTTAACGAATTTATTGTTGCGGGATCTGAAAAAATATGGCGGGACAGTTATCAATATTTCTTCGGTGACAGCACAGCTCAGCAATCCTCACGGTTGTGCTTATGGGGCAACGAAAGCGGGACTCAGCAGCTTTTCCCGGAGTCTTTTTGAGGAGGTGCGAAAGTATGGAGTCCGCGTTGTGACGATCCAGCCGGATATGACAAAAACAGATCTGTACCGGAATGCGGACTTTGCACAGGGCGAGGAGGAGGATTCCTATCTGCTTCCGGAGGAGGTGGCTGGGGCGGTGCGGGATATTCTTCAGATGAGAAAAGGCGTCGTTGCGACAGAGATCACATTGCGGCCGCAGCTTCACCGCATCCGGAGGAAATGATCCGTGAATAACCGCAAAAACCGGAAAATATAAGTTATTGAAGCCGGCAGGACAGATATGTTATAATGGGCAGAACAGTACATAGAAAAGGAGGAAGATCAATGAACATAAAAAGTTTGAAATTACTGGCAGGAGCGTTTTTGCTGGGTGTGATATTGTTTGCTGCAGGACAGTTTGGAGCCGGACAGGCAGCAAAGGCAGCGGAATCACAGGATGTATATGGTACTGCCAGATATGATTATGCATTTCAGGTGTTGGAGATCGTAAATAAAGAGCGTGCCCTTGAGGGGGCGGGACCGCTGACTATGGATAAGGATCTGCTTTCTGCAGCAATGCTTCGTTCGGCGGAGACGGTTGTTTCCTTTAGTCATACCAGACCAAACGGAGAGAAGTGTTTTACCGCCAGCAGCAAAATGTCCGGTGAGAACATTGCCATGGGAGGTGGATCGTCATGTGCAACTCCGGAGCAGGTAATGATTCGGTGGATGAATTCTCCGGGACATAAGGCAAATATATTGACAAAAAGCTATCAGTCTATTGGTATCGGCTGTTTTGTGACCAATTACGGCACATACTGGGTACAGTGCTTTGGTCGTGGGACGGCACAGACGCTTTCGCAGCCGGAAAATGAAAAGGCAGGATATCGTGTAGCGGCGGACACAACGTCGCAGACCGTGATGATCAAAGGAACGGATGTCGGAAGCAGTTCTGCCAGTATGTCTACGGCTTCGCCAATGCCATCGGCTGCACCGGCAGAAGCGACAGAAAACCCGGCAAGTACAAAAATACCGGCATGGGCACTTAACGCGCTTTCCCAAACAAAGGATCCATTACAATTTAATGCGAAATGTTACCTGAAGAAGATCACGTTAAAGTGGAATAAACTGGCAGATGTCAGTGGATATGAGATACAGATTTCCAACAAGAGAAATTTTAAACAGAAGCAGAGTTATTCTCTGAAAAAATCCAAGACACAGAAGGTGATCAAAAAGTATAAGGGAAAGAAGCTGGAATTGGGGAAGGCGTATTATGTGCGGATCCGAACTTTTAAGAACAATGATGGAACAAAGGTGTATGGTTCATGGAGCGACAGGATCCGGTGTCAGATGTAATATGTTATGATCGGGGCAGATATGAGGCCTTTAGGCCTCATTATATCATATATCTGCGCACGATTTCTGTGCAAAACGGAGTTTCGAAGAAACTCCTAATATGAGGCCTTTAGGCCTCATTATATCATAGGAGTCATATATAGTGGCAGATATAAAATCCCATCCTGATACTTCAGATCTTTTGTGTATATGATATAACGGTCCTGCATTTTCAACTGATATTTTTCAATCAGATAATCGAAGGATTTATGCGAGGTGTAGCCGGAGGATTTCACTTCGATAGGACAGATTTTCTTTTTTTTGACAGTCATAAAGTCAATTTCGTATTTCTTTTCTCTGGCCGTTCCCTTCGGTGTGTACATATATTCATGGAAGTAAAGGTCGTGCCCGGCAGCACGCAGCATTTGAGCCACAATATTCTCAATTACCATGCCCTGATTGATTCCAAGCTGGTCAAAGATCAGAGATTTGTAGATATCTTCATCGCTGTCTTCCTGGGTTTTTAAAATTTGTGTCACTAAAAGTCCGGTGTCACCCATGTAGAGCTTAAAATTGCTTCTGTCAGCAAATAATTCCAGAGCCACTTCCGGTTTTGTAACATTGATACATTCATTGCCGATCATAGATTCCGCGACAAAGCTGACAGCATTGACATAATTCTGATAGCGGGCGTTTTTATCGATCAGCGAAAACTTAAAGTGTGAGTTTTTATTTTCAAGCTGCTCCGGAATGGTCCGGAATATAACCGAAGCACGCTGGCCGTTTTCAGAGTCAAATCTTGCCAGATCCTCTTCATAGAGGTTCAAAATATTTCGCTTGATAAAATCAATTTGTGCAAAGGCTTTCCCGTGAACATAGGAATCTACCGCCTGTGGCATACCGCCAACGACCATGTAAGTGCGGAATATCTTCATGATCTTTCGATGAATGGCGTCTCCAAGAGGCTTACGGGTGTCAAAAGCATGCTGGATGGCATCGTAGGTGACGGTATCGCCGATTGCCCATAAATATTCCTCGAAATCCATAGGATACATTTTTAGCTTGGTCTCCTCGGAAGGAATCAGGATGCCCTCTGTATTTTTGCGGATAGAGATCAGGGAGCCGGTTTCAATGTAATCATACCGGCCGTCTGCCACCAGATATTTTATTGCCTGTCTTGCCTGAGGAAACAACTGCACTTCATCGAAGATGATGGCACAGCGTTTTCCCTTTAACTGCTTTCCTTTGAGCAGAAACAGATTACGAAAGAATGTGTCCGGATCGTCGATGTTTTCAATGAAATTGTTTTTGACATCGGTATTTTCTTTCGCAAAATCTAAAAGGATATAATCGCTGTATTCATTTTTGGCAAACTGTTCCACAACGGTACTTTTTCCGATACGTCGTGCGCCCTCCAGCAAAATGGCGGAGGAACCGGCGGAATTATAACAGAAAATCACGAAAAACAGAAATGTTTCTCTATATATATTCACGAAAACAGAAAATGTTTAATGCACAATGTTCACGAAAATAGAAAATGTTTTAGTGCAAATCTTCACGAAAACAAGAAATGTTTCACCTAAATTGTTCCTTTTGCCTGAATTTTTGCTTGAACATAGCAGATGATATGTGCGAAAATAAAGAAAAACCTGATATATTCAGAAAAGAATGGGGGATTAGGATGAAAGCAATTACAGACCGCAGAAGCATACGAAAATATAAGAATATTCCATTGGAAGAGGAGAAAATCAATGACATTCTACGGGCGGCACTTCTGGCGCCTTCTGCCAAAAACAGACAGCCGTGGAAATTTATTGTATATCAGGGAGGCGCAAAGGAGCGGCTGGTGAAAGCCATGGAGAAAGGCTTGGAGCGTGAGAAAAAGGGTATCACCGATCTGCCGGGATTCGCCTACGGCTTGCCGGATGCGGTTTATACGCTGGAGATTATGAAGGCCGTTCCGGTGCTGGTGGCAGTTTTAAATACCAATGGTGGGACATTCTATGAGGAGATCGGGGCGGAACAGAGAATTGTGGAAAGCTGCGATTCTCTTTCAATCGGGGCAGCAGTGGAAAATATGCTGTTGCGTGCCACGGAGCTGGGAGTCGGCTCTCTGTGGATCGCCAATACCTGCTTTGCCTATAATGAGCTGGTTCGGGAGATCGGAACGAAGGATCAGCTCACCGGTGTTGTAGCACTGGGGTACGGGGATGAGGCTCCGGCACCGCGGCCGCGGAAGGCTTGGGATGACGTGGTGGAGTACCGGTCATGATCCACCGGTTGACCGGGCTCTCTGTGGATCTGTAAAAAATCTGTCCGGTATGTGGTATTTTCGTTGACGGTGTTTGCGAAATGGAGTAAACTATTTAATGATATTTAGGCGAAAACGCAACAGAAAGATATAAATTAACACAGGAGGAGTAAATATCATGATGAGTCAGGAAATCCCTTACAAAATTTACCTGAGTGAGGAGGAAATGCCGAAGCAGTGGTATAACGTCCGTGCAGACATGAAAAATAAGCCGGCACCACTTTTAAATCCGGCAACCCATGAGCCAATGACACTGGCAGAGCTAGAGCATGTATTCTGTACAGAGCTAGCAAAGCAGGAGCTTGACGATACGACACCGTATTTTGATATTCCGGATGAGATTCTGGGATTCTACCGTATGTATCGTCCGTCACCATTGGTGCGTGCGTACTGTCTGGAGAAAAAGCTTGATACACCGGCAAAGATCTATTATAAATTCGAGGGCAATAATACGAGCGGAAGCCACAAGTTAAACTCTGCCATTGCACAGGCATATTATGCGAAGCAGCAGGGCTTAAAGGGTGTTACCACAGAGACCGGTGCAGGTCAGTGGGGTACAGCACTTTCCATGGCATGTTCATATTTTGATCTGGATTGTAAGGTATATATGGTAAAATGCTCCTACGAGCAGAAGCCGTTCCGTCGTGAGGTAATGCGTACATACGGTGCCAGTGTAACACCGTCTCCTTCTATGGATACAGAGGTGGGCCGCAAGATCCTGGCAGAGCATCCGGGAACCACCGGTAGCCTTGGATGTGCCATTTCTGAGGCAGTAGAAGCAGCAACAAGCACCGAGGGTTATCGTTATGTATTAGGAAGTGTACTTTCCCAGGTGCTTCTCCATCAGACGGTGATCGGCCTGGAGACGAAGGCTGCTCTTGATAAATATGACATTATTCCGGACATCATCATTGGATGCGCCGGTGGCGGCTCCAACCTTGGCGGTCTGGTATCTCCGTTTATCGGAGAGATGCTCCGCGGCGAGAAGAAGTATCAGGTGATCGCTGTTGAGCCTGCTTCCTGTCCAAGTCTCACCAGAGGTAAATATGCATATGACTTCTGTGATACCGGAAAGGTTTGCCCTCTGGCAAAGATGTACACGCTGGGCAGCGGCTTTATTCCTTCACCAAACCATGCCGGCGGTCTTCGTTACCATGGTATGAGCTCTGTACTTTCACAGCTTTATGATGATGGTCTGATGGAAGCACGTTCCGTAGAGCAGACCGCAGTATTTAAGGCAGCAGAGCAGTTTGCAAGAGTAGAGGGAATTCTTCCGGCACCGGAGAGCAGTCATGCGATCAAGGTGGCCATTGACGAGGCGATGAAGTGCAAGGAGACCGGCGAGGAGAAGACGATCGTATTTGGTCTGACCGGTACAGGATACTTTGATATGTATGCATATGAGAGCTTCCATGACGGTACCATGAAGGACTATATTCCTACCGATGAGGATCTGCAGCCCGGTTTTGACAGCCTGCCAAAGATGTAATTTAAAATAGTTATTTTATGACTCCCGTAGAGATAAATGTTTCTGCGGGAGTTTTTTAACAGTCCAGATATTTTTCTAACATTTCCCAGCATACCATGATGAAAACCCCGCACAATAAAAGTGGGGGTGATCAAATGCTGTTAGATGTGGCGAGCGGCGGATTTGCTTTAAATCTTGCGCTGACTAACCGGACAGATCTGGTGTCTGAGGACATGAATCCGGAGGAGCGGCGGGAGATGCTGGAAAAGCTTCGAAGTGAGCAGCTTGAAAAAGAGGTAGGACTGTTAGTGAACCAGATTGGCAAGATCGATCAGCCGCCGGGTTAATGATGGCAATACAGTTTTGTATAATAGGGTGGCTTTGTATATACAAAAGCAGGTGATTCATGGTAAAATATCTGTAAAGGCAGGATCTTGCCACAGAGTAAAAACAACTTGCGTATAATATTTGTATAGGAGGAAAATTAATGAAAAAAAAGAAAAAGAATAATGGTCAATTACAGAAGTATAGTGATTTGTTTACTAAGATCATCAACCGCAATATCTGCATTATTCTGGTACTCGCGCTTGGAATCGCATTTGTCGGTGTCACCCTATTGTCTGTATACAGAGGTAATGGGGCAATCAATTCTGAGGCACAGGAATATCGGGCAGAGATTGAGAAATGGGTGCTGAAGCAGCAGAGCATATTAAATATGTTTGTCAATAATATGGAGGCACAGGGAGATCTCTATAAGGATTATGATGCTGCTGTGAAGTATCTGGATCATATAACACAGAAATATGAGGAGATTTCCTGTACATATTTATCGGATCCGTCTTTGCCGGCTGTCGTAATTATGAATAATGGCTGGAAGCCGGATGCAGATTTTGATGTGACACAGCGTTCCTGGTATTCGGATGCCATTGACAATGATGACATTGCAGTCAGTGATCCGTATCTTGATGAGCAGACAGGGAACTACTGTATAACTATGAGTAAGCGTGTCGTGATCGGTGGAAAGACGATTGGGGTATTTGGCATTGATTTTTATATGGATCAGTTGACGGCGATCCTTTCCGACAGTTATAAGGGACGTAATTATGCGTTTTTGGCATCAAAGGATGGGATGATCGTGACGCATCCGTCAGAGCAGCTGCAGCTTGGAGATGGTGTTTCCGTAAAGGTCAGTGACAGTGTTTATGCAAAGTGCAAAAAAGACGCTTCCGTAAAAACGATCGTTGATTATCAGAAAAAGGCCAAAACGGTTACGGCGATGACCACAGAGGACGGAAATTTCCGTGTCTTTATGGTGAAGGACTGGCTGCAGGTATATTCCTTCCTGGTGGAAACTACAATATTTTATATTTTTATGTTTATAACCTGCGTCTGGGGCAGTATCCGGTATAACCGCAGGATTATCGGTAAATGGTTTCAGCCTCTGGAGGAGTTTGCCAGAAAGATTCCGGCAGTGGCACAGGGGCAGCTGGATATTGTTTTTGATGAGGATGAGATCTGTCTGGAGATTAAAGTACTACAGGATTCGTTGAACCAGATGGTCACGTCGTTAAATATATATATTAATGATATCGTTCGTATATTGGAGGACATTGCGGAAGGAAATCTGGCGGTGACTTCGGATATTGAGTATCGGGGAGATTTTGCAAGGTTACAGCAGGCAATTCAGAAGATCACAGGCAATTTAAATGGATTAGTTCGTGACATCGAGCATAGTGCAAAACAGTTTCAGGGAATTTCCCGGCAGGTTTCCGATGTGTCCGGTCAGGTGGAACAGGGAGCGAGACAGCAGGCGGACAGCATTGATGATCTTGCACAGAATATGGATCATCTGCAGAAAGGCATGGTGCAGGCAACCGGAAGCGTACGGGAAGTGATCGTGGCGGTAAATGCCAACAATGAAAATCTTCGCGATATCACTCACAACCAGATCAATCTTCTCAGTGACAAGATGAATGAAATTGCGGAGAGTTCCGCAAAAATCGGAGAATGCCTGGAGCTGATCAACAGTATTAACAGTCAGACAAATCTTCTTGCATTGAATGCTTCCATTGAGGCAGCCAGGGCAGGAGAGGCAGGAAAGGGATTTGCCGTTGTAGCAGAGGAGATCCGGCAGCTGTCGGAAAATACAGCGGATGCCAGCGGTGAGATCCGTGGAATGATCCATAAAAATAACGAGTCCGTTCGGGAAGGAATTGACATCACAGAGCATACGGTTCAGATTCTTGAGGATAATCTGAAGAGCTTTGAAGAAGCCCGTGACGAGATTACGAAAGCAGCGCAGATCATAGAAAATCAGGAAGAATACATGAATAACATTTCCCAGTCCATGGGAGCGATTGGCAGTATTGTAGACAATAATACCAGTGTTTCCAGGGAAAATACGGCGGCAGCAGAGGAAATGACACAACAGACAGACCAGCTTTCCGGTCAGATCGGTAAATTTCATCTGGCAGAGTGATGAAATCCCTTTGTTTTTTGGGAAAAAGGGGATGGAGGCAAAACTGTCAAAAACTGCCGAAAACGGGCAGGATCATTGACTTTTTGCACCTGATATGATAAATTTAATCTATGTATTTATGTGTATTGGAGAGTTAAATGCAAATGATATTTGCAGAAATGGAGATGGGGCATGGACTATACAAAATTAACAAACCAGGATCTGGAGCAGTTGATCGGGCAAAAGGACGTAGAAGCCACCTGTGAGATGGCAGACAGATGCCTGAATGGTACATATGGGGTTGAGCAGAATTTAAATAGAGCGTATCAGCTTTATCACAGGGCGGAGAGCAAGGGAAGCAAGCGTGCTTACGTTGGCTTAGCGTATATGTACGAAAATGGCATTCTCTTTGGACAGAATATAGAGCTGGCCAAGAAGTATTATGCGATGGCCGGCGTGGAAAAGACAGAATTTGCAGAGGTGCAGGAGCGGAAAAAGCATTATATTGAGATGGAGTCCGGACCACGGGAGCCGGTTCGTGTCGGTGCGGATGGTCAGGTGATCGACCGGATCGTCAATGAAGCGATGGGGATCGGTGATGAACCGGTTGATGAGTCCAGACAGCATTTGATGGAGATGGCTGTGAGCCGTGCCCAGGAGGCGGCAGAGGCAGCACGTATGGCGGCAGTTAAGGCACAGGAGGCAGCCGCAGCAGCAGATAAGGCAGCAGAATATGCAAAAAAAGCCTGTCTGTAGACATGGAGGATTAAATGAAAAAGTATCGGGGAGCATCGGGAAAAATATATAATATTGATCCGGAGCCAATCGCCAAGGGCGGTGAAGGGACGATATGTGCCGTAGAAGGGGCAGACGATATCGTAGCAAAGATATACAAACAGGAAAAAAGAACAAAGCGTCGCTTGGAAAAGCTCTCTCTGATGATTCGCTATCAATTAACGGATATTCAGCGCCGGCAGGTTACATGGCCATTGGACGTGATCTATGAGGAGTCCGGGTTTGCGGGGTATATCATGCCGAGGCTTCATAGTGCGGAGGACTTTACGGTGGTATGTGGTGCCGGGATTGAGGAGATCAATCTGGAGGATCGCTTGTTTATCGGATATAATATTTGCGCAGCGGTAGATACGGTACATAGCTTTGGTCAGGTCTGTGGTGACCTGAATCCGCAGAATATCTGTGTCAATCTGGATATGGATGATCCGGGAGCATTGATGGTTACTTTGGTAGACACAGATTCATATCATATCGTAAATGGTCAGATGATGTATCGCTGTGAGGTAGGTCAGGCGAATTATATACCACCGGAGCTGCAGAAACGTTTGTATGGCGGGCAGAGCTTATCGTCTATGCCACTTCCGACATATAGCAAGGAGACGGATCGTTTTGCACTGGCAGTTAATTTATTTTCATTATTTATGAATGGCTGTCATCCTTTTGCGTGCGCGATTGACCCGGAGGAGGCAGAGCAGATGGATGAATCCTTGGATATACCACAGCCTTCCGACAATATCCGCAAGGGATTTTCTCCTTTCTTTTACAAGAAAAAGGGAATCACGTACCCGACATATGCGCCGGACTTTACGTTCCTTCCGGAGAGTTTTCAGAGATTGTTTTATCGCACCTTTGTGGACGGCTACAAGGATCCGACGGTACGTGCCAGTGCCAGTGAGTGGATGCAGGCAATCATGGAGGTCTTACAGAATAAGGACTATATTAAATGTCCGCATGGTCACATCTACTTTATCCACAAAATGGAGTGTCCTTATTGCGAGATGATCCGGAAGCATCAGGAGAGACAGCGGAAAGCGGAGGAAGAGGCAGCCGCAGAGAAGAGAAGGATTGCGGCCAGTCAGCCGATCCATCCGAAGGAGCATATGGCAGACAATTATATGGATGTACGTCCGAAAGAGCCGTCGTTTTTTGAGTCACATCTTGTATTTATCATATACGGAGTAATTGCACTTTTTATCATTTTATTTATTGTATGGTATTTTAACAGTTGATAGAAGTAACACCAAGGGGTAGCAATGAAAAGGAAACAGGAGGAAGGAAAATGAGTGAACAGATCACAAAGGAGCAGTTGTTTGGGGGGATTGCAGCACCGAGCGAACCGCATATGGCATGTGTGCTTCTTCTGGATATTTCCAGTTCCATGAAAGGAGCACCGATCCAGAGTCTGAATGAAGCAATTGCAAAGTTCAAGCAGCAGGTATGTCAGGATCCGCTTGCGAGAAAGCGTGTCGAGGTAGCGATTGTTACATTTGAGACACATGTAGAAATTGTCAGTGATTTTATGCCGATCGATCAGATGCCGTCGATCACATTGGAGCCGGGTGGACAGACACATATGGCAGAGGCGATTCAGGTAGCGATTGATCTGGTCAAAAAACGTACCAGAGAATATCAGGGAGTCGGGGTTCCTTGCTTTAAACCTTGGATCTTTATGATCACGGATGGCGTTTCCATGTCTACACCGGAGGCGATGCAGGAGGCTGCCGCCAGAATCCATGAGGAGGAGTGCAAGGGAAGTAATGGACGCCTCAAATTCTGGGCATTAGGTGTCGATGATTATGATAAAGAGGAGCTTTTTAAGCTGACAGACCGTGTGATCGAACTGCAGCAGCATGAATTCACAGGTATTTTTGACTGGCTGGTAGACAGCATGAGTGCAATCTCTAAGAGCCAGGTAGGAGACCGGATTGAGCTGGATAATCTGCCGGAGGGGGCAGGCATGGCAGCGGATATCGAGGAGAGGGATGTCAGCGAGTGGTAGGAGACCATTTCTGACATTTGAGAAGGGGCGTATGACATGTTAAGCTATGGATTTTCTATCAAAGGAAAAGCACATATAAATGCAGGGGTTGTATGTCAGGATGCCAATATGCATGGGGAGATCGCACCGGGATTATATATCGGCGTAGCTGCAGATGGGGTTGGCAGTGCACGTCATTCCGATATCGCATCCGGCATTGCGACAGAGAAGCTGGTAGAATATTTAGAACATCATGTGCAGACTGGTTATGGGATCGATGAGCAGCTTGTCTGTTTGAAGGCTGGATTTCAGTATGCGGAGAAAGCCATTGAGGAATATGTGCAGGACTGCGATGATACGTTGAATGAATATGATACAACTCTTCATGTGGTGCTCTATGATGGCAGGACGGTTGTATATGGTCATGCCGGTGATGGAGGGATTCTGGTCCGGACCATATCCGGAGAAACAAAGGTGGCGACATTTCCACAGAAGGGATCTGACGGGGTCTCGGTAATGCCTCTCCGGGCAGGGGAGAAATCATGGGAGTTTGGATACTTTCCGGAGAGAGTGGCAGCAGTTATGCTGGTGACTGATGGAATCCTCGAAAGAGTGATCCAGCCACAGTTATTAAATCTTCCGGCGACCAGAGAGGAAATTCAAAATTCTGACAGACATAAGACAAATGTGTATCTAAGTGCAACGGAGTTTTTTATGAATCCGTATTGTGTGCTTGGCAATAAAAATCTTCAGGATCCCATTGATCTGTATCATTATTATATTAATGGAGAGTTTCTGGATGCAGCGCAGGACTGGCAGTTATATCTGGACTGTATGCGCCGGGGCTACCAGAGCATGTATGATGCAGCTACGGCGGAAAAGATCTGCAGTACTATGACAGCAAGTGTGCCGTTGTGGAACATCGAGGACACCACGGATGATAAGACGATCGTATGTCTGATCAATGAGAATGCACAGATCAAGGTGCCAAAGCCGGAGTATTTCTATGAACCGGATTGGGCAAAGCTTCGTCAGCATTATGAGCATTTACTGTATCCGGCAGGATTTGGTGGAGAGGATCCGCTGGCACAGCCGCAGACGCCGGGCGTGGAGGAAGAAGAAAGCGGCAAAAACAGAAAAAAAGGCGGTTTTTTTAAATCGGTATTTCGAAATAAATAAAAAGAAGTACAGCGACTTAATAATGGAATCCCGGATGATCATGATCATCCGGGATATTTTTTTGGAAAGATTAATAGAGATCTTGCAGAGATGTTGAACCCTTTGCAGGATCTTTTTGGTTTTTAAGGTTGATTTAAGGTACATCACTTATCATAGCCATATCATCAAAACAGATCAAAGTATTCAGGCGTTTTGAGAAACGCTTTTGGAGATGTCCGGGGAAAATAAATGGACCAAGAGCACCAAAAATCAGGTGAAACGTCTGGCTTCCCTGGTGGGACAACTCATTACCCTTTCGAAGATGGACGAAGGGGACGGTGCGGCGGAGACAAAGGGACGAAAGCTTGTGTGTGATATTGAAGACTGGACATGCTCTTTGAGAGGTTTTATCGCAGTGATGCCTCGAGAAATTCAGCAACTGGCGGCAGTGGTATTGGCTTGTCTGTTGCAAAGGCAGTGGCAGAGGCACATCATGGCAAGCTGACGGCAGAGAGTAAGGATGGCAAAAGCCTTACGATCACGTTGACGGTGGGACCGGCTGTATAAGGGGATTGTATTTTTGAGGAATGGGAGTATAATAGGAGCCGAAAAAAGAAATACGGATATCGCAGAGAGAAGAGATATCTTCAATAAAAAAAGAAAAGAGTGATAATATGTCTGCTACACTGAAAAAAATTCCAAGGGAAACAGAGGTTGAGGAGGTTTTTGGCAAAATACTTCAGTCACCGGAGGCTTGTGGACGGTTGGAAGAAATCTTTTATGACCGTTTTTCGGAGGAGAATATATCTCCGGATACGAGATCACAGCATTTTGCAAAAGCTCTTTTTTCGGCATATGAAAATCAGGATATCAGCGCTCTTCTGTTGGAAATCTGCCAGCGGAGTATGTTCGACCTGCTTCGGGAGGCATATCTGATCCCGAAACGATTTCATGGTAAAGCGGGGGACAATCCGGTGTTGCTTACAGATGTGGATGGAAATAAGCAGGAAACAGAAAAACGCAAAATTTCTTCTCACGAATGGAATAAGTATCAGGAGATATTGAAAAATCATGTCTGTGCACCGAGATCAAAGATCTATCTTGCAGATGGATATGATATTGTGCGCCGTTATACGGATGATCTGGACATTAAAGAGGACTATGTAAATCCAAAGCGGGGAATTTTTATTCTGTATGCGCTTCCGGACACGGCAGCTCTTGGAATGAGTGAAGCACAGGCGTATGCGATCATATGGGATGCCTTTCAGCAGATTCAGAAATGCGCTCTTTCGGCAATGGTGTATTATGGTCAGGAAACTGGCTTGAAGAGTGAACGCAAATTTGATGAGATCGGTGTGCTTCTTCCAATCAGGCAGTTTGAAAAAAAGATATTACATCATCTTACGGAAATTGACGGCATTGTGTTGGCAAGCAGAGAAGAGCTGATGAAAAAAGCAGGAAAAGATAGTCTGGAGCTATGATTGCAGAATCAGATCCTTCAGTTTTTTTGCCGCACTACTCAAAGGTCTTTGAAAGTCTGAAACCATACAAATGTGACGACACGGAATGGTTTCCTGTAACTGTATGGGAATCACCTCATGGCTTTGAATAGCAGGAATTGCCATAAATTCCGGAATAAAAGCAAGTCCCAGCTCGGACTTGACGAGAGGCAGGATCTGGTCTGTCGTTGCAGCCTCTGTATCCGGTTCCAATTCCAGGCCATAGGAAAGAAATAGCTGATGATAAAATGCAAAGGTCATGGTTTCTTTGCCCAGACAGATCAGGGGATAATTTTGCAGCTCCCACAAGGACAGAGTCTGGCTGCTTAATGCAGTAAATGTTTTACCGCCGATCAGAACCTCCCGGAAGGATTGAAGTTTTACCTCCTTCAAGGGAGGTTTTGCCGTTGTAGGAGTGGTAACGACTGCAAAATCGATTTCTCCGTTTTTGACCGCATCCACTGCCTGAGGAGTAGAATGATTGTAAATTTTAAGACGGATACCGGGGTATGTCATATGAAAAATTTTGAGCCGCTCCAACAGGTAAATGCTGAGTGCGGTTTCGCTGGCACCGATGGAAATGCTGCCGTGCTCCAGACCGGTGCTTTCGGTAAGTTCTTCCTCTGCCAGCTGTAATTGTGCCATGGCGGCAGATACTCTTGTGTAAAGACGTTCTCCCTCCGGTGTGAGCCGGACACCGCGGTTTGTTCGGATAAAGAGGGTACAGTGGATTTCGCATTCCAGACAATTCATGGCACGGGTAATATTTGGCTGGCTGTTTCCAAGAACCCTTGCGGCTTTCGTGAGACTGCCGTATTTGGCTACATAATAAAATATCTTATAGTATTCAAAATTTATATTCATAAAAATCCTCATTTCTGAGCGTTTATCGCACGCATTTCCTTCTGGTATATCAAAATGTTATATCAGTCATATCAATAATAGCTTTTACATATTTCCACATGGTCAGTATAATAAATCTCGAAGAAAAAAACAAGATGTTCTGGGACTTGTAAAGTCTATAAACACAGAGGAGGAAGAATTATGCTGACAGCTGTAACGGGAATAAACTGGGGCGATGAGGGAAAAGGCAGAGTGATCGATCTGCTTGCCGGACAGGCAGATGTGGTTGTGCGTTATCAGGGAGGAAATAATGCCGGGCACACCGTAGTGACAGAGCAGGGAAAATTTATTTTGAATCTGATTCCCTCCGGTATTTTACATTCAGGTGTGACCTGCGTTCTAGGAGATGGAATGGTCGTTGATCCGGAGCATCTGGAAAATGAGATCCAAAAGCTGCGGGAAAAGGATGTGGCAGTATCACCGAAAAATCTGAAAATTTCCACCAGAGCCACAATTTCTATGCCCTGGCACCGGATACAGGATGAATTGGAGGAGGATCGTCTGGCCAGAAGCGGAGCGGCATTTGGTTCCACCAGAAGGGGGATTGCCTATGCTTACAGTGATAAATACCGCAAAAAAACATTGCGTATGGGAGATCTGCTCCGGTTAGACGAAGAGAATATGAAGGCACGTCTGAAAATGATGCTGGATGCCAAAAATATGGAGCTTGCAGGCTGCTATCATCAGGAACCCATGTCGTTTCCGGCGCTTTATAAATGGTGTGAAGAGCAGGCAGAAAAATTCAAGGCTTATATTTGCGGCACCGGGGAATTTCTGGATGAATCATTGAAGAAAGGCAAAAAAGTCATTCTGGAGGCACAGCTTGGAGCGATGAGAGATATTGATTATGGCATCTTTCCGTATACTTCCAGCTCATCTACAATCGCCGCATATGCTCCGATCGGGGCAGGGATTCCGGCACACGTTCCCGATCACGTCGTCGGCGTGCTGAAAGCATATTCTACATGTGTAGGAGCAGGACCTTTTGTGGCTGAAACGGCAATGCCGCAATCCTGGCTGGATATGCTTAGAAGGCTGGGAGGAGAATATGGTGCAGCCACAGGAAGACCACGGCGGGTAGGTCCTGTGGATATACCGGCCAGCCGTTACGGCTTAAAGTGTCAGAATGCAGATAAAATTGCGCTTACAAAGCTGGATGTGCTGAGTGCGTTTACAGAAATTCCGGTAATTACCGGATATCGATACGGAGATCAGATGACAGACAGATTTGATCCGGGCTGTGATCTGGAAAAATATGAACCGGTAGTGGAAACCATACCGGGGTGGCAGCAGAGTATTTCCAAGTGCCGCACCTGGGAAGAGCTTCCCGACAATGCAAAGGCATATATTGCATTGCTGGAGAAGCTGCTGGATCACGAAATCCAATTTGTTTCCGTAGGAGCTAAGAGAGACGAATATCTCCTGAAGGGATCGTGGATCTGATTCAGGTGCAGTAACGGAATGACTTATCCGTGATAATGCGGGCGAATATCAAACCAAGAGGCAGGGCCATAATGATCAGCATTGCAGATGCAAACCAGGAAGCTGAGGTGGTCAGAGACATAATGCCCAGATTATAAACTGCCTTGTAAAGATACAGACCGGGAACCATGATCACGATGGCGGGAACTGTGATGGAGATTCGTGGATAGCCAAGTTTATTTTTGAGCAGAGATGCTAAAATACCGGCAGTCAATGCCCCGATGAAAGCAGCGGCAGCAGGCGGGATTGTCACGAAATCTACCAGTTCCAGATGAAGTGTATTTGCAATGGCGCCAATAAAAGCAGCGGCGGCAGCAATGGACCGAGGGCTGTTAAACATAATAGAGAAACCGAATACACCACCAAAGCTTGTGATCAGCCGGAATAATAAAAGTGTTCCGGCTGATAAATTTAATGGCGGAAAGTCCATTGGCTTTAAATGAAACAGTAGTGCCATGATCCAAGCGGTAATGGTTGCCACCACAATGATCACGATGGCATATGCCAGACGTTCCAGACCGGAACGCATATCCAGCTTGGCGAGATCAATACCACTGGTGATAAATGGAAAGCCCGGAATAATAAACAGCATTGAACAGATATATCCTGCTTCATGCTGCAGCGACACGGAGAAAAATGTTTCGGCCAGCTTGAGAGCCCCCACATAAATCAGGCAGGCGGCAGCAACGGAGGACACAATGCACAGAAATAATGTAAAATGATGCTTTGTCAATTTACACCGCAGAAAATTACCGATACCGGCACCGAGAAAAGCGAGGATCATTTCATTCAGATCGCCTCCCAGCAGAAATGTAAAGCATCCACATGCCAGAGCAGCAGCGAATCCCAAAGCCACAGGAGAATAAAGTCCGTGGAGCTGTTCGATCTCGTCCAATTGGGCATGAAGTTGTTCTCCGGATAAAGTATCACATTTTTTGGGAAATTCCTGAACAAAATGCTCCAGCCGATTCAGTTTGGAGGTATTTACACCAGTGTTGGTCAGGCAGAGAGACTGGGAAAAGCAATGATCGCCGTCAAAACAGGTGTAATCAATAGACATAAGTCCGATATTGGCGGTGCATGTGATATTCAGCTGTTCTGCTAATGAATTCATAGAGCTACGAACTCTCCAGGCTCCTGTTCCGCAGGATAACAGCATAAGACCGGTTCGTCCGATAATGGAAGCCTTTTCGGTGAGGCTTGCGCTGCGGATATTGATATTTTCCATCTGACTGGCATAATCATGCCAGTATATTTCCATATGATTCTGAGGTAATGTGTTTGTCTGCATTTTATCACTTCCTTGACAGCAAGTTTCTTATTTATAAATCGATTGATTTGTATTTAGTATAAAACGAACCAGAGAAAAGTCAAGAAGCATTCTCATCCTTTGTTTTACTCCTGCCGCGAAAAATTTTGAAAAAAATATGGACAATCGCATGTTATACTACATCATCCGTAAATGGTGTGGGAAAAACAATAACAAAGTGAAGCTGATCACAACAAAAAGAGGCAGGGAATGAATTATTATAATATCTTACAAATTGATGAAAATGCTTCGCCTGAGGAGATCAAGCAGGCATATCACAAAATGGCAAGGCTTTTTCATCCGGATAATTTTAATGGCTCACGGGAAGATGCTGAAGAGCAGATGAGAAAAATTAATGAGGCATATAAAGTTTTGTCTGATCCGGAAATGAAGAATAAATATGATGAGAAAATGTGGGCAAAGGAAGAAACGGATCCGCCGGGGCAGAAGAAGTCCGGGGAAGAGCATACATCGGAGCCGGACAGAGACGACAGCTGTGTTCCGGAGCCAGTGGTGGAAAACGAGATAAGCGGGTGTTTTTCCTCCTGTCTTTCTAAAATCATCGAATGGATTATTTGTTTAGGAGTATTCTGTTTTATTCTGAATCATTTTAATGTGTTAGAAAAAGTCCGGGATTTTGTGGACACCAGCCCTGTAAGCGATGTGTTGGAAAAACTGGATACAGATTCGGATGTTGGGGAGATGTCACCGGAAACAGTTGTCAAAACGTATCTGAAAGACATCAAGGCTGGAAAGACAAAAAGTGCAAATGAACTGTTTAGCGAAGATGCTGACAAAATGTTTCATAAAGGAACGGTCAAGGAATTTAATAAACTTATTAATCACATATATTATGGCGCGGAAAAGGACGCACCATTATATCCTTTGTTTGAGGAGATAAGGAAATTTTCTTATAAAATTATTTCCTCCGCGAAAGAGGGAGATAAAGCAAAGGTACTAGTTCATATTGAAAACTGCGATATTGCATTAGTGGAGGGTCTTTTAATGCAGGCAGATCCGGACGAGATTGCTTCTATGAGTGACTATAAATTGCGCAGAGTTGTAAGGAAAGCACTGGAGAAATATAAAGAGGATTGTCTTATTGATGTGGATGCGACCTTTGTATTGGTCCGGGAGGATGGGTGGAAAATAAAAAAGATCAAACCGTTAAAAAGATTTGGAAAAGTTATTGTCGGGCAGGCGGATGAGCTGATTCTTGCTCTGAATGGAGAGACGGTAGATGATACGGATTAGGTGAAAGAACAATATCTGTAATCCGGATTTATAAAAAGAGACAAGGAAAGGATGGTTAAGAATATGAAAAAGACAAAAAAAGCAATTATTGCGGCTGTGATATTTTGCCTGCTGGTTACACAGATGCCGGTAACCGGTGCAAAGGCGGGCGAGAGAGACAGCCTGACAACCGTTCCAACCGGGTATACGGCAATCCGCACCCCGGAGGAGCTTCGTGATGTTGATGGAAATCTGAATGGAAAATACATCCTCATGAATGACATTGATCTGTCCGAGGCAACTTCGGCGGGGGGAACACTGGACAGCGGAAATGGATGGAAGCCCATCGAAGGTTTCCGGGGAATTTTAAATGGAAACGGTTACCAGATCAAAGGGCTTCATCAGTTTGGAAATGCAGGGGAAGCAAATAACTATAATTCTGGTTTATTTGCGGATATCTCAGGAGCCCAGATAAAGAATCTTGGTTTGACAGATTGCAGCATTACTGCACAGGAAATTGGATTTTATGCAGGGGTGCTTGTTGGTAATGCAGAAAATTCCACAATATCCAATTGCTATACAACAGGTGTGATGGAAATTAAATCATCGGACAACCGGGAAAGTGTATCGGCAGGAGGAATTGCCGGACATAGCAAAGGGTCAAAGATACAGAATTCTTTTTCTATTTGCAATATTACCTGCAAAAATGAGGATCGCTTATTGGGAAGTGGAAGTATTGTTGGTGGAATTCTGGGAGATACGGAAAACAGCGGTACGATTGAAAAGTGTTATTTTGCAGGAGGATTGACGGTATCCGGCATTCAGTCCTGTCAGCCGGTTGCAGGATACGAGAAAAACTGCAGTATCAGTAATACATATTATCTGAAGGGCAGTACGGTTGTTGATGGGAAAACAATAAGCGGCGGTGTTCTGGCATCACAGATGAACCAGAAGAGCAGCTTTGCAGGATTTGATTTTGACAGTGACTGGGTGATTGATGAGGATGCAGAGTATCAATATCCACAGCTTATTGCAAATCGTTATTACAATCTGGTATCTATGAAAATCTCACAGGCACCGAAGGAACAGACCTTCGAGTGCAGGGATGCATTTCAGGCAACCGAAGGAAGCCTTGCGTTGACCTATGACAGAGGAAATACCAGGAGTGTCCCTATTACGGAGGATATGATAAGTGGTTATAAAATGGACACGGTAGGAACATATACACTGGCGGTATCCTATCGGGGATTTGTAGATCATTACGACATTGAAGTGAAGTATGTGTCTGTAAAATCTATTACATTGTCAAAAACAACCGTAGAAGATCTGGAAAAAACAGATACCGTTAAGCTTTCTGCAACGGTTTTGCCGAAAAATGCAACAGAGCCGGATGTTACATGGAAATCCGGTAATAATCAGGTTGCAGAGGTATCTCAGGATGGTACGGTAACAGGTGTGGGAAAAGGAAGCACAGTTATTACCGTATATTCCAGTGACAAAAAGGTTCAGGCGCAGTGCAGCGTCAATGTAACGATCAGGGATCATCAGATCCGTTATGTGCTGAATGGCGGTGAAAATAATGTCAACAATCCATCGTCCTATACCGTGGATGATAGCATAGACCTTTTGCCGGCTACAAAGAAAGGCTATGATTTCACCGGCTGGTATGCAGATGCAGGATTAAAAAATAAAGTTTCCGGGATTGATGTGCGCAAGCGTACGGATTATGTTCTTTATGCAGGCTGGAAGGAAACGCCGTATGCCGTTACTTATGTCGATCAGGAGGAACAGGGATATACTCATAACAACCCGGATACAATTACGGTTGGGATGGGAGTGCTGCAATTAAAGGATGCGACCCGCAAAGGCTATGATTTTACCGGCTGGTACACAGATAAAGCGTTGACCAATAAGGTTTCCGGTCTGGATTGTACAAAAGCGGAAAATGTGAGTCTTTATGCGGGCTGGACGGAAACGCCATATACGATTACTTATGCCGGACAGAGTGAGCAGGGGTATACCCATGAAAATCCCTATATCGTGACCATTACAATGGGAAGCGTCCCATTGGCTGATGCAAAAAGGAAAGGTTATACCTTTAAGGGCTGGTATGCAGATGAAAGCCTGACAAAACCGGTATTTGATATTGACTGCACAAAGGCGGAGGATATTACGGTATATCCGAAATGGGAAGAAACAACCTATACGATCAAATATGCCAATCAGGATGAGCAGGGTTATACACATGAGAACCCACATGCGGTCACGATCGGTATGGGAATGGTTGAATTAAAAAATGCCGTGCGGAAAGGCTATGATTTTACCGGCTGGTATACGGACGAAGCATTAACCGATAAAGTTACAAAGGTAGACTGCACAGAGGCAAAGGATGTGATGCTTTATGCAGGCTGGACGGAAACGGAGTATACCGTTACTTATGCGGAGCAGGGACAACAGGGTTACACTCATGACAATCCATACACGATCACTATTACTAAGGGAACGATCGTATTAAAGGATGCCCAGAGAAAAGGCTATCTTTTTAAGGGGTGGTATAGCGATGAAAAATGTGAAAATCCGGCTCCGGTCATAGATTGTACCCGGGCGGAAGATATTACATTGTATCCGAAATGGGAAGAGATAACATATAAAGTAACTTATGCCAATCAGAGTGAGCAGGGTTATTCCCATGAAAATCCTGACAAAATAACAGTTAGTATGGGAAGGGTGGCTTTGAAGGATGCCATGCGGAAAGGTTACGATTTTACCGGCTGGTACACGGACGAAGCATTAACCCAGGGAGTAGATAAAATAGATTGTACCCAGGCTGCGGATGTGACTCTTTATGCGGGCTGGGCAGAAAAGGTGTATACCGTTACCTATGCGGATCAGAGCAGGCAGGGATATACCCATGATAATCCATATAAAATTACTGTCACAAAAGGGAAGATAGCATTAAAAGATGCCCAGAGAAAAGGATATACCTTTAAAAACTGGTATAAAGACGAAAAACTGACGGATCCTGTATTTGAAATAGATTGTACCAAGGCACAGGATATTACGCTGTATCCGGGCTGGGAGGAAAACATATACAGCATTACTTATGCGGGACAGAGCGGGCAGGGATATACACATTCCAATCCGGAAACAATAAAAGTCAGCACCGGAAAGCTTGTACTCACAGACGCCCAGAGAAAAGGCTATGACTTTACAGGCTGGTATCTGGATAAGGCTTTAACGGAAAAGGTTTCCTATATTGACTGCAGCAAAGCGGAAAATGTAACGCTTTATGCGGGTTGGACGGAAAAATTGTATAAGGTTACCTATGCCGGACAGAGCGTGCAGAACTACACCCATGACAATCCGTATACGGTAACCGTGTCAATGGGAGCAATCGTATTGAAGGATGCAGTAAGAAAGGGATATACCTTTGCCGGCTGGTTCAAAGACGAAGGATTTGTTGATCCTGTTACAGAAATTGACTGTACCCGGGCGGAAGATATTACCGTATATCCGAAGTGGAAAGAAACACCGTATACCGTTACCTATGCGGATCAGAAGGAACAGGGCTATACCCATGACAATCCGGAGATCATTACGGTTGGTATGGGAAGTGCAGCGTTAAAAGATGCCGTGCGGAAGGGGTATGATTTTACCGGCTGGTATCTGGACAAGGAATTGAAATATAAGACTAGAAATATTGACTGCACAAAAGCAGAAAATGTTACGCTTTATGCGGGCTGGACGGAAACGCAGTATGAGGTTACTTATGCCGGGCAGGAAGAGCAGAAATATACTCACGATAATCTGACACAGGTAACGGTAACCATGGGGAAAATTGCATTAAAGGATGCGGCAAGAAAGGGATATACCTTTAAGGGCTGGTACGCAGATCAGGCTCTGAATCATCCTGTATCAGAAATTGACTGTACGCAGGCACAGGATATTACCTTCTATCCAAGATGGGAAGAAACAACCTATACCGTTACATATATGAACCGGAAAGAACAGGGATATGATCATGATAATCCGGAGACAGTGACGATTTCCATGGGAAAGATTGCATTAAAGGATGCAAAGCGGGCTGGATATGTTTTTGCCGGTTGGTATACAGATGCCAGATTTACCAACAGTATCAGGGAACTCGATTGCAGTAAGGCAGAAAATATTACTTTGTATGCGGCATGGACTCCGATTAAATACGACATTACTTATGTAGTTGATTCCGGCCAAAACAGTGCAGATAATCCGGACAGTTACACCGTTGCCGATGGCGAGGTTACATTAAAGGATGCAGTATTCCATGATTATAAGTTTTTGGGCTGGTATGCGGATGATGATTATAAGGAAAAGATCACTTCTATAGATACTTCACTTATGAAAGATATTACCGTGTATGCGAAATGGGAAGAACCGGAATATCGGATTCATCTTGAGGATGAACTGGGGGGACATGATCCGATCGTCTACAGGGAATCCCAGGGAAAGGTTTCTTTGACGGATATCGAGAGAGCAGGTGCCGTATTTGATGGCTGGTATCTGGATGATCAGTATACGGAACGTGTCACAGAGATTGACTGCACGCAATGTAAGGATGTTACGGTTTATGCGAAGTGGATCCTCACAAAATACAAGATCGAATATAAATTGGACAAGGGAATCAACGATGCGGATAATCCAAGTGAATACACGGTAAAGGATAAAGAGATCACATTAAAGGCAGCAGTCAGAGGTGGCTATATTTTTGATGGCTGGTATTTGGAGCCGGATTTTGTAAATAAGGTAGAAAAAATAAACACAGAAATTATGACGGATCTGGTTTTGTATCCGAAATGGAACAGGGATGAGACGGGGGTTACTTATCAGATCAAAAGTGATTCCATGACTCTGAATTTTAAACCGGCGGGATGTGATTATGAAATGATCGTACTTCCAAGCCGTGGAAAGCTGCAATTTGCTCCGCACGATTCAAGCTATTGCAGATTTAGTTTGTTGACAGCGGCGCAATGGGATATCATTGCACAGGGAGATAGTGATGCGATTGCCAAGCTGGATATCAAAGATTATTACCGCGTCAGTGATCTGTCCGGGGAATATGCAGCAGGAACCTATTATTTATATATGGTACCGTCCGTGTTAAACTGGAGTTCCGTTACAAACAAGGACGAGAAGATTAATTATATCTTTTATCCGAAATGTACGGTTTCTTATTCGCTGGATGACAAACAAGTGGCGTTTGATTCCTACTATCTTCAGGATGATTCTGAGGAAATGCAGCTTACCCTTCCAGATATAAAAGGCTACACGGTGGAAGGCTTGTATTTCGATACGGATTATAAAGAAAAGGCACGTATTGATAAGTGGTTTGGAAAGGACTGGGTGGTATATCCAAAAGTAACGCCTGTGACATATACCGTTTCCTATAAATTAAATGGAGGGGAAAATGCCGAGGGAAACATTTCGGAGTATACGATAAAGGACAGTACATTCCAGCTATTGGATCCGGTCAGAGACGATTATGATTTTCAGGGCTGGTATACAGATGCCGCTTTTCGCAATAAAATTGACAGCATTGATCCTTCCGGATGTAAAAATCTGGTCTTATATGCAAAGTGGAGTGCGAAAGAATATACGATAACATACGATATGGCGGGAGGAACCTGCACGTCTGCAAACCCGGCAAAGTATACCATAAATGATAGTGATTTTAAACTGAACGAACCTGTCAAAACAGGATATACCTTTGACGGCTGGTATGACACAGATGGAAATAAGATTGTTGAAATTGCCGCTGCAGAACGCAGAAGCTACAGTCTGATGGCGAAATGGAAGGTGAATACTTATAATATTACCTATAACATGGAAGAAGGAAGTGTCAACGATGCGGGCAACCCGCCAAGCTATACGGTAGAAGATGAAAATATCGTATTGAAAGCACCGGTTCGAAAGGGCTATGTATTTGACGGCTGGTATAATGCCAGCGGGAACAAGGTGGGGACGATCAACGTATCAGAATGTATCAGCCTGGTTTTGACAGCAAAATGGACTTTGGCGCGGTATACGATCCGGTATATCGGTGACGGTGCGGATACCATGCCGGACAATCCGGCAAGCTATACCGTGCAGAGCAGTACATTGCCATTGCAGGCTCCGGCAAAGGAGGGATACACCTTTGATGGCTGGTATACTTCCGATGGGGAAAAACTTGCCGGTATTGATCCTTCTGTGTGCAGCGACCTTGTACTGACGGCGAAATGGATCAAAAAAGATGACAGCAGCAATACAGGAAAGGATCCTTCCGGAGATGTGGATGACAACAGTGGAAAGACGAATCAGAATCAGCTGGGAACGACCGATAGTGATCAAAAGACAGATACCGGCAAAACGGATACATCTGCCGGAGCCGGCAACAAATCAGATGTAACAGCAGGAGATGATCAGAACACAACGGATACGGATGACGATGAAATTACCGATGATGATGACGAGGAGCAGATCATAGTACCGGCAACATATATTTGCCGTAAGCTTGTGAAAAAGAAAAGTATCACTGTTTATATGAAAGCAAGGGGGGTTAAAGGGTATCAGGTCCGCTATTCCCTTAAGAAAAATATGGCGGCATCGAAGATGAAAAATTCGATGAAAAATAAGGTTGTGATCAATAAGCTGAAGAGAAAGAAAATGTATTATATTCAGGTGAGAACCTGGAAGACCAGAAATGACCAAAAGAAATATTCTGCATGGTCGAGGACGTACCGGATCAAAACAAAGTAGATCAAAGCAGATCAACAGGCCAAATGTATTCGGGCGTTTGTAAAAGAAAGGGTATCTGCCGTTTATGCGGCGGGTACCCTTTTTCGACGGTATGGGAAAATGCTTGTAACGCAGAGGGGATCCATGGCAAAAGGCCTGTTTTGATATTTTTTGGGATTTTGGGAAAACCATTGACAGAAGGAATTATTATGTTAAAATAACAGTAACAATTACTATTATTTTAATGAAAGGAGAATGAGATGGCTGCAATACGTTATAGTAAACAGCGGGAGGCGATACGGACGTATCTGCTCTCGACAAAATCTCATCCTACAGCGGAGGCTGTGTATAATAATATCAAAAATGAGCATCCTCGTATTAGTCTGGGAACCGTTTACCGCAATCTGAATCTGCTGGTGGAGCAGGGCGAGGCGTTGCGTCTGGACTGTGGTGACGGGGTCGATCATTTTGATGGTGATACAAGACCCCACTATCATTTCGCATGTCGTGGGTGCGGCTGTGTGATGGATCTGGAGATGGATCCTATAGATCATATTGATCAGATCGCAGGGGCTGGCTTTGATGGAGAGATCCAGGGACATAGGGTGTTGTTTTATGGGCTATGTCCGGATTGCAGGAAGTAAATTGAATGAGTTTGATCAAAAAGATGATTTTTTTGAAAAAATGTGTTGACAATAAGAGAAAGATTTGTTATATTCTTATCAGAAACAGTAATCATTACTGTTAAGGAGACAAGGCAAACAAATGTTATAAAATTTATAAAAGAAAAGGAGATTACGATTATGGCAAAGTATGTATGTTCTGTATGTGGTTATGTTCATGAAGGAGATCAGCCACCGGAGAAGTGTCCACAGTGTGGAGTTGGTGCAGAGAAGTTCATCCGGCAGGGAGATGACAAGACATGGGCTGCTGAGCACGTGGTAGGTGTTGCACAGGGTGCACCGGAGGACATTATGGCAGATCTTCGTGCAAACTTCAACGGAGAGTGTTCTGAGGTTGGTATGTATCTGGCTATGGCTCGTGTGGCTCATCGTGAGGGATATCCTGAGATCGGACTTTACTGGGAGAAGGCAGCATATGAGGAGGCTGAGCATGCAGCGAAGTTTGCAGAGCTTCTTGGCGAGGTTGTTACAGACAGCACGAAGAAGAACCTGGAAATGCGTGTAGAGGCTGAGCATGGTGCGACAGCAGGTAAGTTTGATCTTGCAAAGAGAGCAAAGGCACTGGATCTGGATGCGATCCATGACACAGTTCACGAGATGGCACGTGATGAGGCTAGACATGGTAAGGCATTCGAGGGTCTTCTGAAGAGATATTTCGGTTAAAAAATGCACAAAAAATAAAAATGGATCGGCAAAAGATTGTCTAAAATGAAATTGGACAGATTAGAAATAAGGTACTATAATAAAATTATGGTGCATAAAACGAAAAACCGATTCGATTTGGACTTCTACTACACTAAAAACCTGTGTGGTGGAAGTCTTTTTTGCTTTATTTGTGCGAAGGTAAAGTGAGGATGGAACAATTAAATTTGTTTCATCTGATAAAGCAAAAACATTCCATGGGGATGCGGTCGGATCAAGCTTTGCTTTACGCATGTGAAGATCAGCAAAAAGAAGGAGGAATCATTATGATGACATTAAACGCTGAGAAAAGAGACATGAGTGTAAAGGCGAAAAAGTTACGGAGAGAGGGATATGTCCCAGGCAGTTTATGCGGAAAAGATCTGGAGGAGACAATACCTCTGAAGATTTCCGAGTTTGAAGCAGCCCGTTACATGAAAAAAAATATGAAGGGCAGCAGAACAGTCCTGCAGGTTGGAGACCAGAAGTACAATGCAATTATAAAGGATGTGGATTACAATCCTTTGCTGAAAAAGATCATGTTCATTGATTTTCAGTTACTGGTTGCCGGTGAGAAAATTTCTACGACAGCACAGGTTGTATTGCTGAACGAGGAGCTGGCAAAGGGATCCGTCGACGAGGAGATTTCTGAGATTCATTATAAGGCAGATCCGGCAGATATTGTGGAAAAGGTTTATATTGATTTCGAGAAGCTGGGAGATCAGAAATGTGTCAAGGTAAAGGATATCAAGGAATTGATGAACGACAAGATCGAACTGATCACTTCAGAGGATGCAACGATCATAGATATTTCAGAGGGATCTCAGTATGTGGAGGAAGATGAAGCTGCTGAGGGAGAAGCTGAGGCTGTTGCTGCATCATAGTTGCGATATGATCATGGATAAATACAATTAAAAAAAGGAACTACCGCATCAATGGACAAGAAATGATCTGTTGGTACGATAGTTCTTTTTTTCTTTTGTCTTATATTCTAAATGAATATCCTGTTGACATAACAGATCGTTTGGTATAACTTATGTTTGTTGATAAAAATTATCATTAGATAATGCGAACTGTGGGCGGTGGAAGGAAGAAAAAATTCATCGCCGAATGGTATCACATGAGATAAAGAGGGCATATGTTATGACATTAAAGGAACTGGAGATTGGAAAGAGTGCCGTGATCCGGACGGTAGGAGGAAAAGGGGCGTTGCGCCAGCATTTTCTGGATATGGGAATGATCCCCGGGGCAGAGGTGACGGTAGTGAAGCTGGCACCGATGGGAGATCCTATGGAGCTGCAGGTTCATGGATATGAGCTGACACTCCGGCTGGCGGAGGCAGATCAGATCGAAATTGCGCCGATCGATCAGAGAACCAGGAGTCATGCAGGACAGGAGCGGCTGCAGGCGACGGAGCATCCCGGTCTTGGTGAGGAGGGAAAGTATCATTCCAAGGAGGACGAAAATCCGCTGCCGGAGGGAACGCTGCTGACATATGCGTTGGTAGGCAATCAGAACTGCGGAAAGACGACGCTTTTTAACCAGCTGACCGGTTCAAATCAGCATGTGGGCAATTTCCCGGGTGTGACGGTGGACCGGAAGGACGGCACCATTAAAGGATATGCGGAAACGGATATTACGGATCTGCCGGGCATTTATTCCATGTCTCCCTACAGCAGTGAGGAGATTGTATCCCGCAATTTTGTGCTGGAGGAGAAACCGCGGGCATTGATCAATATAGTAGATGCAACAAATATTGAGCGAAATCTCTATCTGACCATGCAGCTTCTGGAGATGGATATTCCTATGGTGGTTGCACTGAATATGATGGATGAGGTGACGGGCAATCAGGGAGCGGTAGATGTTAATGGAATGGAAGCGCTGCTGGGGGTGCCGGTCATCCCAATCTCGGCAGCCAGAAATGAGGGTGTGGACGAGCTGATCCGTCATGCACTTCATATTGCAAAATATCAGGAGAAACCGCTGCGTCAGGATTTTTGTGATAAAAATGATCACAATGGTGCCGTGCACCGCTGTATTCATGCCGTTATTCATCTGATCGAGGATCATGCAGAGCATGCAAAGATTCCGGTGCGTTTTGCGGCGACAAAGGCGATCGAAGGGGATCCACTGATCTTGGAAAAGCTGGCACTGGATCAGAACGAAACAGAAATGTTAGAGCATATTGTACAGCAGATGGAAGCGGAGCGGGGGCTGGATCGCAGTGCGGCGATCGCAGATATGCGGTTTGATTTTATTGAACGTCTGTGTGAGCAGACGGTTGTGAAGCCGAAGGAGAGCCGGGAACGGATCCGCAGTGAGCGTATTGACCGTGTATTGACGGGGAAATATACAGCAATTCCATGCTTTGTTGGAATTATGTTACTTGTTTTTTACCTGACCTTTAATGTGATCGGGGCATGGCTGCAGAATATTCTGCAGATGGGGATAGACGCTGTGTCCGGTATTGTGGACACAGGACTTACAACGCTTCAGGTCAACGAAGCGATACACAGCCTGATCATTGATGGTATTTTTACCGGTGTGGGAAGCGTGTTGAGCTTTCTGCCGATCATTGTAACGCTGTTTTTTTTCCTGTCCCTGATGGAGGACAGCGGTTATATTGCCCGTGTGGCATTTGTGATGGATAAGCTGCTGCGTAAGATCGGTCTGTCCGGCCGCAGTATTGTGCCGATGCTGATCGGGTTTGGCTGTACCGTGCCGGCGGTGATGGCTACCCGTACACTGACCAGCGAACGTGACCGCAAGATGACTATATTATTAACGCCGTTTATGAGCTGTACGGCGAAGCTGCCGATCTACTCCTTCTTTGTCAGTGTATTTTTCCCGGGGCACGGGGGACTTATCATGGCGGGGCTTTATCTGTTTGGGATTATGATGGGAATTCTTGTGGCGTTTTTGTACAAGGGGACGCTTTTTCAGGGAGAGCCGGTGCCGTTCGTCATGGAACTGCCAAACTACCGTCTGCCGGGAGCAAAGAATGTGGCACAGCTCCTGTGGGAGAAGGCGAAGGACTTTTTGCAGAAGGCGTTTTCGGTCATTCTGATCGCTACGATCGTTGTGTGGTTCCTGCAAAGCTTTAATCTCCGTCTGAACATGGTGGAGGATTCGGCAGGCAGTATATTGGCGGCAGTCTCTTCTCTGCTGGTACCGTTGTTTGCGCCGCTTGGTCTTGGAGACTGGCGGATCTGTACAGCACTTCTCAGCGGTTTTATGGCAAAGGAAAGCGTAGTATCCACGCTGGGAGTTCTGTTCGGTAGAAATATTGGTTCGGTAATGTCTCCGGTTTCTGCTGCTTCCCTGTTGGTGTTCAGTCTGCTGTATACGCCGTGCGTGGCCGCGATTGCTTCTATTAAAAGAGAGCTAGGCAGTAAATGGGCTGTGGGTGTTGTATTCTGGCAATGTGCGGTAGCATGGATCGCAGCCCTGCTGGTAAGGCTGGTGTGTATGGGTGCGGTGGGATGATATGCGCAGACACGATCGCCGTGAAATAGAGGGCATATTGCAAAATTAACGCCTAATACTGCAAAATTAGCATCTACCATGAGAAAGGATTGGAGTTATGTGTAAATATATGCTACAATATTCTCATCATATCAAAGGAGAGGAATGTATGGACGCACATCAGAAAAAGAAGATAGCACCGATTGTTATTACCGTATTGATCGTTCTGTATTATCTGCTTTATTTCTGCCTGGTCATCAGCCTTGTACCGGTAGTGCTCAAGGTGGTGCTGGCAGTAATCCCGGCGGCGTTAGGTGGAGCGATGATATATGTCTGCATGGAAAGAATCAAAGAAATCGATGGAGGAGAAGAAGATGATCTTAGTAAATACTGATTACATTACCGGAAAGGAACTGGAGATGCTGGGGCTGGTGAAGGGAAGCACAATTCAGTCCAAGAATGTTGGAAGAGATATTACACAGAGCCTGAAGACTCTGGTGGGCGGCGAGTTGAAGGCGTACAATGAAATGATGACGGAGGCGCGGGCACTTGCCACCAAGAGAATGGTGATGGAGGCGGAGAGCATGGGTGCAGATGCCGTTGTGAATGTGCGCTATGCGTCCTCGGCAGTGATGCAGGGAGCCGCTGAGGTGATCGCGTATGGCACGGCAGTAAAGTTTAAGTAGACAAGGGGAAATTATGTGCCAGATAAAAATGATCCGATTTTATATGGGAAGAATAAAGCAACAAAAAAGAGCTGCCTTTTTAGAAAGCAACGTATATACGTTGCAAAAAGGAAAAGCAACAAAAAAGAGTTGCACAATTTTGGATCATAAGATAAAGTATATGGTATGAGGTGAATTACATGAAATATGCAGCGATAATGTTTGATGTAGTAGAGTCCCGGAAATATTATGATCGATATGATGTACAAAATGTATTAATGGGATGCGTGGATTATCTAAATACTATATATGAACAAGGAATAAAGAAAAAGGTAGTATCTAGCGCAGGGGATGAATTTCAGGGGTTGTTTTTTGATTTACAAGCCGCATTTTTATATATTAAAAAATTACAGCTTTTAATATATCCTATTAAGATAAGGTGTGGTATAGGATATGGCAAAATAAAGTATGACGTGGAAGAATGGACGTCGTCTGCTTTTGATGGAGAAGCATATTATTTGGCAAGGGATGCGATCAATGCGGTTAAACGAAAAAAAAGTAATGTCATATGCTTTAATACAAATTCAAAATATGACAGATATTTAAATGAATTTTGTTTATCAACTCAGCAGATCAGGTTAAGACAACCGCAGGTTGCAAATATAATTGAGATTATATCAGATATTATGCTGCCCCTTAAGGATAGCTGGGAGGATATTTCGTTTTATAGCTGGTTATTGGACAATAGATACAAATTGTTAGAACAAGAATATTGGAGCATGAGGTATAGAAGACAGGAGAGTCAGGAAATGCCTGTCATAAATTATGAAATGCTGTATGAAAATAGAAATTTATATAATGCAAAGAAAGATGACAAGCTGTCATTTTATATGGATGAATTTTGGGTTCGTGGTATGTCAACAGAAATTGCTCGAATTATGAATACTTCTCGGCAAAATATCGACAGATATATAATATCAGCAAGAATAAAGGAAAGGAGAACAAGGGATAAAGCGATATTTGATTTACTAGGGGAGGATATATGGAAAACTATTTGATTTTATTGATATTCCATTTGATTGGTGATTTTTACTTGCAAAACAACAAAGGTCGCAAGATGTAAAAATGCAGCAAAGGGAGAATTGTGCGGAGAATGTCAGAAGTGTAAAAATAATATATGGTTTAATGGAGAATATTTGCGAATGCATTCCGTGCTGTATATTGTGCCGTTTTTGGTGTTGTATTTTGTGGCGGGATGGAAATCTGCAACTGGTGCCATAGCAATATTATTGGCAACACATATATTGATAGATGCAACGGCTTGTTATTTTAACAAGAAAATGAAATTATTATGAAGCGTTGAAAATTGTTTTTTTGAGTCTTGCGCTAATAATGCCATGCTCAATAATGATTAATAAATTGATTCAGGATATTTATCCTAATTCAAATGAGACGGGTATGTTTGATGTTGGTTCTATGATAGGAGTTATGGAACGGATATTGACAGTTGTTTTTGCCTGTTTAGGAAATTTTTTCTGCTATTGCGATAATAATTACGATAAAAACTTGGGCGAGAACAAACGATTTAAAGGAGACAGAGTTTAGAAATAAGTATCTGCTGGGAACATTAACAAGCTTGGTTTTGGCATTGCTGATTTTTATTATTTATAACGAGTTGTAGGAAAGCATTGCAGAGGGAAGAGGGAAATTATGCGCCAGATAAAAATGATCCGATTTTATATAGGAAGAATAATGAGAAATCTCGCAGTTTTTATACGCTGGGGGATTTTCTCTGCATTTGTAGGCCTTTTTGTGGGAAGCTTCAGTACGTTGTTTGCGTTCTGTCTGCGTCAGGTGACAGCGTTTCGGACAGAGAATCCATGGCTGATCTTGTGTCTGCCTTTGGCGGGTGTTATGATCGTCTTTTTGTATGGAATATTTCGGTACAAGAACGACAAAGGAACCAATATGGTGCTTTCCTCGATTCATGCGGAGGCAGAGGTACCCTTCCGGATGGCACCACTGATCTTTATTTCCACGATCATCACGCATTTGTTTGGTGGAAGTGCCGGACGTGAGGGGGCAGCGCTGCAGCTTGGCGGCAGCATTGGGCAGCAGCTTGGCAAGCTGTTCCGGTTTGATGAGAAGGATCAGCGGGTTGTGGTCATGTGTGGTATGAGTGCGGCGTTCTCAGCGATTTTCGGAACGCCGATCGCTGCTTCGATCTTTTCTATGGAGGTTGTCAGCGTCGGCGTGATGTATTATGCTGCTCTGGTTCCCTGTGTTTTTTCTTCACTGGTGGCTTCTAAGTTTGCAACCCATATGGGCATTGGGCCCAATGTATTTAAAATACGTCATATGCCGCTTTTTGAGGTGGTTCCGAGTCTGAAGATCATTGGGCTGGCACTTTGCTGTGCCGCTCTCAGCGTCGTGTTTTGTATGGCACTTCATTCTCTGGGAGATTTTTATAGGAATAAACTAAAGAATCCGTACATAAGAATCATAGTATCTTCTCTGGTGATCATTCTGTTGACGATCATTCTGCAGACCGACGATTATATGGGAGCCGGCGTGCCGGTGATCCAGCGGGCGATTCAGGGGAATGTGGAGCCGATGGCATTTGTATGGAAAATTGTTTTTACGGCGTTGACGCTGGAAGCGGGATTTAAAGGTGGCGAGATCGTACCGTCGTTTTTTGTGGGAGCGACCTTTGGATGTCTGTTCGGTCATATTCTGGGGATTTCTCCATCGCTGTGTGCGGCGGTGGGCATGATGTCTGTTTTCTGTGGTGTGACCAACTGTCCGATCACGTCAATGTTGATCGCATTTGAGCTGTTTGGGTACCATGGTGTGCCGTTTTTCCTGCTGGGAATCAGCGTCAGCTATCTGATGTCGGGATATTATGGGCTTTATCATGATCAGACCATCGTGTATTCGAAGTATAAGACAGAATATATTAACAGAAAAACCCGCAACTAGAGTAAAAAGTACTTCTATAACAGCAAAGTACGCTGTCAAGAAGTACTACGATTTTACTCCTGAAAAACGCAAAATCAGCGTTTTTCTTTTGTCTTTTGTATAGTTTATAGGATTTGTGCCTGCGGCCCAAAGTTTGCGGTGCTGAGATAAAATGCAGTTAATACTTCTATAACAGCAAAGTACGCTTGTTATAGAATTACTACGATTTTAATTCGTTCTTTTATTCTCTGGATGTGATCGGCTCGGTGAGTTCATCTAAGTGACCCTCGTAAATAAAACGCAGGAGATTGTTGGTCTGGCGCAGAGCTTTTGCCAGAAGTGGAGCCGGCAGAGTCAGGTTTTCTGTAAAGTCCGCAAATTCATCGAGATCCACGACTTCAACGTGTTTGTCCGGGTAGATTAGGACGTCGATCAAGAGATCGTGAAAGATGTATGTATTTTCCTCCGGACGGTACTCCGTCTCGATAATATCACAATACCAGTACACAAGCTTGTCGTTGGAATCAAAGACCTTGCTGATCTTAAAGCCGTCCTTCATATAATACACAGAAATACCGTGGTCAATATCTTTGCGCGGTTTCAGAATATTCCATTTTGTCACGAGAATATTGTCATCCCGGTAAAGGATCAGATCGTCCTTTAGTTCCACTGTTTCATCCGGCATATAGCGCCTACGGTACAAATGAATTGTTTCCATGGTATTCTCCTTTGTGAATAAGCGTTTCGTTCACGTCATTAAATTATTACAGATTATTATAACGGGCTTGTGGGGGATTGTAAATAATTTTTTTGTGCAAATCAGAATTGAAATGGGTGATCAGGAAGAAGTATCCTGTGGACTTTTTGTACAATTTATTGTATAATAAACTCGTATATGTAGATTTTTTGTGCAATCTTTTAGGACTGCGAAAGAATTTGAAAATGGTGTTATAGTCATGAACAAAAAGGAAAAAAATATATTGAAGGCATTTGCGATGGTATCGCAGATCAGTATTACGATCTTGGTACCGATCTGTCTCAGCGGCTGGATTGGCTGGTGGCTGGATGGGCAGTTTCATACACAGATCTGGTTTGTTGTTATGATCGTGCTGGGAATCGGAGCGGCCTTTCGCAACGTGTATTATCTGACAAAGTCCTTTTATTCCGACGATATGAAGAAGGAGCATGAGCGTCTTCAGTATATAGAAGAGCTAAAAAAGCAGGGTCGGGAACATGTCGGCAGGGAGAAAGCAGAAAACGTTTCCGGAGAGCAGTCGGACACGATTAAGAAGTAATATCTGGTTCCGGCATAAATACAAGGATGGTGAAACGGCATAAGCTCAGGCACAGATTTTAGCGGAAGTTTTATTCTGGGCGGAGCAGTTTTTAAATTTTGAGATTACGGGATTTGGAGGATTCGTATGAGACAGGCAAAGCAGACCTTAAAGGAACTGATGGCAGGTCTGGCAGTATGGGGGATCCTGATGTTTGTGATCCTGATGATCGTATCCCGGCACAGGCTGGCTGTGGCATGTGGTCTTTTGGTGGGACTGGCTGTGGCAGCATGGCTTCTCTGGCATATGTACCATCATCTGGATATTGCGCTGGATATGGATGCGGCTCATGCGGGGAGGCATATTCAGGCTTCCGCGATGAAAAGGTTTCTGGTTATGGCGGTTGTTCTGGCGTTGGCCATGACACAGTACCGATACATTCATCCCATTGGAACCGTGCTTGGGATGTTTGGAATGAAAATATCTGCCTTTATGCAGCCGAAGATTCACAGGCTTATGGCAGTGCACAAGGGTTCGTCGGTGAAGTCATAACAATGACAGATCGTGATGAGTATTCACCGCTATGCGGTGGTTTACACATATAAATGATACGGCAGAGGGTGATAGTCCGTATCAACGGAAACAGTTGTTTCCAACAAAAACTAAAAAAGGAAGGTGAGAATGTGGGAATCAGGGTCTTAGCCATTTCACAGGGGCTGGGCAATGCAATGCCTGTCTATGCTGACAGCAGCGCACAGGTGGATTTCTTTATCCACGGATATACAAAGCTGCGGTTTATGGGGCAGGATGTCTATCTGACGACAACGCATATATCTATGATCATCGTTATCTTGGGGATCCTTGTATTTGCGTTATTTGCAAACCGTGCTATCCGGAAAGCAGATCCAAATGAAGTACCGGGACCATTTTTGAATGCGGTCGAGCTGATCGTAGAGATGTTAGACAAGATGGTGGCGGGTTCCATGGGCAGCAAAAATGCTTTGAAATTCCGCAACTACGTCAGTGCACTCTTTATATTCATTCTGGTCTGTAACCTGTCTGGGCTTTTAGGACTTAGAGCACCAACCGCAGATTACGGAGTCACGTTTCCGCTGGCGCTGATCACATGGTTTATGATCCAGTTTAATGGATTTAAGTATCAGAAGTTCGGCAAGATCAAGGGATTGTTTGAACCAATCTTTTTGTTCTTCCCAATGAACCTGATCAGTGAGTTTTCAACGCCAATTTCAATGTCTCTCCGTCTCTTCGGTAATATATTATCGGGAACGGTTATGATGGGACTGCTCTATGGTTTGCTGCCAAAAGTTCTGACGTTGATCTGGCCGGCGGCACTTCATGCGTATCTGGATGTTTTTTCCGGATGTATTCAGACGTACGTGTTCTGTATGCTGACCATGTGCTTTGTTGCGGATGCGATCGGTGAAACAGAGTAATTCAAAAGGATTTTAAATTAAGGAGGATATTATAATGAATATTACAAACGAAGGTTTAGTTTTAATGGGTTCTGCAATTGGTGCAGGTCTTGCAGTTATCGCAGGTATCGGTCCTGGTGTAGGTCAGGGTATTGCAGCAGGTTACGGTGCTTCTGCCGTTGGACGTAACCCGGGTGCAAAGGGTGATATCATGTCTACCATGCTTCTTGGTCAGGCCGTTGCAGAGACAACAGGTCTTTATGGTCTCGTTATTGCGCTGATCCTGTTATTTGCCAATCCTTTATACAGCAAGCTGTAATTTCGCGATAAAAACTGTTGAAAGGAGGCAGAACACAGGTGAGTGTAATGAATGTAGCTTTAGCGCAGAGCGGGCTTGGTGATTATATTTTCGGACTGGATCCCCAGTTGATCTTTGACAGTCTGATCACCATTCTGGCTATGTTTTTCCTTTTTCTGTTTTTGTCCTATCTGTTATTTAATCCGGCGCGGGATCTGATGCAGAAGCGTCAGGAGACCATCCGTCAGGAGATGGAGACAGCGGCAAAGGAAAAAGCAGACGCGATTCAGTTTAAAGAGGAGTACGATGAGAAGCTGAAAAACGTCGATAAGGAATCGGAGGAGATCCTTTCTGAGACCAGAAAGAAGGCTCTGAAGAAGGAAACAGCCATCGTGGGTGAGGCGAAGGAGGAGGCAAACCGCATTCTGGAGCGTGCGAACCGCGAGGTAGAGCTGGAGAAAAATAAAGTCAAGGACGAAGTGAAACAGGAAATGATCTCTGTTGCAGCGGCAATGGCTGGAAAGGTCATCGAGGTTTCTCTTGACGAGGGTAAACAGTCACAGTTGATCGAGGACACTTTAAAAGAGATGGGTGATGAGACATGGCTAAGTTAGTATCAAAAACCTATGGCGAGGCTCTTTTTGAGCTGGCTGTTGAGGAAAACAAGCTGGACGCCCTGATGGAGGAAGTGGAAGCGGTCATACAGGTGTTAGACGACAATGAAGATTTCGTGAAGCTGATGTGTCATCCGAAGATCAGCGTGGAGGAGAAATGCTCTGTGCTGGAAACGGTCTTTCATGGCAGGGTGAGCGATGAGCTGACGGGATTTTTCCTGACCATCGAGGATAAGGGCAGATTTAAGGAGATCTATGAGATCCTGTCCTATTTCATTGATGAGTGCAGAGAATACAAAAAGATCGGCGTAGCACATGTGACATCGGCAGTGCCTTTGAAGGATACGGAGAAGGCTGCCGTAGAAAAGAGACTGCTTGAGACGACGAAATATGAGTCGTTTGTGATGAAATTTGAAGTCGATCCGGCACTGATCGGAGGCATGAAGATCCAGATCGGTGACAGGGTAGTGGACAGCAGTATAAAAACAAAGCTGAATAATATGGCGAAATCCTTGTCGGAGATTCAGTTATCGAATTAACAGGCAAATGCAAAAGGTAAGTCATTCTGCGTTTGCTGAAATAGCAAGTTGAATGGAGGAGTATCATGAATTTGAAACCGGAAGAGATCAGTTCCGTGATCAAGGAACAGATTAAACATTACAGTACCAAATTCGATGTATCTGATACCGGTACTGTCATTCAGGTGGCGGATGGTATTGCCCGTATTCATGGTCTGGAAAATGCCATGCAGGGTGAGCTCCTGGAATTTCCAAATGACGTATTTGGAATGGTACAGAACCTGGAGGAGGATAATGTCGGTGCAGTACTCTTAGGTGATCATAAAAACATCAATGAAGGTGATGTGGTTAAGACCACAGGCCGGGTGGTTGAGGTGCCGGTAGGCGATGCCCTGCTGGGACGAGTTGTCAATGCACTGGGACAGCCAATTGATGGAAAGGGACCTATCGAAACTGAGAAATATCGTCAGATTGAGCGTGTGGCATCTGGCGTTATTTCCAGAAAGTCCGTAGACACACCGCTGCAGACAGGTATTAAGGCGATTGATTCCATGGTGCCGATCGGAAGAGGACAGCGTGAGCTGATCATCGGTGACCGTCAGACCGGAAAGACGGCCATTGCCATCGACACGATCATCAATCAGAAGGGCCAGGGAGTAAAATGTATTTATGTTGCCATTGGCCAGAAGGCATCTACCGTAGCCAGCATTGTAAAGAAGCTGGACGAGTACGGTGCGATGGATTATACAACGATCGTTGCGGCGACAGCCAGTGAGCTGGCACCGTTACAGTATATCGCTCCATATTCCGGATGTGCGATCGGTGAGGAGTGGATGGAGTCAGGAGAGGACGTGCTGATCATTTATGATGATCTGACCAAGCACGCAGCGGCATACCGTACCCTTTCCTTGCTGCTCAAGCGTCCACCGGGACGTGAGGCATTCCCTGGAGATGTATTCTATCTGCATTCCCGTCTGCTGGAGCGTGCAGCCAGACTTTCTGACAAGCTGGGCGGCGGTTCCCTGACAGCCCTGCCGATCATTGAGACGCAGGCAGGCGATGTATCCGCATATATTCCGACCAACGTAATTTCTATTACAGACGGTCAGATCTATCTGGAGACGGAGATGTTTAACTCCGGCTTCCGTCCGGCAGTAAACGCCGGATTGTCTGTATCCCGTGTTGGTGGTGCAGCGCAGATCAAGGCAATGAAGAAGATTGCCGGTCCGATCCGTATCGAGCTGGCGCAGTTCCGTGAGCTGGCAGCATTCTCCCAGTTCAGTTCCGATCTGGACCCGGAGACAAAGGCACAGCTGGCACAGGGAGAGCGTATCCGCGAGATCCTGAAGCAGGATCAGTACAATCCGATGCCTGTAGAAAACGAGGTCATGATCATTTATGCAGCTACCAAGAAATATCTGATTGATATTGAGCTGGATCAGATCCTTGAGTTTGAGAAGGGACTTTTCGAGTATGTGGATACCAAGTATCCGGAGATTCCTGACGAGATCCGCACCAAGGGCGAGATGAGTAAGGAGATTGAGGAGAAGCTTGTAAAAGCCATCGAGGAGTTCAAGGCAGATTTTGTAAAATAAGCTGCGGTCGCAGATGTATCGTAGAAAGAAAGTAGAATGGAGGAACAAATCATATGGCCTCTATGAGAGATATTAAACGGAGGAAGGAGAGCGTACAGAGTACGGAGCAGATCACTAAGGCGATGAAGCTGGTGTCTTCGGTCAAGCTGACCAAGGCAAAGCAGAATGCCGAGGAATCCAAGCCGTATTTTGATACGATGTATGAGACAGTTGCCGGGATGATCGCAAAGTCCGGACAGATGTCTCATCCTTTCCTGCAGAAAGGAAAGTCGGACAAGAAGGCTGTGATCGTTGTGACATCTAATCGTGGACTGGCAGGTGGTTACAATTCCAACATTGTCAAAATGATCTCCAAGGATGATCGTTTTTCCCCGGACAATACAAAGATTTTTTCCGTGGGAACCAAGGGACGCGACGCGCTGGAGCATCTGGGATATGAGATCGTAAATGATTATTCGGAAGCCATGAATGGTCCTATGTATGATGATGCGATTGCTGTGGGAAAGGATGTCCTCAGCCAGTTTACCATGGGCAATATTGGTGAGATCTATCTGGTTTACACCATATTCAAAAACACTGTGGTACAGATTCCGACAATGGTAAAGCTTCTGCCGATCGATGCAGACGATATTACCTCGGAGAGCGAGGAGGCGTCCGATCCGTTAGAGCGCATTACGCTGATGAATTATGAGCCGGCGGCAGAGGAGGCTTTGGACGCTATTGTTCCAAAGTATATCAACAGTCTGATCTTTGGCGGTCTGACCGAGGCGTATGCCAGCGAGAATGGAGCCCGTATGCAGGCGATGGATTCGGCAACGAGCAACGCGGAGGATATGATCAGTGATCTGTCCCTGCGTTATAACCGTGCTCGTCAGGCGTCTATTACACAGGAGCTGACAGAGATCATTGCCGGTGCTTCGGCAATCCAGTAATGATCCAGAATGAAAAGATGATTAAAATAGTACTTTGCTGAAGGAGCGGCAAAGTACAGCAGAAATATAGTAAAAAGGAGTGAGATAAGAAAGATGGCAGATTTAAAGACAGGTAAGCTGACGCAGATTATTGGTGCCGTCCTTGATATCAAATTCCCAGAGGGTGGACTGCCTGAGATCAACGATGCAGTAAATGTCCCATTGGAAGATGGGAAGAAGCTGGTGGTTGAGGTGGCACAGCATCTGGGAGATGACACCGTGCGTTGTATCGCCATGGGTCCTACGGATGGATTAAAGCGTGGTATGACAGCGGAAGCTACCGGCGGTCCGATCAGTGTACCGGTTGGTGAGGCAACGCTGGGACGTATGTTTAACGTACTGGGTGAGCCGATCGATGAGAAGCCGGCACCAACGGACGTACAGTATGATCCAATTCATAGAAAAGCACCATCCTTTGAGGAGCAGTCTACAGCCACAGAGATCCTTGAGACAGGTATCAAGGTCGTTGATCTTCTGTGTCCATATCAGAAGGGAGGTAAGATCGGTCTCTTTGGAGGTGCCGGTGTAGGTAAGACCGTGCTGATCCAGGAGCTGATCACAAATATCGCACAGGAGCACGGTGGATATTCTGTATTTACCGGTGTAGGAGAGCGTACCCGTGAGGGTAACGATCTTTATTATGAGATGATCGAGTCCGGTGTTATTGACAAGACCACCATGGTATTCGGTCAGATGAATGAGCCCCCTGGAGCACGTATGCGTGTGGGTCTGACAGGACTTACCATGGCAGAGAACTTCCGTGACCGTTCCGGTAAGGATGTCCTCTTGTTCATTGATAATATTTTCCGTTTCACACAGGCTGGTTCCGAGGTGTCAGCACTTCTTGGACGTATGCCTAGTGCCGTAGGTTATCAGCCGACGCTGCAGACCGAGATGGGTGCACTGCAGGAGCGTATCACTTCAACCAAGAAGGGATCTATCACATCCGTACAGGCTGTATACGTGCCTGCCGATGACTTAACAGACCCTGCTCCGGCCAATACCTTTGCCCATCTGGATGCAACTACCGTATTGGCACGTTCTATCGCAGAGCTTGGTATTTATCCGGCAGTAGATCCGCTAGAGTCCACATCGCGTATCCTTGATCCGCATATCGTAGGAGAGGAGCATTACAAGGTGGCCAGAAGCGTACAGGAGCTTCTTCAGAGATATAAGGAGCTGCAGGATATCATCGCCATTCTTGGTATGGACGAGCTTTCCGAGGAGGATAAGCTGGTGGTAAACCGTGCAAGAAAGGTACAGAGATTCCTGTCACAGCCGTTCCATGTAGCCGAGCAGTTTACAGGACTTCCCGGCAAATATGTACCGGTATCTGAGACGATCCGCGGTTTCCAGGAGATTCTGGATGGTAAGCATGATGCGATCCCTGAGAGCTATTTCCTGAATGCCGGCAGCATTGATGACGTCGTAGAGCGTGCAGCTTCGGCATCCAAATAAGGGGGGCTTCGATGGCTGAAAAAACATTTAAATTGCAGATCATCTCTCCGACCCGGGTGTTTTTTGATGAAGCTGTGGATATGGTAGAGATGAAGACCACAGAGGGTGAGATTGGTGTGCTGGCAGGTCATATTCCGTTGACGACGATCCTGGAGCCAGGTGTGCTTCGGATCAAGACCGATGGAAATGTCAGAGAGGCAGCACTTCACGATGGTTTCGTGCAGATCCAGAAGGACAAGGTAACGGTGCTGGCAGAGTCCTGCGAGTGGCCGGATGAGATCGATGCCAACCGTGCCCGGAAAGCGAAGGAGCGTGCAGAGCGCAGACTGACAAGCGGGTCTAAAGAGGTAGATATGGTTCGCGCAGAGCTTGCATTAAAGAAGGCTTTGATCCGGATTGATCTTGCCGGAAAGCATTAAATAAAATTTTAAGAATTTAAGAGAAATCCCAATAAAAAAGATCGAATAATTCGTGTACTTTTGATTTAATAATTCGTGCAACTAAAAAAATCACTGTAAATTTTATGAAATTTGCAGTGATTTTTTTTGCTTTTTTCTGTGATAGGATGGATAAAGGAAAGCAGAAATAGTGAAGTTTTCTGTTTTGTAAAGTAAAAAGAACAAGGAAATAAATGGAAGGAGAAACGATATGGCAGAGACGATACTACGGCTGCAGAATATCAGCAAATATTATTATTCCGATACATCTGTCACGCAGGCACTGCGTAAGATCAATCTGGAATTTTCCATGGGAGAGTTCGTGGCAATCACCGGAGAGAGTGGAGGAGGTAAATCTACGCTTTTAAATGTGATCAGTGGAATGCTTCCTTTTGATGAGGGAGAAATGTACTTCAGGGGAGAGCCGACCTTTCAGTATGATGATCAGGACTGGGAGGAGTACCGGCGTAATAAGATCGGATTTGTGTTTCAGGATTACAGCCTGATCAATCACTATACGGCACTGGATAATATTCTTGCAGCACTGGTGATCCAGGGGAAGGATCCGGAAAGTGCAAAGGAAGAGGCAATGGATTATCTGGCACAGGTTGGTCTGACGGAACAGGCGGCACAGAGAGCTTCACAGCTTTCTAGTGGACAGAAACAGCGTCTTTCCATTGCGAGAGCGCTGGCAAAAAATACGGACATTATTGTGGCGGATGAGCCCACTGGCAATCTGGACAGTGAGACGGGGGAACAGATCGTGGAGATTCTGGAGCGGCTTTCTCATCAGAAGCTGGTGATCATGGTAACGCACAATTATGATCAGGCAGAACAGTATGTGACCAGACGGATCCGGCTTCATGATGGAGAGATTGTAACAGATGTTCCAGTGAATAAGCGGGATCAAAATGTGGATCAGGAACCTCAAAATCCCTCCGGATGTGAAAGGAACGACAAAAAAAGCTGCACAGACGGTGCAGACAACAGTGGGGCAAAAAGCAAAAAGAAAAAACAGCATATGGCGGATTTTTTCGCGCGAAAAAATATAAAAATGCAAAAGGGACGGGCAGGACTCTTTTTCACGTTTTTTCTGATCACTGCAGTGGTTTCGTTTTTGTTTATCGGAGAGCTTCTGGTTTATGCCGATGACCGGATCACAAAGGAATATGACCCGGATGCCTATCTTCAGAAAAATGATACCAGACTGGTGGTCCGCTATCCGGACGATAAGGTGTTGACCGAAAAGGATCAGGCGGCGATTTCCGGTGTCAAATATGTGGATCAGGTAGATTTATATGATTATGCAAATGACGTCAATTATTACATCGAAAAAAATAAAGATTATGAAATAAAATACGGCAGTCAGGACGATCAGGTCACAAAAGTAAATGAGGATGGTGAGACGGATGCGGAAAGAGATCAGGGAGTCCGTCTGTTAGACAAGACTCATTTCATGAAATCTTCCACTGCGATCACAAAGGATGATCTGTCTGCAGGATGTCTGCCGAAGGAACGGAATGAGATCGTGCTTTATTCCACAGACCAAAAGAAGCTCAACAGTATGATCCGGTGTTATTTTTCGTCAGACAACCTCTGGAAGGAAGGACAGAGTTGTTATCAGGACCTGAAGGTTGTGGGAATATTAAAGGATAAAACCAGACAGGTATATTTTCATCCGGAGCTCTGCCAGATGCTGACCTATGGCATCGACAATTTTGTGGTATGGGGAGAGTACTGCTGGGACATGAAGTACAAGAAATATTTTGGAACCATGAAACCGGCATATGTGGTGGTTTCCGATGATCTGAAAGACAATGAGGTACGCGTTTCTTCCAATTACATCATAACCTCCACCGGCTATGGAACTGTGGCTGTCCCTGATAAACTGGATCGGGCATTCCCGGGAAACGGACTTCTCCATATAGGGCATAAGGATACCGAGAGCGACAGTAACAGCAGTCAGCAGGAACAGATCGAACAGGATCTGAAGGCAGCCGGACTGGAAGATACCTCGGAAGAAGCGAAAAAGAATGATGATAGCACAACGATTGACATTAAGTATGTAAATGATTTCAGCGAGCAGGGAGGAGATTTCATAGAGGTAAGCCCGGAGGTTTATCAAAAGCTGCGGGACGTTTACAACATCGGAACTACACAAGCAAGTGTATATATTACAAATTACAGTAAGACAAACAAGGTGATTCAGGCACTGAAGGAAAAGGGTTATGATGTTATTAGTACATATCAGGTAAGTACCACCAAATACGTGCAGGAGAAAGTGTATAAGAGACTGGAGGTTATCGGTATTTCCTGTCTGATCCTGATCGTGCTGGCAATTCTCCAGATCCTGATCGTGCGTTCCATTCTTAAGATGAAAAAGAAGGACTACAATGTACTGCGGTTTATGGGAATGAAGCAGAAGCAGCTTAGCAGGATCACCTATGAGGAAATGGGGATTCATGCAGCGGCGGCAGTAGTGATTACTTTGCTTATTATGTTTGTGCTTCGTCAGGCAGGCATATCCTTTATCCAAAGCATGATGTTTTATTATAGTGTGACAGGAGTTCTTGCGTACTTCCTTTATAATGCAGTGCTGCTTTTTGCAACCGTATTTTTCTTTCATCGTAAGCTGCGTTATGCGGAGGGATAAAAAGGGGGAGTTTACATGGAGAAGGGGAAGAAAAAACAAATATCTGATTGGAAGCGGGCAATCTTTTTTGTTTCCCGGGATCTGCGGGGACAGAAGGGCAGGACGATTTTTCTTGCCACCGTATTTGTGACAGCGGCCGCCATTTCTTTTCTGTTTATCGGAGAATTGTCTGTGTACCGGGACGACCGAATCACCAAAAAGTATGATAATTCGGCATATATACAGCAAAATGACAAAAGGCTTTCGGTGCGCCGTTATGATGGAAAAGCGTTGACAAAAAAGGACGGGGAACAGATTCAGAAAATAAAAAATGTCACAGAGGTGGATATGAATGATTATGTCAATGATATCCGCTATGGCACTTCCAAAAAGAAGAATAACGGTTTTATGCATTCTGACTCCGGTCTTACCGGGGAGGATTTAACGGAGGGGAATATGCCTGAGAAACGACAGGAGATCATTGTTTCTGCCGACAGCCCGTTAAAGGTTGGCTCCCGGAAGCGTATTTATTTTTCCTGCAAAAATTTATGGGGAGCAGGGAAAAAGTGCTGGTTTGATATGACAGTGACCGGCAAATGCAGCAGAAAAGGGGAACAGATTTATTTCACCCCGGAATTTTGTCATATGCTGACTCCGTCGATGGATGGATACAGCTATCGGCTGGATTATGACCAGGACGACATGACAAGAGTATATACAAAAACCAGAAACTTTTACCCGGTGATCGCAGATGATCTGAAGGATAATGAAGTACGGGTATCCAAGAACTATAAATTTCCATCTGCGCTGGATTATCAGGGAAACTATATGACGGTTGAAAGCGCACTTTGTGGAAAAATATTACCGTATCATGTGTACCGGACCCAGGGGAGTTCCGTGGTTGAGGTAGGTGCAAAGAAAGATGATACGGAGCCACAGCTTAAGTTGAGAAATAATGGATATCTGGAACTGCAGATGGATCCCGGTGATCAAGGGGGAGCATTTATTGAGGTGAGTGCGGAGTTGTTTGAAAAGCTGTATCCGGATCCCTGTGCACAGGCTAGCGTATATATCCGTCATTATACAAAGACCGATCAGGTGATCAAATCCCTGAATAAGAAAGGATATGATGCGGTCAGCACATACCGGGTCAGCACGACGGAGTACATTATGGAAAAGGTATTCAAGCGTCTTCGGATTATTGAGTTTTCCACGGTTGTGCTGGTAATGCTTGTGTTCATGATGGTGTTACTGCTGCGTCAGAATGTGAAACAGAAACAAAAGGAATTACAGCTGCTCCGTTTTATGGGAATGCAGCAAAGACCGTTAAGGATCATGGTATATCTGGAATTGTTAGGTGTTGATGTTTTGGCGTGTCTGGCGGTAATGCTCCTGTTCTTCTGTTTCGGACACCGGATCCGGTCCCTTGACAGAATTTTGGATTACCAGAGCATTTGGAGTGCAGCAGGATATTTTGTTTATAATCTGTCCGTTGTCGTGATAGGAGTTACAATGGCTTTGAATAAATTCCGGTCATCCACAGGATGGCAGAAAGGAAGGAATTAAATGATTAGAGTAAATAAACTGGATAAATATTTTAATAAGGGAAAGAACAACGAAAATCATGTTCTGAAGGAAGTCAGTCTGGAGCTGGGCGAGAAGGGGCTTGTATGTATTCTCGGAGAGAGCGGTTCCGGCAAAACAACGCTTCTGAATACGATTGGTGGTCTGGACACGTTCCGGAGCGGATCTGTGGAAGTGGATGACGTGGTACTGAAGAAATACGAGCAGAAGAAAATAGAGCGTCTGCGTAACCAGAAATTTGGTTATATCTTTCAGAATTATTATCTGCTGCAGGACTATACCGTGGCATATAATGTCAAGCTGGCACTGAACGTGTTCGATCTGACGGAGGAGCAGAAGGATGAACGCGTAGACTATGTACTGGAGGCACTGGGAATGTCACGTTATAAGAAAAAACGTGTTTCACAGCTTTCCGGCGGACAGCAGCAGAGAGTATCCATTGCCAGAGCCCTTGTAAAATCTCCGGATATTATTCTGGCAGATGAGCCTACCGGTAATCTGGATGAGGAAAATACCCTGAATACTATGAGCATTCTGAAAAGTATTTCTAAGGAATGTCTGGTGATTTTAGTATCTCATGAAAAAGCCATTGCCAAATTTTTTGCAGACCGGATCATTGAGATCCGGGACGGCGAAATTGTAAGGGATTATGAAAATAATGCTACCGGTGGTTATCAGAAGATAGATGATTCCAATATTTATCTGCGGGATATGCAGGAGCAGACGGTTGAGGAAGATTTTGTCAAGCTTTCCCTGTACCGGGATAGCTTCGGCCAGGATGATCCGGACGGAATAGAAAACCGCAAGCTTCATATCAATCTGGCATGGAAGGATGGAAAGCTTTACATACAGACAGAGGATGATATCAATCTGGTGCTTACCGGCGAGGAATCCGGTTGTGTGATGCTGGATCAGAGCAAACCGAAGCTGGATCAGAGCCGGATGGAGGAGGTTTCTTATGATCTGCCGAAAATGCAGGCGGGACGAAGCCGGGGTCTGCCGTTTCGGGAAATCCGGAAACTGGCATGTGAAAATATCCGGATGATGGGCAAAAAGCATCGGTTTATTGCAGGGATCCTTCTGGTAACCTCTGTATTGCTGGTGTTAGCCCTGGCTGATTTTATGATGCAGCATGATATCAACAAGCAGGAGATTGTGACGCAGGATTCCCATTATGTCACGGTGAAGCTGGAGCAGGGCAAAGGCGTAGACGGCAGTGAATTTTATACACAGGCACTGGAATACTGCAAAGAGACATTAACCTCTGATGTCAATTATAATGCACTGACCCAGGGAACATTAAATATCGGGTACGATGGATTTCGCCAGTTAAAGCAGGTAAATGCGAAAATGGAAGATTATTCTGCAGTGGATTATAATTTGCTGAAAAAAGAGGATCTGATCTGTGGACGGCTTCCGAAAAATCGTAAAGAGATTGTCATTGACAAGTGGCTGTTGAATACATTTCAGAAATCCGGCAGCGTTGTGGCATCCCTCTACAATAATGAGAAGTCTTTGCTGGGGCTCACGGTGATCACAATGGTATCGGATCTGGAGTTAAAGATCGTCGGAGTATCGGATACCGGAGAACCATCCATTTATGTCAGCCCATATGTGGCGTTTGGAATGAACTATGGAAATAAGCAGGTCATGCCGATAGAGGAGCTGCAGGAATTATATCCAAAAGAGTTTGGTAAGATGAAGCTTGGGAAACAGCAGATTCTGATTGATACAGATAAATATGAGGAGTATGAACACCAGAAACGCTGGGAGAGCGGCGAGATGATCACGGCGCAGGCGGAGCAGTATCTGGGAGTATCTCCCTGCAAGATCGTTGGAAAATTTCCGAAGAGCAGTGGGGCGGAATACGTGCTTCCAAAGGAAAGATGCGATCAGATCAAGCTGGAATATGTAGCGGATGCAAAGCAGTTTCAGGTGTATACAGATAATGTAGAAGAAACCATACAATATTTCAAAAATAAAGGAAAAGCGTATGCGCAATATTTTAAGGTAAAAGCACAGAGCAATGCACAGACTCAGATCGATAAGTACCGGAAAGACCAGAAAGAAAGTGGATTGAATGCAGGATATATTGTTACAATAGCGGTTGCAGTATTGTCATTGATTATGATATATTTTACTATAAAGTCAAATGCAATGGCACGAAGCGAGGAACTGACTGTTTACCGTCTGATCGGAATTGCACCGGGAAGCATTCTCAAGGCATATATGCTGGAGATGATCATGATGACGGCATATACCTGTGTTCCGGCAATCCTGCTCACCTGTGGCGTGATCAAATTTATCACTTCGATCCCGTCGCTGGAGATTTATCTGCTGTTTCCATGGTGGATGGCAGTACTGCTGATCGCCGCTATGTTTATTGTCAACACGATCATCAGCATTCTTCCGGTACACAGGATCCTGCATACACCACCGGCACAGCTGGTACAGTAGCATAGGGCAGAAGCGGCAGATTATTTTTCGTGATGATATTGAAGAGTTATGGGAGAAGATTGTGTGTCCGCATTGCATAGAAAATGAGTTATAGAAATGAGGAACAGGATGCAGATATATTTCGCCCCTTTAGAGAGCATTACCGGATATGTATTCCGGAATGTGTACGAAGAGTATTATGGAGGAATCGACCGGTATTTTACACCTTTTATCACGGCAACGGATAGCAGACGTCTGAGAAACAAGGAAATGCGGGATATCCTGCCGGAGAATAATCAGGTGGGGGGTCTGATCCCGCAGATCATGAGCAACCGTGCAGAAGAGTTTCTACGGGTAGCGGATCAGATGGCAGAGCTTGGTTATGACACAGTAAATCTGAATCTGGGCTGCCCCGCCCGGACTGTAGTGTCCAAGGGGAAGGGCTCCGGCTTTTTGGCGAGAACTGTGGCACTGGACCGGTTTCTGGAGGAGATCTACCGGGAATGTCCACTGAAGATATCTATTAAAACAAGGCTGGGGGTGGATGATCCGGAGGAGTTTCTGGAGATTGTTGACATTTATAATAAGTATCCGGTAGAGGAGCTGATCATTCATCCACGGGTGCAAAAGGATTATTACAAAAATACACCAAATCTGGAAATGTTTGCGGAGGCAGTCAGACGCTGCAATATGCCGTTATGTTATAACGGAGATATCTGTTCTCTGGAGGATTACGAACGGATCCGGGAGCGTTTCCCGGAGGTGTCCCACATGATGATCGGGCGGGGACTTTTGGCACATCCGGAGCTAGCGTTACAGATACAGGAGAGGGAGGCGGACCGGTCGGTGAAGACTGCTGCGGATCCGGGAGAACAAACCGGCGGGATCCGTAATTTGTCCGACAGGGAACGTCTTAACCATATTGGGGCATATGCCAATGCCCTTTGCGAAGCGTACTGTGAGGCGTATGGCCCGGGACAGCCGGTGCTTTTTAAAATGAAAGAGTTGTGGGGCTTTCTGGCAGACAGCATGCCGGATGGCAAAAAGCTTCGGAAAAAGATACACAAGACGCAGAGGTTGGATGGATATCAGCGGCTGATGCGTGAGGTTTTTCCGGATATCTATTTTTAAATAAGAAAGGAGCGGCAAATGGAAAAGATGAAAAAACGTATTGGGAATGGGATTGTAGCAGCGATTATCGCAGTTGGTGCAGCCGGTCTGATCCTTGCCGGGATTAGTTATAAGGCACTGACAGAAAAGAGGTCTGCTTCCGGGGCAGGTGCCTCTGTAGCCGGGATAACAGGAACCGTTAGCGGGGAACTGACCAAAACAGCACAGGCAGCAGGGGCAGCTCCGGTGGAGCAGCACGGTGTACTGCACGTATCCGGAACGGATCTGAAGGACAGTCATGGTGCCAAATTTCAGTTGAAGGGTGTCAGTACCCATGGCATTGCCTGGTTTCCGCAGTATGTAAATAAGGATGCATTTCAGACGCTCCGGGATAACTATGGCATCAATACGATCCGCCTGGCAATGTACACAAATAAGTCTGAAGGATATGGTCCGGGTGCGGTCAAAAAGATTCAGGAGGGTGTGAAGTACGCTACAGAACTTGGGATGTATGTGATCATCGACTGGCATATTCTGAACGACGGTGATCCAAATCAGCATAAATCAGAGGCAAAGAAATTTTTCACAAAGATGTCGAAGAAATACGGCAGCCAGAAGAATGTTATTTATGAGATCTGCAATGAGCCAAACGGCAATGTTACCTGGAATAAGCAGATCAAACCGTATGCGAAAACGATCATCAAGGTCATTCGGAAGCACAGCAAAAATGCTGTGATCGTGGTCGGAACACCGACATGGTCACAGGATGTGGATATCGTAGCACAGAGTCCGCTGAAAGGGAAGAATCTCATGTATGCGCTTCATTTCTATGCCGGAACACATAAGGAATGGAATCAGGAAAAGCTGAAGACAGCCCATAAAAAGGGTCTGCCGGTGATCGTGACAGAGTTCAGTATCTGTGATGCTTCCGGAAACGGCGCCCTTGACAAGGCGTCCGGCAATCAATGGCTGCGTCTGCTGGATAAATACAATATCAGCTACACGGCATGGAGCCTTTGTAATAAAAATGAATCTTCAGCACTCATCGCCAGCACATGCAGCAAAACAAGCGGCTGGACGTCCGGCGATCTGTCAGCGGCAGGAAAGTGGTATTTTAACAAAACGAAATAAAGACAAAAAAGGAGGTCACCCGGGGGAAGTGGGTGGCCTCTTTATAAAGGGGAAACAAATAAAAGATAATATGTAAAGTTAACTCTTCTTTTATAAGTTATAATATATTACCGAAAAATTCAATACCTTTTTTGAAAATATTTTGTGAAATTTCGAATAAAATTTTAATAAAATATGAATGAAACGTAAAAATGAGTTGTCTAAGACGTACTGTATATTATATAATATAAACAAATTCATAGCGCAAATGGGCGCGGAAAGAGGTAACACATGATAACATGGACGAGGGAAGAATTAAAATCCAGGGCAAAGGCAGCAGTAAAGATGTACTATTGGAAGCTGGTACTGGTTTCATTGATCTTATCGGCAATCACAGGTGGAGCTACAAATGCCGGTAGAAACGGAGTGAAGAATTCCGGCACTGCGGGAAATGGGAGTGCTGTTGATGTATCCGGTATTTTTAGCGGCTTTAATATGATGGCGGTACTGGTGGCATCTGTTGTGGCATTGGTGATCCTTCTTCTGGCGATCGCACTTCGTGTATTTGCACTAAATGTGCTGGCAGTGGGCTGCAAAGGTTTTTTTAGTCAGAGTATGACAGGGGAACCTGAGTTTCAGACTGTTGTTAACGGTTTTACTGGTAATTACTGGAATTGTGTTAAGACCTGCTTTTTAAGAGATTTATTTGTGGCACTGTGGAGTCTGCTTTTTGTGATCCCCGGCGTGATTAAGAGTTATGAATACCGCATGGTGCCGTATCTTCTGGCAGAGCATCCGGAGATGAGCAGCAGTGAGGTATTAGCACGGAGTAAGGAAATGATGGACGGCAATAAATGGGCGGTCTTTGTATTGGATCTGTCCTTTATCGGATGGGTACTTCTGGGTGCGATCACCATGGGACTTGTATTTATTTTCTGGACTTCTCCATATATTAATGCGACAGAAGCGGCATTATATCACAGACTGAGTGGTCAGGACAGTTATGGCAATGGTGGTTATGGTCAGACCGATTATGGTCAGGGTGATTACGATCAGAACAGCTATGGTCAGACCGGCTATGGTCAGGAAAATTATAATCAGACCGGTTATGATCAGGGTGATTACGATCAGAACAGTTATGATCAAAATTATTTTTCTGATAAATAATTTAAACTTCGCATGTGGAGGATATCATTGCGTCCGCATGGCGTATGGGGATACAAAGGGGGGAGCGTATGAAAAAAGAGAGAAAAGGTATCAAGCGGCATTTGCTTTTGATGGTGACATTGCCTACGGTTATTTTATCCGTTTTTATTCTGATCTTTGGAGCGATGCTGGTGTATCATTTTTATTGCGACAGTATCCGGGATGAACTGGTATCTACCACGAATATGATGGTAGACTGTCTGAATCTGACAGTCCGGGGAGATTACCAATATGAGGATGGTCTGCTGTTAAAGGGAGACATGAATATTACAGACGCAACCATGCTCTACCGGGTCAAGGAAAAGTCCAATATTGATACGTCAATATTCTGGGACAATATTCGTGTTGTGACAACGGTAGAAGATAAAAACGGCGTTTCTGCGGCAGGGACAACGGCGGCGGATTCCGTTACGGATGTGGTGCTTGGACAGGGAGAGGATTATTTTTCTGACCATGTGAAGGTGGATGATACAAAATATATCGGATACTATAAGGCGCTGCAAAATGATGATGGGACTGTTGTCGGCATGGTTTTTGCCGGCAAAAAGAGAAGTGTGGTATATTACAAGATTTTTTGGATCCTGACCGGGTTTCTTGGGTTTTCCATGATAGCCGTTCTGGTGGCTGCCGTGTGTACGCAGAGATATTCTGCGGGGGTGATCACAGACATCAATGCCATTAATCATTTTCTGCAGACGATCGCCGAGGGGACGTTGGGGGAGACTCTGGATGAACGGATCCGGAACCGCCGGGATGAGCTTGGAGATATCGGTATCTACGCGGACAAAATGAGAGGCAATTTACAGAAGCTCGTGGAGATGGATGCTTTGACATCTTTATACAACCGGCGCAGTGGCAATCATATGCTGAGTGCCTTGGAGGAGCAGGGGGTTGTATATACTGCTGTCATGTGCGATATTGATTTTTTCAAAAAAGTGAATGACACATATGGTCATGCTGCCGGAGACCAGGTACTGATCGAGGTTTCTGCATCAATCCGTGATAGTGTTGGTGCCGGGGGATTTGCCAGCCGCTGGGGCGGAGAGGAGTTTCTGGCGATATACCGCATGGATCTGCCGGAGGCGAAGGTGTGTGTGGAAGCATTACAGAAAAAAATACGTGAACAGGTCATAAGCTATGGAAGTTTTAAGATACAGATCACCATGACTTTTGGATTGACAGAAAGTGAGCCGGCAGAGTCTTATGAGCAGGTTGTAAAAAGAGCTGATGATAAACTGTACATAGGAAAAAATGGTGGAAGAGACCGGATTGTAACCTAGTTTTTAGAGGAAAGGAGGGAGAAGATTGAAAAAAACGATTATTATACTGATAGCATGTATGCTGATGGTCAGCGGCTGTGGTAAAACGAAAAACACTGTTAATTCTCTCGATGATCTGGAAGGAAAGACGATAGGTGTACAGATGAAAACCACGGGAGACATATATTCCAGCGATATTAAGGATGCACAGATCAAGAGATTTAATAAAGGAGAAGATGCAGTAAAGGCACTGCGGAAGGGTGTTGTAGATGCTGTGATGATCGATGATGAACCGGCAAAGGTTTTTGTGGAGAAGTACGAAGATGTCAAGATCCTTTCGGAGCCTTATGCAGAAGAAGAATACGGCATTGCTGTCAATAAGGAGGAGCAGAAACTTCTGCGGCAGATTGATCAGGCACTGGACGAACTGAAAAAAGAAGGAACTCTGGACGAGATCAAGAAAGCATGGCTTCAGGATGGGGAGAAGAAAACGGCGTATCCTTCCAAATCCTCAAAAACCGGGCAGATGGAACTGATCATGGTGACAAATGCAGAGTTCCCGCCATATGAAAGTAAGGACAGCTCCGGGGAGATTGTTGGAATCGATGTGGATATGATGAAGGCGGTCTGTGACAAGCTGGATCGGAAGTTGAAGATTACAGATACGGCATTTGATTCTATTGTGGTGAATGTTGAACGTAAGATGGCAGATGCAGGGGTTGCAGCAATGACCATTACAGAGGAACGGAAGAAATATGTAGATTTTTCGGATTCGTATATGACAGCAACACAGGTGGTCATTGTGAGAAAATAATGATCATAAGGATGGTGGATTTACAGACGGAAAAGGGTTGCCACCACAAAGGTAGAAGAAATGTTTCTGGAAATATTTCACAATAATATCTACATAGGTAGAAAGCTTTGCTTTGCTTGGAAGCAGAGCTTTCTTTGGTTTTGTGGATGCTGAATGATGGAATTTGCACAGAAAATCGTAATAATTTCTTGAAAAATTCACAAAATGCCGGTTGACAAATTAGAGCTATGTTACTATAATTGTTAATAACGTGTAACATTTATGTAATAATTTGATTGGCGTAAACTTTATACAGCATAAGGAAAACATAGAAATAAGTGAGAGGTACGATTTAAAGAAAGGATTTTTAGTATGTTAAAGTCGAGAAGATTTAAAAAGAAAGCAGTTTGTTTAGGACTCACAGCGACATTGATCGCCGGATTTACCGTGACATTTGTAGTTCCTACAGCAGCGAACATCTGCCGTGAACTGAATATGGCAGGGATTTCTCTTTCTCTGGACAAATTTTCATCTAATAATAAGGATTCCATTATAAATTCATCGGTTTCCCAGCCGGCAGAGACTGCCACAGAGACGGCGGTATCAGCTACGCCTGAGGCGACAGCACAGACAACAGCAGAGCCTGCCAAGGAGACAGAGAAGAAGACACCGAAAAATAACGGACAGCCAAAGCGTGTGGACAGAGGTCTTGTCACAGATATGGATGTGAAAGCAATCTCTACCGCCAGTGATTATGTTCATATCCGTAAAAAGCCAACAACACATAGTAAGATTGTCGGCAGACTGTATAAGGGTTGTTCTGCAGATATTTTAAAGACCAAAAAAGGCTGGGTTAAGATTCGTTCCGGTAATGTAACCGGTTATATTAAGAAAAGCTATCTTGCGATCGGTGACAAGGCAAAGAAGATGATCGGCAAGTATGGTCAGAAATATGTCCGTGTTAAGACAACGGTTGTTACTTTGAATGTTCGTAAGAGACCAAGTATTAAGTCTAAGATCCTGACACAGATTCCGATTGAGGAAAATTACGACGTACTCAGATCAAACGATCACTGGTACAAGATTGAGATTGATGGAGATACCAAGGGATATGTCCGTAAGGAATATGTAACACTTCACGTGAGATTTAAAAAAGCAAAGTCTATGGCAGAGATTAAGGCAGAGCATCGCAGAAGGCTTGCGGCTAAGCGGGCAGAGAGACAGAGACTTGCAGCACTTGCAGCATCCCGTTCTTCCAGCAGCTCAAGCAGTTCTTCCTCAAGCAGCAGCTCAAGCTCCAGAAGATCTTCCTCACGTAGCAGCTATAGCTCACGCAGAAGTTCAAGTTCCAGCAGTTCCTCCTCAAGCAGCTCAAGTTCAAGCAGCTCAAGCTCCAGCACGGCTTCAGCAACAGGATCGACAGGATCTGATATTGCAAATTATGCATTGAAGTTTGTAGGAAATCCGTATAGATGGGGAGGCACAAGTCTTACCGGTGGTGCAGACTGTTCCGGATTTACCATGACAATTTACGGACAGTATGGATACGGTCTTCCACATTCCTCTGCTGCACAGGCAGGGTGTGGAAGAAGTGTTAGTCTTTCCAGCGTACAGCCAGGAGATCTGATCTTCTATAAGCATGGTGGCAGTATTGGACATGTTGCAATGTATATTGGTGGTGGACGTGTTGTACATGCCCAGTCAAGACGTACCGGTATTACGACATCCAGCATGTATTACAATCAGCCGGCATGTGCAAGACGTATTGTAGGTTGATAAATTGACAAGAATAATGAAATATGCTATATTTTATTTATACGAAGGCGTAGTTTTTTTAAAACTACGCCTTTTTTCTGATGAAACACAAAATAATTAAGCGATGTCCATAAAATTGGATGTCCATAGAATGGGAGGTTATTGCGAATGAAGAAAAATGAATTGGATCATATTGATTACGAAATATTAAAAATGCTGCAGGAGAATGCAAGAATACCATTGAAGGAGATTGCGGCACAGGTGTATCTTTCTTCTCCTGCAGTATCCGCCCGCATAGAGACGCTGATGAATAAAGGATATATTGAGGGATTTCATGCACAGATCAATCCCCAGGTCATGGGATATCATATTAAAGCTTTTATCAATCTGGAGGTTACTCCTCAGGATAAAAAGAAGTTTTACCCATTTATAAAGGAGTGTAAAAATGTTGTGGAGTGCAATTGCGTCACGGGAGATTATTCCATGCTTCTGGAGGTGCTTTTTCACAGTACAGCGGAATTGGATCAGTTTATCGGAGAACTGCAGGAATACGGAAGAACGAATACCCTGATCGTGTTCTCTACATCTGTAGAGCATCGGGGAGTGATCATCGAGTAGATGTAGAATTGTGGAGGACTCCTGTTACATATGAATCTGCAGTCAAAGGATTACCCGGAAGATCTGTCCGGGTACACCGGATATCAGCAGAGGAAGAAACGAAAAGTTGATTTTTTTGAATTATTGTATATAATAATAGATATCTAGCAGAAATGTATTGGATCAAAGTGCTTCCGGAGATGACGGGAGCATTTTTCACAGGAGGTAATGATTATGGCATTTTTTGACAGTATGAAGGAGACTCTGACCACGGCGGGCAGAGATGTGAGTCAGAAGGCAAAGGAAGTATCCGGAGTAGCAAAGCTGAAACTGGATATTAAATCCAGGGAGGATGCATTAAATAAAGAGTATATTGCTCTGGGCAAGCGTTATTATGATATGCATAAGGAAGGCGAAGTGGCAGATGAGCAGATGGCCAGTATCAGCTCGCTTTTAAATGAAATTGCGGATCTTAAAGAGGAAGTTGCACGGATCCAGGGTGGCAGCAGTTGTCCGCAGTGTGGTGCGGTCATTCCGGATGGTGCGGCATTCTGCAGTAAGTGCGGAGCGAAGATACAGTAGTGAAACGGGATGGTCAGAATACTGTCCCAAGGAAATAGATATTAAGTGTGCAATCGAATCATTGCTGCACGAAGAGTTTATACAAAACAATCTGGAATAGTTCGAAAATATTTCAGATTGTTTTTTTTGTTATTCGATTTTGAAACCTGTATCATCATATTATTTATATTTCGGGAAATAATAATCATGCTATGAAGTGTCTGGCAGATTGCAGTGCTGCTGGGATCAATAAAGTTGTCTGTACTGTTTTATGGACAACGAGAAAGGGCTGGTTAGAAATATGAATAGTAGAAAAGTAGCAATTATCGGATGTGGATATGTAGGAGCAGCGACGGCATTTTCCATTATGCAGAGCGGTTTGTTTTCGGAGATGGTACTGCTTGATGTGGATCAGAAAAAGGCGGAGGGAGAGGCTATGGATATCATGCATGGCATGCCGTTTGCCATGCCGATCCATATTCATGCCGGAAATTATGATGATATCGCAGACAGTGCCATTATTATTGTTACTGCAGGATGTAATCAGAAGCCGGAGGAGTCCAGGCTGGATCTGGTTCACAAAAATATTGGGATTTACCGCGAGATCATGGGGGAGATCGCAGCGAGGGAGGTTGAGGGCATTCTTCTGGTTGTGTCAAATCCCGTAGATATTCTCACCTATGCAGCGTGGAAATTCTCGGGTTTGCCGAAACAGCGGGTGATGGGATCCGGTACGGTGCTTGATACGGCACGGTTAAAATGTATGCTGGGGAATGAACTGGGAGTGGATGCGAGAAGTGTACATGCGTTTATTATCGGAGAACACGGGGATAGTGAGCTGGCGGTATTTAGCAGTGCAAATGTATCCGGGATTGACTTGAAGGATTTTTATGATATGTGCCAGCCGGATGAGTATCAGGATGATACGGAACGAATCTATGACCAGGTAAAGGCCAGTGCTTACAAGATCATTGAAAGCAAAAAGGCGACGTATTTTGGTGTGGCAATGGCGGTGTGCCGTATCTGTGAATGTATTATGCGGAATGAGCACTCTATACTGACGGTGTCCGGGGTTGTGGAAGGGCAGTACGGAGCCAGCGATATGGCTTTGAGCCTGCCTGCAATTGTGGGCAGCCAGGGGGTGGAACAGATCATTCAGATCGAGCTGGATAAAAAAGAAGAGCAGCAGCTTCAGGAGTCGATCCGTGTGCTGGAAGACGTGCTGGACGAATGCATGTAAAGACCTAGGGCTGCTGGTTCCAAAAGGACTATTAATTTTTTAATGCGGTGACAGGGACTACAAAAACACCATCCTCCCGCTGATAAGCGGCGTTGGATAAGCCGCAGACCACGCAGAGGGAAACAGGTTCTTTGCCGCCGTCCTTCCGGATATCCTGACGGATCTTGAGAAGATTTGCGGCAGCGGCATCGATCTGATGGGCGCCCAGTTTAATCTCAAATCCGCACCATTGACCATCCGGCAGGGAGATCACAGCATCCATTTCATTGCCGGCGTAGTCCTGATAATGGAAAAGCTCTGCGTCAAAGGATTCTGCATATATTTTCAGATCCCGTTCACAGAGGGATTCAAACAAAAATCCAAGGGTGTTCAGATTCTGTAAAAGCATATCAGGTGTGGCTTTGAGCAGGGAGGCGGCAAGGGACGGATCGGACAAATGACGTTTTTCTGCCTGTTTGACACGGACGGACGAACGGAGTTTTGTTTCGTAGGGTCTTTGGTTATCAGTCAGAAAAAGGCGGTCGAAAATATCCAGATAACCCGCAACGGTCTCTACATCAATATCTTCATCATCGATCTCCTTAATGTCGTTTTTCAGTTTTTTGTTGGTGGCGGTTGTTGCTTCGTTTCGGGCGAGAGAGCGGAGCAGCAGTTCCATTTTGTGTTTATCACGTTTGACATTGTCGATCCGGTAAATGTCATCATCAAGAACAGCCTGCAGATACTGGGCGGGCAGATGGGCAGCCTGCTTTAGCGGGGTAGCCTGATTGGCGGGCCAGCCACCTCGGATAATGTAGTCGATGATCCGGCGCAGATCCACTTCGCCGGATAATACCGGCGTGATCGTTCCATGGCAGATATCTGCAAGAGATACCTGTCCGCTGGAGCCACCGCTTTCGAACAAAGACATTGGGCGCATGCGCAGTTTGGCAATTCTTCCGGCACCGCTGTGAAGAATACCCTTATGCTGAGGGGTTGCCGAACCGGTCAGAATGAATTGTCCTTTATCGCTGGTCTGATCCACCTTGAAGCGTACTGCATCCCAAAGAGATGGAACCTCCTGCCATTCGTCGATCAGACGGGGGGCTGTTCCCTCCAGAACAAGCGAGGGTGTCATCTGGGCGAGCTGCCGGTTTTGGAAATTGCCGTTTGGATCTCCCAGCATGATCCGGCTGCCACAATGATGGATGGAAGTCCAGGTTTTACCACACCATTTCGGTCCCTCAATGCAAAGTGCACCAAAGGTGTCAAGATATTCTAATATTAAGCTGTCAATCAGACGTGGTTTGTAATTTTTTGGTTCCATGATAATCCTGTCCTCCATCCTTTTTGACACCGCTGTGTCTGTTTTGCAGTATATCTGATAATAAGTATTTGCGGGTTTGGTCTATTTTAAACAAGACACCTTAAGACTGTAATTCTAATAAATAGTATAATCCAATCCGACAGATTTTGCAATATCAACCCGACAGATTTTGGAGTTTCAACCCGACAGATTTTGTGAAGCCAACCCGATAGATTTTGGAATATCAACCCGATAGATTTTGACATATCAACCCGACAGATTTGTTAAAGGGAGTGAAATTTTGCGTAAAATTTAAAAAAATGCTTGACATAATACTCGGATAGAGTATAATAAACCACATAATACTCAAATTGAGAATTGCGAAAAAAAGGGGAGATTGCATTTGGACATGCGGGATCGAAACGGAATGACAGAGACGGAATTTTTACGGCAGTATGACCCGGATCGTTATGAGAAGCCGGCCGTGACAGTGGATATGCTGATCTTTACGGTAAATCCGGAGAAGGACTACTCGCTGGAACTGTTGATGATCGAGAGAGGAGGTCATCCTTATCTGGGAAAGTGGGCAATTCCCGGAGGCTTTGTGGAGATGGATGAGTCTCTGGAGCAGGCGGCAGCCAGAGAGCTGAAGGAGGAGACGGATCTGTCGGACATTTATATGGAACAGCTATTTACTTTTGGGGATGTGGGAAGAGATCCCAGGATGCGCGTGATCTCTGTGGCATATATGGCTCTGGTGCCCAAGGACAAGCTTCATCCGGTGGCAGGGGATGATGCAGCAAAGGTCAGATGGTTCACGGTAAAGATGGTGGAGGATGGAAGCCTGGTTTTGCTGACAGACGAAATGACATTGACGGAGGGAGACATTGCCTTCGATCACGAGAAGGTTATTAAGACTGCACTGCAGAGGCTGAAAAATAAAGTAGAGTACACCGACATTGCCTTTGAACTGGCTGGAGAGGAGTTTACATTAACACAGCTTCAGTCGATTTACGAGGCGGTTCTCGGGAGAAAACTGCATAAGTCAAATTTCCGCAGGAGTATAGCAGACCGTGTGGAAAAGACCGGAGAAAAGGAGACCAAAAGCTCAAACCGCCCGTCGTGTCTGTATCGTAAGAAAAGTGGAGAATGGGAGCATCGTTTTTGACAGAGAGGAGATCAGTTATGGGTAAGGTGTTAGTTGTAGTAGATATGCAGAATGATTTCGTTTCCGGCAGTCTCGGGACAAAGGAAGCACAGGCGGTCGTGCCGGCAGTTGTGGCAAAGATCAAAGAGTATCAGGAAAAAGGAGACCGGGTGGTATATACATATGACACCCATGAGGAGAATTATCTGGAGACGCAGGAAGGGCGAAACCTGCCGGTAAAGCATTGTATTCGTGGAACCTGGGGCTGGGAGCTTGCGGATGAGATTGACGAACTGGCAGAGGAGGCAGACAAGTATGAGAAGCCAACCTTTGGAAGCCGCCGGCTGATGGAGGATCTGGCAGAGTGGAAGCCGGATGAGATTGAGTTTGTGGGGTTGTGTACGGATATCTGTGTGGTATCCAATGTGCTTGGGACGAAAGCGTGGCTGCCGGAGACGCCATTGGTTGTGGACAGCAGCTGCTGTGCCGGGGTTACACCGGAGAGCCATGAGGCGGCACTGGCGACCATGCGGTCATGCCAGGTAAAGATAGTATAAATACTGTGTGGACGAGGGGTGAAGATAAGCAGCAATGGAGTGATCCGTGACATCAGTTGAAGAAGGAAAGTGTTTATAAAGACGGGCAGGGTGCTATATAGAAAGGTCGTGATAGCGATGAAACAGTTTGATAAACGTAATTTAACCATGGTGATGGATTTTTATGAGCTGACTATGAGTAACGGGTATTTCCGGGAGCAGGACAGAGATACCCGTGTGGCATTTGATGTATTTTACCGCAAAAATCCCGACGGCGGCGGGTATTCCATTTTTGCAGGACTGGAGCAGATCATAGAATATATTCAGGATCTTCATTTTGATGATGACGATATCGCGTATCTGCGGGAGCAGAAGATCTTTGAGGAGGATTTTCTGGAGTATCTGCGGAATTTCAGGTTTGAGGGAGATCTCTATGCATTCCCGGAGGGGACGATCATGTATCCGAATGAGCCGATCCTGACGATCGTAGCACCACTGATCGATGCACAGCTTGTGGAGACGGCAGTGCTGTTGCAGGTCAATCATCAGTCTCTGGTGGCGACCAAGGCTAGCCGTATCGTCCGGGCGGCACAGGGCAGAGCTGTCTCTGATTTTGGTGCCAGACGTGCCCACAATATGGATGCGGCAGTATATGGTGCCAGAGCAGCGTATATTGGCGGCGTCAATGGAACGGCGACGGTGCTCTCCGGAGAAATGTTTGGGATTCCGGTAGGCGGAACTATGGCGCACAGCTGGGTAATGTACTATGAGGACGAGTACACGGCATTTAAAAAGTATGCGGAGACATACCCGGATGGAACCGTACTTCTCATTGATACCTATGACGTATTAAAGAGCGGTGTGCCAAATGCGATCCGGATCGCCAAAGAGGTGCTGGAGCCGATGGGCAAGCGTCTCAAGGGCGTGCGCATTGACAGCGGTGACCTGGCATACTTGTCCAAAAAGACCCGGAAAATGCTGGATGAAGCAGGTCTTACAGACTGCCAGATCGTAGCCTCCAATAGTCTTGACGAATACACGATCTCTTCTCTGATCGATCAGGGGGGCTGTATTGACAGCTTTGGCGTGGGGGAACGTCTGATCACCTCCAAGAGTGAGCCGGTCTTCGGAGCTGTCTACAAGATATCTGCCGTAAAGCGTGATGGCGTATATCAGCCAAGGATCAAGGTTTCTGAAAATGTGGAGAAGATCACGAATCCAGGACTGAAAAAGGTATATCGTATCTATGATGAGACAGGAAAGGCGGTAGCGGATCTCATCGGCAAATATGATGAGGAAATTGATCTTGCCAAGCCGTTCCGCTATGTGGATCCGGTTGCTCCATGGCGTCAGCGTACCTTTGATAACTGCACGGGAAAGGAGCTTCAGGTGCCGATCTTTAAGGACGGAAAGCTGGTTTATAAGCTGCCGTCTCTGGAGGAGATCCGTGCCTATGTCAAGGAGCAGATGAAGGAGGAGATGTGGCCGGAGGAGCAGCGTTTTGAAAATCCTCATGTGCATTATCTGGATATGACACCAGATTATTATGATATGAAGATGGAACTGCTGTATGAGGTGCAGAAGTAGTTCTGGCAGCACAGTCAAATTTCCCGGAATGGTTGACAAATCGGGGGAGGAATACTAAAGTAAATAAGATAGGGTTATTATAAGAAAATTAGGAAAAGAGGGACAGCAGATGGCAGAGAAAAAGAGATTTTATCTGACAACCGCAATTGCGTATACGTCAGGAAAACCACATATCGGTAACACATATGAAGCCGTTCTGGCAGACAGTATCGTGCGTTTCAAGAGACAGCAGGGATATGATGTCCGTTTTCAGACAGGAACGGATGAGCATGGCCAGAAGATCGAGCTGAAGGCAGAGGAAGCCGGAATTACACCAAAGAAATTTGTAGATGATGTTTCCGGACAGATCAAGACAATCTGGGATCTGATGAATACGTCTTATGATCGTTTTATCCGTACAACGGATGAGGATCATGAGAAGCAGGTGCAGAAGATCTTCAAAAAGCTTTATGACCAGGGCGATATTTATAAAGGATTTTATGAAGGCATGTACTGTACACCTTGCGAGTCCTTCTTTACACAGTCCCAGCTTGTGGACGGAAAGTGTCCGGACTGCGGACGTCCCTGCCAGCCGGCAAAGGAGGAGGCATATTTTCTGAAGCTCAGCAAATATGCAGACCGTCTGATCGAGCATATCAATACACATCCGGAGTTTATTCAGCCGGAGTCCCGCAAAAACGAGATGATGAACAACTTCCTTCTCCCGGGACTGCAGGATCTGTGTGTCTCCAGAACTTCATTCAAATGGGGTATCCCGGTAGATTTCGATCCGGATCATGTGGTATATGTATGGCTTGATGCACTCAGCAACTATATTACAGGACTTGGCTACGATGTGGACGGGGAGAACCGCCTCGATGAGAACGGAGAGGATCTTTATAAGAAGTTCTGGCCGGCGGATCTCCATCTGATCGGAAAGGATATTATCCGTTTCCATACAATTTACTGGCCGATCATTCTTATGGCTCTGGGTGAGCCGCTGCCGAAGCAGGTATTTGGTCATCCGTGGCTGCTGCAGGGCGATGGTAAGATGAGTAAATCCAAAGGAAATGTAATCTATGCAGACGATCTTGTAGATATGTTTGGTGTCGATGCTGTCCGTTATTTCGTACTTCATGAGATGCCATTTGAGAATGACGGCGTCATCACATGGGAGCTTATGGTAGAGCGTATGAATTCTGATCTTGCCAATACACTGGGCAATCTGGTCAACCGTACTATTTCCATGACGAACAAATATCTTGGTGGTGTTGCAGAGGATAAGGGTGTTACAGAGGCGGTAGATGATGATCTGAAGGCCGTGGTACTGGCAGCACCAAAGAAGGTGGAGGAGAAAATGGATAAGCTCCGTGTAGCCGATGCCATCACAGAGGTATTCACCATCTTTAAGAGATGTAACAAATATATTGACGAGACAGAGCCTTGGATCCTTGGAAAGGACGAGGCGAAAAAGAACCGTCTTTCTACAGTGCTTTACAATCTGTTGGAAAGCATTACCATTGGTGCAAGCCTGTTGGAGTCCTTTATGCCGGATACGACAGACCGTATCCTCGCCCAGATCGGTGCCACAAAGCGTCCGTTGGAGGAGATGGATCATTTCGGCGGTTATGTAAACGGTACAAAGGTAACAGAGAAGCCGGAGATTTTATTTGCCCGTCTTGATATGGACGAGGTAAAAGTGAAGGCGGAGGAGATTCAGAAGGCACAGGCGGCAGCCAACGGCGGCGGTGTTCCGGAAAATGTTATCGACATTGAGGCGAAGCCGGAGATCACCTTTGACGATTTCACGAAGATGCAGTTCCAGGTAGGCGAGATCATTGCCTGCGAGGAAGTAAAGAAGTCCAAGAAGCTTCTGTGCTCCCAGGTGCGTATCGGCAGCGAGGTCAAGCAGATCGTATCCGGAATCAAGCAGCACTACTCCGCAGAGGAGATGGTGGGCAAGAAGGTTATGGTTCTGGTAAACTTAAAGCCTGCGAAGCTGGCCGGTGTTTTGTCTGAGGGAATGCTTCTTTGCGCAGAGGATGCGGACGGCAATCTGGCTCTGGTAACGCCGGAGAAGGAGATGCCGGCAGGTGCGGAGATCTGTTAAAAATTAGATGATATAGAATAGAGTCAAAAGGGAGCTGTCACGATGTGGCAGCTCCCTCTTGCAAAAAATAAAAATTTGTCTTGTTTTCTTTATGTTCTTTATTTCCAAATTTTCCGTATCCTTCCCGCGATCCAGAATCCTACCTCAAATACTGCTATCCCCCCAAATACATCCACGATCACATGCTGCTTGATCAGCAGGGTCGATGCAAAAACGCCCAAAGACATCAAGATCGTAATGACTTTGTAGGTGCGGTTGGATCTTTTCAGGAGAAAAGCGGCACGGATACATGCCCAGCTTTCCAGACAATGAATGGACGGAAAAAGATTGACCGGGGCATCCATGGTGTAGATCAGCTGTACCAGGCGGCTGCACAGACCGGTTCCGGTGATCTCCGGGCGGGTAAGCGTGGTTGGACACAGCAGAAAAAAGAAAAGACAGATGATTTTGGCACAGATATTGCTGATGGCAAAACGATAACACAACTCCTTACTGTCTCTGGCAATGAGAATATAACTGATACACCATTGGACGAATGCAAAAATATAAAAAAGAACAAAGGGAGCCACAAAGGGAAGGGCTTTGTCAAACGGAGTCTCCCAGCAGGAAAAGGTCAGAAAGCGGCGAAGCTGACCGGTTCCGGTATAAACAAAGGTGTTGACCAGGAGAGCCATTCCCAGTGGGAGAATCGCATATTTTGGTATCCATGATTTAAGTCTGTTTTGCATGTCCGATCACCTCTCCCAATTTTACCGGGGTTTCTTTTCCAAGCAGAGAATGCTTCAGGAGATCCTGACGGATCCGCACCTGATCCGGTTCGATCAACACAATGACCGTGGAACCGCCATATTGAAAAAATCCCTTTTCTTTGCCACGGACGGCGGTTCCTTTGCCCTCGTGATTGACAATGCGTCCCACCAGCATAGCCCCCACCTCCATCTGGACAACCGTGCCGAAATGGGTGGTTCGGATCAAGGTATATTCGCGGCTGTTTTCTGTGAAAACCGGCACCTGTTCCAGCGCAATAGGGCGTACCGTGTGAAGCACACCGGGGATAAAAAAGTTTTTGCTTTTGGCTCCGGAGTCCACATAGCAGTAGCGGTGGTAATGATCCACGCAAAGGCGAAAAACGAGACAGTAACCGCCTTGGTAACGGGCTGCCAGCGTATTGCTGTGAAGCAGGGACGGTAATGTATAATGGCTCTGTTTAATGGGCAGAACTGTGTCTCCCTGAACCGGCCAGACTGATAAAAGACCGTCACACGGGGCAATCAGATGCTCCGGATCCCGGTCGATGGGGCGAAGTCCATCCCGGATCTTTCGGGAGAAGAAATCGTTAAAACTAAGCACATTGTCCATTTCATAGTCAGACAGCCTGATCCGGTTATGACGTGCAAACGGTCTGACCAGGAAATGGGACAGATTCGAATCCAGAAAGGCACCGCAGGCTTTTGATAATGCCGGAGCAGTCAAGGGCTTTAGGAGCAGTCTGCCCGGTGTTGTATGGTAAAGAAAGTGAAGAGTGTCCATAATATCCCCCCATTTCTGAGCAATTTGCTGCGAAGAGGCGAAGTGAAATTCGCAAATGTGATTTCACTTCTGTTATCATAGTTATTTAATTTTGCGTCAATGACTAATGTCTCAGCCACAACAGTTTTAAGATCAGAATCACAAACTCCACAGCACCAAATCCGATCAACAGGGAAATTCCGCGATTCTGCGGTTTTTTGATCTGTATCCTGGACAGGAAAAAAAGTCCTGTCAGGATCATCACTCCAAAGTAAAGAAGAGTCAGATCAGCACGAAGCAGAAGATGGAACAGCAACACCGCCGGAAAGATCAAGGCTGCAGTTGTCACAGGCAGACCGGTGTAGATCTTGGCTCCCGTTTCGTCGCGGTTCTGATCCTCCTCCTCCATGACATTGAAATATGCAAGACGGATCATTGCCGCCAGCACATACAGTACAGCGATAAAGGTCAGAACGATCTGTGTTGGTTTCTGATAATGTGTCAGTACATAACAGGTAAATCCGGAAAGTCCCGGTGTACGGATAGCGTATCGGAGCATGGAAATCCCAATACAGGCAGGAAGCAGGCCGAATGCAACCAGATCCGATAAAGAATCGATCTGAATACCGAAGTTTTTCATCTGGTCGGTTCGGTTCTTTTTGGTGCGGGCAACCTTTCCGTCAAAGGTATCGCATAATCCCGAAAAAAGCAGAAAGAACATTCCCAGATAAGGGTGTCCTATTCCGTTCAGGCAAAGCATAATACCGGTTGTCCCCGACATCAGTGACAGGTAGGTAAGGATTACCGTGTAATCATAAAATCCAATCATTTTCATTTCTCCATTTTCATTTTTCTTTTGCGAAGTATAACATAACCTGCGATCACCGTGATCAGGCTCACAAGAATGCAGACATAGAAAGAGAGTCCGCGGCTTAAGATCTCCAGCCGGAATGCCTCATCCCTCGGCATAAGCCGGCAATAGCCCTTGAGCATCAGATAATCCGTGACTCCCATGCCTCCCGGAATCGGTACGCAGTTTGATCCCAGCACCACGTAGATCTGCGTGGCCAGTAGATGGGGCAGCTTATGCAGATCGCCGTGCATGGCACCGAAGGAAAATAAGGTGACAATGATCTGTGACATGCGCTGCAGCACATTGAGAAGGTACACTTTCCATAGCATTCTGCGTCCCCCGAGTACGGCATCCACACAGTGGCTGTACTTCTCAAGGGAAGCAGAAAGCTTGCGTTCAATGCGTCTGGCGAGGCGGTGGCAGTGCAGCCGGTGCAGTAATCCGGCAATGCCTAGGCAGATGGACTTCATGAGTGCCTGCTTCCGGAGCAGCATATAAAATAATATGCCAAGTCCTGCAAGGATCACACCTCCCGCTACGATCAGAATACGACAGGCAATGCTGAAATTCAGAAAGATCTTTGGAAAGATCAGAATGTCTGCGATGCTGATGCTGATGATCGCCAGTGTATACATGATCAGATTCAGCAGGAGGGCAGTCATAACTGCTGTCACCGGAATACCATCCTGTACCATAAAGAATGCACTGGCAGGCTGTCCGCCGGAGGCAGAAGGGGTAATGGCAGAAAAATACACATCTGCCGCAGAATAAATAAATCCCTGTGTCCGCTTTACCGGATACCCCATATGCTGCAGGATCGCCCGCAGAGCATCCCCCTCAAACCAGATAAATCCAAGCATACTGATACCAGCAGGCACAATGCCTTTCCAAGAGGCTTCCCGGAGACTGGCTGCCAGTTCATCCGGCGAAATGCCGCTTCCTTTAAATACGGCGTAGATGGTGATCAAAGCAAGGATCAAAGTGACAATAAAACAGATGATTTTGTTTCTATTATTATGTATGAGTTCTTTCATGTGTTAATGCTTATGCAAATGCATGATCCCTTATTATTGATAACGATGATAAGTTACCATAATACTATAACATAAAACAAATGATAAAGGGGGGTGTTATCATTAAAAAGAAGAAAAATTTAATAAACAGAGAAGGGGAATTATGGAATGGGGGGGAGCAGGTCAGTGATCCGTGGATTGCAAAGGCTTGGCGTGACGCTGGTACTGCTTACGGGAGATATTGAATTTTATTGATGAGCTATACTTATCGGAACATATAAGAGAAATACGCTTCCTTAAATGTGGCATAATTATTTCGGGAAATTGGGATGTTTGCTCCGGTTTTGGTACGGATCTCCGTTTTGGTAAACTGTTCTACATGGTTTAGATTTACAATATAACTGCGATGGCACTTAAAGAAGCCCTTTTCCAGACGGAAGATTTCTTCACATTTGGAAAAAAGCTCTCGGATCTCTATGACGGTATCATTGGACAGGGATACCAGGACTCTTTTGTTCTGAGCCTCCAGATAATCCACATCCTCCAGCGTGATCCGGCAGAATCCGGTATCCGTCTGGGCGGTGAAAAACTCATGGGCGGAGAGGAAAGTTTCACGGAATTCATCCAGTGTATCAAACAGACGGTCTGCTTTGATCGGTTTCATCAGGTAATTGAATGCTTTGACCTCATAGGAATCTACTGCATATTCACGGGAGGAGGTCAGAAAAATAACCGGGACGGACTGGTGGTCATGGCGAAGCTCCCGTACGGTGTCCATTCCGTTGAGAAGGGGCATGATGATATCAAGCAGGATCAGATCCATGCAATAAGACTGATGTGCCTGGATCAGGTCGTCTCCGTTTGAGAAACGATATATAGTTACGTCAATTCTTCGTTGATCTGCCCATTGTTCTACAAGTTTTTCTGTTTCTTCTAAATATGATAATTCATCATCGCAAATGGCTATCTTCATAAGCTGATACCTCAAAAAATAAACATGATGCAGGATCACGGAAATGCCTGGCGTTGAAGCAAACCGTGGCATCCGATGGGGTGAAATACTGTTTGAACCTGACATCATACGATAATTCGTAGTATAAATGTATGGTTCAGTACAGAAAAGTGATACTGTCCGTGCAGCTGCTCTACATAGTATACAATACTTTTCACTCCAATTCCATGCCCTTTTTGAGCGGATGCAGGAATTCCGTCAATAAATCTTGGCATTTTATCCACAGGATTCTCGATTTCCAGAAGTAACTGGTGATCCTTCTGTGTCAGGGAAAGTCGGGTCCATTTGTCTCCGGACTCCAGGTTTTCCAGGGAATGCATGGCATTTTCCAATGCATTTGACAGGATCGTGCAGATAGCGAGATCGGGACAGTGCAGAGTTTCACCGGTCCGGATCTCGCAGTGAAGGGTGAATCCCTTGTTGGAAAAACGCATCTGATAAATGGAAATGACCGAATTGATCATTTCATTACGGCTGTATTGTTCAATGATCGTCTCGTCATAGGCAGCACCGATCTCTTTGATGTATCTGCGTGCCGGTTCGGCAGCCTCTCCCTGCAGCAGTGTCAGGAGGATATTCAGATGGTGCCGCATATCATGGCGCAGAATGGAAAGCTCCTGCTTGCTGTTCCGGACCTGATCGATCTCTTTTTGGATGGATAAAAGCTGGATCTCCATAAGATCGCTGTACTGGCGGATCTCCTGCTTCTTTTCGAATTCCTTATAATATACCAGCAGAAAGATCAGGTATGCGATGCAGAATGCAAAGCTCATAAATTCTACAACGGCTTTATTGCCGGAATAGAGGAGGCTGGAAAACTTTGTGGTGGCATAATCAAAAATATAATACATCAACGGAAGAAATCCGATCACGCAAAGCTCCCGTTTCTCTTTGGCAAACACCGCTGCAGTTGTGCGGCACACAAAGCGACAGAACAGAAAAAAGGTCACGATGGTCGTGGTGATACGTGCCGCATAATAGCACCAGTCCTGCCCGGTGAGAGTAAGGACAAATAAGCCGATCCATGTGCTTACCTGACAGCATAAATATGCGGAAAATACAGAAATAAAGCAGGAAAGCAGAGGATACTTATAATATAAATACAAAAATAATGCCAGTGGCAGGTGAACGATCAATGGATAGATCTGCCGGGCAAAAGTATCATTTACAATTTGGGAAACGAACAGATAAGCCAGCCCTTCGCTGCAAAACAGAAGAAAAAGCGTGACAGTGTTTTTCAGATTTTGACGGACACCAAGAAAAAAAGCAGAAATGTAAATGCCAAACAGCAATGTAGTCAGATCGTGGGTCATAGATAAAAATTCGATGGGCATTGGCATTTCCTCCTTCCAGTCATAGTTTAATTATAAAAGATTGATATAGGAAATACAACCTGTTATTTGTACCATTCACACCATATATGTTCCGTTCACGCAAAATAAAGCAACGATTGTGAGGGTAATGATATAATATCATCAATTCACAATGTAAATTAATAATAAGGAGGTAAACGAATGAAGAGATTATTATTATGTTTTATGATGATTTTCAGTTTTGCATTTTTGGTGCAGGCAGTGCCGGTTAATGCGGCAGAAGATCAGGAAGTTACGATCTATGATGTGAGGAGCGATTATGCAGACAAGGTTTTTATGCCGGCAGAGCTTCCAAAGGAATATCAGATTCTGGATCACGTTGCAGGTACCAAATACAAAGTAATGTCCGGAGCAGGTTCCGTGGAAGTATCAACAAGTGGTTTGGTTACCGTAAAACGCAGTTATTGGAAAAAAGACACAAAGAGTGGGATTATAATGCCATCTGATGAGAAGGATTATGATTATTATACCATCACGCCCGGTGACGCAGAGATCAGGATTACTTATAATAAGAAAGTGACGAAAAGTCTGACAGTGCATCTTGTGAATTATGCCGATGTCTACCGGGATAAGGAAATCCAAAAGTATATTGACAGCAATATTACCCCAGATATGAGTGATGACGAACTGGCTGCAGCGATTGCAAAGTTTCCGGCGGGGTATGATTATTTAGACAAATATTCCAAGCTTTCCGATATGGTTGTAAACGGTGCAGGAAACGCTAAGGCATGTGCAGATGCCGTGGTAACACTGGCAGAGAAGCTGGGATATGAGGCATGGATCCAGTATACAGACAAAACGGTCAATAAACGAATGATCGCAATGGTAAAGATTCATGATAAGTATTATCAGATCGATGCCGGTAAGCAGGGAGAAAAGGATGAGGATGGATATCGTCCGTATGATGTGGTTTCAAGAACTTCACTTTTTCGTTACGAGGTGATGGACGATGAAAATGCCAATATAACATCCTATGATGGCAGAGAATCTACAGGTGTTCTTGAGGTTCCTTCCAGCATTGACGGATATAAAGTGGCACAGATCGGCTGGAAGGGTCTGGCAGAGCTTGACTGTACCAAGATTGTTCTTCCGGACACTCTGACGACTTTGGATTTGTATGCATTCTCCGCATGTAAAAACTTAAAGGAGATTGAGCTTCCGGCATCCTTAGATACCATCATGGGAGCTCCGTTCGAAGGCTGCAGCAGTCTGGAAACCCTTACGGTAGCAGAGGAAAGTAACACCTTTATGGCAGAGGACAACGTAGTTTACAGCAAGGACGGGAAAACGTTGATCACTGCTGCGATGGTATCAGAATTTAAGGTTCCGGACACCGTAACCACGATTGCAGAATATGCATTTGGTAAGAATACAAATCTGAGAAAGATTGAAATCCCGGACAGCGTACAGACGATAGGCTCACAAGCCTTCAGTGAGTGCAGCGGCCTGATCGATGTACAATTGTCAGAAGGATTAAAGATTGTCGGGGAGAAATGTTTTGAATACGATACCAATCTTATGGTAATCCGTTTTCCTTCTACCGTAACCAATATTGAAGCATATGCATTTTACAGATGCAGTGGTCTGAAAGCGGCAGTATTCTGTGGAGATGCTCCGAAATTTGGAACCGTGATCTATGGAAATCAGCTTCTTGATAATGTTTTCTATCAGTGTAATCTGACAGGATATTACCCAACAGGAAATAATACCTGGGATGATAGCGTCCTGACGGGTTATTATTCAAAACATGGTGCATCATATATTGCCTGGGCAGAATGGGATCCGGAAAATGTACAGTCCGTTGCAGATGCAGAGGTTACTTTATCACAGGATTCATATGTATACACCGGACAAAAGTGTAAGCCTGATGTTACCGTGACAGTGAATGGACTCACGCTGGCACCGGTTGCGGAATACATTGTAGGATATACAGAAAATGTAAATGCAGGAACAGCACAAGTATATATTATGGGATGTGGCAGATATGAGGGAGTTAAGTCCGTACCTTTCCAGATCAAGAAAGCACCGACAACACTGCCGAAGGGAACGGTTCTGGCTTTATTAGACAAGACGGAGTTAGATGTGGGAGAAAGCATCAGCTTCAGGAATGTAGCTTTGCCTGGCTGTGAATTTTCTTCTGATGCGCCGGAGATTGTATCCGTAAGCACTGCCGGTGCCATTACGGCAGCAGCACCGGGCACCGCTAAGGTTTCGGTAACTTATCCGGGGGATGATAATCACCTTCCGATAGGAGTCATTTATACCATTACGGTGAAGGAGGCGGCAACTCCGACTCCGTCCGTAGAACCATCAAATGATCCGGGATCAGACAATACACCGATTCCTTCCGGATCGACAGAACCATCCCTGAGTCCGGAACCGAATGTACCAAGTAAAGCACCGGTACAGAGTCCGGATGCAAATGTACCAAGCAAAGCACCGGTACAGAGCCCGGATGCAAGTGTACCAAGCAAAGCACCGGTACAGAGTCCGGATGCAAGTGTACCGACAAACAAACCTGGAAACGATGATCCAAAAGTAACGCCTGGCCAGAAGCCGAGTACTCCGGGCAACACAACGACAGCAAAGCCGGATCAGACAAAGGCAACGGGAAAGGCTACGGCAAAACCGATGACAACGAAGGTGCCTGCTGCAACCAAGGCGCCATCTAAGACATCATCTAAGGCCGATACAGGCAAAACAAACACGACCGCCAAAGGAAAGACGGTTGTATACAAAAAGGCAAAATACCGTATCACAGGAGCTGCCACTGTAGAATTTACACAATTAGTAAAAGGAAAAACGGTAACTATTCCGGATACGATTACTGTGGGAGGGAAAGTTTATAAAGTCACCTCGATTGCGGCAGGAGCATGCAGGGACAATACAAAGATCACAAAGCTGACCATTGGCAAAAACGTAAAGAAGATTGGTAAGGAAGCTTTTATGAATTGTAAGAAGCTCAAGAAAATCGTATGCAAGAGTACGCTGTTCAAGGCGGGAAGGATTAAGAAAAATGCATTTAAGGAAATTTCTTCCAAGGTTGTATTAAAGACACCGAAGGGGAAAGAGACAATGTACAAAAAGTGGTTTGCATTATAGAAACTATTTTAAAGCATTTATGGTAAGTTAGTAAAAATGGGGCTGTGCCGGCTGGCACAGCCCCATTTTTAGACAGAAAAATAAAGAAATATCCCTAATCATCCGATTATTATAGTAGAGATTTTAAACAGGGAGTGGAAATATGCTGGTGTTTTGGTGCATTTAAGGAGGATGAAAATGAAACAGGGAATGATCATGGGCGGGATTCATGGATCTGCACATCGGAGGAAACCCATTGTGGCGGGATATTCAAAGAATGAGAGGACCTCTGACGGAAAGAGCCGTAAAATCACATCGGCTGCAGCCGGACAGAGCAGAAATAATGCCACAAAAGCTGGAACGGACAAAAGCGGCAGTTATGACGAGAGTGTACAGTATGATGTGTCTGAGGGCAGAAGCCGGGTTGCACAGATCTTAAGCCGGCAGAGGAATCTGTATCCGGAGGAGACGGATATTTACAGCACAGACGGCAGTCAGGAAGCTGCAGCAGAAGCTACGAAGCAGTCTGTCCCGGAAAACGGACAGACACGAAAAGGACAGGCAGAGAAAAATACCGCTCTAAATACCGGGGAAGCAGAGACGGAAGAAGTGGCAGAGGAAACCGAAGAAAGCACCGATACCCAGGGATATTCCGAGTCGGATATCGAGTATATGGAACGCCTTCTGGAAAGCATGCGGGAGAGCCGCGTTAATGCGTCGAAGAAAACCACCGGTACCAAAAAGAAATTAACCTATAGCTACCGCAAGGTGTCAGGTGCGATCATGCGTGCCAAGACCAGAATCCAGGCGGGCAATGCCTTGAGCTCAGCAAAGGCGGAGCTTTCCAGCCTGAAGCGTAAGGCGGGCTCCGGCCAGTATAAGGACGAGGAGGTTCAGATCGCGATCAATCATGCCAACAAAATGATCCGGACCGCCCGGAAGAAAATGTCTCATCTGAAATTAGAGGAAATACAGAAAAAGGCAGACCGGGATACCGTCAATGGAAAAGAGCGTAAAAACGAAGCGGTTAAGAAACAGGTGCATGCAGAAAACAGCACGGCGGTGAAGTCAGAGTTAGATCAGCAGGTGATGGAGCTGAAAAAGCGTCTCAAACAGATCACAAAAGCGGAGAAAAACGGTCACCGTCGTTCGGAGAATTATGACCTTTTACAGGCAGATATGGAATATTTAAAGAAAAAGATCGATCTTCTGCGTCAGGATCAGTCCGGACAGGAAAATGATGACAACCGTCAGAACATTCTGGGAACGGACAGCAGCTCTGTCATGACTGCGGGAACCGCTATTATGACAGATACCTCCGGCAGCACCGGAAATGCATCGGCGGCAGATCTGGCACAGCAGGGAATGGATGCACGGGAAAGCACCGGGACGCTGGTTTGATTTAATGACATTCCTGTAAAGATGTGGTATACTTTGGAGTACAGACAAGCATAATATAAATACAGTGATTATTATATTATGAATAGAGGTCTGGTATGAACGAAGATAAGAAATTGAAACCTTTTGTGCCGGCAGAGAAGAACACGCCGGAGCTGACTCCGGTGTCTCTGATACTGGGACTTTTGCTGGCAGTAGTATTTGGTGCAGCCAATGCGTATCTGGGACTGCGGGTGGGGATGACGGTTTCCGCATCCATTCCGGCAGCAGTTCTTTCCATGGGGATCCTGCGGTATATTCTCCGCCGGGATTCCATCTTAGAAAACAATATGGTGCAGACCATTGGATCTGCTGGAGAGTCGCTGGCAGCAGGAGCGATCTTTACCATGCCGGCACTTTTTATGTGGGCAGAGGAAAGCAGTGAGGTCTCTATGCCGTCCTTTGGGGAGATTGCTGCCATTGCCGTCTGCGGGGGACTGCTCGGTGTCCTGTTTATGGTACCGCTTCGCAATGCCCTGATCGTGGAGGAGCATGGTGTGCTTCCCTTCCCGGAGGGAACAGCATGTGCGGAAGTACTTCAGGCAGGAGAAGAGGGAGGCTCCGGTTCAAAGGTTGTTTTTGCAGGGCTGGGACTTTCTGCATTGTATAAGTTTATTACAGATGGCTTAAAGCTGTTTCCGTCCAGAGTACACTGGAATATTCCGGCTCTGCGTACCGGGATGGGACTGGATGTACTGCCGGCATTGACCGGAGTAGGCTATATCTGCGGCTGCCGGGTCGCAGCCAATATGTTTGCAGGTGGTGTGCTTGGCTGGTTCGTTCTGATTCCGGCAATCATGCTTTTTGGTGCAGACAACGTGGTGGCACCGGCTTCGGAGGCTGTTTCCGGTATGGATGTCTGGGATGTATGGGGCAGTTATATCCGTTATATCGGAGCGGGAGCACTGGCGGCGGGAGGAATCATCAGCCTGATCAAGACATTTCCGGTCATTGTGCAGACATTTATCCGGGCAGTGCAGGGGATGGGGGTGAAGCGGCAGGATACTCTGCGTACCTCAAAGGAGATCCCCATGGGGATTGTTCTGGCGGGGATCGTGCTGATCGCATTGGTGATCTGGCTTCTGCCTTCCGTGCCGATCCGTCTTTTTGGTGCTATGCTGGTGGTACTGTTTGGCTTCTTTTTTGCAACGGTTTCCAGCCGGATGGTGGGGCTTGTGGGCTCCTCCAACAACCCGGTATCCGGTATGGCGATCGCCACGCTGCTGATCGCTACCGCTCTGTTGAAGGGAACCGGCATGACCGGATACGTGGGGATGAGCTCCGCAATCTGTGTAGGTACCGTGATCTGTATTGTGGCGGCCATGGCAGGAGACACCTCTCAGGATCTCAAGACAGGATATATCGTCGGGGCTACGCCGATGTGGCAGCAGATCGGCGAGCTGATCGGAGCGGTAACTGCGGCGTTGACCATCGGAGGGATCATGTATCTGCTCCATGCGGCATGGGGATTTGGAAATTCTGTACAGCTTCCGGCACCGCAGGCAACCTTAATGAAACTGGTAGTGGAAGGAGTCATGGGCGGAACTCTTCCGTGGAGTCTTGTTTTTTGCGGTGTATTTGTGGCGGTGGTGATAGAGATATTGGGACTTCCGGTTTTACCCGTCTCCATTGGACTTTATCTGCCAATTCATCTGTCAGCACCGATTTTTGCAGGAGGTATTCTGCGAAGGATCACAGAGTCCCATAAATCGGACACAGAGGACGAGGAGCAGCTTCAAAAAGAAAGAACCGGCAGAGGTATTTTGTACAGTTCCGGACTGATTGCCGGAGAAGGACTGGTAGGAATCCTGCTGGCAGTTCTTGCAATCATTCCTTTTCGAAAAGGAACGGTTGCGGATTTTATTGAATTAAAGTTTTCTCTAGGAAACGCAGGAGGCATTGGATTCTTTATCCTGCTGTTAATCTCCCTGATGTTCTTTGTCAGGAAGGATTCCGGGGAGAAACGTGAAAAAATATAGAAAGAGGGAATCGGAATGGCAGTTTTAACCGGCCTGGAACCCCGGGCAGTGTTTGAGTGGTTTGAAAAGATCTGCGAGATCCCGCACGGATCATCAGACACCCGTAGGATCAGTGATTTTCTGGCAGATTTTGCGGCACAGAGAGGCTTGAAGCACAGACAGGATGAATGGAATAATGTGATCATCTGGAAGGATGGGACGGAGGGCTATGAACACTCTGCTCCGGTCATGCTGCAGGGTCACATGGATATGGTCTGTGAGAAGGAAGCAGGTTGTGATATTGATTTTGAGACAGAGGGACTTCGCCTGAAACTGGAGCAGGGAGTGATCTCGGCAGAGGGAACGACTCTGGGAGGAGATGACGGGATTGCTGTAGCATATATACTGGCGATCCTGGATGCAGACGATATTCCGCATCCGCCATTAGAGGCTGTCTTGACCGTGGATGAGGAGATCGGTATGCTGGGAGCGGCAGCCATAGACTGTTCAGATCTCAGATCAAGGATCCTGTTAAATCTTGATTCCGAGGATGAAGGCCACCTGCTGGTAAGCTGTGCAGGAGGTGTTACGGCGGAGGCACATCTTCCGGTTTGCCGGGAGACAGCAGATGGAGAGATGATCCGGCTGACTGTGACCGGGCTGCAGGGAGGTCATTCCGGTGTTGAGATCGACAAGGGACGGGGCAATGCCTGCCGTCTGCTGGGGAGAGTGCTTTATACTCTGTCTGGCTCCTGCCATTTTCGTTTGATCCGTATGGAGGGAGGACTCAAGGATAATGCGATCCCGCGGGAAGCTGCGGCAGAGCTTTTATGGGAGTCCGGAGACGGAGAAGCACTGGTGAGACAGATGGAACAGGTGTACCAAAATGAGTACAGTCAGACCGATCCGGGTGTAAAAATCCTCTGGGAAACATCTGGTACAAAAACGGGACAGAGTGTAATGGATCAGACCGGTACGAAGCATGCCATTGCCGTATTGGAAAATCTTCCGGGAGGCATTCAGAAAATGAGTTTTGATATTCCGGGACTGGTTCAGACCTCACTTAATCTGGGGATCATGAAGACCACAGATGAGGGGGTGTCTTTTTCCTTTTCCGTCAGAAGCAGTGCCGGTACAGAGAAGGGGGAGCTGGTGCAGAGGATGAACTGTCTTATGGGGGCATTCGGAGGAAATGTCACTTGTACCGGTGACTATCCGGCATGGGAATACCGTAAGGATTCCCCGCTCCGGGATCTGATGATCAGGATTTACGAGGAGCAGTATGGGGAGAAGCCGGTCGTGGAGGCACTTCATGCAGGTGTAGAGTGTGGTCTGTTTGCCGGGAAGCTTCCAGGGCTTGACTGCGTATCCTTTGGACCGGATATGGACGATATCCATACGCCGAAGGAGTCCATGAATGTGGACAGTGTCAGGCGGACCTGGGAGTATGTGTTGGAGATACTAAAAAGACTTAAGTGACAGGTCTTGGAAACGAGACCCGGATTGAGAAGGTGATCCCGGATCACTCCGGGATAAGAGGTTGTATTATGGGGAATTATTTGGTAGTATCCAGAGTAGAGAATCTGGAAAAACATATGGCATTGTCCAGGGAATACGGCGTGTCATTTGAGATTAATGATTTTTATGATCCCGATGTGCTGGAGGACAGGCAGCGGCAGCAGCACATCATTGCGAAATACCGGGAAATCGGGATTCCGGAGGGGAGCACCATGCACGGAGCATTTCTGGATGTTGTGGTGTTCAGTCAGGATCCGGGGATCCGTAAGGTGTCAGAACGGCGGATGCGGCAGAGCATGGAGCTTGCAGCAGAGCTTGGGGTGAAGGGAGTGGTTTTCCACACCAACGTCAATCCGATGCTTTCGGCAAAGGAATACGATGACAATGCCGTTCGGGGAACATCATTATATCTGGAAAACTTATTGTCCGATTTTCCGGACATTGAAATTTATCTGGAAAATATGTTTGATGCTTCCCCGGATGTGCTGGTGCAGATTTCTCAAAATCTCAGTCATCATCCCAATTATGGGGTGTGCTTTGATTATGCACATGCCATGATCTACGGAACAGCGATTGATAATTGGGCGAAGCAGCTCGCACCATATGTTAAGCATATACATATAAACGATAATGATCTGAAGCACGACCTGCATCTGGCATTGGGAACAGGCAGGATCGACTGGAAACAGTTTTTTGAATATTACAACATGTATTTTCGTGATTGTTCTGTACTGATCGAAACCACCAGACCGGACATGCAGAGAACATCATTGGAATATCTGGCAGAGACAGGAGGCATATATGGGGAATAGGCGTGTTTTAAATGCAGAGGAGCTTTTGGAAAAAATATTTTTCTTTATGAATGAAATGGTGGACACCAAGGATTTTTCGTCGACAATACTACTCCTTACGGAGCTCGGACGCACTCTTGCCAATTCTGAGAGAGCTTCCTTCTGGTACTGGGATAAAGCAAAAAAGGAATATTGGACTTTGGTTGCGCTGGACAGCCCGAGGATCACAGTGCCGGAGGGGAGCGGTATTGTAGGGGCATCCATTGAGAATAATGAGACGATACTGATCAATTCCCCTTATGAGGATGAACGGTTTAATTCGGAGGTGGACAAGCAGACCGGTTATCAGACCAGGTCGATCCTGTGCATTCCGGTCACCAATTCCAGGGGAGAAGTAATTGGTGCTTACCAGGCAATCAACAAAATGGATGATAAAGGATACTGGTATTTTGATGAGAGAGACCAGAGCCGCCTGACTATGGCTGCTGTATTCTGCGGAAAGACATTGGAGTCCCAGATATTGTACAGTGAATCGCAGCTTGATCAGCTGACCGGACTGAAAAACAGACGTGGCTATTATGAATATTACGAAAAAAATATTCATCCGTATCTGTTACAACAGTCATGTTCTGTGATCATGGCAGACATTGATTTCTTCAAAAGAGTTAATGATACATATGGACATAATGCGGGAGATGTTGTATTGAAATGTATCGCTGCGATCCTCAGAAATTCTGTCGGGACGGCCGGAGAAGTGATACGCTGGGGAGGGGAAGAATTCGTGATTCTCATGAGAGACTGTGCCGTATCGCAGGCAGCAGTTTTTGCGGAGCAGATCCGGAAACGGGTGGAAACATCGATCTGTTATTTTGAGGACATTCCGATCCGTGTGACCATGTCGTTTGGGGTCAGGGCATTGCAGTCTGATCTTTCACCGGAGGAGAATGTAAAGGGTGTGGATGAGAAGCTGTATGAGGCAAAGGCATCGGGCAGAAACAGAGTTGTGAGCGATGAAATCTGATATCGGAGGGAGGAATGGATGTGACAGAAGAGAAGTCTGTATTTATAAGTTATTGCTCGAAGGATGAGCGTTATATAAGAAAGATGACACAAATGCTGGACAAAATGGGGATCTCTTACTGGATTGCACCGGACATGATCCCCGCAGGATCCAATTATGCCAGAGAAATACCGGGAGCCATTCAATGTTGTGAAGTGTTTTTGCTGGTGCTGTCGAAGAATTCCCAGCAGTCAATCTGGGTGGAAAAGGAGATTGACAGTGCGATCAATTACCGGAAAACGATCGTACCGTTTCAGATAGATGATGAACCGCTGACCGATATGTTCCGGTTTTATCTTAACAATGTTCAGACCATTTACTGTGTGAACAGACCGAAGGATGCTATCGAGGAGTTGAAACAGCGTTTGAGGAGTCTGATCCGTGGAGCAGGAGAAAACTGGGAACAGGTGGAAGTGTCCCGAAAAGAGGACACGTTCGAAAGCAGCAACAAAGCATCTGCAGAAGGAGTGGCTCCGGATCAGAAAAAAGATATGTCCGAAGGGGCGGTTCCGGATCAGGAAAAAGATACGTCCGAAGGGGAAGATGCTTCTGCGACAGAAAAAACAGCTGTACGGAATAAGGTGACCCGCAACCGACGGGAGAAATTTATGCGTTCCAGTGGTATCCCGGTAGAGTGCCAGTATTGTGGAGGCAAGCTGGAAATTATTTCAAAGGGGATTTACCGCTGTAAGGAATGTGGCAGAGAAAATTATGATTATCTGCGGAAGGTTCAGAACTTTCTGCGGTTAAACGGAGCAAAATCTGCAATCGTCATCGAACGGGAAACCGGGGTTCCACGTCCTTTTATTGAGCAGTTTCTGGCACAGGAATTTCTGGAGATACCGAAGCTGGAGCCGAACCGGATCTCCTGTGTGAAATGCGGGGCACCAATTCGGACGGGGACGCTTTGTGAAACCTGTAAACGAAAGGAAAAGAAACAATTCCGGGAGCCGGTGGGACGCTGGCGTTCTCACAGAAGGTGAGTCTGATGGAACGGCAGACGGGTGCCGGGAAATGAGGAGAAAATGGGCAGAAATATCTGGGTGATCGGAAACGATCGTCAGGAAATGATCGAGGCACAGAGAAGGATCAATTCCACGGGAGGAATGCATGCGGTCTGCAAATTATCATTGGAGGCGGTCAGACGATCCGTGCAGGAATGCAGCATTTCCGGAGGGAGGATGCCGGAGTGGAGAGAGGCGCCTTCACTGATCATTGTTGATTATGCAATGTCCCAAAATGAGGACTTTGCAACGGTTTCTTATATTAAAAAGCAAAAAAATCTGGCAGGCGTTCCGTTGTTCTTTATGACCGAAACAAGAAATAAAGAACTGGACCGGGAGTGCTATTCCAGAGGAGCAACGGTGGTGCTGCATAAGCCATTTTCCCAGGAGGGGATTCTGAGAATTGAGCAGACAGCATGGCAACACGATGTGACGAAAAATTACGAGAAGCTTCTGGTCCAGCAGGCAAACCATCTGAAGGAGCAGGAGGAGATCGTTAAGCTGAATAAGCAGTTAGAGGCGAGAAACCGGCTGCTTCATCAGGTGTTTGGACAATATTTTTCGGATGATATTCTCAATGAAATTCTGGAATATCCCGAGGGAGCTGCGATTGGCGGCAAAAAACGGGAGCTGACGGTGATGATGGCGGATCTCAGGGGATTTACCTCGATTTCCGAGGGACTGTCCCCGGAGAAAGTCACGGATGTACTCAATTTCTTTTTTAAGAGTATGCTGCCGGACCTGATCGCACATAAGGGAACAGTGATCGAATATCTGGGTGATTCGATCCTCGCAGTGTTTGGGGCACCGATCGCACTGGAAACTCAGACGGAAAATGCATTGGCGGCAGCCGTCAAAATGCAGAATAATATGGCAAAGGTCAACGAATATTGTTCTCAGAACGGATACCCTGTGATGGAGATGGGAATCGCACTCCATCGGGGAGAGGCATTTATTGGAAACGTGGGTTCCGAGCAGATGATGCGGTACAATGTCATCGGCAGTGTCGTCAACGAATGCTCCCGGATCGAAAGCTTCTGTGTGGGAGGTCAGATCCTTGCTTCGCAGGAATGTCTGGATCATGTGACGGTGCCGGTGAGAGTAAATTCCAAACAGGAAATATTGGCGAAGGGCATGGCATATCCTATGACCGTCTGTGAGATCTCTGGCGTGGGAGGAGCATATGACTGCCGCATCACTGAGGTGGGAGAGGATATATTGTATCCAGTAGAAAAGTGGGTGTTGTTTAACATGTATCCGATTGAGGGAAAACTGATCCAGGATGTCTGTGTGACTGCGAGACTTTGTGAGTTTTCCCACAAACGGGCGGTGGTAATGCTGGAGGAACCGCAGGATTATGAGCTGTGTCTTGGTATGGACGTGGAGATATTTGCGGCGGCAGACAATGGGAAAGCCTTGTTTACGGAAACGTATGCCAAAATAATCGAAAAAAAGGACAGTTCCCTGACATTGTGCTTTACGCATGTAAACCGGAGCTTTCAAAGCTTTGCGGGACAACTTTGGGATCATATAGAGAGGGACTAGCCGGAAGGGAGAGGCATATGGGCAATGTGGATGTGAAAAATAACGACAAAGGGCTTATGGCAAAGGCACAGGCATGTTACCGGGATCAGGAGCATCGGCTTCTGGCGGTCAAAATATCAGAGGAACAGGCAGAGAAATTTCTCGAAGGCTCTGAGGCAGAAAACGAGAAGGATGTCTGGGATCCGGAGTGGCTGCAGGATAAAATGGAGCTTCTGCGGAAGGAGGAATGTCAGTTTCTGCTGATGCAGTGGGGTGAGCACGAAGAAAAATATCTGTTATTTTTCAGTGATACCAAACAGGTGCGGCCGCTGGAATTTCTGGATTATCTGGTGTCCGACTTTGGGCTGGTGCGGGGGAATGCTTTCTGTGCCAGTGTGCAGGTTTCTTCCGTGATCCTTCAGCTTCAGATGACGGGGCAGGGGATCGACAAAACACTGGATTATCTGGTGAACCGTTCTGAGTCCTATTTTCGGGACTGTGACTGGATCGATGCGGCAGAGTACGGACAGACCCATGCAAAAGAAATCGGACAACTGCCGTATTTTCGCAAAAAGAAAATAGCCTGGGCGTACGTCAAAACAACGGACATGGTGCCCACCGGCAAAACGCTCTGGATCAAATCGCTGGAAAATGAATCCGGTCTGGAGCTCATGGCAGCGGAGGATACGTATATTATGATCGGCTGTCGTGGCGAGGTGTATGATATCCGGCGTCATAAATTCGAAAACAGTTATGAGATCACAGAGGAGCCTCTGGATGTCTTTGAGCAGATGATGGATTTCTGGCCGGAGGTACAGATGCTGCCGGAACGGGAATTCCTCAGCATTGATCAATATGCACATCTTTGTTATCCGAAGCCGGGAGCGGGAATTTATGGACGGCGTCTGGAGAAGCGTACCAAAATTTTCCCGGTGGGAGAGGGACACGAGTATTTCCTCGGACGGGAAGGAGATTATATGGCGGTGCGCCCGGATGATCTTACGGATATTTATGTGATCCGGGGAGATATCTTTGAACAGACCTATGAGGAAAACTGACATGCATTATCTGTCCCAGAAATCGGATAGATGCTTCCCCATGGAATCTGCATTGACCACATCATAAGGGAACCATTCCCTTGGAAATAATGACTGATAACTGTTCTGCAGAAAACGCTCATCGAGCAGAAGGATGGCACCCCGGTCGGAATCGGTACGGATCACACGCCCGGCGGCCTGCAGGACTTTATTCATGCCTGGGTACTGGTACGCATAGTTGAAACCGGTGCCTTTTTTTTCGTCAAAATAATTCCGGAAAAGTTCATTTTGTGTACATACCATAGGAAGTCCCGTGCCGACGATAACGGCACCGATCAGGCGGCTGTCCTTGAGGTCGATTCCCTCGCCGAAGATACCGCCCATGACGCAGAGACCGATCGTGGTTTTTGTTGGTGTGTCCTCAAAATGGGACAGGAACTCCTCCCGTTCCGTTTCACTCATGGAAGTTTCCTGAACATAAACATTGACACATTCCTGACAGTAGGAGGAGCTTTCGATATAACTCCGGATGTCCTCCAGCATACGGTAAGAAGGGAAAAAGATCAGATAATTTCCCGTTTTTGCCTGGATAAAACGTAAAATGTAATCGCTGATGCGCTGATATTCTGCCGGGGTTCGCCGGGTATATTTCGTACTTACGTCCCGTGCGATCATCAAAAGTCGGTTGGCAGATGAAAACGGGGACGGAGCGTAGATGGCATAGTCATCCTCTCTGCCTGCCAGCTGATCCAGGTAGTACTGTACCGGAAGCAGGGTTGCCGAAAAAAAGACGGCGCAGCGTCCCCGTTTCAGGTAACTGTCCAGATTGCCGGAGGGATCCATACACTGCAGATGGAGATAAAATGCTCCGGCAGGATCATAATCTCCGTAAATAATATATTTTTCATCTAATGTTTCGTAAATGGACAGAAAATAGCGCAGCTCAAAATAAAATGCCAGAACATCCTCTCTGGAATCACTGTCCAGAGGCAGCGCGGCCGGATCTCCCGGTGTAATGTCGGGAAGTGCTGTATGATCTCCTGAGTCCGTCCGGCTGTGGAGATATTCTTCTAACAGGGAGGAGAGGCGCAGCGCCTTCATTACAAATGGTTCAATCTCAATGGAATCATAAATTTTTCGTTCTTCGCATTCCCGTTTTAACTCCAGAAGCTCTTTGTTACAGCGTTCCAGACTGCGGGCAATTTTGCGGGAGTGAGTGGTCATGATCTTTTTGATCTTGAGAAAATCCTCCTTGATCAGCGTAGAAGAGTACATTTCACGGGCGCGGTCCACCAGATTGTGTGCCTCGTCGATCAGGAATATATAGGGATTTTCCGTCTCCTGGGCAAAGAAACGTTTCAGGCATGCCGTGGGATCAAAGGCGTAATTGTAGTCACCGATGATGGCATCGCACCATGTACTCACATCCAGGCTCATTTCAAAGGGACAGACATTATGCTTCTCAGCATAGGAGAGGATCATATCACGGGAGATGGAATCCTCATGGGTCAATAGATCATAGACGGCGTCATTGACCCGGTCAAAATGACCCAAAGCTCTGGGACATGCCTGAGGATTGCACTGGGGCTTATCTAAGATGCAGATCTTTTCTTTGGCGGTCAATGTGATAAATTTGAGCCGCATACCCTGTGCCGCAAGGAGAGAAAAGGACTCCTGGGCAACGGTCCGGGTAATGGTCTTGGCTGTAAGATAAAAGATTTTTTCGGTGATTCCCTCGCCAATGGATTTGACGGCAGGAAATACGGTGGAGATAGTCTTACCTACTCCGGTAGGCGCTTCGATGTAGAGACGTTTCTTTCGAAGAATACTTTGATAAACACCCTTCACGAGAGTCTGCTGTCCCTCCCGGTAATCAAAGGGAAAGCGTAAGCTCCGGATCGTGCGGTTGCGCTCCTCCTGCCATTTGATCTCCCAGGCAGCCCATTTGGCGTACTCCTGTACCAGATCCAGAAACCAGTTCTCAATCTTCCGGAAGGATATGCGCTCCTCAAAGATGCACACCTCCTCTGTGGGAATATGGCAATAGGTCATCCGGATACCGATATCCTTGAGCTTGTTTTCCTTTGCATAGATATAGCCGTAGCACATAGCCTGTGCCTTGTGGACCAGAACCGGTTCCTTCAGACGGGAGACATGACGGTAAATTCCCTTGATCTCGTCAATGGTCATGCCACTTCCGTCCTTTGCCGGGAAAATGCCGTCGGCACGCCCCTCCACAGTAATTTCAAGGGAAACCCCATCATAGGTTACAGGTACGGTAATGTCTAAGGGAACCTCGGCCAGATAGGTGGAGCCCATGCGTTTCTGAAGCTTTTTGTGGATCCGTGCTCCCTCCTGCATGGCGTCGGGATCCGCCAGACCACTTTCGGACGCAACAATATCCCCGCTTCGCAGAACAAACTCCACAAGATTACGCACAGAAATTTTGACGCAGTGCACAAGGCTCCCTCCTTTCTTAATGTATAGAAAAATGCTCGTAACGTAGTGTGACTCAAGGGCAAAACGCTGGTTTTGCCCTTTTACAACATCCTTTCCAGCATATCACGATCCCAGAGCACCACGCCGATCTTGTCTGCCAGCTTACGGGCGGCAGGGGTAAAGTATTGATTGGTCAGCACCATTGCCACGTGGCACTCATAAAACGCCCGTCCGGCGTACACCTGCTGAACCGCCTCAATCCCCACATCATAATTATAACGCTTGCACTGGATCGCAAAGGAAATCCCGTCTCGGTAAGCCAGCACATCCACACCAAAATCGCCGCTTGCTTTCGTATTCTCCGCCAGTTCAAAGCCGTTGGAGGCGAGAATATCACAGGTCAGTGCCTCGAAATCCACCCCGGAGATATCGTCCAGATCCGTCAGACGCCAGTCTCCGCGGATGTAGTGGCTGCGGGAACGAAACAGAGAACGGATCTTGCAGAAGCAAAAGATCATAAAAAGAAGTCCCACACAGAGAGCCGGGGCAAAAAAATCCCGGGGTGCCCCCAACAGCAGAAATACCAGTCCCACAGGAACCAGTGCGGCAAGCATGCCCCAGAGAAATATATATAAAGTCAGTCGTTTGTGTCTCATAAAAATCCTCGTTTCTAATGGTTTATCGCAAAAAAACGGACGGTTCTGTTATATTGCAGAATGTTTGTTCGGTAAAGAATATATTACAGGATGAAGGGGGAAAATGCAAGGGAAGTGTTTGACAAGGATGGGACAGGAGAGTATAATTTAGTTCAAAAAAATTTCATTCAAATTGATTTGAATCAAATTAATTTGAGTTAATAAAGCAAAAAGTCTATGAGAGAGGTGAGGCAGATGTTTATAGGCAGAGAAAAGGAAATGGTAGCCTTAAATGAATATTACCATGCGGCAGGTTTTCAGATGACCATTATGTATGGACGCCGCCGGATCGGTAAATCGACTTTGATCATGGAGTTTATAAAGGACAAAAAGTACATTTATTATACGGCAACGAGAGTAGGAAAGCAGCGTAATCTGGAGCTTTTCACCCGTCAGATGCTGGATGTACTGGAGCCGGGGATGAATAAAGCATCTTTTACGGATCTGGAGGATCTGCTTGACTTTTTTACGACAAAGCTTGATGAGAAAGAGAACGGGGAAAAGCTGATATTCGTGATTGATGAGCTTCCTTACTGGGCGGAAAAGGATGATGGTCTTTTGTCCACATTGCAAAAGTACATTGATAATGCCTGGGCTGACAAGAATCTATATATTATTCTTTGCGGTTCGGCACTGAGCTTTATGGAGGACAAGGTGCTCAGCGAGAAAAGTCCGTTGTTTGGCCGGCGGGATTCCCAGATTAAGCTGGAAGCGTTTGACTATCTGGAGTCTGCGTTGTTTGTGCCTTCTTATACAAACGAGGAGAAGGCTGTCTGCTACGGTATAACAGGCGGTGTTGCCAAATATCTTTCTATGATCGATCCCGACAGGAGTTTGGATGAAAATATCAAAAAGCTTTTCTTCCGGACAGACGGATATCTGTATGATGAGACACGCAATTTCCTGACGCAGGAGTTTTTGGATATAACGCTGGTCAATAATGTGATTGAGCAGATCGCGGCAGGCGAGGGAACGGTCAATGTGATCGCAGATAAGGTGCATGAGCGGGAAAACACGATATTATATTCCTTAAATAAGCTGATCAGTGTAGGTCTGGTGGAGAAAAGACGCTGCATTACCGAAGAAAAAAATAAAAGAAAGACAAAATACGTATTAAAGGATTCCATGTTTAAATTCTGGTATGAATTTATTCCGAAAGCGTGCAGTGTTATAGAAATGGGACAGGGAGAGCTTTATTATGACAGAGCGGTAAAACCGCAGCTTCATACGTTTATGGAAAAGATCTTTGAAGAAATGTGCCAATATTATACCCTCAAAGAAGGAATCGCAGGGAAATTTAACTGCTTTCTGACAGAGACCGGAACCTGGTGGGGCACAGAGGTGCTCGTGGATGAGCAGGGAGGTAAAACAACCCGGCAGGCGGATATTGATGTGGTAGGTCTGTCTGCCATAGATAAGGTGATGGTTGTGGGAGAATGCAAATTTAAAAACGAAAAGATTGACGAATCCATTTATGAAACTCTGATCAGAAGAAGCAAAGCGATTCCGGCAAAGTACCGCATCACCAGATACTTATTCTTTTCGTTGAGTGGATATACGAAATGGTTTGATGAGATTGACCGGAATGAGGTCTGCCTGTTTACGCTGGATGATCTGTACCGGTAGATTGCCGGTTTAAAAGACAGATGCATGGCGGGTTTACTGCGTACAGGCACAGAAAGGAAGGGATAGTATCATGGATTACTTATCACATAATATCGCAGTCAATTTAAAACGGATCCGCACCTCAAAGGGCATGAGCCTGGATGTGGTGGCAGAGCAGACCGGGGTCAGCAAAAGTATGCTGGCGCAGATCGAGCGTGGGACGGCAAACCCATCCATTGGTGTGCTGGGCAAGATCGTCAGCGGCCTCCGGTTAAGCTTTGATGAGCTGATCCAGACGCCGCCCCTTGATGCGTATCTGGTGAGGGTGGAGGAGACTATTCCAATTAAAGAGAATCCGGGTCAGTACCGGGTATGGAACTGTTTTCCGATCGAGGATAATAATACTGTGGAGATTTACCGGATCGATATCCTGCCGGGAGGTGTTTACAGCAGTGGCAGCCATGGAGAGCGGACCAGGGAGTATGTCACGGTGATGGATGGTGAGCTGGTGGTGGAGCTTGCGGACGGAGAGCATGTGATCACGAAGGCGGATGCCTTTCGTTTCGAATCGGATCAGCCACACTGGTATCGCAACCGGGGAGAGGAGAAAGTGCGGTTTATGACGTTCTTTGTGGTGTATTAAGGAGGTTGGAGTGTTTGCCTCTGATATTATCACCCTTTCAGGTGAATTGTGACACCATAATAGTACGTATCGTACAATATAATGCACAAAAGAAAATAAAGCGAAATTTTTTACGCGTTGCTATTGACAAGACACGGGCATCGTGGTATTTTAATGGTGTCCAATATAAAGGACAACAGATGCACGACATCAAACAAACTTTATCACATATCATACATGCAACAAAGGCGTTGTGGTTTTCAATTTTTGAAACCCGGCGCTTTTTTTGTATTCTCAAAGGAGGATTTTATTATGAAATTAAAGGACACAGGACTTACCAAGGAGCAGCTGAAGGAAAAAGTAAATAAATATATGATCGAGACATATGAGCGTTTTGATTTTATTGCAGAGACGGCAAAGGATATGTATATGTACGATGAAAACGGAACGCCGTATCTTGATTTTTATGCAGGTATTGCCGTAAATAGTGCCGGTAACTGTAATGAAAAGGTGGTTGCAGCGATTCAGGATCAGGCAAAGGATATTATTCATACTTTCAATTATCCCTATACTGTGCCACAGGCTCTGCTGGCAGAAAAAATCTGTACCACGATCGGCATGGACAAGATTTTCTTCCAGAACTCCGGTACCGAGGCAAATGAAGCAATGATCAAGATGGCGAGAAAATATGGCGTCGAGAAATATGGTCCAAATAAATATAATATCGTAACCGCAAAGATGTCCTTCCACGGACGTACCTTTGGTGCCATGAGTGCTACCGGCCAGCCGGACAATGCGTGTCAGGTCGGTTTTGGTAATATGACACCGGGATTTACATATGCTGACTACAATGATCTGGAGTCCTTCAAGGCTGCGGTAACGGACGATACGATTGGTATTATGATCGAGCCGGTACAGGGCGAGGGTGGTGTAAACCCAGCAACACCGGAGTTTATGACAGGACTTCGTAAGCTCTGTGATGAGAAGGGAATACTCCTGCTGCTGGATGAGGTTCAGACCGGATGGTGCAGAACCGGTGCTGTTATGTCCTATATGAATTATGGTGTAAAGCCGGATATCGTTTCTATGGCAAAGGCAATGGGTGGTGGAATGCCGATCGGTGCCATCTGTGCAACGGCTGAGGTAGCCAAAGCATTTACTCCGGGCTCCCACGGCACCACATATGGTGGTCACCCGGTAGCCTGTGCTGCTTCTCTGGCGCAGATCGGAGAGCTTCTTGACCGTGATCTGGCAGGCAATGCCAAGAAGATGGGCGCTTACTTTATGGATAAGCTGAAAACCCTTCCTCATGTAAAAGAAGTGCGTGGACAGGGACTTTTGGTTGGCGTAGAGTTCGATGATACCATCAGCGGCGTAGATGTAAAGCATAAGTGCTTTGACAAGAAGCTTCTGATCACAGCCATCGGAGCACATATCATTCGTATGGTGCCGCCATTGATCCTGACGGAAGAGGATTGCGACAAGGCTTACGAGATCATTAAGGAGTCTGTAGAGGAATTAGCCGATTAAGCCGGGAGGTAGTAAATTTGGAACAGTATGTGGTTACAGTCGGTTGTGAGTATGGCTGCGGAGGATCTGCTGTAGGAAGGGCTCTGGCAAGGAATCTTGAAATTGCTTATTATGACCGTACGTTGATCGATAAAATTATTGAGGAAACGGGAGTTTCCCATAATCTGATGGAAATGGCCGATGCCGGAAAGGACATTAAAGGAAAAAGAGAAAATGCGTCCGGACCGGCAGGTCTCCCGAAATATAAAAACCTGACAGACCGTGTTGTTTATATTCAGAAAGAGGTCGTTAAGAAGCTGGCGGCCCGTTCATCATGTGTTATTATCGGACGATGCAGCGATTATATCCTGCGGAACAACCCACGGTGTGTCAATGTATTTATCTATGCACCGGATGAGGTTCGTGTCAGTAATGTCATGAAAGAGCTGAAGGTAGACGAGGAAAAAGCGAAGGAACTGATCCGGGAAAATGATCAGATGCTTCATGCCCGTTACAAGCAGATGACCGGATCCAACCGAGGGGCCCGTCACAATCGTCATATGCTCATTGACAGCAGTGTTCTTGGCATTGAAGGAACGGCAGAGTATATTGAGGAATTTGTGAAGAAATATCTGGCAAAGGAGGCGGGTACTCATGGAGAATAAAAAGACTTCGGAGTTTGACAAGGTATTTAGTGCCTGGGACATTCTGGTGATCGCATTTGGAGCGATGATCGGCTGGGGCTGGGTGGTTTCCAGCGGTGACTGGATCACAAAAGGCGGTGTGCTGGGAGCAGCTCTTGGATTTGCCATTGGCGGTGTGATGATCTTCTTTATTGGTCTGACCTATGCGGAGCTGACTGCAGCGATGCCGCAGTGCGGCGGCGAGCACGTGTTCAGCCACAGGGCTATGGGACCGGTGGGATCCTTTATCTGTACCTGGGCGATCGTTCTGGGATATGTCAGTGTTGTATGCTTTGAGGCATGTGCGCTTCCCACGATCATTACATATATTTATCCCGGATTTTTGAAGGGATATCTCTATTCCGTGGCAGGGTTTGATATTTACGCTTCCTGGCTTGCGGTGGCGATCATCATGTCTTTGCTGATCACTTATATCAATATCTGCGGAGCCAAGACAGCGGCTGTTCTGCAGACAGTTCTCACGGTGATTATCGGAGGTGTGGGCATTTTGCTGATCGTGGCATCTGTGGTAACAGGAGATACCTCCAATCTGGATGGCCAGCTTTTTATGGGAGGAGACAAGCTCACTTCCTTCAAGGCTGTGATTGCCGTAGCGGTAACGACACCATTCTTCTTTATCGGTTTTGATGTCATTCCGCAGGCGGCAGAGGAGATCAATGTTCCTCTGAAAAAGATTGGAACATTGATGCTTCTTTCCATTGTCATGGCGGTGACTTTCTATGCGCTGGTTATCCTGGCAGTGGGCTATGTATTAAATCATACGGAGATCGAAAATGCCATGAGTGGTTCCGGACTGGTGACAGCAGATGCCATGGCAAAGGCATTTAACAGCTCGGTTATGTCAAAGGTACTGATCGTCGGCGGTATGTGTGGTATCGTTACAAGCTGGAACTCCTTTATGATCGGCGGAAGCCGTGCGATGTATTCCATGGCAGAGTCTTATATGATCCCAAAGGTATTTGCGAAACTTCATCCGAAGTATAAGACACCGATCAATTCTTTATATCTTATTGGTCTGTTGTCCTGTCTGGCACCTCTGGCGGGCCGCCGGATGCTGGTATGGATCAGTGACGCCGGTAACTTTGGATGCTGTCTGGCGTATTGCATGGTATCCATCTCCTTCCTGATCCTGCGGAAAAAGGAACCAGATATGCCAAGACCTTATAAGGTGGGACCGTATAAATTTGTCGGAGCCATGGCAGTGATCATGTCCGGATTTATGATCTTGATGTATATGATTCCGAACTCCGGTGCGGCTCTGGTATGGCAGGAATGGGCAATGGCCGGCGGCTGGTGTGTTCTGGGAGCCATCTTCTTTGTGGTATGTAAGCTCAAATACAAGGAGGATTTTGGCTCGCTGGTAGAGGTCATCTCGGACGAGGATGCGGCAGCGCTGCAGTCCAGCGACGAAGAGATCAATGCTGCTCTGGATGCGGCGATCGACGCAGCCATCAACTCCGTATTGGAGAGAGAATATATAGGTTCATTGTTGTAGAGATGCAGATATTACAAACAAAGGAAGGACAAATACCATGAACGAATTTACTTTTTCGGTACCACAGAACATTATCGTGGGAAAGGGAAGTCTTGCAAAGCTTCCGGAGGTTGCAGAAAAATCAGGCGGGAAAAAGGCGTTTATTATTTCCGGTCCTCATCTGAATAAAATGGGTATTGTACAGTCCTGTGTGGATGCCCTGAAAGCAAAAGGAATTGAGAGCAGTGTTTTTACAGAGACCGAGGGAAATCCTTCGGTAGAGACAGTTGATAAGGCGTCCGCCGCATATAAAGAAAGTGGTGCTGATTTTATCGTGGCACTGGGTGGCGGTTCGTCGATGGATGTGGCGAAAGCAGTCGGTGTCGTTGCCAGATATGGCGGAAGCATCACGGAGTATGAGGGTGCAGACAAGGTGCCGGGAGATATTATTCCATTGATCGCCGTGCCGACTACAGCGGGAACCGGTTCAGAGGTGACTGCATTTTCTGTCATTACCGATCACAGCCGGAATTATAAGCTGACCGTATTCAGTTATAAGCTGATCCCGTCCTATGCAATCCTTGATGCTAAGCTTCTGACGACGGCCCCTGCATCAGTGGCGGCAGCCTGTGGTATTGATGCTATGGTGCATGCACTGGAGGCATATATTTCTACAGCAGCTTCCCCGTTTTCTGATGCTATGGCAGAGAAAGCACTGGAGCTGATCGGTGCCAATATCTGCTGCTATGTGGCAAATCGCGGAGACATTGAAGCGGCGGAAAATATGCTGGTGGGCAGCTTGTTTGCAGGGATTGCTTTTTCGTGGGCACGACTCGGAGACGTTCATGCCATGAGCCATCCGGTCAGTGCATACTTTAATGTTCCTCATGGCGTTGCCAATGCAATTTTGCTTCCTACGATAGTGGAGTATAATATACTTGCAGATAAAGGAAAGTATCTCAATATTTATAATTGTATTGCCAAGCTTCCGGCGGCACCGGAGGAGTTTACAGCCGACATGCTGGTGGACGAGTTACGGGATCTTAACGAGTCACTGGGCATTCCGGCCGGTCTGGAAGAAGTGGGTGTTACAAAGGATAAATTTGATGCCATGGCGGACGATGCCATGAAGAGCGGAAATATTGCTGTGAATCCACGGAGCACGACGAAAAAGGATGTGCTGGCATTGTATGAAAAAGCGTTTTAGAGTGGAATCATATAAAATGATATGAAGAAAACGGTTGGTTTAACCGGATAAGAAAAACGTGTTGTGTTGATATTAAAAAGGTGACCGGAATATGGTATATCCCAAATTTGGGACACGTCCATATCCGATCACCTTGTTGTTTTTGTATATGTTTCCGGTGAATTATTTCATGGAAACCCAATACAAAACATTTCGTGATTATTGCTTTATTTTAATCTTTTTAATCTTCGTCCATTTGCTGTAGATCTTTTTCTTTCCATGAAGCTTGTAAGCACGTACGCGCACATAATAAGTTTTTGACTTTTTGGTCTTTTTTATAATAAGGTAATTTACCTTTACATTCTTTTTCTTTACGGATTTTTTGAATTTCTTATTCATTGCGTACTGCACTTCATATCCTTTTACCGTGTTATCCGATGTCCAGGAGATGATAAGCTTTAGCGGCTTCTCGTTGGTAACCAGAAGTCCCTTGACTGTTTTTGGAGCGGCTGAGGCATCCGTTGTAGAAGTGCCGGTGTTGGAGCCGGAAGGCTTCTTTGTGGCAGCAGGGGTGTTGGAAGCGGCCGGGTTCTTTGTTGTCGTTGTGCCGGAACCGGCAGGCTGCTTCGTAGAAGCCGGTGCTTTGGAAGGGGAAGGATCATTTGAGGAAGTACTCTTTTTTGGAATAATCTCTCCGGCTTTAATGACCTTTCCGCAAGCCTTACAGACGGTATCTCCGGTGTAGCCCTCTTCTGTTGTGGTGGCTGCTTTTTTGTTGATAACCTGTGTCTGGAAATGACTGTCAGGGTTTTTCGGAAGGGTCACAACCTCTGTCTTGCCGCATTTTGAGCAGTAGCGGGTTCCGGATCCTTCCTGGGAGCAGGTGGCCTTTTCGATTGTGCCGGTATCGACCCATTCGTGTTCGCAGGTATCGATCTTTTCCCAGAGTGCATAGAGTGTAATATCACCGGTGCTTCCTTTGGCGATTTCTGTAACCTTTTGGGTGAAATCCTTGTCAGAGAACCAGCCCTTAAAGGTATATCCATCCAGAACAGGTGCGTTTAATGTGATGGCATCGGACTTATTGGTGTATGTTTTTGGATTATCGTTTTTGGCATTGTTAATATTTAAAACATACCTGATATGGTATGTTATCTCCGAACTGTCCTTCCACATTGCATACAGGGTGATTGTATCCTGGTCCGTTTCGGTCAGAGGAGCAACAGAGTCTTCATCCTTATAGGAATCACCACTTCCATCTGCTTTTGTGTTCCAGCCTGCAAAGGTATAGCCGTCTCTGCTGTAGGCGTTTTTGGCGAGGTTGAAAGAACAGCCGTCGATCATACAGGTCTGTGTGTCCATGGTACCTGCAGCAGCCCCATTTCCATCATAGGTTATGGTGTAGGATCCCTTTGGAAAACTGATCGCACGGCCGGACCAGACACCTTCTGCTTTGTCTGCCATTGCACGGATATCTGCTTCCGGAATATTGGAATAGATATATAATTTGCCGGAGGAGCTTTTGCTGACAGAAAATGCATAATCGTCAAACTCCTCAAGTGTGCCAGGTAAATAAAGCGTTTTTAATACATCCATATTGGCACAGCTCGAATAACCGATCTTTGTGATGGCGGTATTGCTCAGATCAAGAGATTTGATCACTGTTCCGGAAAATGCCAGATAGCCAATTTCTTTTAATGTCTTAGGCAAGATCACTTCCTCCAGACCGGTACAGTTTCTGAAAACACTTTGCCCTATCGTTTCGAGAGAGCTGTCAGACAGATCGATCTTTGTCAGCTTGGAGCAGTTGCAAAATGCGTAATTATCTATAGTTTTTAATGTCTTGGGTAAGATCGCTTCCTCCAGACCGGTACAGTCCGAGAAAGCACTTTGTCCTATCGTTTCCATAGAGCTGCCGGACAGATCGATCTTTGTCAGCTTGGAACAGTTATAAAATGCGTAATTATCTATAAAAGAAATATTTGTTTTGGAGCAGTCAACTGTTTCAAGATTTGTACAATCCTGAAAGGCATAAGACTCAATGTAAAGATTTTCCGGTTCGCCCAGATATACGGAGGTAAGAGAAGTACAGCCTTTAAAAAGTTTCTTACAGAGCCGGACGGCGGAGGTGCCTCTGAAGTCGACCGTCTTTAAGGAAGTACATCCTGAAAATTGCTGAGGTGAAAAAACCAGCGTGGATTTTGGCATGTTGATCTCTTCTAATGCGGTACAGTCTTTGAATGTTTGGCTAGCAAATTGTGTAACGGTATCCGGAAGCTTTACGGTCTTTAATTTGGTACATCCCTCGAAGGTTCCTGTAGTAGAGGAGTACTTTGACACGATCATTTTTATGGAAGTTTCACTGAAATCTACCGATTCGATATCTGTTCCGGCAAAGCCGTCATAGACTTTGTGGATCGGCACGCCGCCAACATTGGTTACTTTCACATCCTTTGCATAATCGTTTTTCCATGGGCCATACAGAGTAACATACCAGTCTGTCATGTCTGACCAGGTATCCAGATCCACGGATGTGTTAAAGGAGCTGTCATTGCAGCGGAAATTATAGTGTAAGCCATCCTTTATAAGATAGTTACAGGAATATACCATATAGGCGGCCCGATTCTGCATCATGATCTGTGGGGTCATATCGAAACCGGCACTGTTATATCCACCGGAGGTCCAGACCTCTTTTGCATTCGGCAGAACCTCCTTTGTGGCGGTATCTCTTTCCAGATCGTAACGATTTGTGGAGCATCCGGTTGCATCAATATAGATCCAGCGGTCATTTTGCTTGTCGTATGCAATGCTGTAAGCATGCGTTTTTGTGATCAGTTCAAAACTTGGAATGCCGCGGGATACCAGTAAACTGTTTAAAAGATTAGTATATCCGTCGCAGATCGCTTTTTTGGACGACCAGACATCATATGGGTCACCTGATGTGAGCTCTGTTCCATGCTTCTCATTGAAACGTTTGTCGTTCAGATTATAAGAGACGCGGTTTGCAACGTAGCGGGTGACTGCTTCCATTTCTTTCTGGGTGGTAGTGATATCACACTGGTTAAGATAGGTCTGCAGATCCTCTGTCATTTCCTTAAACTGATCATCATTGTAAGTCGATTTGTTTTCATCGATACACTCCTTGATCAGGTACTCCTGAAAGATCTCATCCAGCTTTTCAAAAGCGGAAATATCATCCTGTGATGCAGCTGCAAATGAAGCAGGTGCCTGTATGCCTGTCGCAAGTAATAAAACGAAAAGCACAGGGAAGAATAAAGATGTTAAAAAATGGTAGTTATGTTTTTTGTTCATAGGTATACCTCCTTTTTGTGGATTCTTTTTCTTATTATATGGGATAATTGGTGGAAATGCAGTTTTTTGCGTGAACGGTTCATATATGGTGTGAACGACGAGTGACTTTTTTGTGTGAAATACAATCGCATTTTGCATTGTGGCAGAGGGAAAGGTGTGATACAATATCCGCGAAGGCAAGAGTGGATATTTTGCAGAAGCATTGCGAATTTGTGACATTAAAATAGAAAGGTATAGGTATTATTATGGCAGAGAAAGAAAACAGTTACGGATTTGAGGAGACCATGGTGACACTGACCGACGAGGACGGTCTGGATAAGGATTTCTATGTGGATGAGATCTACGAGGTGGATGGCAGGCTTTATGCCGCCGTCATTCCGGCAGATGTGGAAAATGTCACAGAGTATTATGTATTTCGTCTGATCGATCTGGGAAATGATGATTTTGAGATGGAGGATATCGAGGAAGAGGCAGAGTACGATGCGGCAGCAGACGCGTATGAGGAGATTCTGGATACGAGAATGTGGAACCGGGAGTTTGAAGGCGAGTAGAGCATTTTATAAAGAAAAAGTCCAATGTGCTGATCACAAAGTACATTGGACTTTTTTATGGGAAACTTTTCTTGGCAGGTACACAATGGTACGCGGCCAGGTCAGAAAAAATGTAGTGTATATGCAAAATGAGGTCAGAAAAAATGTAATATATGTACTTGAATAGATCAGAAAAAATGTGATACACTATTTATGAGGAGGTGGTCAAGTATGTACAGAATGGCAATGAATGCCCTTTTGCAGTGGAAAGAGAAAACAAATCGAAAACCTTTGATTATAATGGGGGCCAGACAGGTTGGTAAAACCTGGTTAATGAAAGAATTTGGAAGGACACATTATGACAAAACAGCATATATTTCATTTTATAATAATAAGAGAATGGATGATGTGTTTCAGTCGGATTTTGATATAAATCGTATTATTATGAATTTAAATATCGAGTCGGGAGTTACGATCACGCCGGGAGATACGCTGATCATATTAGATGAAATACAAGATTCTCCCAAGGTATTGGAGTCGTTAAAATATTTTTGCGAGGAAGCGCCACAGTATCATGTTGTTGCGGCTGGTTCGCTTTTGGGTGTGGCGATTCATGAGGGTGTTTCTTATCCGGTAGGGAAGGTTGATCTGCTGGATCTGTATCCGCTCAATTTCCGTGAATTTCTCTATGCAGTGGATGAACAGAGTCTGGTGGAGGCACTTGCAACGAAGGACTATACGTTGATTGATAATTTTTCAGATAAATATTTATTCTGGTTAAAAAATTATTATTATGTAGGTGGCATGCCTGCGGTTGTGGATGAGTTTCGGCAAAATAAAGACTATGCAGAAGTTCGTCAGATACAGCATGATATTATACGGCAGTATGAGGGGGACTTTGGAAAGCATGTTGATGCGCGTACTTTGCCAAGAATTCGTCTTGTATGGGATTCTGTTCCGATGCAGTTGGCAAAAGAAAATAAAAAGTTTTTCTTCGGACAGATCAAGAAAGGGGCGCGCAGCAGTGAGTATGAGATTGCCATTCAGTGGCTGGTCGATTGTGGTCTGGTATATAAAGTAAATCGCGTGAATGAACCCAATATGCCATTAAAAGCGTATAAGAGTATGAATGCCTATAAGCTTTTTGTGCTGGATGTCGGATTGTTAGGAGCGATGAGTGATCTTGAGGTGGAATCCATATTGGAAGGGAATGATATTTTTATTGAGTTTAAAGGAGCACTCACAGAACAATATGTTTTGCAGCAGATGATATCAGACACGCGATATACTCCGTATTATTTTGGCACAGAAAAAGCAACCTTTGAGCAGGATTTTTTAATTCAAAAAGGGAAAAATATTATTCCAATAGAGGTGAAATCAAGTGACAACATTCGATCGCAGAGTCTGAAAGCATATTGTGATAAATATAAGCCGGATAAGGCGGTGCGGTTTTCAACGTTAAAATATATTGATCAGGGGTGGATGGAAAATATTCCATTATATGCGGTGTGCAATTTATAAAAGCATTGCAAGAAAAAGAACCAGTGTGCTTGCATCAAACGGCGCTGTCTATTGATAACCCGGTAGTCCGATAAAATACTGCAGATATAAATTTATTATTCTTATCAAAAATTAATATTGCAGTTTCTTTACCGAATTTTATTGTTATTGTTTTTGCACTTTTTACATTTCCAATTTTATAATCAGTACAGTTGTTAGTGGATATTACATCAAAATTTTTACCATCTTCCATATTTGCACATACAATACAATTGACATAAGGAATCAGATATGTATCTTTTTCCAAGAGAGAACGAATTACCAGCAGTCTGTTTTTGTATTCATGGCGTTGGTGCTGCAGTCGCTATATATGTTTCTGAATCAATACACATCATTATAAATGATCGCTTCCTTGACAGCATCGGCTGTGGCCTTGTCCTTCAGGGCTTCGATGATGGCTCCGGCAAATTCGATACAGGTGCCCATGCCGCGGCTGGTGATGACATTGCCGTCTGTGACAACCGGCTGTTTTACATAATCGCCGGTGGCAAGCTTGTCTGCAAAGGATGGATAGCAGGTGGCTTTTTTGCCGGCGAGAATGCCAAGCTCTCCGAGAACGGTCGGTGCCGCACAGACAGCAGCGACTTTTTTGCCGTTTGCAGCAAATTCCTTGAGCTTTTCGCAGAGGGGTTCGCAGGTGCGCAGGTTTGGTGTGCCCGGAATGCCACCCGGCAGGATCAGCATTTCTGCCTCATCGAAATCGACTTTGTTCAGTGTCTTGTCCGCTGTGATCGTTACGTTATGGGAGCTGGTGACTTCCTTCTGGTCGGTAATGGAAACCATATCGATCGAAATTTTTGCACGGCGGAGCATATCAACTACCGTCAGCATTTCCACTTCCTCGTAACCGGTTGCTAAAAAAATACATGCTTGTGCCATAATAAATTCCTCCTTTTGGCGTTGAGATCTGTAGTTTGCAAATCAATTCTACATAATGTAACAATTTTCTTTATTAAAGAAAGGTTATAGTTTATTCCTTTTCGGAATAATCAGTCTGTCCGGGATTTCGGTGACATACCAGGCGGCAGATCGGGTTGCCCTTCCGGTAAAACTTCTCCTCGTACTCTGTCATAACATTATTTGCAGCCGGACCATCGGCGTGCAGATCAAAGCTGCATTCATCCAGGATCCAGCCGGTGTCCTTGATCTCTTCCAGAGAGAAATCAAAAAGCGGACGGTTGTCTGTCTTAAATTGAATGCTTCCATCCTGTACCAAAAATCGGTCATACCGTTCCAGAAACTGACGGGAGGTCAGACGGCGTTTTGCGTGCCGGTCCTTTGGCCATGGATCGGAGAAGTTCAGATATATTTTGGCAACCTCGCCCGGTGCAAAATATTGATCAATGTCTTCCGCATCCATTCGAAGGAACAGAAGATTGTCGCTTTCCAATTCCTCCCGGTGATCTAGTGCCCGGACAAGCACGCTGGAATATTTCTCGATGCCGATATAGTTGATAGCGGGATTCTGTCGGGCCATCTCTAAAATAAACTTGCCCTTGCCCATGCCGACCTCGATGTGGACCGGATGGTCATTGTGGAAGAATTCCTTTGCCCATCTGCCCCTGTAATCGGCACCATCAGCACCGTCGGTCTGTATCGTGTATTTGTTTTCTAATATGCGCTCCTGTGAGCCGGGGATATTTCGTAATCGCATAGATACCTCATTTCTGTATCGCCTGTGAGAAGAAGAGTTCGGATGGTATTCTTCTGGTATTCCGGCGTTGTTTGTATATTTACAGATAGTTTAAGATAATCCAGAGATAAAGTCAAATTTGAATTACACGTAATGCAAGTAATACAAATTTGCGTGAATTAAAAAATGAATGGTATTTATGAATATTTTTGAAGTATCCGCAGATACTATGACTGTCAAAAGGAAAATTTAGGAAAGGCAGGAAAGTAAAATGGTATTAACAGAAAAAGAAACAGCAGCATTAAAGGATCTGCAGTCTCAGGAAAAAACTTGTGCACAGAAGTATCAGAAATACAGTGAGCAGGCAAAGGACCCGGAGCTAAAGAATCTGTTCCAGACAATTCAGAAGGAGGAGCAGAAGCATTATGATTCCCTTGGTCAGGTGTTGAACGGCACGGTGCCGGAATGTGACTGCAACGACAGCAAGGGAAAGGACTATTCACCGAAAGCAACCTATATGTCCGATGATAATTCACAGGACAAAACAGATGACTGTTTCCTGGCGACTGACTGTATTGGTACAGAAAAGCTGGTTTCTTCGGAATATAATACAGATGTTTTCGTGTTTGGGGAGCCGGGAGTGCGTAAGCTGCTGGCAGATATCCAGGTCGAGGAGCAGAATCATGCGGAGATGTTGTATAAGTATAAGACAGTAAACCGGATGTCATAGGGAGAAATAGGGCATAAATATATGTGAAAAAACGATTGTTGCTACTGTTTGGGTGGTTTTACAGTCGTTTTTTTGTTATAATGTGTCGGGTTAAGTTTTCTTATTTATCAAAAAACGAGGTGACATACATGCATACATTAAAAAAATTCATACCATATTATTCGCCGTATAAGGCAGTATTTTTCTTAGATCTGATCTGTGCGGCAGCGATCAGTCTGATCGATCTGGCGTATCCCCAGATCCTGCGGACGATGACCCGGACTGTTTTTGCGGGGGAGCCGTCAGCCATATTAAAGGCATTGCTGCCCATTGGTCTGGCTATGCTGTTCATGTACATCATTCAGGGGCTTTGCAAATATTATGTCAGCTATCAGGGACATATGATGGGAGCCAATATGGAACGGGATATGCGGCAGCAGCTTTTTGACCATTATGAGAAGCTGTCCTTCTCCTATTATGATCAGAATAATTCCGGTCAGATGATGAGCAAGCTGGTGTCGGATCTGTTTGATATCTCCGAGATGGCACACCACGGTCCGGAGAATTTATTTATTTCTTTGATCAAGATCATTGGCTCCTTTGTCTTTTTGTTTTTGATCAACTGGCGGCTGGCTGTCCCACTTTTGGCACTGGTCTTTTTCATGGTCCTTTTTTCGTATAGCCAGAACCGGAGAATGCAGGCAACTTTTATGGATAACCGGCAGAAGATCGGGGAGATCAATTCCAGTCTGCAGGATACGCTGGCGGGTATCCGTGTGGTGCAGTCCTTTGCCAATGAGGAGATTGAACGGGAGAAGTTTGGGTGCAGCAATGAGAACTTCCTGCGTTCCAAGGATGCCAATTACCGTTGTATGGGCTCCTTTATGAGTGGCAACTTATTTTTTCAGGGATTGATGTATCTGGTAACTCTTGTATTTGGCGGATGGCTCATTGCCAGAGGTCAGATGGAGGTGGCTGATCTTGCCATGTATGCATTGTATATCGGCATTTTTATCAGTCCGATCCAGATCCTGGTGGAGCTGACGGAAATGATGCAGAAGGGTCTGTCAGGTTTCCGGCGTTTTCTGGCAGTCGTGGAGACAGAGCCGGATATTGTGAATGCCCCGGATGCAAAGCCTCTGGAACATGTCAAAGGAACTGTGGAATATGACAATGTATCCTTTCATTACAGTGATGATGACACGCTGGTGCTTTCTAATGTATCCTTTCAGATTGAGGCGGGAAAGTCGGTGGCTCTGGTGGGACCTTCCGGCAGCGGCAAGACCACGATATGCTCTTTGCTTCCGAGGTTTTACGATGTGACGGGAGGAAGTGTCCGTATTGATGGACAGGATATCCGGGAACTGACACTGGAAAGTCTTCGGAATCAGATTGGTCTGGTGCAGCAGGATGTTTATCTGTTCTGTGGTACGATCCGGGAGAATATTGCATACGGTAAGCCGGGGGCCTCTATGAAGGAGATTGAGGATGCCGCCAGAAAGGCAAATATTCACGACTTTATTATGTCGCTGCCGGATGGTTATGACAGCTTTGTGGGAGAGCGTGGAACGCGTCTGTCCGGAGGGCAGAAGCAGCGGATCTCTATTGCCCGTGTCTTTTTGAAGAATCCGCCGATCCTGATCCTGGATGAGGCAACCAGTGCTCTGGATAATGAAAGTGAACGCTGGATCCAGCATAGTCTGGAGGAGCTTGCAAAAAACAGAACCACGATCACGATAGCACATCGTTTGTCCACCATACGAAATGCGGATGAGATTCTGGTGGTGGCAGATACCGGAATTGTGGAGAGAGGAACTCATGAAGAGCTTCTGGCAATGAATGGAATTTATGCCCATTACAATGAGATGGCGTAAAAAATATTATGGGTGCATGTCACTATTGGGTGTGGGAAGTTTTAGTTAGTTAATTAAATCTTAAGAACTTCATTCGTTTATTTTAAGAAATATATGGTAATCTGATCATACATAATGTAATGTTCGGATTTTTGTAACTTTGTCACAGATGACTAAGGCTACAAAGGAACAGGAGGGTATGATGATCGAGGTTCAAAATGTTTCATTAAAGATTAAAAAAGCAAAAATATTGGAGAATATCAATTTCACCTGCGAACAGAGAGAAATCTGTGGCATTATTGGCAGAAATGGAAGTGGAAAAACTATGCTGTTAAAATGCATCTGTGGTTTTGTTCATCCCACAGAAGGAGAAATTATCGTTTCCGGAAAGGTGATCGGAAAGGACACAGACTTTATTCCGAATGCCGGGATCATTATAGAAACACCCGGATTTATACCATATTATTCCGGCTTTAAAAATCTTAAGCTTCTGGCGTCGATTCAGAATAAAATCAATAAGACGCAGATCCGGCAGGCGATGGAAAAGGTCGGTCTGGATCCGGATATGAAGCGGAGTGTGAAAAAATATTCTCTGGGGATGCGGCAGAGACTGGGGCTGGCACAGGCAATTATGGAGAATCCCGATGTGCTGATCCTTGACGAGCCGTTTAACGGTCTGGACAAAGAGGGTGTTCAGGATATGAGAAAATATCTGTTGAAATTAAAAGAGGAGGGAAAGGCGATCGTGGTCTGTTCTCATTCCTCTGAGGATATCCGGATCCTCTGTGACCGGGTGTATGAAATGGAGCATGGGAAAATGCAGTGTATGACACGGCAATAGATATCATTAAAAATGTTTACATAAGCTCCGGGATTTGCGTTATAATGTCAATGTCAGAAAAAAATAATCTTTTCTTAAGAAAAAGCTTCGGATCTCGAAAGATCTATCTGTTATTCTTGTGTTGAAACAGGATGATGTCACATTTGTTCAGATGTCAAAGCATTTTTTGCAATGTGATCTGGTTTATAAGGGATTCGAAAGGCAGTGATTTATTATGAAGAGAAAAGATAATTCAAAGAGGATTGTAGTTAGTATACTTTTATTGCTTGTGATGATCTGTGCGGCAGTGTATGGAGTTGCATTGTATCACGGAACGCCGCATGGGGATAATTATATTGAAATGGAGAATTGACAAAACGCATGACAAACATTTTGCTGGTAGAGGATGATAAGGAAATCGTAAAAAATCTCAGTCTTTTTCTGCGTGACGAAGGATTTCGGGTAAAGGCTGTCTCGGGGCAGAAGGATGCACTGGAGCAGATCGAGGAGCATGGACAGGAGATCGATCTGGTGCTTTTGGACGTATCATTGGAGGATGGCAACGGATTTGCCGTATGTGCGGCGGTCAAGGCCAATACAGAGATTCCGGTGATCTTTCTGACGGCCTCCGGGGATGAGTACAGCACCGTGACGGGACTGGATATGGGGGCGGACGATTATATCAGTAAGCCGTTCCGGCCGAGAGAGCTGATATCCCGTATGAAGGGAGTCCTGCGCCGCTGCGGAAGGACGCAGGCGGTACTGGAACTGGGGGATGTCCGGGTGGATACGCTGGGAGGCACTGTGACGAAAAACGGACAGGAGATCATTTTGTCTGCTCTGGAGTACCGCTTACTTCTGATATTTATCAACAATAAGGGAATCGTACTCACGAGAAATAAGCTGCTGGAGGAGATCTGGGATGCTGCAGGAGAGTATGTCAACGATAATACGCTGACGGTTTACATCAAGAGACTCCGACAGAAGATTGAGGACGATCCGCAGGAGCCTGTGCTGATCCGCACTGTCCGGGGAATGGGATACCGGGCGTGATCTGGTCTGTCCGATAAAGCGGACATATACGTAGATTTTCCTGCTCAAAGGGATTCCTGTTTAAAGGGAAAAGGGCATTTTGACGGGACACGAAAAAGCGGTTACAGTGGAAAGGTAAAAGGATCATTATATGAAGTTATTTCGAAATCCGGAGATCCGGAAAGAAATCCTGTATTATATTGTGATATATCTGGCGGGAGCGGCATTGGCGTTCTGGCAAATTGGCAGTGTGGCGGCCGGTTTGGTGGTACTGGCGGGAGTTGTGGCATTGGTCCTGCATCTGGGATTTATCGGGAAACGTTACAAAAGGATTGCTGATATGTCCGAAAAAATGGACAGTATATTGCATGATGATGGGGAGACGCTGCTGCAGGATTGTCAGGAGGGCGAGCTTGCGATTCTTCATACACAGCTTAACAAGCTGGTACGACGTATGAGGGAACAGGCAGACGTGTTAAGGCAGGACAAGGTTTTTCTGGCGGATGCCTTGGCAGACATTTCTCACCAGCTCAAGACTCCATTGACCTCGCTGCAGCTTCTGGCAAACTTTTTGCAGGAGGACGAGGTGAGCCCTGAGAGACGCCGGGAGATTGCCAGGGATATTATTACCCTGCTTGGGCGGATTGACTGGCTGGTATATGCACTTCTGAAAATGTCCCGGCTGGATGCAGGTACCTCCGGAATGAAGGAGGAGACAGTATCTGTAACAGACCTGACGCAGCAGGCATATCAACTGGTGGCGGTTTCCATGGATCTACGGGATATCCGCTGGGAATGTTATGTGGAGCCGGACTGCAGTTTTCAGGGGGATCTGTCCTGGAGTGTAGAGGCTGTGGGTAATATTTTGAAAAACTGTATGGAATATTCGGAACCCGGTGGCACGATTACGGTAGAGGGGACAGAGAATCCTCTTTATACAGAGCTTGTGATACGGGATGAAGGCAAAGGCATTGCACCGGAGGATCTGCCTCATTTGTTTGAGCGGTTTTATCGTGGAAAGCATAACAGCACGGAGAGTGTGGGGATTGGTCTTTCCTTAGCGCAGAAGATCATCACACAGCAGAATGGAACCATACAGGTAAAGAATGGAACAAAACGGGGTGCCGTATTTACGATACGCTTCTACAAAAGTGTAATATAAATGGGAAAGACTTCCCGCTGGAAACATTGGAATGTGCCCATAATATTTCTTATGTTCTGAGTGTAAATATGATTTTTGCCTTAGATTATTTGAATAACCGTGAGCTAATGACACCAAAATTGTCTTGTCACTTACGGATTTTGAAAAGTCTAATTGCTTTGCTGTTTCGATGTTCGATGAACGTGTCTTCCCGTACGTGCCTCCGGGTG